>VFQS010000586.1_pt1 | contig 39230 bp, 49 predicted proteins | sample 3512361 | NCBI WGS metagenome assembly VFQS01 (sample SAMN10412375, study PRJNA504923) | tailings metagenome | isolation source: Relicate 1 Philex TSF3 active mining | place: Philippines
TTGCTTGAAAGTGCTTTTGTGGGATCGCTTGGTTTTGCAGTAGCCCAACAAAAGAAAGAGATCAGGTCAGATGCATACTGGTTTGGTGAGGCACAAAGTCGCGCTGTGGTTTCAGTTCTTAAAGAAAATCAAATTGCTTTTGAAAATTACCTTACCTCGACAGGCATTAGCTTTGAGTCACTTGGTGTAGTAAAGGGACAAGAAGTAAATGTTAATGGAGAAAACTGGGGTAGCGTTGATCTATGGAAGTCATCCTATGATGAGTCCATTACTGCTATCATGACTAAATAAACGGCTATCTTACTTCGAATAAAATTACTTCGACTGGGTCCTGGCCTTTGTGTTGAATGATGTGCCTCTTTTTGTGCGTAAGATATAGATAGTCCGTTTCTTTGATTGTAACAGGTTTTTCATTTGTTGATTCAATTCGAATTTCATTTCCTGTCAATAAAATGGCCACGATTGGTCCTCTTGAACTTATCTCAAAAGTTGGCTTTTCTTTATTTAAGGTAATTCTATAGCCAGCGGCTTTATCAGCTATAAAAATTGTATCATTTGACAAAGGCAGCCATTTTTTATCATCTTTATTATACCTGTTCAGTAATTCAACATCATAGGCAAATACTTCTGAACTAGGATGTGCAGCTACACGGTGTGTTGAAGGTCCGGCTGCAAAAGAAGAGTACCAGGCATAACCTTTTGCATAATTGGGGGTGGTCCAGTTTTCTCCCATTACCTGGTTATCATAATGAGCTGGTTTCACAAATACAAAAGCTGAAGGAGCTGCGTGAATGTGAAAAAGACTGGTGTCTTGGTCTTTGATAATAGCTCGAATTACTCTAACGTATTCATTAGTAAAAACAGGTTTATGGCGTGGCTCTTCGTACACAGGAACCGCAGTTTGTCCACATAGTTTTCCAAGTCCCGCACATGTGATTAAAAAAACGAATAATGTCTTTTTCATGTTTCAAATTTATGGTAAGTTTGTACGACCTCCGGAAGTTTTTAGTATTACTTTAGTTGGTCCATTTTTTATTGTAATGCGGGACCATTTTCAGCCTGTGGTTTTGATTTAAACGTTTTTAGTATGACTAAGTACATTTTTGTGACCGGTGGGGTTACTTCATCGTTGGGTAAAGGTATTGTATCAGCATCTTTGGCCAAGTTGCTGCAAGCACGTGGATTTAAAGTTACCATTCAAAAGTTTGATCCCTATATCAATGTCGATCCAGGAACTTTGAATCCTTATGAACATGGGGAATGTTATGTAACGGAAGATGGTGCTGAAACGGATCTTGATCTTGGGCACTATGAGCGTTTCCTTAACATCTTTACTACACAGGCTAATAACGTAACAACTGGAAGAATTTACCAGTCGGTTATCAATAAAGAAAGAGAAGGCGCTTATCTTGGAAAGACTGTACAGGTAATTCCACACATCACAGATGAAATCAAGCGCAGGATGCAATTGCTCTCTGAATCAGGTTATGATATTATCATTACGGAGATAGGCGGTACCGTTGGTGATATTGAAAGTTTACCATTTATTGAAGCCGTTCGTCAGTTACAATGGGAGCTTCCTGAAAGCGATTGTTTGGTTGTTCACCTAACACTTGTTCCTTATTTAAAAGCTGCTAAAGAATTAAAAACAAAGCCAACGCAACACTCAGTAAAAATGATGAGTGAAAATGGCGTTCATCCCGATATTATTGTTTGTAGAACAGAGCAGCCTCTATCAAAAGAATTGAAAAACAAAATTGCTTTATTCTGTAATGTTAAGCCAGATTCAGTTATTGAGGCAGCTGATGCAAGAAGTATTTATGAAGTTCCTTTGTTGATGCAGCAAGAACAGTTGGATGTAATTGTATTAAAGAAGTTGAACATCACCTGGTATCCTGAACCGGATTTAACCATATGGAAGGGCTTCCTTGAAAAATTAGTCAATCCAAAATCAAAAGTTACCATTGGTTTGATTGGAAAATACATTGAACTGCAAGATGCTTACAAGTCAATTCTTGAAGCTTTTATTCATGCTGGTGCAATGAATGAGTGCAAAGTGGAAGTGGTAGATATTCACAGTGAATTTATCACTGCAGACAATGTCCATGAGAAATTGCAAGGATTAAACGGACTGCTAGTTGCTCCAGGATTTGGTCACCGTGGTATAGATGGAAAAATCTTGGCAGTGAAATATGCCAGGGAAAATGGATTGCCATTCTTTGGTATCTGCTTGGGTATGCAAATGAGTGTTATTGAGTTTGCTAGAAATGTTTTGGGCTTGAAAAATGCGCATTCAACTGAAATGAATCCACAGGCCATTGATCCGGTCATTGATTTGATGGAAGACCAAAAAACAATAACCAGCAAGGGTGGAACAATGCGTTTGGGCGCTTATCCATGTAAATTGACCCCTGGTTCTTTGGCGCATAAAATTTATGGTGCTGAGTTAATTTCAGAAAGACACAGACATCGCTGGGAGTTCAACAACAAATATTTAGATGCTATGCAGGCGGCTGGTTTAAAAGCGAGTGGAATCAATCCTGAGACCAACCTGGTTGAAATAGTTGAAATTCCTACACATCCCTTCTTTATAGGTGTGCAATACCATCCTGAACTGAAGAGTACAGTAGAAAATCCACATCCTGTTTTTGTCCATTTTGTTAAGGCTGCATTAGATTTTAAAAACAGCAGAATCAGTGGCGAGAAATCACTTGCTCCTGAAATGGCTTAAATGAGGCATGCATTTTAATCATTCACAGACTTCATGGGTTATACTTACCTTTGACCCTCAATTGCATCTAACATGAAATTTGATAAAAATTCGGTAATTGGTTTTGTTTTACTGGCAGGCTTGTTTATGGGTTATTTTTATTTTACCCGTGTGGGCCAATTGGAGCTAGAGGCCAAACAAAAACAGATCAGAGATTCTCTTGCTGCTTTACAACCAATTATAAAAGATACTGCCAGTGCACCATTTGCTACAGATACAGCTGTTGCTGTTCCTATGGGCACACCTGGTTCTTTTGTACAAGAGGGAAAAATCCTGGAAGAACTTACGGTGGTAGAAAACGAATTGGTTAAAGTCACCTTCTCTAATAAAGGTGCTAGACCTGTTGCTGTTGAATTAAAAAAATATATTTCTGCAGATAGTCAGCAAGTCAAATTGATTAGTGGCTCATTCAACCAATTTTCTTATTTAGTCAATACAGGTGCTAATCAAACTACATCGACAGAAGATTTATTTTTTAGTGCAGCAGATGTAATAAAGAATCCTGAAGGGGAATCTGTTTTGGTGTATACGTTAAAAGATTCAACTGGTAAGTCATTGACACATCGATATACATTGAAGCCGAATGACTACATGTTTGACTTGAATATCATGAGTGAAGGTTCAGATAAACTGTTTACCAATAATACTGTAAATTTTCTTTGGCAGTTGCAGGCAGATCAACAAGAGTTGGATATCCAGACTGAAAAAAGAGAAACGCAATTGGGGCTGTATGGTGCTGAAGGGTTTGATTACTTCACCATGAGTGATGGATTAAACGAACAGTGGGATGAGGGTGTAAAATGGTTAGGTGTAAAGCAAAAGTTTTTTAATACAACTGTAATTGCAGAGAATGGTTTCAAGTTTGCTGAAATTAGTTGTAAAGTTCCTGATGATTCTTTAAGGGTTGTAGCACAAACCACTGCTAACTTGAGAGCGGTGTTTCCTGCATCTAATAAAGCTAATATTGGTTTGAACTTTTACGTTGGTCCGAATGATTATAGCTTATTAAAAAGCTATAAACTAGACATGGAGGATATGGTTAACTTGGGACAAGGCTTTTATGCTTTTGTAAAATACATCAACAGGTGGATCGTATTGCCAGCTTTCAACTTCCTTGAAAAGAATGTTGCTAGTCTTGGACTTGCGATTGCTTTGCTTACGATTTTTATCAGGTTGCTTACTTCTCCATTGGTATATACCTCTTATGTTAGTGGTGCAAAAATGAAAGCACTTCGTCCGGAGTTGGATGTATTAAAAGAGAAGTTCAAAGATGATCAGCAAGCTTTCAGCATGGAGCAAATGAAGTTGTTCAGAAGTGCAGGAGTGAATCCGCTCGGAGGTTGTATTCCTGCATTGCTACAGATTCCTATCTTCTTTGCGCTATATAGTTTCTTTAATTCAAATATAGTATTAAGGGGAGAGGCATTCTGGTGGTCAAAGGATTTATCGTCTTATGATGCCGTACTTACATGGGGCTTTAATATACCCGGATTAGGTTCACATCTTTCTTTGTTTACGATCTTAGCTGTAGTTACAAGTTTACTCATTTCATTATACAGCATGAGTATGACACCAGATCAGGGTAATCCTGTTTTGAAATACATGCCTTATATTTTCCCTATTTTCATGTTGGGCATATTCAACAGTCTCCCTTCTGCATTAACTTGGTATTATACAGTTTCAAACGTTATTACACTAGTGCTTCAGTTTGTTATCCAGAATTACATTATTGATCATGATAAAATTCTGGCACAATTAGAGGCTAACAAGAAGAAGCCAAGAGAAAAATCTAAGTGGCAGGAAAGGCTAGAACAAATGCAGGAAACTCAAAAGAAAGTGCAGGCCATGCAAGATAAGGTTAAGAAAAAATAATTGCTATGCGAATACCCTTATTCATTCTTTTTTTGGCTACAGCTGCAATTGTAGTTGGACAAAAAAGATTGTCTGAAGGATCGATTAGTTTCTCAGTACTTACATTAGCGCAAAATCAGGTAGTTGGTGACAGCCTCATCGCTCATCATTTTTTTAAGGGAGCGCATACCCGAACCGATCTGATTGGAGTTCTAGGTAAGACGATAACTTTGTTTGATACTCGAGAAGAAATTGGTGCTATTGTTCGTGAATTTGGCGGACAAAAAATCATGATACCATTAGATGCCTCATCTTGGGCGGATAAAAATGCATGGTATAGTCCAGATAGCATACAATACATCAATGAAGAACAGACAATACTAACTTATCCTTGCAATAGAGCCCAAATTAGACTAAGGAATGGAGCTCTTTTACGCGTTTGGTATACTCCTTCAATTGTATTAGAGAATAAAGACACAGAATTCCAGATGGGGGATTTGCCAGGGTTGGTATTGGCATATGATTACGAAAATGAAGGAAAAGTAGTCAGTTATGTAGCTATTTCATTGAATTTTGATCCTGTGCCGATACAAAAATTTGATATACCCAGCTCGGGCTACAGGTTACTCAGCTATGCTGAGAGTAAAAAACAACTTTAATTATTGCTGAGGCTTCTCAGGTGTTTTGAATTTCTGTATAACAGATTTATTCTTGTATGGAAGGATGTAGGTGATGTTACCCTTCTGGTAGGTGATGATGGAGTTGAAAGCATTTTCTTTACTGCCTTTTCTGAATCCAAAAGAGCGATTGTCGCGATATGTATAACCAGAACTGAGGTTTAAACTCAAGTTCTTTTTCATGTTTGAGTATGCTGCTTTGGAAGACTTGGACTTTGAAACTATACCGTCCACTGCAAACACCGTGATAGACAAAAACAACATAGTCATCAATGCTATCGCACTGTTGCTGAATGTGTTAAAGAATCTTTTTTGGGTTTTCATTAGGACAAAATTAACATTTTTTATGAAATTACCAACATTTGTCCGGTTTTTTACGAAATGGTAACGAATTGATAAAGAAATTATTGTCCGGTTAGACCATAATCCCCCCTTAATCGTTAAATTACAATAACTCCAAACGCATGGCTGAAAACCCACGTTTTTCTGAGAATGAAGACTTACAAGAACTGCTTCTTGTCTATGAAAGGTTGCGAACTGGAAAAGGTTCAGGCTTTCTAAGTGAGGAATCATTCGAGCGTATTGTAGATCATTTTGACGATCAGGATGCGCATCCCAAAGCATTGGAAGCTGTTGAATTAGGCATCCTACAATTTCCCTATTCTTCTAGTTTGCTGGTAAAGAAAGCCGATTTGCTTATTGCATCCAGACAATATAAACGAGCATTGTCGCTTTTAGACAAAGCAGAAATCCTGGATAAGAACGACATTGATATTTACATTCTAAGAACAGATGCATATCTCGCATTGGATATGCAAGAAAAAGCGGTCGCTTTACTTGAGGAGGCAATTCATCAGTTTGAAGGGGATGATCGAATTGATTTGTTGTTTGAACTGGCAGATGTGTATGACGATTACGAAGCTTTTGAAAAAATATTTGATTGTTTAAAGTTGATCTTGGAATATGACCCCAACAATGAGGAGGCTTTGTATAAAATTTGTTTTTGGACAGATTTTACAGGACGAAATGAAGAAAGTATTCGCCTTCATTTGAAAATAATAGAAGACTATCCTTACAATGATCTAGCCTGGTTCAATTTAGCAGCCGCCTATCAAGGATTAAAATTGTTTGAAAAAGCAATTGATGCTTACCAGTATGCTATTGCTATCAATGAAAAATTTGACTATGCATACCGTAACATGGCAGATGCACAGATGAGGTTGCATCGTTACAAAGAGGCGATTGAAAGTTTAGAAAAAGTGATTGAGCTGGCAAGGCCAGAGGACTTAATTTATCAGGCAATCGGTTATTGCTATGAGAAAATTAGAAATTTTGCACAGGCAAGATTTTATTACCGTAAAGCCTCTCATCTCAACCCCGATAATGCCAGGTTGTACATCAAGGTTGCTGCAACCTACATGAAAGAAAATAAATTTACGCAGGCGGTCAAATACCTTGATATGGCTTTACGCATCAAACGCCTGGACCCGGAGTTTAACCTGATTATGGGTGAATGCAACATGAAGTTGGGTAAGTTTAAAGACGCTGTACATTATTTCTTAACAGTAGTACAAGCAAAGCCGAGAAATGTAAAAGGATGGGAAGCATTGATCCGTTCTTTGTTTGAGGCAGGTCAATTTGCAGAAGCTCAAAAACAAATCCAGCAAGCGCGTTTGAGAACAGGCGACAAACCGATATTTGATTATTATGAAAGCGGAGTTTTATTAGCGGAAGGCAAAACAAGCCTTGGCTTTGCTCTTCTTGAAAAGACAATCGAAGCATTTCCTAAACAACTAAAACTCTTTTTAAAACTTTATCCATCTGCAGTCAAATACCCACAAGTTGTTGAAATGCTTTTGAAGTCAAAACGCAGAAAGCATTTCTAATCAATATACTTTTCAATTGTGTAGTTAATACAGGGTTTTGTATTTTTGCGCCACAATATTTTTTAAAACATGAATTTCAATTTATCTCAGATGCCCGATCGCCTTGCAAAGCCAAGAAAAGAGGGCATAACCATGGTCATGGATAAGGGTCTTACATTGGAGGAGGCGAAAAACTTCATCGAAAATGCAGTCCCGCATGTTGATATTGTAAAACTTGGATTTGGTACAGCATATGTTACACCCAAGTTGAGAGAAAAAATTGACTTGTATCAGAATGCTGGTATTCCTGTTTATTTTGGTGGTACATTGATGGAAGCTTTTCTCATACGCAATCAGTTTAATGAATACATATCCTTGTGCAAGGATTACAATATTTCTTATATGGAGGTGAGTGACGGTTCAATTACAATTCCTCATGCTGAAAAATGTGGTTATATTGAAAAATTAAGTACTATTGGAACAGTCTTGAGTGAAGTTGGGAGCAAAGATGCAGCACACATTATTCCTCCTTATAAATGGATTGAATTGATGCGTGCTGAATTAAGTGCAGGTGCTTCCTATGTAATCGCAGAGGCCAGGGAAGCGGGTAATGTAGGTATTTACAGGGGCAGTGGTGAAGTAAGAGAAGGTTTGGTGCAAGAAATTCTAACTCAAATTCCTGGTGAAAAAATTTTATGGGAAGCTCCACAAAAAGCACAACAGTTGTACTTTATTGAACTATTGGGAGCAAATGTAAATCTTGGTAATATAGCGCCAAGTGAGATTATTGCACTGGAAGCTATGCGCATAGGCTTAAGAGGTGATACCTTTAGTTTGTTTCTGAACAAGTGAAATCTAATTCATGATTAAATATGGTTTGATTGGTTATCCACTAACACACTCCTTTTCAAAAAAATATTTCACTGAAAAATTTGAGCGGGAATCAATAACTGACCATGCCTATGAACTATATCCTATTCAGCATATTTCTGAATTGCCTGAAATTTTAACTGCAATACCGGAATTGAAAGGGTTAAACGTTACTATTCCTTATAAACAACAGGTCATTGCTTTTTTAGATGAACAATCCCCTGTTGTTAGGGAAATTCAAGCTTGTAATTGTATTCGCATTCACAGTGGGAAATTGATTGGGTATAATACTGATGTTATTGGATTTGAAAAAACACTGGAGCGAAAGTTGATGCCAAATCATCATCGAGCACTTGTATTAGGAACTGGAGGAGCAGCAAAAGCTGTCCATTATGTTCTCCGAAAAAAAGGAATTGATTTTTTGGAAGTTAGTCGTACACCTAAAGAGGGGACTCTTACTTATGCTGATATTGACCAAGCTATTTTAGCATCCCATACACTTATCATCAATACTACACCATTAGGTATGTATCCACATGTTGAAGCATCGCCAGAGTTGCCATATGATGCATTGACTCATCAACATTATTTGTACGACTTGGTATACAACCCAGCTAAAACTAAATTTTTGATGGAAGGAGAGAAGCGAGGGGCATTGATTGAAAATGGCGCTGATATGCTTGTTATCCAGGCAGAAGCCTCATGGGACATTTGGAATCAATAGTTACTATGTGCTTTTTCTGCAAGTTGTTTTTTAAGCACTTCTGGAATTGATTTGACTTTTCTTTCTTGGTAATCAAAGCAAATCATATTTGTCCGGATAGTTGCCGCTTTGATGATTATACCTTCTCTAATTGTCTTTATTTGGTAATAGCATTCAAATGCAACCCTGGTAGGATTTGTAATTGATAAGTCAATAGACAGCTCTTCGCCTGCAAAGAGTTCACTCAGGTATTCAATATGTGCTTCTGCTAGTATTAATCCATAAGGTCCGAATGATGTTTCAGACTGTCCTAAGGTGTTGAGGAAGGCTATTCTCGTTTCCTGTGCAAACAGCAAGAATCTTTCATTACCAACATGACCGCCATAGTTGATGTCTTCAGCGTTCACTTTTCTTATAAAGGTGAAACAAATGGGGGTCGGGACAATTATCTTACTTGCCATTATTGTAGACTATGCTAACGAATTGTGTCTGTAAAGTTGATCGTATCTTTTGTGACTTTTGGTGTAGTGTCAACAATTGAAGCCTTAAGTGATGGCCCCATTATTGCCTTTTGTATTGAATTGCGAAAGGGTGCATTAAAAGCAGTTATTAAGATTATTCCAGCTATAACAGCGGCAGCACTATATTTTATCCATGAAACGACTTTTGCATAGGGACTGACCAATGGTATGGTTTTCTCTTTTTGTAAATTATGGTTGATGATGTTCCAGCAATCATCTGGAGGTGTAACTTCAAGATCTTGTAGTTGATCTTTTATTTTATTATTCCATTCCATGGTTATTTTTTTTCATGGTTTTTTATTTTTTCCTGCAAAAGTCCTTTTGCTCTTGCGTATTGCGACTTACTTGTTCCTTCGCTGATTTGGAGCATTTCAGCTATTTCTTTGTGAGAGTAGCCTTCAATGGCAAACAGGTTAAAAACAGTTCGGTATCCATTAGGCAACTCCTGAACCATTTTCAATATATCCGTAGCGGCTATTTTATCCAATGCAGATATACTGTCGTCTGTTGCCTGTTCTTCATGGCTGTCCTTTATCTCATAAGTGTTGCTTTTCTTTCTATAATGCTCAATTGCAGTGTTGACAACTATTCTTCTTAACCAACCTTCGAATGCACCTGTTCCTTTAAACTTGCTCAGGTTTTGAAAAACCTTTATAAATCCATCCTGCAAAATATCTTTTGCATCTTCTTGACCATGTGCATAGCGTAGCGCTATCCCGTACATTTTTGCTGCATATTTGTCGTACAGCATTTTTTGCATGGAGGCATTGTTTTGGATGCAACCTTTAATTATGTCGTGATCTTCCAGGAAATGGTTGCTTTTCATGTGAAAATTTATTTATTCTTCATTTGCTGCAGCAGGAAATCGGTCATTTTTGCCACTGCTTTTTTTCGGTGGCTTATGGTTGACTTTGTTTCCGGACTCAGTTCTGCAAATGTATGGTTATATCCATCGGGTATAAAAACCGGGTCATAACCAAATCCCTGATTTCCTGCTATAGATGTTGCAATCTTTCCTTCACATTTTCCTTCAAAAAAATATTGTTGACCATTTAGTATCAAACAAATGCAGGTGGTGAAAGAGGCTTTTCTGTTTTGTTTACCCTCCATTTCATGCAAAAGTTTATTGATGTTGTCTTCTGCTTTTGCCTGTTCACCAGCATAACGTGCTGAAAAAACACCAGGTGCTCCATTGAGTGCATCAACTTCCAGTCCAGTGTCCTCAGAAAAGCAATTCTCTTTGGTCATGTTGTAAATGACAGTTGCTTTTTCTATGGCATTCTCTTTTAGTGTAAAATGGGGTTCAGGGATATCGATATTGATTCCTGCTTCTTGTAAGGTGATGATTTCAAATGTTTGTTGAAGTATAGTTCTGATTTCCTCAACCTTATTTTTATTGTTGGTGGCAAAAATAATTTTCTTCATTAGGGGAAAAGTTGTTTTAGTTTTTGCCAGAGTGAAATTTTGAGTTGTTTGTCGTTTTCCAATTCAGGTATGCTGGGCGCATGCAAGTATTGAACTTGTTGATAAGATTGTATTTGAAATAATGGGAAATGGATAGGAAGTCCAATTGACGCAGGGGCTACACCAAACAGAATTATTTTTTTCGGCTGGTATTTTTCCAATAATTGTGGTAGTGGAGTGTTATTGATTTCATACATGCTTGCAATTTTTACTTGTGTTGCAGTTAATTTACATGCACCAAGAATAGCATCAAGTAAAGCCTGCTGATTAGGTGGTAGTGGATGTGTTTCGTGTTGATGAAAAACCAATACTTCATAAATAGCATGAGTAGTGTTGGGCTGGTTTTCTTGTTTCGGCTCACTCAAATCGACAAGATAGGTCTCTCTAAAGAGCTCAGCGAGTACATGATTGTGCAATAAATTATTTTCATTTTGAGCCATATCTTCACTTTCCTTTAATTGTGCCCATGTTTTTGTTTCTTTGCAAAAAATACGCCGGTTATGCAGCAAATGGACGCAATAAAGATAACGAAAGCCACAACATCCAAAAAGATGGATGTTGATTTCAACAATTTGGGTTTTGGTAACTACTTCACCGACCATATGTTTGTCGCGGATTATAAAGATGGCGCATGGGGAAATGCACAAATTATTCCTTATGGTCCTATTTCTTTTGAACCCGCTTTATCTGCCATTCATTATGGTCAATCCATTTTTGAAGGAATCAAAGCCTATAGAATGAAGGATGGCAGTGCAGCAATTTATCGTCCGTTTGAAAACATGAAAAGATTCAATCGTTCAGCATTGAGGATGGAAATGCCGGAAGTGCCAGAAGAACTTTTCATGGGTGGTATGAAGAAGTTGTTAGAGTTAGAAGACCAATGGATTCCTCATGAAATTGAGCATGCCATGTATGTTCGTCCTTTTATGTTTGCAACAGATCAGGTTATGAAGGTAATGCCTTCTTTAACCTATAAATTTATGATTATTTTGAGTCCGGTTGGGGCCTATTATGCAGCGCCAATGCGACTTTTAGTGGAAGAAGAATATGTGCGGGCAGCCCGTGGTGGCGTTGGGTATGCAAAAACTGCTGGAAACTATGCAGCATCACTGCATCCATTTGCTGTTGCAAGACAGAAGGGATATGATCAGGTTTTATGGACGGATGCACATGAGCACAAATATGTACAGGAATGTGGAACCATGAATGTGTTTTTTCTGGTAGGAGGTAAGCTTTTAACTCCTGGTTTAGCATCTGGAACTATTCTTGAGGGGGTTACCCGTGACAGCGTTGTGCAGGTTGCTGGTGACCTGGGTATACCAGTTGAGGAGCGAGAAGTGTCTATTGATGAGTTGGTAGAAGCATACAAGGCGGGATCGTTTACTGAAGCGTTTGGCTCCGGAACGGCGGCTACCATTGCAAAAATAGAAGAAATCAACTATCAAAATTTTATCATGACCTTCAATCCATTGAATCAGCCTGTAGCAGATGCGCTAAAAAAGCGCCTCACAGATATAAGGGATGGTATCCTGCCAGATACCCGTGAATGGATGGTAAAAGTGACCGCTTAAAAAACTATACAAAAAAAGTGGCAAGTAGGCGTTTGGATTTTGAAAATTTACTCCTACCTTTGCCGTCCCGTTAAAAAAAGGGTAGAATGCCTACAATTCAACAGCTAGTAAGAAAAGGAAGAGAAATCATCAAAGCCAAGAGCAAGTCTAGGGCTTTAGATGCTTGTCCACAACGCCGTGGCGTTTGTACACGTGTATACACTACAACACCAAAAAAACCTAACTCAGCATTGAGAAAGGTGGCTAAGGTACGTTTGACCAATAAGATTGAGGTGATTGCCTACATCCCAGGTGAGGGTCACAACTTGCAAGAGCACTCTATCGTGTTGATCAGAGGTGGTCGTGTTAAGGATTTACCGGGTGTACGTTACCACATCGTAAGAGGTAGTTTGGATACTGCCGGTGTGAAAGATCGTAAGCAGAGCAGGTCTAAGTATGGTACCAAGCGTGAAAAGGCTAAAAAGTAACATTAAAACATCGAAACCTATATAGATGAGGAAGTCAAGAGCAAAAAAATTACCCTTAGCGCCAGATCCAAAGTTCAACGACACTTTGGTTACTCGTTTTGTCAATAACGTAATGTGGCAGGGAAAGAAGGATGCATCATTGAACATTTTTTATGATGCCCTTGATAAAGTAGCTAAAATGACCAGCGAAGATGGTTATGAAGTTTGGAAAAGAGCGTTGAGTAATGTAACCCCAGCTGTAGAAGTTAGAAGTCGTCGTATTGGTGGTGCAACCTTCCAGATTCCATCTGAGGTTCGTCCTGATAGAAAGATTTCTTTGAGCATCAAATGGTTGGTTCGTTTTTCAAGAGAGCGTAACGGCCGTAGCATGTCAGACAAATTGGCCAACGAAATCGTTGCTGCAAGCAAGGGTGAGGGTGGTGCATTCAAGAAAAAAGAAGATACACACCGTATGGCTGAAGCCAACAAGGCTTTTGCACACTTCCGTGTTTAATCTCCAAATAAATTGTGGAAAAGGGTTGCTGATTTGCAACCCTTTTTTATTTCCGTATCTGCAGCGCATATCTTAACTTTGCACCCGCAAAAAGCAGGGTTCAGTTTTTTCGCTCCCGGTTTTTAGCTAAAATCGAATCAAAAATTAAACAACAAAATAGTCATGGCAGACTTGAAATTTCAACGCAACTTCGGAATTGCCGCACACATCGACGCAGGTAAGACCACAACTACAGAGCGTATTTTGCGCTACACAGGTATGATTCACAAGATTGGTGAGGTGCACGATGGTGCAGCTACAACCGACTGGATGGAGCAGGAAAAAGAGCGTGGTATTACCATCACATCTGCGGCGGTGAGCTGCCAGTGGAATTTCCCAACAGTATTGGGTAAGGCTACTCCAGATACCAAAAAATATTCTTTCAACATTATTGATACTCCAGGTCACGTTGATTTCACTGTAGAGGTGGAGCGTTCAATGCGTGTATTGGATGGTTTGATTGCCTTGTTTTCAGCGGTTGATGGTGTAGAGCCACAATCAGAGACTGTATGGCGTCAGGCAAACCGTTACAAGGTGCCAAGAATTGGTTTCGTGAACAAGATGGACCGAAGTGGTGCTGACTTTCTTATGGTGGTGAAGCAAGTAAAAGAAATGTTGGGTGCAAAAGCAGTTCCACTTCAGTTGCCAATTGGGGCTGAAGATAATTTCAAAGGTGTTGTTGATTTGATCAAGATGAAAGGAATCATCTGGCACATGGAGACTGAAGGTATGACTTTTGATGAGATTCCTGTGCCTGCTGATATGGTAGAAGAAGCCAATGAGTGGAGACAAAATTTGATTGAAGCAGTAGCAGAATATGATGATAAATTGTTGGAGAAGTTCTTTGAAGATCCAAATTCAATCACTGAAGAGGAAGTACATGAGGCTATCCGCAAGGCTTGTATTGATTTGAGCATTGTTCCAATGATGTGTGGTTCTTCTTTCAAGAACAAAGGGGTGCAAACTGCCTTGGATGCAGTTTGTCGTTACCTCCCTTCTCCAGTTGATATTGACGCAGTTGAAGGTACAAATCCAGATAATGGTGAGACCATGGTGCGTAAACCTGAAGCGTCTGAGCCATTCGCGGCTTTGGCCTTTAAGATCATGACAGATCCATTTGTTGGACGTCTTGCCTTCTTCCGTGTGTACTCTGGTCATCTTGATGCAGGTTCATATGTATTGAATGTAAGAAGTGGGAAGAAAGAGCGTATCAGCCGTATCATGAAGATGTTTGCAAACAAGCAGAATCCAATTGATTTCATTGAGGCAGGTGATATTGGTGCAGCGGTAGGGTTTAAGGAAATCAAGACTGGTGATACCCTTTGTGATGAGAACCATCCTATTGTATTGGAGAACATGTTCATTCCTGAGCCGGTAATTTCTGTAGCGGTTGAACCTAAGGCACAGGCTGATGTAGATAAGATGGGTATGGCGATTGCTAAGTTGGTGGAAGAAGATCCGACCTTGCGTGTAAAGACAGATGAAGAAACAGGTCAAACCATCCTCAGTGGTATGGGTGAATTGCACCTGGAGATCATTGTTGATCGTATGAGAAGAGAGTTTAAAGTAGAAGTAAACCAGGGTGCGCCTCAGGTTGCTTATAAAGAAGCATTCCAAGCACAAGTACAGCACCGTGAGACGTTGAAAAAGCAGTCTGGTGGTCGTGGTAAGTTCGCCGATATCGTATTTGAATTCGGTCCAGCTGATGAAGAGTGGTTGAAAGAAAACCCAGGTAAGTCAATGCAGTTTGTGAATGATATTTTCGGAGGTTCTATCCCACGTGAATTCATTCCAGCTATCCAAAAAGGTTTCGAGCAATCTATGTCGACTGGTGTATTGGCTAACTATCCTGTAGAGAGCATGAAAGTGAGAATATTTGATGGAAGCTTCCACCAGGTGGACTCTGACTCAATGTCTTTTGAACTTTGTGCTAAGCAAGGTTTCCGTGAGGCGGCGAGAAAAGCGAAACCAGTATTGTTAGAGCCAATCATGAAAGTTGAGGTAATTACTCCAGAGCAATACATGGGTGATGTTACTGGTGACTTGAACAGAAGGAGAGGTATGTTAGAGGGAATGGACAGCAGGGCAGGAGCTCAAGTAATCAAGGCAAAAGTGCCTTTGAGTGAGATGTTTGGTTATGTTACCCAGCTTCGTTCATTGTCTTCTGGACGTGCATCTTCAACCATGGAATTCTCACATTACAACCCAGCGCCAAACAATATTGCTGAGGAAGTAATTGCGAGGGTGAAGGGTAAGGCAAAAGAAGCATAATTAGACTATTGATTTTGAATAGGTTAAGTCCCGGTACCCACCGGGACTTTTTTCTTTCTAAAATCACAGGTTTCTATCGAAATTTTTAGCGATTTCTTTTGTAAGTATAAAACTTATTCCTACTTTTGCATCCCCATTTAAAAAATGGGCATTTAACTATGTCACAGCGAATCAGGATAAAATTGCAGTCATACGACCATAATCTCGTTGACAAATCTGCGGAGAAGATCGTAAAAACCGTGCGCAGCACAGGTGCCGTTATCACCGGTCCAATTCCTTTGCCTACACAGAAGAGGATTTTCACCGTTTTGAAATCACCGCACGTTAATAAGAAGGCGCGTGAGCAGTTCCAATTGTGTACACACAAGCGTTTGCTTGACATTTATACTTCATCTTCACGTACTGTGGATGCATTGAGTAAGCTCGATCTTCCAAGTGGTGTAGATGTTGAAATCAAGGCCTGATGAGGCCTTGTGGCAATTCCACCAGTGGGGTTGCTGCAGTTCTTTTTCATTCATCTCCTAATTGATTGCCGTTGGCATGAGAAAAAGGAGCGCTGAACTTAATTTTTTCTCTCAAAAGAGAGTTGAAATATAAACAAGCCCTTCGAGGTTTGTTTACTGTCGGTACTTCCACCTGTAGTTTCAGGAAAGCGGAAAAGGTCGATAGCAAACTGGGATTGAAGCGAGGTCATTGCCTCACTGTCCATTTAACCGAAAAGGGCAAAAACAAAAGAAAATGAAAGGAATTATCGGTAAAAAAATTGGGATGACCAGCATCTTCGGTCCCGACGGGAAACAAACCCCGTGCACCGTCATTGAAGCTGGTCCATGTGTTGTTACACAGGTAAAGACAATGGAAGGCGACGGTTACACTGCCCTTCAGCTCTCTTTCGGTGAAAAAGCCGACAAAAGAGCAATTGCATCTGAAAAAGGCCATTTTGCTAAGGCCTCTACTGCTCCAAAAAGTTTTGTAAAAGAATTCAGGGATTATAGCCTTGAGAAAAACATTGGTGAAACCATCACTTGTGAAATCTTCGAAGAAGGTGAAAAAGTAGATGTGGTTGGTACCTCTAAAGGAAAGGGTTTCCAGGGTGTTGTAAAGCGCCATGGATTTTCTGGTGTTGGAGAACAATCGCATGGCCAGCACGATCGTCAGCGTGCTCCAGGTTCTATCGGTAACTCATCCGATGCATCAAGGGTTTTCAAGGGCATGCGCATGGCCGGCCGTATGGGTGGTGATCGTGTGAAGGTCAAGGGACTTAAGGTGGTAAAGATTTTTGCTGATAAGAACTACATTCTAATCAGTGGTTGTGTACCTGGTCATAACGGTTCCATTGTTTACATTCAGAAATAATTAACGCATAGATCATGCAAGTAGACGTATTATCAATAGCAGGAAGTAAGACAGGCAGATCGGTTGAGTTGCCTGACGAAATATTTGGTGCAGAACCAAACAATCACGTGATCTATCTTGCCGTTAAGCAGTATTTGGCTGCTCAGCGCCAGGGTACACACAAGGTTAAGACCCGTGCTGAAGTGCAGGGTGCAAGTAGAAAATTACACCGTCAGAAAGGTACCGGTGGTGCTCGTAAGGGTAACCTTCGTAACCCATTATACAAGGGTGGTGGTACTATTTTTGGTCCAAAACCTCACAGTTATGACATTAAGTTGAATCGTCGTGTGAAGGACTTGGCAAAAATCAGTGCATTGAGCCACAAGAACAAAGCAAATGCAATAGTAGTTGTTGAAGATCTTCAATTGGAAGCCCCAAAGACAGCAGCTTTTGCAGGTATGTTGAAGAGTTTGAATGTGCTTGACAAGAAAGCATTGTATGTAATGCCAGAGTTGAATGAAAATGTGTTTGTGAGTGCAAGAAACATTCCTTCAGTATTGACATCTATTCTTTCAGACATCAATACTTATGATGTTATGAATGCAGATGTTCTTGTTTTATCTGAATCTGCTGCGAAGTTGTTTTCAGAAATGGAAGAAGGAGCTGAAGCTTAAATCATTAATTAATTAATTAAACAGGAAATATGAAACTTGCTGATGTATTGGTGAAGCCCATTCTTTCAGAAAAGGCAAATCAGCTTTCAGAAAAAAGCCGTGTATATTCTTTCAAAGTTGCCCGTATGGCCAACAAATTGGAGATCAAGAAAGCGGTTGAAGATTTTTATGGTGTAACAGTTGAGGATGTAAGGACTGCCGTTGCTCCTGCAAAGAGCAAAAGTCGTATGACCAAAGCAGGTGTAATCAGCGGAAGAAAGCCTTCTTACAAGAAAGCCTTTGTAACTGTTGGTGAAGGTGAAACCATTGATTTGTACGCAAACATTTAAATGAAAAGGCCTTAGGCTAAAAAAATAAAAACATGGCATTAAAGAAATACAAACCCATTACAGCTGGTACAAGATGGAGAATAGGTAACGCCTATGCGGAGGTTACTACACAAACTCCAGAAAAGTCTTTGCTTGAAACAGTGAAGAAGACTGGCGGTAGGAATGCACAAGGTCGTCGTGCAATGCGCTATATCGGTGGCGGTAACAAAAAAATGTACCGTGTTATTGATTTCAAGCGTGACAAGCATGAGATTCCTGCAAAAGTGGCTTCTATCGAGTATGATCCAAACAGAACTGCGTTCATCGCTTTGTTGAACTATGCTGATGGAGAAAAGAGGTATATGCTTGCTCCTCAGGGATTAGAAGTTGGTATGACTGTAATTAGTGGTGCAGCTGTTGCTCCAGAGGTTGGGAATGCTTTGATGATGAAGAACATGCCTTTGGGTACTAATGTTCATAATATTGAAATGCAACCTGGACAAGGTGGTAAAATTGCCCGTAGTGCAGGTGCTTCAGCACAATTGACCAACAAAGAAGAGAAATACGCAGTATTGAAAATGCCTTCTGGTGAATTGAGAAAAGTATTGATCAACTGCTTTGCAACTGTTGGTGTACTCTCTAACTCAGATCACAGTTTAGAGAGCATGGGTAAGGCAGGAAGAAACCGTTGGAAAGGTATTCGCCCACGTAACAGGGGTGTTGCAATGAACCCGGTTGATCACCCGATGGGTGGTGGTGAAGGTAGGTCTTCAGGTGGTCACCCACGCAGCCGAACTGGTAAATATGCTAAAGGCGAAAAGACCAGAACACTTGGAAAAGGCAGCGATAAATTGATTATCCAGCGCAAGAACGGTAGCAAATTGGCTAAATAATAAACTAGAAAAGAACACATAACCAGAAAATAATATTATGGCTCGTTCAATTAGAAAAGGTCCGTATGTAGCGGCCAAGTTAGAGAAGAAGGTTGAAGCGATGAATGATGGTAAAACCAAAAGGGCTGTTGTGAAAACATGGAGCCGCAGAAGTACAATCACGCCTGATTTCGTTGGTCACACTTTTGCTGTGCACAATGGAAACAAATTCATCCCTGTGTATGTAACCGAATTCATGGTGGGCCACAAGCTCGGTGAATTTGCACCTACCAGAAACTTCAAAGGACACTCAAGCAAGAAAGTATAAACAGGTTCTTCAGGAATGAACTCCTGGAGCGGAAAAATAAAATTATGGAAGCAGTAGCAAAATTGAGAAATTACCCAACCTCTCCCCGTAAGATGCGTCTCTTGGCGGATCACATCCGTGGGATGAAAGTTGAACAAGCCGTAGCTATTTTGGAGCACCATCCTCAGCACAGTGCAACTCCATTGCGTAAGCTGGTTTTATCCGCTGTAAGCAACTGGAAGCAGAAGAATGAAGGTGGAAATGTAGAGGCACTTGTGGTGAAGACCATCTTTGTTGATGGTGCACGCAGCATAAAGCGCATGCTACCAGCACCTCAGGGTCGTGCTTACCGCATGCGTAAGCGTAGCAACCATGTCACTGTAATTGTTGATGCAAAAAATTAAGAACATTCAAACTGAATTATAATGGGTCAAAAAACGAATCCAATTGGCAATAGGTTAGGTATCATCCGCGGATGGGAGAGTAACTGGTATGGTAATAAAAAAGATTATGCTACCAAGCTCATCGAGGACAACAAGATCCGTAGCTACCTCAATGCCCGTATCAATAAGGGTGGTATCGCCAAGATCGTGATCGAGCGTACTTTAAATAAATTGATTGTAACCATCCATACATCAAAGCCAGGTATCATCATTGGTAAAGGTGGTGGAGAGGTTGATAGAATCAAGGAAGAGTTGAAGAAGCTTACCGGTAAGGAAGATGTTCAAATCAACATTCTTGAGATTCGTCGCCCTGAACTTGATGCTAATATTGTAGGTGAAACAATTGCCAAGCAAATTGAGAACCGTATCAACTATAAGCGAGCGATTAAAATGGCGATTGCCTCAACACTTCGTTTGGGTGCAGAAGGTATCAAGATCAAGGTGAGCGGAAGGATTGGTGGAGCAGAGATAGCTCGTTCAGAAGAAATCAAGCAGGGCCGCGTTCCTTTGCATACATTCAGAATGGATATCGATTATGCATCTGTATTTGCACAGACAGTATATGGTAAGATTGGTATCAAAGTATGGATCTGTAAAGGTGAAGTGCTTGCGAAGCGTGATTTGAATCCAAATTTTGTTGGTGGAAAGTCTGAAGGTGCAGAGAGAAGAGATGCTCGTGGTGGTGGAGAGCGCCGTGATGACAGAAGAGGTGGTGGTCGTGATGACAGAAGAGGTCAAAGAGAGCGCAGAGCATAATTAAATCATTAAATGTATTTATAAACATACTTTAAGATGTTACAACCAAAAAGAACGAAACACAGGAAGGCGCAGAAAGGAAGGATCAGAGAGGTAGCGAAGAGAGGAACTACATTGGCATTTGGTTCATTCGGACTGAAAGCAATGGAACCTGTATGGATGACTAACAGACAGATTGAAGCAGCGCGTCAGGCAATGACCCGTGCTATGAAAAGGGAAGGTAATGTATGGATCAGAATTTTCCCTGATAAACCAGTAACCCGTAAGCCACAGGAAGTGAGGATGGGTAAAGGTAAAGGTAATCCTGAATTCTGGGCAGCAGTTGTTGAGCCAGGAAGAATTTTGTTTGAAGTGGAAGGCGTTTCTGAGCAGGTAGCTAAAGATGCTATGCAACTTGCTGCTGCTAAGCTTCCTATCAAAACCAAATTTGTAATTCGCAGAGATCTTGTAGCATAAGGAATAAAGAAAGTTAAACTAACGTAACATGTCAAAAAAGATTGATTTTTTAAAGAGCCTCGCTTCACTTAGTGATGCTGATATCAAGGCTAAAATCAGTGAAGATGAAATGCGTTTGAAAAAAATGCAGTTTGCACACGCGATTACTCCACTTGAGAATCCGATGAGCATCAGAGCGCTGAGAAGAGATATTTCAAGACTTAAAACAGAATTGAAAAAAAGAGCTTTGGCTTAATCATTCAAATCAAATAAATCAATTCCGATTAATCGGAATAAAAAATAGAAAAAATGCTTGATAGAAAAATTCGCAAAACCAAAACAGGGACAGTCAGCAGCGACAAAATGGATAAGACCATCACCGTTGCGGTTGAAAGAAAGGTAAAACACCCTATTTATGGAAAGTTCGTTAAAAAGACGACTAAGTTCCATGCGCATGATGAGAAGAATGAGGCAAAGCCTGGTGATGTTGTAAGGATCATGGAGACCAGACCTTTGAGCAAAACAAAGCGTTGGAGATTGGTTGAAATTATCGAGAAAGCGAAATAAGGTATTCACGAACGTCAGAAGACACATCGTTAACCACACGGCTTTAGCCGGATAAAATATAAAACAATGATTCAGCAAGAATCCAGATTGAATGTAGCAGATAACAGCGGTGCCAAAGAAGTACTTTGTATCCGCGTATTGGGAAACAGTGGCCAGGATTATGCCAAGATTGGTGACAAGATTGTTGTTACCGTTAAGGATGCAATTCCTGCAGGTGGTATCAAAAAAGGTACTGTTGCCAAAGCAGTTATTGTGCGTACTAAAAACAAGCTTCGTCGCAAGGATGGATCTTATATCCGTTTCGATGACAATGCAGTGGTGATACTCAACGCAGCAGATGAGCCAAGGGGTACTCGTATCTTCGGTCCAGTTGCCCGTGAGTTGAGGGACAAGGGATACATGAAGATTATCTCACTTGCACCTGAAGTGCTTTAATAGTCAATAACTGCGTGAACAACGTATAAAATAAAGAAGATGAGCAATAGATTCAAGGCCAAATTCAATATTAAAAAAGGCGATACCGTTGTGGTAATTGCTGGTGACGACAAAGACCTTAAAAAGCCTCGCAAGGTTTTGGAAGTAATTCCTGAAAAATCAAGAGTGCTTGTTGAAGGTGTAAACATTGTTACCCGTCACACTAAACCATCTGCACAAAATACACAAGGTGGTTTGGTAAAGAAGGAAGCGGCTATACACATCAGTAATGTGATGCTTTGGGATGCGAAGAAGGAAGTAGCAACCAAAACAAAAAGAACAAGAGAAAACGGTAAACTAGTTAGAATATCTAAAAAGTCAGGGGAGGTTATCAAATAATGAGCACATCTACTTATACACCCAGATTACAAGCAAAATACCACAAGGATGTGGTTCCTGCTTTGATGAAGAAATTTGCTTACAGTTCAGTAATGCAGGTACCAAAATTGACCAAAATCTGCCTAAACAGAGGTGTGAATGGCGCGGTAGCTGACAAGAAGTTGATCGATATCGCTATCGATGAGCTTACCATGATTACCGGACAAAAGGCAGTCCCAACACGTTCAAAGAAAGACATCTCCAACTTCAAGTTGAGAAAGAACATGCCCATCGGTGCTCGTGTCACTTTGCGTGGTGTAAAAATGTTTGAATTCCTCGACAGATTGATCGCTGCTTCTTTGCCACGTGTACGTGACTTCAAAGGAGTTTCTGAGAAAGCTTTTGATGGTCGTGGTAACTATACACTTGGTGTTACTGAGCAAATCATTTTCCCTGAAATCGATATCGATAAGGTAACTAAGATTACTGGTATGGATATCACTTTCGTAACTACTGCAAAAAACAATGAAGAAGCTTACGAACTGTTGAAGGAACTTGGTATGCCTTTTAAAAACATGAAAAAGGATTAATTCAAAACGATAACCGGTAACCATCCCGATCAACACAACTAAAGAAGATTATGGCAAAAGAATCGGTAAAAGCCAGACAAAGAAAAAGAGAGAGAATGGTGGAGAAGTTTGCAGAAAAACGTGCTGCTCTTAAAGCTGCAGGTGAATGGCAAGCCCTCGATCAACTTCCAAAAAACTCTTCAACTGTTCGTTTAAAGAACAGGTGTCAGCTCACAGGTCGTCCTAAGGGCTACATGAGGTTCTTCGGACTATCAAGGGTAACCTTCCGCGAAATGGCGCTTGCAGGTAAAATCCCAGGCGTGAAAAAAGCGAGCTGGTAAACGGAAAGCATTAGAAAACAAAAACTTAAACCTTAATTCCGGTAAAACGGAACCAAAGAGGAAAATAATATGACAACAGATCCAATCGCAGACTTTCTGACAAGGGTCAGAAATGCACAGATGGCAGGACACAGAATTGTAGAGATTCCAGCTTCTAACTTGAAGAAAAGAATCACTGAAATTTTGTACAACCAGGGTTATATCCTGAAGTACAAGTTCGAAGATGATAGCAAACAAGGCGTGATTAAAATCGCGTTGAAGTATGATCCTACAACAAAGGAGCCAGCAATCAAAACCATGGAACGTGTTTCTCGTCCAGGTTTGAGACAATACGCCAAGCCGCTTGAATTCAAAAGAGTGAAGAATGGTCTTGGAGTTGCTATCCTTTCAACTTCAAAAGGAGTGATGACCGACAAAGATGCAAAAGCACAGAATGTTGGTGGTGAGGTCCTTTGCTATATTTATTAATATCAATCTTCCGGTCGGGAGTTTTGGATTGCGCACTAAGTTTTCTATACGGAACTGAAACCATCCAAGAGTGAACGACAGGAATCTAAATCAAATACTATGTCTCGTATAGGTAAGAAATTAATTGAACTTCCAGCAGGTGTAACCCTTACAGTAGGATCAGACAACGTAGTAACTGTAAAGGGACCAAAAGGAGAATTGAAACAGGCTATCGATCGTGATATCACTGTTGAGATCAACGGTACTACAGTAGAGTTGAAACGACCAACTGATCAGATCAGACACCGTGCGTTGCATGGCTTGTCAAGAGCTCTTGTAAACAACCTCGTTGTAGGGGTAACAACAGGTTTCAAAAAAGAACTTGAATTGGTGGGTGTGGGTTATAAAGCAGCTAACCAAGGAAATATCCTGGATCTTTCTTTGGGTTATTCTCACAACATCATCTTTGAAGTTCCAAAAGAATTGAGCGTTAAAACTACTCAGGAAAAAGGTGATAACCCAAGAATTTTCTTAGAGGGTAGCGACAAGCAATTGCTTGGTCAAGTTGCAGCAAAAATCAGAAGCTTGAGAAAGCCTGAACCATACAAAGGAAAAGGTGTGAAGTACAAAGGTGAATACATCCGTCGTAAGGCAGGTAAAGCAGCTGGTAAATAATTTTAAATAACTCCTGGCAGCATCAGGATAAACCATAAGCAATGAACGTAAAAGCATCAAGAAGACAAAGAATCAAGTATACTATTCGCAAGAAAGTATCAGGTACAGCACAACTACCCAGATTGAGTGTGTACAGAAGTAACACAGATATCTATGCACAAATGATTGATGATGTTAATGGTAATACATTGGCTTCAGCTTCATCACGTGATAAGGATATCGCAGCTCAAAAAGGAACCAAGACTGAAAAGTCTAAGATGGTGGGTGAAGCTATTGCTAAAAAAGCAATTGCACTTGGCTTATCTGCTTGTGTATTTGATCGTGGTGGTTTCCTCTACCATGGCAGAATCAAAGCTGTTGCAGAGGGTGCACGTGAGGGAGGTCTTAAGTTCTAATCTATTTCATTCAAACTAATATATCAATAGATGTCAAAAGTAAATTACACCAAAGTCAAAGCCGGAGACCTTGAGTTGAAAGAGAAAGTTGTGGCTATCAATCGTGTTGTTAAAACAACAAAGGGTGGTAGAGCATTCAGCTTCTCAGCACTAGTTGTTGTAGGTAACGAACAGGGTGTTGTTGGACACGGTCTTGGTAAGGCTAAGGAAGTTCAGGAAGCAATTACAAAAGGAATAGAAGATGCAAAAAAGAACCTCATTAAGGTTCCTGTTATGAAGGGTACTATCCCTCATGATCAGTATGCAAAAGAAGGTGCTTCTAAAGTGTTGATCAAACCAGCTGCTCATGGTACTGGTGTGATTGCAGGAGGCAGTATGCGTGCTGTTCTTGAGAGCGTTGGAATTACTGACGTATTAGCAAAGTCTTTGGGTTCTGCTAATCCTCACAACGTTGTAAAAGCTACTTTCAAAGCACTTGCATTGCTTCGTGAACCGATTCAGGTATCTAAGACCAGAACACTTGGATTGAAGAAAGTATTCAACGGTTAATACTGAATCAGTAAACATCATTAATCAAAAAATCCCCAGGGGGTTTCAATATGAAAAAGGTAAGAATCACAAAAGTAAAAAGTGTTATCGATCGTCCAGAGCGTCAAAAGCGCACCATGGAAGCTCTCGGTTTGCGCAAAGTAAATGCTACTGTTGAAGTAGAAGCTACTGCTCAGATCATGGGTATGGTCAAGAAAGTTCAACACCTCATTAAGGTGGAAGAAATCTAGGACATTTCCCTAAATGTCTTATCCTGTAAATTAATTTACATACGAGTGGTCTCAGGGGGACTGCGTTGAGTAAAACAAATAACATGAAACTACACACTTTAAGACCTGCAAAAGGCGCAACTAAGAAAGAAAAAAGAATTGGACGTGGTGAAGCTTCCGGACATGGTGGAACTTCCACAAAAGGTAATAAGGGCGGACAAAGCCGTGCAGGTTATAAGTCTAAGCGTGGCCACGAAGGTGGACAGATGCCTATCCAAAGACGTATCCCTAAAGTTGGATTCAAAAACATCAGCAGAGTAGAGTATAAAGTATTTAACCTCGGTCAAGTTGAATCACTTGTTGAGAAATACGGCTTGACTGATTTCAGCATGGAGAATTTATACATCAATGGCTTAGTAAGCCGTACAGATAAAGTTAAAATCCTTGGTAATGGTGCCATTACATCTAAGGTTAACTTCAAAGTAAACGCCATCAGTGATAAAGCAAAGTCAATTGTTGAAGCAGCTGGCGGATCTGTTGAAATCATCAAATAATTTCCGATATTTAACTGTCAACAGTTAAGAATAAAGGACAAAAAAGTTTCCAGTGAAGAAATTCATTCAAACACTTAAGAATATCTGGAGTATTGAGGATCTGAAGTCAAAGATTTCTATCACCCTTTTGCTTATCCTCGTATACCGTTTTGGCGCACACGTAGCCCTCCCAGGAATTGATCCCAATAAACTTGATTTGCAAAGTGCTAAATCTGGTTTACTTGGTCTATTTGATACTTTTGCAGGTGGTTCATTCTCGAATGCATCCATCTTCGCTTTAGGTATCATGCCTTATATCTCTGCTTCAATCTTCATGCAATTGATGACCATCTTGGTTCCCCAAATGCAAAAGATCCAGAAAGAAGGAGATAGTGGAAGGAAGAAAATCAACCAGTGGACAAGATACCTCACGGCTATCGTTACTTTGTTCCAAGCTGCTGCTTATGTGGCTTACCTGAAGAACGTGAGCAGGGATGCTTTGATTGAGGCTTATCAGCCTTATTTCTGGTTGTCTACAGTTATCGTGCTGACTGCTGGTACTTTATTTGTTATGTGGTTGGGTGAAAAAATTCAAGACAAAGGATTGGGTAATGGTACTTCTATCATCATCATGGTGGGTATCCTCGCTCGTCTTCCGCAATCTTTTATCGGTGAATTTGCTGCAAAGCAAACACGCGGAGGTGGTGGTCTCTTGATGTTCTTGATTGAGATTGCGTTCTTAATTGTTATTATACTCGGACTTATTCTTCTTGTTCAAGGTGTTAGAAAAGTGCCTATCAGTTATGCAAAACAATTGGTTGGTAACAGAGCCGTTGGTGGAGCAAGACAATTCCTGCCTTTGAAGGTGAATGCTTCTGGTGTTATGCCGATCATTTTCGCACAGGCCATCATGTTCTTACCTACACTTTTCTCATTCACAAATATCGAATCTGGAAAAGGTATTGCTCGGATTTTCAATGATCCAAGTAATATTTGGTACATGGCTATTTATGTGGTAATGGTAATTGCTTTTACTTTCCTTTACACAGCTTTGATCTTTAACCCTAAGCAGATGGCAGATAGCCTTAAGCAAAACAATGGATTCATTCCTGGGGTTAAACCTGGTCAGCCTACTGCTGATTATATCGGTCAAGTAATGGATCGTATTACGTTGCCTGGTGCAATATTCCTTGCGCTTATCGGTATACTGCCCGGTATTGCACAACAATTGGGTGTAACGCAATCATTTGCTTCCTTCTTTGGAGGCACTTCATTGCTCATCATGGTTGGTGTAATTCTTGACACACTCCAGCAAATTGAAACTCATCTTTTGATGCGTCAATATGATGGTTTAATGTCTGGTGGTAGGATTCAAGGCAGACAGACAGCAACTTCTACTTCTATCTAAGATGATCCGCATCAAGACCAACGCTGAAGTCGAACTGATGCGTGAGAGTGCTTTATTGGTGAGTAGTACACTTGCTGAATTGGCAACTTTGCTCAAGCCTGGTATCACTACTGAGATGTTGGATAAACGTGCTGAAGAATTTATTTTAGATCATCAAGCAGTCCCTTCTTTTAAAAACTATCGTGGTTATCCATTTGCTACTTGTATTTCAGTCAATGATGCTGTAGTACATGGTTTCCCCAATCAAACACCACTCAAGGAAGGTGATCTTGTTTCTATTGATGTTGGGGTATACAAAAACGGCTTTCATGGTGATAGTGCTTATACATTCGGTCTGGCTCCAGTGCTGGAGGAACATCAATTGTTAATGCGAGTTACACGTGAATCACTTTACTTAGGTGTTGAAAAAGCCGTCGCAGGCAACCGCATAGGTGACATCTCTTTTGCCATTCAAGATTTTACAGAACGAAAACACCATTTTGGTGTGGTAAGAGAACTGGTTGGCCACGGATTAGGCAAGCAATTGCATGAGGATCCTCAAGTGCCTAATTATGGTAAAAAAGGGACTGGCCCGAAACTGCGTGAAAACATGGTACTGGCTATAGAACCCATGACCAATGTTGGTACGCGTGATGTTATCTATGATGCAGATGGCTGGACTGTCAGAACCAAGGATGGTAAATTCTCCGCACATTATGAACATGATGTTTGTGTTAAACGTGGTAAAGTAGATATTTTATCCAGCTTCGATGAGATCATTAAAAATGAGAAAAACAACCCTCATTTGTTCAGCGATTATTGATCTTTTCTAATCAACTTCAGTCGGATATATTAACTTTATCTGATGAGAAAGTTCCTGTTTTTTTTATTGTTGCCTTCAATTGGTTTAGCACAATCTGCAGCTGTACTCAAAGTAAGAGACTATCGAATAGCTAAAGAAGCTGAACTTATTTCATCCTACCGAAGTTTCTTAAGTATTCCCAATGTGGCTGCTGACATAGAAAAGATCAGGCAGAATGCAGCATGGATCATGAATTACATGCAGGTGTATGGAATCAGTAATGTGCAATTGTTGCATCCAAAAACAAAAGATAAGCCGCCTGCAGTGTATGGTGAAGTGAATACACCAGGTGCAAAAGAAACCATAGTGTTCTATGCCCATTATGATGGACAGCCTGTTGATTCGACCAAGTGGTTGCCGGGCTTACATCCATTTCGTCCGCAATTGGCAGATGGCTCTTTGGCCAATGGCGCGAAACAAATTGAGTGGCCAACTGGCAGCCAAAATTATCTTCCTGATTGGAGGATTTATGGTAGAGGAACCTCAGATGACAAAGCGGGTGTATTTACCATCGTCAATGCATTTGCAGCTTTAAAAGCACAAGGAATCAAGCCAACAGTTAATATCAAATTTTTCTTTGAGGGTGAAGAAGAAGCCGGGTCTACTCATCTACCTGAAATTTTTGATCAATACAAAGAGCTACTGAAAGGAGATGCATGGGTCATCTGCGACGGGCCTGTCCACCAATCTGGAAAAAAGCAGGTTGTTTTTGGAGTGAGGGGGGATACCCATTTGGAATTGACCGTATTTGGTCCAAAGCGATCGCTTCATTCTGGACACTATGGTAACTGGGTCCCCAATCCTGCAATGGAATTGGCAAGACTATTGGCCAGTATGAAGAATGATAAAGGGCAAGTGACCATCAAAGATTTTTACAGTGATGTTATTCCATTGAGTGCAACAGAAAAAACTGCATTAGATAAAGTGCCTTCTGTTGAAGTGCAACTGAAAAATGAATTGGGCATTCGTAAACCAGAGAGAGCAGAGCCGCTGAATGAAACATTAAACCTGCCATCTTTAAACATCAATGGCATTCAAAGTGCTGGTGTTGGAAAACAATCTGCCAACGTTATTCCAACAAAAGCAGTTGCATCAATAGATTTGAGATTAGTCGCGGGTAACGACTGGGAAAGACAACAGCAAAAAGTCATCGACCATATAAAAGCACAAGGATTTTTTGTAACTGGTCACGAGCCGACCGACAAGGAAAGAGCCAGTTACGATAAGATCTGTATGGTAAAACGTTCTGATGGTTACAATGCACAGAAAACACCCATGGATAATGCAATGGCTCAAAGGATAGTTCGTGCAGTAGCAGCAGCACTTCCAGAGTTTCCCATTCAAATGCCAACACTTGGGGGAAGTCTTCCTTTATTCATGTTTGAACAGAAGTTAAAGGCGCAACCTGTTACCATTCCAATTGCGAATTACGATAACAATCAACACGCAGAAAATGAAAACATCCGTATTCAAAATCTTTGGGATGGGTTAGAAATTTTTGCATCCATTATGCTCTTGTCAAAATGAGTGATCAAAAAAAATTGATTGTCATTGGTGGTGGAGCATCCGGTTTTTTTTGTGCCGTAAATGCGGCAAGATTACATCCTTCGCTATCAGTAACCATTCTTGAAAAATCAAGTAAGTTGCTCTCTAAAGTTAAGGTAAGTGGAGGTGGGAGATGCAACGTAACACATTATGCTGAGGATGTAAGTGAATTATTGCCTGCATATCCAAGAGGTATGCGTTTGTTGAAAAAGACACTGCATCAGTTTTCTCATAACGACACCATTAGATGGTTTAATGATAGGGGTGTTGAGCTAAAAGTAGAGGATGATGGAAGAATGTTTCCCGTTACCAATAATTCACAAACAATAATTGACTGCTTGTTGCATGAAGCGCAACAATATGGAGTAGCTATAGAAACCAATATGGATGTTGTAGCTATACATCAACAGGAAAATCAATTTGTGTTGAGTTGTAAGAAAAATCAAGAAGCTACACTGCAATTGTCTGCTGATATTGTAGTTGTGGCGACTGGCGGTTATCCGAAACTAGCTGGCTTTGATTGGTTGGCTGAGTTGGGACATACCATCTCTGCACCTGTTCCTTCTCTATTTACATTCAATATTCCTGATAAAAATCTTCATGCTTTGATGGGAGTTGCTGTGAGGCATGCTATTGTTAAGATACCAGTATTAAAAGCAATGGAGGAAGGTCCCATGCTGATTACACATTGGGGCTTAAGTGGACCAGCTGTCTTGAAGTTGTCTTCTCGTTGTGCACGTGAATTGCATGCCTTGGATTATACATTTGATGTAGCGGTTAATTGGTGTCCTGAGTTTCATGAAAGCGCAGCATTGGACTATTTTAAATCTGCCAAACAGTTAACAAAAGGATTAGTCAGCGCAAAGCCATTGTCGGGAATTGTTTCACGATTATGGTTGTATTTACTGAACAGAGCTGGTATTGGTGCAACAACACATTGGGGCGACCTTACACATGCTCAATTGGTCGCACTCTCAAAGACTTTGTGTAGTGATGTTTACCATGCTTCAGGAAAGACAACATACAAGGAAGAGTTTGTAACCGCAGGTGGTATTGCTTTGCAGGATATAGATGCCAATACCATGGAAAGTAAAAAAATAAAAGGATTGTATTTTGCTGGTGAGGTGATGGATGTGGATGGAATAACAGGTGGGTATAATTTTCAGCATGCATGGACCAGTGGGTGGATTGTAGCGAATTCCATAACTTAGGAGTACAACCAACGCTTGTCATATGCCGACCAACTCCCGCAGGAATTTCATTCGTTTATTTTCAGGAGCCGCAACCAGTTTACCGTTTTTGTATGCCGCTAATCCTGTATTTGGACAATCTGCTGAATCAATCAAAAAAGCAATCGATGCATCACCATCTACTTTAAATGATGAAGACTTCTGGGCATGGATTCGAGAGGCATATACAGTTAGTCCCAATATCATCAACCTCAACAACGGCGGTGTTGCTCCTCAACCCAAAGTGGTGCAAGAGGCACATATACGGTATTACCAATACGCCAATGAAGCACCATCCTATTACATGTGGCAAATATTGGATCAGGGTCGTGAACCACTTCGTGAAAAGCTGGCTTTGTTATGTGGGTGTGACAAAGAGGAAGTTGCTATCAATCGAAATTCAACTGAAGGATTAAATACTGTCATTTTTGGTTTGAATTTAAAAGCTGGTGATGAGGTTGTACTCACCAAACAGGATTATCCCAACATGATCAATGCTTGGAAGCAAAGAGAAAAACGGGATGGTATTAAATTGGTTTGGTTGGATTTGCCTTTACCCATGGAAAACGAAGATGAGATTGCTGCATTTTATACCAAAGCGTTTACGAACAAAACCAAAGTGGTGATGGTCACGCACCTGATTAACTGGACGGGACAAATCATGCCTGTCAGGAAAATTGCAGATGCGGCACATGCTAGAGGTATTGAAGTAATTGCAGATGGTGCACATACACTCGCTCATTTCGATTTTAAAATTCCTGATTTAGGATGTGATTACTATGCGGCATCATTACACAAATGGTTGAGTGCTCCATTTGGTAGTGGTTTGTTGTACATCAAAAAAGATAAGATTAAAAATGTTTGGGCCTTGTTGTCTAATAATGAGCCAGACGGCACGGACATTAGAAAGTTTGAGTCATTAGGGACAAGGTCATTTGCATCTGAAATGGCCATCGGCGCTGCAGTCGATTTTCATGATGTGATGGGAAGCAAAAGAAAAGAGAAACGTTTACGTTTCCTGAAAAATTATTGGGTTGATCAAATCAAACATTTACCGAAGATTAGTTTTAATCAGCCCAAATCAAATTCACTTTCCTGTGCAATAGCTAGCGTTGCTATTGAAGGAAAAAAACCTGAAGAAATTGCAGGAGAGTTGTTTTCCAAGCACAAGATTCATGCCGTTGCTATCAATTGGGAGAATATCCATGGGGTGAGGGTTACGCCGAATGTTTATACATCATTAAAAGACCTCGATAAACTGGCTTCAGCACTTAAAAAAATGGCTGTTTAGCCTGATTTAATCCGAATTTTGAAAAATTTACCCATTTTGGCCTGTTTTTGGCCTAAAAATCACCTCTTTTTCTGGCAAGGAATCAGTATTTACGCTACCTTTGCCGTCCCCAAATCAGGCTGACAAAACAGCTTGAAATACAAACAAAAGGAGGACAATAATAGTGGAAGAAAACAAAACACTAAACAGCCCAGCAGTCTCCGCACACGATGATTTCGATTGGAGCGTAGACAAAAGAAATGTATCCCGTTACAATAGCGAGGAGCAGCAAAAATTTGATGCCGCTTATGAAGGCACATTCAAACAAATCACCGACGGTGAAATGGTTCATGGAACTGTAGTAGGCCTGACCAAAACCGACGTGGTGATCAACATTGGTTTCAAGAGTGATGGTCTTGTTTCGTTGAACGAATTCAGAGACATCCAAGGTTTGAAAACCGGTGATGTGGTAGAGGTCATGGTGGTTGAAAAAGAGGACAGAGAAGGTCATTTGCATTTGAGCCGCAAACAAGCACGTATCACACGTGCATGGGAGCGTATTGTTGAAATGCATAAGACTGGTGAAGTGGTTACTGGTTATGTTACCAGCAAAACAAAAGGTGGTCTTATTGTGGACATCCTTGGTATGGAGACTTTCTTGCCAGGTTCACAAATTGACGTTAAGCCTGTAACTGATTACGATCAGTTTGTTGGTAAGACCATGGAGTTCAAAGTTGTGAAGATCAATGAAATGATCAAGAACGCGGTTGTTTCACACAAAGCGCTTATTGAAAGTGATATTGAAGCACAGCGTGCTGAAATCATGGGTAAACTTGAAAAAGGTCAGGTACTTGAAGGTACCATCAAAAACATCACTGATTTCGGAGCATTTCTTGATCTTGGTGGCGTAGATGGTTTACTTTATATCACTGACATCAGCTGGGGTCGAATCAATCACCCTGCAGAGGTGTTGAAGCTGGATCAGAAGCTGAATGTTGTAGTACTTGATTTCGATGATGAGAAGCGTAGAATTAGTCTTGGTTTGAAGCAGTTGACTGCTCATCCTTGGGATACACTTTCTACTGACATCGTTGAAGGTGCTAACGTAAAAGGTAAAGTTGTAAATATAGAAGATTACGGTGCTTTCTTGGAAATCACTCCAGGTGTTGAAGGTCTTGTTCACGTAAGTGAAATCACATGGGCTAACACACCAGTAAATGCGAAGGAGTTCTTCAAATTGGGTGATGAGTACGAAGCTAAGGTGGTTACTTTAGATAAGGACAGCAGAAAGATGAGCCTTTCTATCAAGCAACTTTCTTCAGATCCTTGGAGTGAAATTGAAGACAAGTTCCCAGTTGGCAGCCGTCATTTGGGTATGGTCAAGAACATTACTCCTTATGGTGTATTTGTTGAATTGCAGCCTGGCATCGGTGGTATGATCCACATCAGTGATCTTAGCTGGTTGAAGCGTTTCAACCATCCTTCTGAGTTCACTAAATCTGGTAGCCAGATTGATGTGATGATTTTGAACATCGACAAGGAAAACAGAAAACTTCAGCTTGGACACAAGCAGTTGGAAGAAGATCCTTGGAATGCCCTTCAAGAAACATTCGCTATTGGTTCTGTTCATGAAGGAACAGTAATCAAAAAAGATGATAAAGGTGCTGTTGTTCAGTTGCCTTATGGTCTTGAAGGATTTGCACCTGCTCGCCACCTTGCAAAAGAAGATGGTAAAACAGTTGGTGCTGACGAAACAGCTCAGTTTGTTGTAATCGAATTTGATCGCAACGAAAAGAGAATTGTATTGAGTCATGCACGTATCTGGGAGCAAGTAATTGCTGAAGAAAAAGAAGCAGTTGCTAAGGAAAAGAAAGCTGACGCAGCTAAAACCAAAAAGGCTGTGAAGGATATCCAGAATAAAGTAGAGAAATCAACTTTGGGTGACCTTGGCGTTCTTGCAGAACTCAAAAAGAAAATGGAAGGCGGAGAGTAATCACCACTTTCATGAAAATAGAAAAGTCCCAATTAAAAATTGGGACTTTTTTTTTATATAAGGGCACTTAGTTTTTCGGCATCTAATTCATCCAGACTTCCTAATTTAAGATCAGCAATATTCCATCTATCAGCATTTGCTTGTTCAGGATGAGGAACAACAATGCATTTCATTCTTGCCGCTTTAGCAGCAATAAGTCCATTTAATGAATCTTCAAAGCAAATGCATTCAACAGGGTGACTGTTAAGTGCTTTGGCACAATCTAAAAATACTTGAGGATGTGGTTTTCCAAAAGGAAGGTGTTCGGCAGAACAAGTAATGGCAAATGTATCTTTCAAGCCCGTTTTCTCTAATACTGCATTTATTAATGATAAGGGTGATGAACTGGCTAAGCCAATTTTCAATTGATGTTGTTTTGCAATGGCAATGGCTGAAGTAACACCTGGCATCATGATTCCTTTTTCAAATACTTTATTGATTACTCTTGAAGTAATATCAATTTCTGTTGATGCTATATGTGATAAATCTATTTTGTATTTGCTCAGCCAATACTCTAGAAATTCTTTGGTTCTTAATCCTGTTGAACTGTAATATTCTTCATGATTAATGATAATGTCAAACTTTGCAAGGCTCTCGAGCGCTGCTTCATACCATAATGGTTCTGAGTCAATCAGCAGGCCATCCATATCAAAAATGGCAGTTGTAATTTTCATCTATAAAAAATTATTTATCAATAATACATCCTTTTTTGTTTATAGTTGCTTGCTGAGGTGATGAATCAAAATGACGACTGAATTGAATTTATCCTTAACTTGACAGCATGTTGGTTGATCATTTAAAGAAAGTGAAGCTGATCAGAAAACTGTTTTATGCAGTTGTAGGTATGGTGACCTATCCTGGGCTTGCTATTGTAAATAAGATTAAGATTACCGGCACTGAATACTTGAGACAGTTGCCCAAACAAAATGTATTGTTCGTCAGTAACCATCAGACTTATTTTGCAGATGTGATGGCCTTTTTACATATTTTTTGTGCTATTAAATGGCGCAAGAAAAATAAGCTTGGACTTCCATACTATTTACTTAATCCGTTTGTAGATGTAAATTTTGTAGCAGCCGAAGAAACAATGAAGGACAATATGCTGACAAAACTTTTTACCCTTGCTGGAGCAATTACAATTAAACGAACATGGAGAGCGGGGGGTAAAGACATCAAGCGTGAGGTTGACGCTAATGATTATAGCAAAATTTATGAAGCCCTAAAAAAGAGATGGGTGATTACTTTTCCGCAAGGCACTACCAAGCCTTTTGCTCCAGGAAGAAAAGGTACAGCACATATTGTAAAAGAAATGAATCCTGTGGTAGTACCTGTAGTTATAAATGGTTTTTGGAGGGCATTTAATCGCAAGGGGCTAAGGTTCAAGAAAAAGGGGACAGTCTTGTCAGTTCAATTCAAAGAACCCATGCAATTTGATCCATCATTAACTATCGATGAAATCCTTGATCAGGTTATGGATGCAATAGAACAGAGTCGGAAATTCATGTTGCGTGGTAAGCACCACCATGAGGTAAGTCCCGCCTAATAGTTATTCGTTTGTAAATAATGCTTTCAATTCGGTAGCTTCCTCGGGTTTCATTTTTTTGGCAAGGATTAATCTGAGTTGCCTTCTCCTTAAAGCGCCATCATATATTTTTCTTTCCTCTTCGTTCTCAGGTATGAGCTCAGGGACGGTCCTTGGTTTTCCATTTGCATCAATGGCGACAAAGGTTAGGTAGGCTTCGTTGCTTTTGTATTTATATTGTTGGGTGAGGTCTTCTCCCCATACTTTTATGTGTATTTCCATTGAAGTTTTAAAGGCGCGAGATACCTGTGCTTCAATGTGTACTACATGTCCGAGTTTTATTGCGGCCTCAAATGAAATATTATCTACAGATACGGTAACACAGGCTACATTACAATGTTTACCTGCTGCAATTCCTGCGGCTATGTCCATCCAGTACATCAATCGTCCACCCATTAGATTGCCATAGAAGTTGGTATCGTTTGGTAATACCAATTCAGACATCGTTACTTTAGTTTCGGAAGCTTTTTTCTGTTTCATGTTTAGTTTTTATATCACCATTTTTTCTGCATTAGCAATGAATGCAGGATCAATATCTGCACCAATACCTGGTACATCATCCAGCTCTAAAAAGTAATTATTATATCGGGCTCCATTTAAAACGGGGTCTGTCAAATGTCCCAGTAAACAAGTATCCAGGTCATAGAAATGAATGTTATCGTGTGCCATGGCCAAATGTACTTTAGCGGTTAGCGCAAGCCGACTCTCCACCATCCCTCCCAGCATGCAGGGCATATTGTATTTCGCTGCAGTGTCTGCAATTTTTTGTGCTTCTAAAATGCCGCCTGACTTTGCCAGTTTTATATTTATGTATGTACAGCTGTTGTTTTTAATCAAACGCTCTGCGTCGTAATGATCAAAAACACTCTCATCTGCCATAATGGGGATACTTACTTTTGATTTCAGTTCTGGTAAAAGATGATCGTATCTTTTATGCATGGGCTGTTCACAAAATTGAATATCATATTTTGCAATAGCATTCAAAGTATTGATGGCTGTTTCGAAATTCCATCCTTGATTTGCATCAATTCTTAGTTGAATATCATATCCAACAGCAGCTCTTATTTTTTCAATACGTGTAACATCTTCAGGTCCATTTTTACCCAATTTGACTTTAATTATCTTAACGCCATCTTTCACAAACCGAATGGCAGTTTCGGCCATTTTTTCAGGAGTATTGATACCAATGGTTAAATCGGTTTGAATGGTTTTCTTTTTGCCTCCTAAAAATGCATATAAAGGCTTACCTGCCTTTTTCGCTGCAATATCAAACATGGCCATGTCAAACGCGCTCTTAATTGTCTTGTTCAAGGCGATATAAGCATCCAGCTCATTTAATCTTTCTTCTATTTCAAGTGGATTTTTTCCAATAAGCAATTTGGCTAAATCTTTACCTACATAAAAACAGGTGTCCTGTGTTTCCCCAACTAGCATAGGGAAGGGACTGCATTCGCCAACGCCACTGATACCTTCGTCTGTATGAATCCTTAAATAAATATTTTCAGCTGCATAACAGGTTTCAGTCGCAATAACAAAAGGCTCCATGGGAATGGTCAGGCGAAATAGCTCTATGGAACTGATCTTCATTTTACTGGTAAATTTCTTGCTGCTAAGTTACATGTTCCAGCTCAGTATCCAGTTTTTTCAAAAATGCTTTAGCGGTTGCTGTATATGCGCTCTTTTTTTGATCCGTCATCTTATCATACGTGTGAATAAGCATACCCAATCGCGGATTACTTAAGAAAAATTTGCGCTGATTATTCATGAAATGCCAAAAAAGACTATCCCATATGAAATGCCAGCTGTTATTGGTTTCTGGTTTATCTTTTTTGTAGTCACTCATTTTGAAGATATAGTTGCTTCCACTTATATAGGGTTTTGTGGTTAGTGTACCGCCATCTGCAAACTGTGTCATGGCGTATACATTGGGAACCATCACCCAGTCATAAGAATCAATAAATAATTCCATGAACCATTTGTATACTTCGTTAGGGTCAAATTCACAAAGCAGAAAAAAATTGCCAAGTACCATGAGGCGTTCTATATGATGTGCATAGCCTGTCCTTAGTATTTTTTTGATAGTTTGATCGATAGGGACTATACCTGTATTCCCTGTATAAAACGAGGGTGGGATTTTTCTTTTGAAACCCCAGTAGTTCTTTGTTCTTTGGTAGCTGCCATTTAAAAAATAAGTAGCTCGTATAAATTCTCTCCAACCAATGATTTGTCTGATGAAGCCTTCTAAGGAATTAAGCGGGATATTGTTCTTCGATGCAAAGTCCAGTGTTAAATCGATAACTTCTTTAGGTGTGAGAAGTCCAATATTTATAGATGGAGAGAGTAGACTGTGAAAAATGAAGTGTTCATCTTTAGCGATTGCATCTTCATATTCGCCAAAATTCATGAACCGTTCTTTTAAAAAAATACTAAGGTTTTCTAACGCCTGCTTTCTTGTCCATGCCCAGAGAAATTGACCAGTTGGTAGCGTTGATGAACCAGGTGAATTTTTGAAGTGTAAATCAACTTCATTTATGGCATTGGTAAGGTGCTCATCAACTTTTGGAAATTGAATAGCAGGAATCAAAATATCCTTCGGTAATTTTTTTCTATTGTCGGCATCAAAAGTCCATTTTCCTCCTACAGGCCCATTTTTTTCATCTATCAGGATATTTAATTTCTTTCTTTGGTAGATGTAAAAGTCTGTCTGGTGGTAATGTTTTTTTTCTTTGAAAAAAGTAGTTATTTCTTCTTGTGTGCATAGGAAATCCGGACCTTCTATCCAGTTAATGATGATGTTGTTTTTTGAAGCTATGTTGTCAATGCGTTTTTTTAACCAATTGTCGTTTGGAAAACAGGTGTTAACTTTTAGTACACCTTCTTTGCTCAAGTGTTGGAAAAATTGGGTAAGGTTTGCCAATTTGTTATCAGCGGCAATATAATTGATCATTAATCCTCTAGCAGTCAAGTCGGCCGCATAAGCATGCATACTCGCCTTATGCAATATGATTTTTTGCTTGTGAAATTTATATTGATTAAAAAACAATTCTTCTTCAATCAAGTAGATAGGGTCTTTAGCTTGTACTGCAGGATGCTTATGAAAAAGTTGATGGGGAAAAATCAAGCTTACGGTCATAAATTGAAAACAATTTTTCTATTGGAATGTTTACAACAAAAAATAATCAAATGGAAAAGCTCACAGGAAAGAAAGTTGTGGTAGCAGGGGCTACCGGTGGAATTGGACGCCAGTTGGTAAAGTTGTTGCACCAAAGTGGGGCTGAGGTTTTTGTATCTGGCCGCAATCAATCAAAATTAGAAAGTTTGGTAAGTGATCTGGGGCTAAAAACATCACATGCATTAGCTGCTGATGTTGCTAATGAAGCAGATATGCTAACACTCGGTACTGCTGTGCTTTCACAAATGGGTACACCAGATATTTTGATCAACCTGGCTGGTATAGGGATTATCAAATCAATTGAAACGCTTTCTTTGGATGAATTCAACCAATCTTTACAGACCAATTTGGTAGGTTCTTTTTTATTGGTAAAAACCTTTTT
>VFQS010000588.1_pt1 | contig 39187 bp, 31 predicted proteins | sample 3512361 | NCBI WGS metagenome assembly VFQS01 (sample SAMN10412375, study PRJNA504923) | tailings metagenome | isolation source: Relicate 1 Philex TSF3 active mining | place: Philippines
CTTCATACAAAGCAGTCGCATCAAGCCTTTGCTGCTGCACACTGATCACCAAACTCCCGTATCCAAATTTTTTCTCATTACCATTAACAGAAGTAGTGAATGGTCGTGTTGCTGTCTGTACAATTACATCTTGCTTTTGCAGTGCATAAATAAATTGATGTGTATTGTAATCTGCATTATCGACTAAATACGCATAATTACTTTTTGCAAGATCATTATTCAAAGCAGGAAGTGGTCCTGTAATCTTATTACCTAAAGGCATTGCAGTTTTCACTTCACTAAATGGTAAACCATAGGCATGAATCAAACTCCAGGTTGATGCATCATAAAAGGAACTGTCTTTGAAATTGATTTGGTTTTCAAAAATCGTTCTCACCATAATATGGTTTTCTTGTGCAGTTGGCACATAATATTTTTTTGAATTAGCAACCTGATACACATCAATCCTATGTAAATGCAAGAGATCAATGAATGCTTTCGTCCTGTTGTAATCATTATCGTCTTCAAAAACATATCCTTTTACTACAGCTGCATCGGCTTGCTTTTTAGCAACTTCAAAAAATTGTTTACGCATTTCCAGCAACATGTCTTTTTCTGCAATTGACGCCCTGATGGTTGCTAAGGAAGCAGTAAACTGGTTACGAATGGTAAATGCGAAAGTGATGGGTATAGTTGTTGTTTCTTGCACGTGACCTCTGCTGCTGGCTTGTTCAAATAGAAATCCTGCGCCTCCATAAAAATTGATGTAGCTGCTCCCGTATCCCGGATATAATTTATCGAATGCCTCCTTGGTAAAATACATAGAACCTATTCCATTTACTGCTTTAGAAAAATATTCTGCATATTTAGGATAAACTTTTTTGTAGAGATAGTCTGGTACTACCGGATTGTTACTCGCTTCTTCTCCCGGATCAAAATAAAAACTGGAATTGGTGCCCATTTCATGGTGATCGGTTTGCACATACGGACGCCATTTGTGGAAGAAGTTCACCCTGTTCCTTGTCTCAGGGAAGGTCCCCAAAAACCAATCTCTGTTCAAATCAAACCAATAGTGGTTGGTCCTGCCCCCAGGCCATACCTCATTATGCTCCCTATCGTTTGGATCGGCAACTGGAGGAAAAGCCTTGTGCATATTTGCCCAATGGGTATGACGGTCTCTTCCATCCGGATTGATTACCGGATCTAATAAAATAACCATGTCCTTCATCCATTTTTCTGCTTCCTCTGATTGGGATGCAGTTATATAATAGGCAGTCAGCATAGCTGCCTCACTCGATGAAGGTTCGTTGCCGTGAACGTTATACGCAAGGTGAATGACCAAAGGCAGTTTCTGTGTGGCACCCGTTTTTTGAGTGGCAAGGTGTTGTTGCCTGATTTGCTCAAGATTTTTGTGGTTATCGGCAGAGGTAAATACGCCAACAATTTGTTCCCTATTTTCAAAAGTCCTGCCAATTACCTCAACAGACAGGCGGTCTGACAACCTATCCAACTCCTTAAAATATTCTACAATTTTATCATGTCTGGTATGCTGCTCGCCAATGCTGTATCCCAAAAATTGCTGCGGAGTAGGAATAGCTTGATTGAACTTCCCACTATTGGGATAAAAGTAGGATTCTTGAGCTGAAACAAATAGAACCAAAAGCAAGGCAATAGCTGCAGTAAAAAGCTTCCTTAACATGATTGAAAATTTATTATTTACCTAAAATACTGAAAATTCGGCTTAAACCTGGTAAAATTGATTTAGAAATACTATTTATTTAATCCGCAAATAATGCGGTGAATAAATTATATATTTGCAGCAAAATAGATAAAATGACATCATATATATATAACTATCAGGGTTGGCCGACTGTCAGCTGGGATTTCCCCACTGTAAATACCATTTTAGCAGATGTTGCAAAGGAGCAACAAAAGCTGAAACAAAAAATAGAAATGCTCCCTGAATTCTTAAAGAAGGAGGCGAATGCTTACATGCTCACTGAAGAGTTGCTGGCAAATTTCGAATTAGCAGATGTGGACTTAAATAAAGAAGAAATATTAAGCTATTTCACTCAAAAAGTCGGCGCTGATCTTCAAAATATTGTTCCTTATGGTGAGCAAATTACACAATGGGCCGACTTACTTTGGGATGCGACACAACATCCAATTGCACCACTTACAGAAGAAAGGTTATTTGAATGGCATCAAGCCATGTTTCCAACTGGGAGAAGTGGGGCTTATCGGATTCGGGTGGGAGCCTGGAGGGATAACCCCATCGACCGTCCATTAGAAGTTTTCTTTGGAGTTCCACCTCATGAAAAAGTGATGTTTGAAGCACCACCTTCAGAAGGTTTATCAAAAGATATGTTCAAATATTTAAGTTGGTTCAATACAAAGTTTCAGGTGGATCCCTTGATCAAAGCCGGAATTGCACACCTGGGTTTTGTAACCATACATCCTTTTGATGATGGAAATGGAAGGATTGCAAGATTAATTACAGCTCTCCAATTGGCCAGAGCCACAGAAAATAAAATCTGCCTGTATAGCTTAAGTACACAATTTAAAAAGGAGAAGACAAGCTATTACCAAATGCTCGAACAGACCCAAAAGGGGACCTTGGATATTACCGAATGGTTGATCTGGTTTTTAAAGACTGCCAAAAAGGCCATTCAGCAAGCCGATAAACCATTGGCAGGCACATTTAAAAAAGCCAGATTTTGGGAAAAACAAATCGGTCTGGCGTTTAATCCCCGACAAATTAAAATGATCAACAGGATGATTGAGGGGATTCCTGTGAAACTCAATACTTCAGTTTGGGGACACATTTGTGATTGTTCACAAGACACAGCACTTCGCGACATCCAGGATTTACTCAATAAAAAAGTATTGATCAATGGAATTGGTGGCGGAAGAAGCACCCATTATGTTTTAAGAGAGAATAAGTAATGCTTACTGATTGATGATGGCTTTTATTTGATGTAAATTTTTATACGTCAGTGTATCATCAGTCATTGAATTGATGCTTGCCTTGATAGTTTCTTTTTTTTCTTGATCTGACCATAATTCAGATAGTGGATGCATATCGACTTTCACAAAGAACAAGCAAACATCTTCACCCAAACCGACTGTTGTTTGTGTTTCAGTTCGAAAATATAAATCTTCAATAGAAGATGAAACAGGTCTTGTGTAAGCAGGATGCTGACTTAATCCACTCAATGAGCTGATGGTCCATACAAACCTTCTAAACATTGCTCCTTCTCGAGAGATTACTTGGGTGACTTTATCACTGGATGCCCGCAAAGTTTGTCCGTCTGCTACAGGAACATGTAAAGCATAAAAATTTTGTCCGATTTTTTCTGCAGGCACAAACCCACTGGGAAAACAAAAACAAATCGCTGATAGTTTTCCATTGATTAACACAGCAATGTCTTCCTCAATATTCAGCGCCAATTCCTGAATATTTTGAATATTGTTTAGTCCACAATATTGAGCTGCTTTCGCAACAGCAAATTCAACATGAGGCAATTCTGCAACCAAGCCTTTAATGGATGTCAGTTCAAATTTTTTCTGAGTTAAATAACCCTGATCGGGTTGAATGTTAAATGCCTGCCCTTGGTATTTGGTAATATCCGCGCTAACCGTGTAGGGCACTTTAACAGGGAAAACAAGTCCCATTTTCCAAGTTTATTATGCAGACTTACTGATCCATTTTAACATCAAGCACATGTGTATAGGTACCATCATCGTTCCTGGTGGTGGTTACCTCTCCATTAACACCCTTGTATTTTCCGGTTCCACCTACTATTGCTCTTTTTTGAGATAACCCCAATTTCATCTGTTGCTCACCCTTATGGTAGCTGGTACCGCCTTGTGCAATGATTTCATTTTCATCACCCAAATTAAAAACCATTGTTCCAATGCGTTCTGCTACATGAATAGGATTTGAAGAATCTCCATCCATTAGATCGACTGTTACCAACCAACCCAATACTTCACCCACATTATTACCTGAAGTATCCTTTATAACAGCTTCAAATGCCATGCCATCTCCATGGCTATGAGCAGTGTCCCCTAAATTAAGGTGGACCAAAGTAGGTTTCTCCTGTATGAAAGTGATGCTTGTCCATTTTGAAGAAGTCGACTGACAACTAACAAAAACGAGGCTTAATAATAAGAGAGAAAATAAATTTTTCATGTTTCGATAGTATGATATAAAGAGACGTTACTAATGGTAATGAAGTTATAATTAATTATTGAAAATTATTATATGCCTAAAAAATATAAAATAACGTTTTACTGTATGATAAAGTTCATAAAATGGATAACAATAGCATGACAATAATTCTTTTCTTTCATACTGACCAAGAATAGGTTTGCAAAAAAAGTATATGAAAAAAATTTACTGTCTATTAATGAGCTTTATGCTATTTAGCTCCTCATTCATCGCCGCACAAGATCAGGAAAGAAAGCAAGATCAAGAAAAGACACAGGATAGAATTCGATTACAAGACCATTTATTGTTTAAGGACGGCATGCTCTACCAAGTTAAAGAACAAAAACAAACCCGATTACAGCAACAAATTAAATTGAAAAATGGGACTACCGTAGATCCTGATGGTACTGTTAGAAAAAGAAACGGGACAAGAATGCAATTAAAAAATGGAGAATGTTTAGCAATGGATGGCGCGCATTTCAAAACAGAGGCCCAGTTTATGGAAAGAGTTAGGGAAAGAGAGAGGGAAATGCAAAAAAAAGAGGTAAAACCCGGTGATGGCAAACAAAAAGAAAAACAGAAAAAAAAGGGTGAAAAAAAATAACCATATGAAAAAAATTATAGTTTCTTTTTTTCTTGCCTTATCTATGAATTCATTGTTTGGCCAAGGTTTGGTGAAACAAGACAGTACTTTGTTTAATAAATCTAGTATTCAATCTTCTAAACTTAACCTTCGCTTACAGTATACAAGTGATTGGATATATGCAGGAAGAAAAGATTCGTTACCTGCACCCTATTTAACGCCTTCAGTTCTGTACGCACATCGATCAGGATTTTTTGTAAGAGGTTTTTTATCTTATTTAACAACTGAAAAAAGAATCGACCTGTGGGGTGTTGGCGCGGGCTTCAGCATGAACAAGGATAATCTGTATTGGGGTATTGGGGGTGAATTAAGAATCTTTAATGATAGCAGCTATGCTATACAGTCTTCAGTCAGCTCTATTGCATATACCTACTTGGGATACGACTTACCTTGGCTGGAAACCACCATAGACGTCAATGGATTTTTTGGTGATGTGGGTGATGTGTTAGCAGGCATTGAACTTGGTAAAACATTTTTCATAGCTGATAACAAACTAAGCATTTATCCTAACGCATACGGGCTATGGGGCACACAGCAATATTATCGTGAGTATTATAGTTATAAAAGTTCTACACAAAGAAGAAAACAGGGACAAGGGGGAAATACACCCCCTCCTGTTTTAATCAACACTACCTTGATGGAGGCAACCAAGTTTAGGTTTTTATCGGTTGACCTTGGGCTGGCCATAAAGTACAGGATCAACAATATCACCCTCCACTTTCTACCAGCTTATGCTATACCATTCAATGCTGCAACATTTGAGACAGATGGTACAATTTCAAAAGAAAATCTTAAAAACACATTTTATTTTAATGTGGGTATAAATTTTCTTCTTTAAATGAAAATTCAACGCTAGTTTGCATATGTAGAGGAACGCCGTATCTAACCAAAACTACATCATGACACAACTCAGCAGAAGAAGTTTCATTGGTCTAGGATCAAAATCAATTGCAGGGGCTTTATTTACTCCATCAATCGCCGCTTTTTTAGAAAGCTGTTCAAAAAACGATGTATTAACAGCTTTTGATTGGCAAATACTTGCTAACCAACTGAATGGTTCTGTTCTTCTGCCGGGCGCACCTGGCTTTGATCCATTCACACTTCCTTATGCTTTACAATACGGAAAAACTATTCCTCAAGCAGTTGTTAGATGCTTTAGCGAAAATGATGTTGTTACTACTGTGAAGTGGGCAAGACAAAATGGAATAGCAATAACAACCAGATCAGGTGGTCATTCTTATGCAGGATATTCCTCAACCAATGAGTTATTACTTGATCTTTCGGGGATGAACAATATTACTTTAAACTCATCTACTGGATTGGCAACTGTTGATGGCGGTGCGAGAAACAGGGATGTTTATGCAGCATTCCGTGAACCAAACTTAGCCATTACCCATGGCAGGTGCAAAGCAGTCGGGGTTGGCGGATTAGTTCTAGGAGGTGGTATTGGTTTTAACATGCGGGCACAAGGCCTCACCTGTGATCAGTTGGTAGAAACGAGAATAGTAACAGCAGAAGGAGATATTGCAGTTTGTAGTGAGACGGAAAACCCCGACTTATTCTGGGCCATCAGAGGTGCGGGTGGAGGTAATTTTGGTATACACACATCATTTACGTTCAAACCATTCGAAGTATCTCAAGTAACCCGATTTTATATTGAATGGGCCGACAACCCACAACAAGTTTATATAGTTCTTCAGAATGTGTTGATGTCTTCACCAAAAGAATTGGGCATCAAGGTAAGTATTGAACTTGTCAAAGTAAGATCAAGAGATGGTAGTCTTGTAACAAAACCAATAGTATCTATTTTAGGACAATTTAAAGGTGACATAGCAACTTTTAAATCAATTTTAGCACCTGTTTATTCAGTATCAAGTCCAACAATAGAGGATATTGACATAGACAGTTACTGGAATGCTCAAGAATTTTTATCAGAGGAGGGTATGCCTGAATTCGTACATGAACGTTGTCGCTTTACCTTTGAACCATTGAGCGAAGCAGCAATTGCTGCAATATTTATCAAGCTAGCTGAATGGCCCGGCACTTCAGGTACGGCAATATTTAAATATTTCTTGTTGGGCGGAGCAGTAAGTGAAAAAGCGCCAGAAGCAACTGCATTTTTTGCCAGAGATGCTAAAATGATAGCCTCAATTGAACTTTCTTGGAAAGAAAACGATCAAAATATTTTTGGTAACAAGCAATGGCTAGATGAATTCTATTTGATGATGCAGGCCTTTACATCCAATTACAGCTATGTTAATTTCATAGACAGAAATGAAGCTAATTTTCTTGAAGCTTACTATGGCCCAGCTTTACCCAAACTAAAAGCCATAAAAAAATTGGTAGACCCGAAAAATCATTTCAGGTTTCCACAAGGCATACCAGTGGGATAAATTAATTTTCAACAGAACATACGCGGATGTATTGGCGTATTTCAGGAGAGGGACTATAAGCTTTGCATTGTGCACAAGCTGGAACCTCAGATGGATATTCAATAGTAAAATAGATAATAGTGTTTTCTGCGATATCACCAGGAAAAGTACAATAATTGAGGTTCCCCATCACTTTTTCATAAATAACACCAGTCATTGGATCTTTCCAACTTGCCTCATAAAAAGAAGAAGGCATATTGTTATCCAGCACTTGAACAACAGCATTTCCACATAATCCCCTCATGATGAGTTTGCCTTTATAACAAATTGGATCGACAGTCGCGTCAGTACTGCTTGCTTTGTTACAAGTCATACTTTGACACAAAAAGGCAACCAATGAAAAAAATAATATTGATTTTTTCATATTACAAATTTAAGCATTTTGATCGCTCAATCCATATCGCTTGTTAAGCTCAAATACTTTGTCCGGAGAATACTGTTCCTCCGCAACCATGGCCAATTGCTCTTCAAGCAATTTTTGTTTATGTGATAATGTATTTTTATTTGAATCAATAATCTGCTGTGTTATCTCATCCTGTTCTCCTTCAATTGTTGCAATTACATCTAATACATCTTGCATTTGCAGCATCACTGCTTTCAACTGGTTGGGCAACCAGCTTGTAATTGGTGTACCACCTGTTGCTTTTGCATAAGGTGTGTTGGCCATGATGTATTTCTGGACAAACTGCCAGTGACCATTTCTAAAATGATAGATCTGCTCTAAAATGCCAAGCAGTCTAGATAAACCAACCACACTTTTTTGTTCTTTAAGGTAACCAAACATGCCACGCTCATGTATTCCACCAACTTCATTTTCCAAATCAATGAAAAACTGCTGAATGCATTTTGGTCTATACGTTCTTAAATCCAATAAATATTTCGTTAACTCATTCTTAGGATAATAATTGATGACGCCAGAAAAAATATCTTCCATGGGAATGATGTCATCCTGCGCTCCTGTTTGTCCTCTGAACTGTTTGGGCTCATCCCATACGCCCGTATAAGTTACGCCATCACCAAATAATTCATCATTTCCTTTTACTCCCATAATAAAAACACGGAAGTCATTGTAATGCTGCCAACGAGATGCTTTCCACATTTCTTTTCTGCGGTTATTCATCTCAATCATTGTCTGCATGTTCTTATCCAAAGCTTCTTCAGCTTTTTTGATATCACCTTGTGATACCGCTTCTAAAGTCTGCATAACAGATCCCACCAAATCAGCAGAATGCTGATTGATATCTACATGCAACATAATAAATCCAACTTCATCAGGCTGTCCTGAAAACCTAACACACATTTCTAAATTTGTCCATGCCAATCCCCCGGCTTCGTCTTTCTTTTTAAAGTTGCCCAATGAATAGGCATAGTGATAATCCAACCATGGATACACATCCATTTTTTCTGAAACCGCGACAAAAGGTTGTGCAATTTGTATGGGCAAGACATTTCTTGCCTTACCATAGTGACCAGTGGTCCTGTAATGTTGGAATGATGATTCTAAGGTATATGCGGATGCTAAAAAAGAATAACCCCTAAACAAAGCTTGCAACACACGAACATCATTTTCGGCTTTTACTGCATCAACATAATTGGGGAGTAAACCTACAGCTTCTTCAATCTTATTGGGATAATGCAAATAGCCATACTCAGTCGCGCTGATCTGAACCGGCATCTTATCCAAGATATCCTGTAGGACTGAATATGTTTCAGGTAATGTTTTTAAAGGAAGATGCTGAGGAAGGAAGCCGTTAACAGGACCAACATTGAAAAATCCATCAGAATATTGCTGTTGCATATTGATTATTTGTTTGCGCTTTTAAATAAATGATAAGAATATATAACTGGTAGAATAACAATTAAAATGACAAAAGAAAAAAACACAATTAATAAAATGACCCCTTCAAAAAACAAAGCCGAAAGCGCCATTAAAACCCCTCCTATTGCCCATATCTTCCCCGCATACTGATGAGTAGCATTCCAATTTTGTTCATTATCTAATGTCCATGGTAACCGCAATCCTACAAAATAATTCTGCTTTACTTTAGGCATATACAAGCCAAATAAACTAAAGGCTATGCCAACCATGACAAAAACAACTGAAGCACTTCTTATCTCTACATTTACTACACTATGAAGAATAAACAAACTCAATAAACATAAAAAAATCACAACCCCTAAACCAAGAGCCAAATAATTTGCAGGATCAGCATCTGCATACCGCTTAGGATCCAGATGCTTGATATTAGTGAATATGAAAAAAATAAACAAACTAACAAAACCCATAATAGTAGGCATGAGAAAAATACTCTCTTTTGCGCCCCAACCATCTGCTTCGCCTTTAATATTGAAGTGAATAGGTATTCTTGATGGCAGAGTAGGATACAAATAAAGTGCATAGGCAAAAGGTAATGCAATCAAACCCAATACAAATAACCAATAAAAACCTTTCTTCATGACCAAAATCATTTTTTAGTTCAAAAACTGTTAAATGAAACTTATATGCTTAAACTGTTTTTTTGAACAATAAATCTATGGTAATTTCAGCATACAAAAATGATTTCATGAAAACGATTCTTGTCTTTGGTATGGGCAAAGTTGGCTCATTGGTGGGTATTTTACTCAATAAGAAATTCAAGGTAACAGGCTTTGATAAAAACAATCCTGCTATTGACCCAGGTTTTAAAATCATTAATGGAGATATCAAAGACGAAAAATTATTGAACGAAGTCATCCCTCAATTTGATGCCGTTGTTTCTTGCATGCCCTATAACTTAAACCTATCTATTGCCAAAATTGCTCATGCTAACGGAAAGCATTATTTCGATCTAACGGAAGATGTACCAACTACCCAAGCGATTCTTGAAATGTCTGCTACTGCCAAAGGTGCAATGGCGCCACAATGTGGACTAGCCCCGGGTTTAATTGGTATAATTGGTTCTGATCTTGCAAAAAGATTTACTAAACTGCGTGACATCGAACTCCGTGTAGGCGCCTTGCCTATGTACCCTAATGGATTATTGGGTTATTCTTTCACCTGGTCGCCTGCCGGTGTGATTAATGAATACATCAATGATGCAGAAGTCATACACAATGGTGTTAGAAAAATGGTTCCTTCTTTAGATGGCTTAGAACATATTAATATTGAAGGTCGCGATTATGAAGCCTTCAGCACTTCCGGTGGCTTGGGCACCATGTGTGAAACTTACGAAGGAAAGGTTGATACGCTCAACTACAAAACCATTCGTTATCCAGGGCATGCAAAACTCATGCGCTTCTTGTTGTATGAATTGATCTTAAAAGAAAAAAGAGAACTGGTGGAAGAAATACTTACTGAAGCAAAACCACCAGTAGCAGAAGATGTCGTCATTGTATACGCAGTAGTAGAAGGCTGGAAGCAAGAAGGTTTAGCCAGAGAAGAATTTTATCGTTCATTTCACCCGATAGAAGTCGATGGCAAAAAATGGAGGGCCATATCATGGACAACTGCCGCTTCGCTTGCTGCAGTTGTAGAAATGGTAGCTGAAGGGAAACTGCCACAACAAGGATTTATCAAACAGGAAGATATCAACTTCAATGATTTCTTAGCTACCTCAAACGGAAGCTATTTCAAATCATAATACAAATCATTATCAAAAACATTATACATGAACCTCTTACTTGAAGCTTTAGGTTTAGCAAAAACCAATAGTGGTGTGTTTACTGGATTACAACATTGGAAAGGCAATGGTACTGCAGTAGACTCGATTTCACCAGTTGATGGAAAGGTGATAGGATCTACAAATTATGCAAGTGCTGATGATTATGATAAAGTTGTTAGCACTGCCGAAACAGCATTCAAAGTTTGGAGTAAAATACCTGCTCCAAAAAGAGGAGAAATTGTACGATTGATTGGAGAAGAATTACGCAAACACAAAGACGATCTTGGTCGCTTAGTGAGTTATGAAATGGGAAAGAGCTTACAAGAAGGCTGGGGTGAAGTCCAGGAAATGATTGATATCTGTGATTTTGCAGTAGGGCTATCACGACAACTATACGGACTCACCATGCATTCTGAAAGACCATCACACAGGATGTATGAACAATACCATCCACTTGGTGTAGTAGGGATCATTTCCGCCTTCAATTTTCCTGTTGCGGTTTGGTCTTGGAACGCCATGATAGCCTGGGTTTGCGGTAATACTTGCATTTGGAAGCCATCTGAAAAAGCACCTTTATCTGCTATTGCTTGTCAGCTAATCGTAAACAAAGTATTTGCTGCCCACGAAGTCCCAGAAGGTGTTTCATCGTTAATCATTGGGGATGCCGAAATTGGAAAGTTAATGTCGGCCGACAAAAGAATTCCCTTAGTTTCAGCAACGGGTTCTACCAGAATGGGGATAGCTGTTGGAACAGCAGTAGCACAACGATTAGGCAAAAGTTTATTGGAACTCGGAGGTAACAATGCCATCATCGTTTCCAAAGAAGCAGACTTAAACCTGGTTATACCAGCTGTTGTATTTGGTGCAGTTGGAACAGGTGGTCAACGCTGTACAACCACCAGAAGATTGATTGTACACGCTTCATGTTATGAAGAAGTAAAAACGCGACTGATAAAAGCATACAGTCAACTTAAAATTGGCAATCCCCTACTTACAGAAAATCATGTTGGTCCGTTAATTGACACACACGCCGTTCATGCATTCAGTAATGCTATCCATCAAGCGATTATAGAAAGAGGTATTTTACTGACAGGTGGTGATGTACTAGGCGGAACAGGTTACGAATCGGGCTGTTATGTAAAGCCTGCTATTATTGAAATGAAAGAACAGACTTCTATCGTAAAAGAAGAGACTTTCGCACCAATACTTTATTTGTTAAAATACGAATCACTCGAAGAAGCCATTGCTTTACAAAATGATGTACCACAGGGATTATCATCAGCTATGTTCACATTGAACCTTAGAGAAGCAGAACAGTTCTTGTCTGCCGCAGGTTCTGACTGTGGTATTGCTAATGTAAACATCGGAACATCCGGAGCTGAAATTGGTGGTGCATTTGGCGGAGAAAAAGCAACAGGGGGTGGCAGGGAAAGTGGCTCAGATAGCTGGAAAGCCTATATGCGTCGTCAAACCAATACCATCAATTATGGATCTGATATGCCACTAGCGCAAGGAATAAAATTTGAACTATAAGTTCAAAATATTTTAATACTCTTATTCAGTTATAAATAACCCGCTCTCAAGAGTGGGTTATTTATTGTAGTTATGTGATGAATATCACAAAATTCCTGAATTATATATTTCAACTTTACTTAAACAACAACACATGGAAACTCAATTCACTCAAATGCCCAGATTAGGTGACAAAGCACCTGACTTCGAAGTAACAACAACAACTGGAACTCTAAAACTTTCAGAATACAATAAAGGCAACTGGGTTATATTATTTTCGCACCCTGCAGATTTTACTCCTGTCTGTACAACTGAAATGAGTGGCTTCGCAAAAGAAAAAGAATTCTTTGCAGCGAATAACACAAAATTATTAGGACTTAGTATAGATAGCATTCATGCACATATCGCATGGGTAAATGCTGTCCACGAAAAGACAGGTGTTCTTTTTGAATTCCCCATCATAGCTGATCTTGATATGCAGGTAGCTAAAAAATATGGTATGCTTCAGCCGGGCGAAAGTGAAACAGCCGCAGTGCGTGCAGTTTTCTTCATCGACCCAGAAGGAATGATCAGATTAATCATGTACTACCCATTGAACGTAGGTAGAAACATGGAGGAAATTAAAAGAGCATTACTTGCATTGCAAACCGCGTCAACGCATAAAGTTGCTTGTCCGCTTGATTGGAAACCAGGTGAAAAAGTCATCGTACCAGCACCAAAAACATTAGAAGCTTTGGCAGAAAGAAAAAGTAGTAATCTGGAAATGGTTGACTGGTATCTTGCCAAGAAATCACTATAAACATTTACATGAAGGAATTCTGGAACGAACGATATAAAGCCTCTTCATACGCGTATGGAGAAGCTCCCAATGTCTATTTTGAAAAATGCCTAAATCAACTCTCTGCTGGTAAAATTTTATTACCAGCAGATGGAGAAGGCAGAAATGGTGTTTACGCTGCTACAAAAGACTGGTATGTAGATGCCTTTGATATCAGTGAAGAAGGTCAATCAAAAGCAACTGCCTTAGCATTAAAGAAAAACGTAAGCATTCATTATACAATTGATGATGTAAATACGATTCAACTTAAAAATGAATACTATGATGTTGTCGCTTTGATCTATGCTCACTTTCATGAAAACGACAGAAAAAGACTTCATCAAAAATTAAATGCTTCACTCAAAGTGGGTGGTCATGTTATATTAGAAGCTTTTAGTAAAAACAATCTCGATTACGTAGCCAAAAATCCAAAAGTAGGCGGGCCAAAAGATATGTCAATGTTGTATAGCATTGAAGACCTACAATCAGATTTTCCTAATTACAAATGGATTGAACTGCAAAAAACAATAGTCGATCTCGAAGAAGGCGAATACCATGTGGGGCAAGGATCGGTTATTCGATGTTTTGGAGAAAAAATTTCAAGTTAAAGTATCTAACCGCAAACAAACAGTAAATCCCTGTGTTTATCTTCATACAAATCCTGAAGATGAAAAAGTTATTATTTGCCGCTTTACTACTTATTACTGCCAGTATCTGGACCGCCTGGAACAAGCCTGTCCAGCAACGCAGCATGATCAACAAAGACGAAGTCATTTCTTGCATGAACATGGAGACCATTGAAGCTTATCTTCAGGAAGCATCAACACCTTCATTTGCCAGCATGCATCCTGCTGTAAAGAAAGCAAGTGAAGAACCATTGATTGGGTCGATGATTAAATACAAGACCGCTGACGGCATGGAAGCAAATGCCTATTTCATCCCAAGCAAAAAGAAATCAAAAAAATGGTTAATTGTAATACAGGAATGGTGGGGACTAAATGAACATATTAAGCATGAAGCTGACAAATATTATAAAGACCTTGATGATATGAATGTATTAGCGGTAGACCTTTTTGATGGAAAAGTTGCAGCAACCCCAGATTCTGCTGCTAAATTAAGTCGCGCAACCAACATTGACAGAATTACTACAATACTTCGTGGTGCAATTACACATGCAGGAAATCAAGCATCGATATATACTGTAGGGTGGTGTTTTGGCGGTATGTGGAGTCTTCAAACTGCAATACTTGCAGGTGATAAAGCAAAAGGTACAATTATGTTTTATGGCCGACCAGAAAGTAACATAGAAAAAATACAATCTATCCAATGTGATGTGATTGGCTTCTTTGGTAACCTCGACAGATCACCTTCTCCTGCCATGGTAACAGAATTTGAAAACAACATGAAAAATGCTGGTAAAAATTTGGAGACGCATAAGTATGAAGCTGGTCATGGATTTGCTAATCCAAGTAATCCAAGATTTAATGAATCTGCTACAGCTGATGCTTACACCAAAGCAATTGCATTTCTAAAAGCTCATTAGTAAACTCAACGCTTGGAATACCCAATTAACAATAAATGCAAAGGAGACTGAGCTGTAGTCATGTAGGTATAACCCAAGTTAATTTGTGTAGACTTCCCTGTCTTGAGAAAAAAATTCAAGCCGATCCGATTCTGATTGAATAACCAATCTAAGCGCTGATATTGATACATCAGTTCATTGTAAAACTGAATATCCAGTTGCTCATTTAGTTTTCTTTGTAATGCAAGTCTGTATCGCGCTCTGAAACCAAAAAACGATTCATTTAGACTTGTACTGCTGAACCATCGCTCCTCCGTCCTGATACGTTGTATCCAACTCCAGTTCGACTTTGTCTTAATTTGATAATTAAACTCTTGCCATATTCTATTTTCCGGACCAAATTCATTAGCAATTGATCCTTGCACCTTACTATCAAAAAAAGCATAACCCATTGTGCTACTCACTTTTTCACTAAAAAAATAACGTACTCCTGTCCTGTATAAAAACTGCTGTGTAGTAAATGAGTTCAATTCGTTTCGATAACCCGCATCATTGTGCCATTCCCAATTCCCCTTCCTAAATGGAACATTAACCGATAGCCATGCTTGTGTTTTTTGTGCGTGAACAGCAAAAGAAGAAATGAATAATATTACTAAAAACACATAACGCATAACTCCACTACTCCCATCCGCCTCCTAAAGATTTATAAAGATTAACCATCGCATTTAAGCTTTGCTGATATAATGCTGATACTTGCAATTCAGCATCAAACAAACTGTTCTCTTGAATCAACACTTCCAAATAAGAAGTATAACCGTAATCGTATCTGGCTTTGCTCAAACCAAATGCTTTTGTTGCTGCATCTGCCTGCTCTTTCTTTCGTGCAAACTCCTCTGCAAAAGTGCTGTTTTGCACCAAGGCATTATTGACATCTGCAAAAGCCCTGATAACAGTCTGCTCATATTGTAATTGCGCTTGTTCAGTTCTCTTTTGTTCTACCAATACCCTGTTCTTATTTTGGTTAAACTGAAATACAGGACCAGTGATACCTGCAAAACCATTGGCTACAAACCCTGTACTTAACAACGAACTCAATTGTGGACTTGCAAAACCAAGAACTCCAGTTAATGATAATGTAGGGAACATGGCTGCTTTTGCAATACCTATGCGTTGAAATTGCGCTTTCAACGTTTGCTCTGCGGCAATGATATCTGGTCTTCTTTCTAATAATTGAGAAGGCAAGCCGACAGGAATAGCAGGTTGAATAGGTTGAGAAAACAATGACTGCCCTCTTGTAATTGTTTGCGGCATTCTTGCCATCAATACATTCAATGCATTTTCAACTTGAACAATTTGACGCTTGATATTAGGAATCAAAGCTGCTGCAATTGCCTCCTGCTGTACAGCTTGTAATTTATCTAATTCAGCAACATACCCTTTTTCAAAACGTTCAGTGATGATCTTCGTTGTTTCTTTCCTTGCTGCTAATGTGCGATTAGCAATTGACAAACGATTGTCTAAATCACACAATAAAAAATAAGCACTCGCTGCCTCTGCAACCAAACTTACTTTTAAAGCATTTTGTACACTTTGCTGTGCTAACAATTGCGCACGAGCTGCTTCAGTTGCTCTTTTCAATCTTCCCCATACATCAATCTCCCAATTCAATAAACCAAGGGCCTTTTCAACACCTGTATTAAAACCACCAGCTACCCTCAAAGCACTAGACTCAGCTTTACCACCGCCTGTTTGAACCTGATACCCAAATGAAGGCAATGTGTTCACACGAATCACATCTAATTGAAACCGTGCTTCATCTACGCGTGATGCAACTGTTGCCAAATCTTTGTTATTGGCTAAAGTTATTTTAATGATGGTTTGCAAAGCTGTATCCTGAAATAAATCAAACCACTTAACCAAAGAGGAAGAGTCCGACTGCACACCAAAACCAAAATCTTTGGGTAATGATTGTTTTGGTGTAGCATACTGCGGACCAACAACACAGCTATTGTATACAACTGCAGTTGCAAAAAGTATAACTATCGAATAAATAGATTTACGCATGATGAGTTGAATTTGAAGTTGAAGTCTCTTTCACAACTGGCTGCACTTTCTTTCTTCCTTCGATTAAAACAAATAAAGCTGGAATTAATATTACTCCTACAATGGTAGCCACCACCATTCCACTGAATACCGTTGTACCCATTACCCTTCTCGCCTCTGATCCAGCGCCAGTCGCAGTTAACAAAGGCACAACACCAAGTATGAAGGCTAATGAGGTCATCAAAATCGGTCTAAACCTTAACTTAGCTCCTTCAATAGCAGCTTGCAATGCCGGTATCCCTTCTTCATCCATTTTAAGTTTTGCAAACTCAACAATCAGAATGGCATTCTTCGCATTCAAACCAATCAACATCACCAAACCAATCTGTGCGAAAATATTGTTCACATAAGTAGCCGCAAACAATCCACCAATATACAATCCCAACATAGCACCCATCACTGCCCAAGGTGTTCCCAACAATACGCTGAATGGCAATTTCCAGCTTTCATACTGTGCCGCTAAAATCAAAAACACAAATACCAACGCCATCAAAAATGCAGAGGAAGATTTTCCACCAGCTTCTTTTTCCTGATAAGAAAGATTGCTCCATTGAAAGCCCATATCTGATGGTAATGTTTCTTTAGCTACTTCTTCCAAAGCATTCAATGCATCAGCAGAACTGTAACCCGCAGCTGGTGCACCTGTGATTTCAGCAGCACGATAAATATTAAAGTGATTGGTGAACAATGGACCTGATGTATCCTTCACTTTTACCAAAGTCGACAAATTAACCATCTGCCCTTTGTTATCTCTCACAAAGAACATGGATAAATCTTCTGGCTTGCTTCTGTATTGTGCATCTGCTTGAACATAAGTGCGGTATTGTCGACCAAATGCATTGAAGTTATTGACAAAACTTCCGCCGAGTAATGCAGAGATACTTCCATTCACTTCCAATAAACTCATGTTGAGTTTTTCTACTTTGTCTTCATCGACCTGTATACTTTTCTGCGGAGTATTAGAACGATAGAAAGTCGTGATCCTTCCAATCTCTGGACGCTTTGAAGCAGCTGCAATAAAATTATTAGTCTGCTCAGCCAGATACTGTGGTGATTTTCCACCTCTGTCCTGTAACATCAAACTGAAACCTGCAGAACTACCCAATCCTGGAATTGGAGGCGGACCAAAAGCAAATGCAGTACCATCTGTGATTTCTGTCGCCATGATAACATTTGCCTGTTGTACCAACTCAGAAGCTTTATGTTCACGCTCTGCCCATGGCTCCAACACCATGAAGGCTGTCGCGGTATTTGGATTAGCGGTACCCGACAATAAATCAAATCCATTGATGATAGCGACAGATTCAATGCCTTCGACTTTTGACAATAGTTTTTGCACTTTCGTGCTGACCGCTTCCGTTCTGTTCAATGACGCTGCATCAGGCAATTGAATAGCCATCAGGAAATAACCTTCGTCCTCTTCAGGTAGAAATCCAGATTTAACCGACTTCCCCAAAACGCCTGTCGTTAGTACAATCACCAACAACATACCAATCGTAAATACCAATTTACGTGCAGCAAATCCTGCGACTTTGGCATATCCAAATGTGAGTTTATCAAACATCCTGTTGAATGCAGCAAAGAACCTAGCCAACACACCTTTTTGTTCGGTCGGGGCCTTTAATAAAATAGCTGCTAAAGCAGGACTTAATGTTAATGCATTGAAAGCAGAGAAGGCAACAGATATTGCAATGGTAATTGCAAACTGTTGATACAACCTACCAGTGATGCCACCTGATAAGGCGACTGGAATAAATACGGCACAAAGGATTACGGCAATGGCCACAACCGGACCACCTACTTCTTTCATCGCCTTCTTGGTTGCCTCTTTTGGAGATAATCCATGTTGCAAATGATGCATCACCGCTTCAACAACCACAATGGCATCGTCAACTACCAGACCAATGGCCAATACCATACCCAACAAAGAAAGTGTATTGATTGAAAAACCAAGCAATGGGAAAATCATGAAAGTCCCAATCAACGAAACAGGAACAGTAAGTAATGGAATCAAGGTGGCTCTCCAATCTTGCAAGAACAAGAACACTACCAAAATCACCAGTAATACCGCTTCCAATAATGTCTCGATAATCTCATCAATACCTGCTGTTATAGCTTCCGTCGTATCTAAAGAGAATTTATATTCTAAGCCTTGAGGAAATCTTGCTTTGATCTCCTCCATTTTTATTCTCACCTGATTCGCTACTTCAATACCATTAGATCCAGGTATTTGATACACCGCAATGGTTGAACTTGGGAAGCCATCCATATAACTGCTCACATTATACGACTGCAAACCCAACTCTACACGTGCCACATCTTTCAATCTAACCTGTGCACCATTGCTATTCGATTTTAAAACGATGTTGCCAAACTCTTCTTCAGAAACCAATCTTGATTGCAACAAAGCCGTGTAAGTATTTCGAACATCAGCCCCTGCAGGTTGATCACCAAAGGTTCCACCGGGAATGATGTTGTTTTGCTCACGCATGGCATTGATCACATCATTTACGGTAATATTCAATGCAGCCAATCGATCAGGCTTTACCCAAACACGCATAGCATATTCTGCACCACCCATAACAGCTACATCACCAACACCTTTTATTCTTTTTAATTCATCCAATACATTGATGAAAGCATAGTTATTGATGAACGATGCATCATATACGCCTGTCTTTGAATACATCGACACCAGCACCAAAGGGAAGGTAAGTGACTTTTTAACGTTCACGCCAATGTTCTTTACTTCAGCAGGAAGGAAAGGAGTTGCTGCCGCTACTTTGTTTTGCGTAAGCATATTCACCTTGTCAAGATCTGTCCCTACATCAAAAGAAACCTGAATAGAAGTCGATCCGTTATTGGCATTGATCGATTTCATATACAACATCCCTTCAACGCCATTGATTTGTTGTTCTAAGGGTGTGGCGACTGCCTGCTCCATGTTTACCGCATTCGCGCCATTATAGAAGGCGGTAACCTGTACCATGGGAGGTGTGATCTCTGGATATTTTGAAACAGGAATGCCTAACATAGTCAGGACGCCCATAATGACAATCAAAATGGATATGACGATGGCGAAGATGGGTCTTCTAATAAAAAACTCACTCATGCAGAAAGTTTATGACGTTGTAATTACTTGATATCAGTTGAATCAGCATTCCAGACAAGTGGCTTGGAGCGCACTTGCATAGCTGGTCTTACCATCATGCTGCCTATAATTGCCACTTTCTCACCTGGTTTCAAACCGTCTTTTACAATCCAGTTGCTGCCTACACGTTGTCCGACTTCAATTAGTCTTGGTTGTATTTTACTGCTGTCATCTATAATAAATACTTGATACTTACTTTGCAACTGATTGATGGTTTGTTGTGGAACAACGATCGCATCTGGGTAAAGATCTTTTTGTATGCGGACTTTCACAAATTGACCGGGTCTCAACAATTGCTTGCTATTTGGGAATTCAGCCTGAACCAACAAGGATCCTGTACTCGGATCAATTTGACGGTTAGCGAAATTGATCGATCCAGTTTGCTCATAGATGGTACCATCACTTAAAATCAAAGAAACCGGCACTTTGCTGGTCACCAAAAATTTACCATTACCGTTGCTTCTTCTGGCGTACTCCAAATATTCATCTTCACTTATCGTAAACCTAACCCTGATCTGATCTACAGCTGAAACCATATTCAATGGTTCACCCAAATTCAACTTCGCTACATGATCACCCACTTGCAACTTACTAATACCTATAACACCACTAATTGGTGCTTTTATGGCTGCATCGCCCAAATCTATTTTAGCATTTTTTAGAGCGGCACCTGCAATTTCTACTTCACTTCTAGCAGCTTGGTAAGCTGCTTTTGCAGCATCGAACTCACGCTGGCTCAACGCTTTCATCGTCGCCAATGGCTCAACACGATCGAGATCTGCTTTCGCCCTGACCATCATGGTATTGGCCTGAGCATGTCTTGCTTCAGCCAGTTCAACTTTATTTCTCAATGTTTCATCATCCAACGTATACAATAATTGTCCTTTAGATACGAAGCTGCCTTCTGTAAAATGAATACCAACAATGGTTCCATCGATTTGAGGCTGTATAGAGACATCAGCTTTACCATAGGTCTCACCGACGTATTCGCCATAAACCGGCACTGATTTCTGAATAACGGAAACAGTCATTACTTCTGGAGCCACTTGCTCCTCTTGTTGCTTTTGCTCTTTACAAGAAAATAAATGAAAAGTAAGTAAGGCAAGAGCTAGTATTCTCTTGTTGGTTGCTATCATGAGCATTGTTTTGGTATTGATTGTTCTTAAAAGCTAAAGATACTTGAATAGCCATAAATTCCCATAACTTAGACATTGGATACAATTATTTAATTATGAATAACAGAAGAGTATTTCTCCGTAACACGACTGCCCTAGGTATCGGTAGCATGATGATGCCAGCATCATTTGAATTCAATTTCAATAACGTCAATGATCCTGGAATCGGATTGTTTTCATTACCTACTGTTCTTGAAAAGGATTTTAGAAAGGGGATGGAGATGTTATCGAATATGGGTTACAAGAAAATAGAATTCTACGGTCCGTATACTTTTAGTGCTGAAAAACAAAAGCAAAGCTGGGCCAATATTGCAAAAATGGTGGGTTTTAGCGGTAGCGGATTTTTTGGGAATGATGCAAAACAAGCTAAAAAAATTCTGACTGAATACGGTTTGACTTGTCCCTCTTTACATACAGATTTAGATACACTCAGAGATCATATGGGACCACTTGCAGAAGCAGCAAATACAGTCGGTGCAACTTATGTAACCCTACCAGGTATCCCAGACGACGAAAGAAAGAACCTTGATGGTTATAAAAAAGTAGCTGCTGATTTCAACAAAATTGGAGAAGCAGCAAAAAAACACGGCGTCCGTTTTGCTTACCACAACCATGGTTATGGATTTAGTGAAATGGAAGGACAAATCCCAACATTGATGCTACTCAAACAAACAGATCCATCGCTGGTCTATTTACAAATGGATTTGTTCTGGACGGTCGCAGGTGGTGCAGATCCAATCAAACTTTTTAATGATAATAAAGGGCGCTATAAATTGATGCATGTAAAAGATATGAAATCACAGGCCAGGTTCTCAGGTGATGGTGGCGATGCACAACAATGGATGGCACTATGGGGCGAAATGACAAACGTAGGTGATGGTGTTCTGGACTTAAAAAATATATTAGCAGCTGCAAAAGCGAATGGCATGGAGCATTTCATTATTGAACAAGACATGGTGAAGGATCCAGAAATTTCACTAAAACGAAGTGTAGATAATTTTAAAAAATTAGTTTCCTAAATTTTTCATTGCCTCATCAAATTAAAACTTCTTGTACCTTCAAAAGACAAGAAGTTTTTTTTATGAAAAAAATCTGCCTGCTTGCTTGTTTGTGGCTTACACAATTTGTTGCCGCTCAATCACCTTTACAACTCAATGGATTAAATAACGCAGTTGAAGTGGTGCGCGACAAATGGGGTGTAAATCATATTTACGCCAAGAACGAACATGATTTATTTTTTGCACAAGGCTATCTTGCTGCTAAAGACCGCTTGTTTCAATTTGAAATCTGGAGGCGACAAGCAACAGGTACCATGGCTGAACTCATGGGCGAATCTGCTTTGAAACGCGACATAGGCGCAAGGCTATTTTCTTATCGTGGTGACATGGAAAAAGAATTGGCTCACTATCACCCAAGAGGTAAGTCCATTATTCAATCTTATGTAGATGGTGTAAATGCATACATCAAAGAAGTAAACAGCAACCCCAAACTGCTTCCCTTCGAATTTCAATTACTCAATACAAAACCTGGCTACTGGACAGCAGAGATTGTAGTATCAAGACACCAAGGGATTCGTTCCAATGTTACTCAAGAACTGAACATGGCAAGAGCGATTGCAAAAGTGGGTGAAGAAAAAGTAAAAGACCTGGTGTGGTTTCATCCCCAACAACCGGATTTAAAAATTGATCCAAGTATTAATACTGATTTGTTGTTTGAAGATATTCTTGCACCTTATGAAGCCGTCAACAAAGAACTGACCTTCAATCAAAAAGATTTTGAAACAGAACAAATGCCCGAAGGCAGCAACAACTGGATCATTAGCGGAAGTAAAACAGCAAGCGGTTATCCAATCATGGCGAATGACCCACACCGAAAAATTTCAACGCCTTCACTGAGATACATAGTTCACCTTGTTGCTCCGGGATGGGACGTGATTGGAGGTGGAGAGCCAGTGATACCAGGTGTTTCCATTGGACATAACCAAAATGGAGCATGGGGACTCACCATTTTTGAAACTGATGCAGAAGATCTATATGTTTATGATATCAACCCTGCTAATCCATCGCAATACAAATTCAATGGTACATGGAAAAACATGAGTAGCGCGACCGAAACATTTAAAAGAAAAAATAAAAAGGATACCACTGTCACTTTGTATTTCACACACCATGGACCAGTGACAAAAATTGATACGAAGCATAATAAAGCCTACGCCATTCGATGCGCATGGCTCGAACCAGGTGGAGCACCATATATGGCTTCGCTTAGAATTGATCAGGCCAAAAACTGGGAAGAATTCAGAGAGGCTTGTTCATATAGCCATATCCCTGGAGAAAATATGATCTGGGCCGACAAACAAGGAAATATAGGTTGGCAGGCTGTCGGCATAACACCCATCAGAACAACACACTCAGGTATGGTACCTGTTCCAGGTAACGGACAATACGAATGGAAAGGATTTCTTCCCATCAAAGAAAGACCTCATGTATTCAACCCTGATAAAGGATTTTTCGCGACAGCAAATCAACACGTGACACCAAGTGATTACAAACACCCGTCAACACTGGCTTATACATGGGCCGATGATTATCGTGGAAATAGAGTAAACGAAGTGCTTACATCAGAGAAAAAAGCAACAATAGCAACGTCCATGACTTTACAAACGGATTATACATCCTTACCGGCTCGTGAATTGGTGCCACTGCTTTTACCACTCCAGTTTCCCAATCCAGAAATAGAAAAAGCAAAAGAGCTGATGAAGGAATGGAATTTTGTTTTAAATAAAAAGAGTATTCCTGCTGCTATCTATGTGATGTGGGAAAGAACAATTATTGCAGAAGCAAAAAGTACATTTGTTCCAAAAGAAATCAGCACCTACATTAATTTACAAACATCCACTGTCATCAACTGGATGAAAAAACCAGCAATAGTTTTTGGAGAAAACGCTTCTGCCAAAAGAGATGTATTTCTGCAACAATGTTTTGAAAAAGCCATTCAACAGCTAAAAACAAAACTAGGTGATGATATGCAGCAATGGCAATATGGACAAGCAAAATACAAACACATCAGCATCAAACATCCTTTGTCGGATTGGGTTGACGAAAACATGAAAAACAAAATTGATTTTGGTCCATTACCCAGAGGCGGATATGGTTTAACCCCAGGTGCTAATGGGACTGCCGACAACCAGACAGCTGGCGCAAGTTTCAGAATTGTAGTCGATTTGGCTGATTGGGATAAAGCAGTTATGACCAATACACCCGGACAATCTGGTAATCCGGAGAGTCCCTTTTACCGAAACCTCTTTGAGGACTGGGCGAACGACCTTTATTTTCCTGCCCTTTACACCAAAGAAAAAATCTTAGCCAATGCTGCAGAAAAAATTCAAATAATTCCTAGTACTAGAAAATGATTTAGAAAAAATTCCTGTTGTCGGTCACTTGCAATAAGCCCTTAAACTGCCCTTTATCAAAATCAAGTCGACTTGCTTTTACTGCTACAGGAAAATAGTCTTTGGCATCAGCAACCATCTTCAATTTCTCTGATTGATCTACACTCAATTCAAATTTTCCTTTCAACTCATCTTTCATCGCCATTACCCATTTTTGATTTAATGCCATTGTTGTATCAATTTCAATAACCAATTGTTGAGCATAGACCACGCCTGTAATTAATAGCAAATTATTTTGGTTGGCATTCCTTAACAATGTTGGATTAGGATGAACAAAATCTGCTGAAGAGAGAAAATTTGTGATATCGCCAACCGGGACTGTCTTTGTTATCGCATGCTTATAACTGATACCCAATTTTCTGCCTGTTTTAATTTTAGAAGTCAGGTCTGTGGATGCTAATCCAATAGCTTTTAAAATATCATCTAATAAAGTGATGCCGATATTGAAAGCATACTCCTCTTTTTTATCGGTATCAACTGATAGGCTTTTATCTTCCACAACCTTTACATCAACATTACCAGTAAATGCATGATAAATAGTCTCATAATAAAGTTCCGGGCGATTGAAGCCTTTTTTCAGCCATAATTGTAAGGGCTTGTGGTTGCGGACAGGTCCATCAATGGAATCATATCCTGCTTTTGTGAGGTAATCAGTTAGTCTCATAAATTGGATTTTTAAAAACTAATAAAATTTAAATCATTTTCCAATTCTTGTCGGGAAAAACATCATTTTGGTTGCATCGACCAAAAATTCACTTCTGACTATGGTTGAAGATATTAATGATTTTTAAAATTTCATTGCTGCCGACATTTGCTATCTCACTTTTATCATAAACCATTAAAAGATATATAGCTTCATCTTTATGCTTATTTAAACTCTCATCCATTTTATACTTGCTCAAAAAATAGATGACTCTTGCACCAGCACTTTTGCCTCTATTTTTTGATGAAATATTTAGTCGTATTTTATAAACTTGGCTGCCCAAATAAATTCCTATGTAAGGATTATTTAAGAGTTGTCTTTCCAATTTAGAAAGATCTGATTTTAGGGATGGATATTTTTTCAAAAGTGGCTTAAGTGCTCTTTTGAAAGAAGATGTCACGTAAACTTGCATATCTACTTCAAAACCTGCTTGAGTGTTTGAAGTTTTTTTCCAGACTTTTTAATTGATTTGACTTCTTTCAAGCCTTCTCTTATACCATTAAGAACTTCAATCTTTTTCTGAAGCTTCGTATAATCCGCATTTAACTTATTCCAAGTTTGGATTGGGACCAATACAGATTCTTTTTTACCTGATTTACCAATGATATATTTTACTGTAGATGCCATATAATAATCTAAAGTAAAATTAGGATAATTGAGCGATAAGTTCATGGTCATAATTTTTATAAAACTATCAACATATAAAGAACCCAACTCGGTGATTACCCCCTTAAAAAATGTTTTTTATTTTATTTTTTGGTTCTTTTCAACGCCAAAACTTTAACTTTCAGAAAATCATTTTCATGAAACGTTTTCTTTTACTCGCTATTTCAATGTGCAGTTTTTTTGCTCAGGCACAGAAAACTTTGTTGCATTGCGGACAACTCATCGACGTTAATAAATTAGAAGTTTTAAAAGAACAAACTATTGTGGTTGAAGGCAATAAAATCACAGCAGTAATCAATGGTTATGTAAAACCTGCTGCAGGTGATAAGGCTGTCGATTTGAAAAAAATGACTGTCATGCCTGGATTAATCGATATGCACGTTCATATTGAAAGCGAAACTTCTCCTACCCGTTACCTGGATGCCTTTACACAAAATGAAGCTGACATTGCATTTGGTTCATTGCGTTTTGCCGAACGTAACCTGATGGCAGGATTCACCACGGTTAGAGACCTTGGTGGCAGTGGCGTAAATATTGCGATGAGAAAAGCTATTCAAAAGGGACATGTAGTTGGCCCAAGAATATATACAGCAGGCAAATCCATTGCTACAACTGGCGGACACGCTGATCCAACCAATGGCTACCGTTCTAACCTCATGGGCGATCCAGGACCGAAAGAGGGCGTGATTAATAGTAAAGAAGATGCATATAAAGCAGTACGTCAGCGCTATAAGGATGGAAGTGATGTAATCAAGATAACCGCTTCTGGCGGTGTTTTAAGTATGAGTGCTAATGGCGAAAGTCCAATGTTTACAGAAGAAGAAATTAAAGCCATCGTTTCTGCCGCCAAAGATTATGGTTTTAAAGTCGCCGCACACTGCCATGGTACAGAAGCAATGAAGAGAGCTATACGCGGTGGAGTAAACTCTATTGAGCATGGTTCATTGATGGACGAAGAAATTTTTCCGTTGATGAAAGAATATGGTACTTATTTGGTGCCGACAATCATTGCAGGAAGATCAGCAGCTGATTCGGCAAAAAAACCAGGTTATTTTCCACCGATGGTCGCGAAGAAAGCTTTGGATATTGGTCCGCGTATACAAAACACATTTGCCAACGCTTACAAAGCTGGCGTTAAAATAGCTTTCGGTACAGATGCAGGCGTTTACGCACATGGCAACAACTGGATAGAATTTAAATACATGACCGAAGCTGGAATGCCTATTCTTGAAGCAATTAAAACAGCGACAGTCAATGCAGCTGACTTACTTGGAGCAAGTGCTCAGCTAGGAAGTATCGAACAAGGTAAACTGGCAGACATCATTGCAGTTGATGGCGATCCTCGTCAGTCTGTTGATGTAATGGGAAAAGTAAAGTTTGTCATGAAAGACGGAACGATCTATAAACAATCAGAAAAATAATTTTACGCTTGCTAAACATTTTACAACAACCTGTGTTTATAAGCCATCAACTCAGTCGTTCTATTCTATAAGACCCATTGGGTTTGTACAGCAGGTGTTGTACTCAAAGGGATCTCAGGTGAGATCCCTTTTTTATTGCTTAAAAGCCAAAAGAAAATACTGATTATATCATCTCAATTATGAGTTATCAGTAAATTCAATCATCAACCCTCGCCAACATGAAAAAATTACTCCTTCCCCTTGTTTGCTTCATTAGTATTTCATCAACAGCACAAGACCAACTTTATAAAAATTTCATGACCCCACCTGCATCCGCAAAACCACGTGTATGGTGGCATTGGATGAATGGCAACATCACCAAAGAAGGAATTCAAAAGGATATGGAATGGATGGATCGTTCGGGTATTGGAGGCTTGATGAATTTTGATGCCAATCTCTTTACCCCCGTTGTTGTAAAGCAGAAGCTTGTTTATATGACTCCTGAATGGAAAGATGCTTTCAAATTCACTACGGAACTTGCAAAGCAGAAAAAACTGGAATTGGCGATTGCGGGGTCTCCGGGTTGGAGTGTGACAGGCGGACCATGGGTGGAGCCAAAAGACGCAATGAAAAAATATGTATGGTCTATGACCACGATCATTGGTGGAGCAACATATAAAGGGAAATTGAATAGTGCCCCCAGTAGTACAGGAAAAATTCAAGACGCAAAACAATCAAGCGGTGGCTTTGGTGGAGCTTCAAAAAAATTACCCGACTTCTACGCAGATGCAGCTGTTATCGCATTTAAACAACCCGCACATGAAAAAACGCTACTTGAACTTCAGCCAGTAATCAGTTCCAGTGGAGGCACTTTCAATTTGAAAGAACTCACAGATGGCAGCATCGCAAAATCTTCAAAGATTCCTTTTAAAAGTTATGAAGAAGATTTGTGGATTCAGTACGCCTTTGATGAACCAGTCACTTTCAAAGCTTTCACCGTTTCTGGCGCTCAACATTTACCTCAAGAAGATTTTTATGGCGGTCCCAAAAACAGATACTTGCAAGTAAGTGATGATGGTATCAATTTTAAAACCATCGCGCAGGTTAGTGGTAGCGTTGTCCCTCATAATACGGTAGCATTTGAACCAACAACAGCTAAATATTGGAGACTTGCCTTCAAACCTTTCAAACAAGATGTTGATCCCATGATGGCGATGTTTGGTATGGGTGCAGGTGGTCCACAAAATGCAGATGTGGCTGAATTTAATTTGTTCAACACTGATCGTATTGATCAGTTCGAAGACAAAGCGGGGTTTGATCCATGGAGAGAACTTCCCACTATGACTGCCGGTAATACAGATGCAATTGCGCTAACTGATATTATCGACCTCACCAACAAAATGGATCCAGATGGAAATTTACAATGGGATGCGCCCCCAGGAAAATGGACCATCATCAGGTTGGGTTATTCGCTGACAGGCAGAGAAAATCATCCTGCCTCTCCCGAGGCTACAGGATTGGAAGTCGATAAGTTAGATAAAGAAGCAGTAAAGCGCTATATCAATACGTATTTAGATATGTATAAAGACGCGACTGCCGGAGCAATGGGTACTGAAGGCCTTACGCACATGATGCTCGATAGCTATGAAGCGGGACACATGAACTGGTCGAAAACTTTTCCTGATGAATTCAAAAACAGAAGAGGTTATTCCATCTATCCATGGATACCTGTATTAACCGGAAGAGTTGTACAAAGCAGACTAGATAGTGAAAAATTTCTATGGGATTTTCGCAAGACAATTGGTGAACTCATCACCGAAAATCATTACGAAGTAATCGGTGAAGAATTGCACAAACGTGGCATGAAACGCTACACAGAGTCTCATGAAAATATGCGTATCTATTTGGCCGATGGCATGGATGTAAAAAGAAAATCGGATATACCCATGTCGGCCATGTGGCAACCAGGTGCATTGGCAGATGGACCGGATGAAGAAATTCGTTCGCGTGCAGATATCAGAGAATCTGCATCTGTTGCACACATATACGGACAAAATATTGTCGCCGGTGAATCCATGACTACCGTTGGAAATTCTTTTCAACCCCATCCGGGTTCTTTAAAAAGAACAGCTGATATGGAAATGGCATCGGGACTCAACCGTTTTGTTGTGCACACGTCTGTTCATCAACCGATTGATAGTTTGATGCCAGGGTTTTCGCTTGGCCCATTCGGACAATGGTTTACCCGTCAGGAAACCTGGGCCGATCAGGCAAAGGCATGGACTGCTTATTTAGCACGTAGCTGCTATTTGTTGCAAGAAGGAAAATTTGTTGCTGATGTTCTTTATTACTTAGGAGAAAATACGAACATCACTTCTCAATTTGCACAATCATTGCCAAATGTGCCTGCAGGATATGAATATGATATTGCAAACGCCACAGTTATTTTGGAAGCAGTTCAACCCTCCAATAAAAAATTAATCACCAAGACAGGCATGAAATATTCCTTGCTGGTATTGGACTCTACAGCAAAGATGATGAGCTTAAAAGTATTGAAGCAATTGTTAGTTTTCGCAAAAGCAGGTGTAAACATAGTTGGACAACAACCTATACAATCGCCTAGCTTAACCGACAATGTATCCGAGTACAACAATACTTTAAAGGCATTACTCGCACAACCATCTGTCAAGTTTGGTAATGATCAAGAAGAGACGTTGAAAAAAATAGGAATCACTAAAGATGTACTCATCAGCAACCAACAAGCAGAAATTCTCTACGTTCACCGCAGTACCCCAACCAAAGAAATCTATTGGTTTAATAGTCGCTCTGCTGACAACAACAGCGCAACCATCTCATTTAGAGTTACTGGCAAAAAACCACAATTACTTAATCCAATATCAGGAGAAATTAGTGCAGTTAGTTATGAAATGAAAAATGGCAGGACTGAATTGAAACTCAACTTTACACCATGGGATGCTTACTTCATTGTATTTGATCAACCAACAAGTCAGCAATCTCTTAACATTCCATCTTGGGAAACAATATCAACCTCAACTGTTGCTGGGCCCTGGACAGTTCATTTCCAAAAACATAGAAGTGCACCAGAAGCACCAGTTCAATTCAATGAATTAAAATCATTCACTGCATCCAATGAACCTGGTATAAAATATTTCTCTGGTACTGCTACCTATGTCAATTCAATTGAAGTAATTACGATTACAAAAGGAGAAAAAACAATGCTTGATTTAGGTGATGTAAAAAATCTGGCAGAAGTTTCTATCAATGGAAAATCAGCTGGCATCATTTGGAAGAAACCTTTTGAAGTCGATATAACCCCTTTCCTCACCAAAGGAAAAAATACCATCGAAATCAAAGTAGTCAATTCATGGGTTAACCGTTTAGTAGGCGATGCACAACCTGGAGCAAAGAAAATTACCTTCCTCAGCATGCCGATGATGATTAGAGCTGAAACTCCATTGGAAGAAGCAGGGTTATTGGGACCAGTAAGACTAGTCACCTTAAAACAATAAATATTTTATATGAGTACAGTCGCGTTTACACATCTTGTAACGCGACTGTAACATTTAAGTCCCAATAACGTCTATCTACTACTCCCCCTCCTACACAGTTAATTTACCATCCATCACATTGCACAGTACCTTGCATTACCAAATAGTTTATTTTCGTCTTATAAATAACCCTTATGACGCGCGTAAGAACTGTGCTTTTATCGATTTTCCTTTCCCTAATTTTTGTACAACAAATTGATGCTCAGGATTTAAGAAGTGTAAGTATCAAACTTCTACAGTCGGATAATACCCCCGTTTCGGGTGCTACAGCCCTGGTTTTTAAAAATGACTCTATTCTGGTAAAAACCTTTATTTCAACCAATGAGGGTATACTAGAAATGGAAAACTTACCATCCCTCCCACTTCTGGTTAAAGTTTCCCGAGTAGGATTTAATGAACTTAACATCAATATCCCGGCAGTTATTAATGCAAAAGCAAAAGAATCAGTCGACTATACCTACACCATGGAACCAAAAACCGCGGCTTTAAAGGAAGTGGTTGTGCAAGCCAAAAAACCGATGATTGAGCAGAAGATTGATCGGACAGTATTAAATGTAGATGCATCTCCAGGTAATACCGGAAACTCTGTTGTTGAGGTACTTGAAAAAGCACCAGGTGTTTCAGTCGACAAAGACGGTAATATCTCATTGAAAGGAAAACAAGCTGTCTTAGTGTTGATTGATGGCCGACAAACTTACCTCACACCGCAGGATCTCTTTAATTATTTAAGAAGTTTACCTGCATCTACAATAGATCAAATTGAATTGATGACTAACCCTCCTGCACGTTATGATGCAGCAGGTAATGCAGGAGTCATCAATATTAAAACGAAGAAAAGTAAAACACAAGGATTTAACGGTACCTATACCGGCGGTGTTGGACAAGGCAGATTAAATAGAAACAGCAATAGCCTTCAATTGAACTACAGAAAAAATAAGGTCAATCTCTTTACCAATAGTAGTTATAGTAATTGGGAAGGATTTAATGATTTAGATATTCAACGAATTTTCAAAAATGAAAACAAGGAAGTTGAAGCTATATTCAAACAAACTTCAAGAGATAAAAATGGCGAGAAGAATAACGTCAATCTTAAACTAGGAGTTGACTATCAAGCCAGTAAAAAAACGAATATAGGACTTGTAATCTCTGGGTTTAGCAACCCTGAATCCAGCTTTATCAACAACAACAGCTTTTTAAATAACAGTGCTGGCATTACCGATTCCATCGTTAAATCTTCCAACAGGATCAAAAATAAATGGACCAACCTGTCCAGTAATTTTTACCTGCAACATAAAATAGACAGCACTGGCAAAGAAATAACAGCAGATCTTGATTTCAGCAATTTCAATGCAAATGGAAGTAGTTTGTTGAACAACAATTCTTATACTCCAAAAGAAGTATTGAAAAACAGCAATACTTTGAGAGCAGAATTTCCAGTTGATATTACTATTCTAAGTGCAAAAACAGATTTCACACACCCATTGAAAGGTAATGCAAAGTTTGAAGCTGGTTTAAAGTCGAGTTATGTTCAGACAATCAACGAAGCTAATTTTTTTAATGTAATAAACGGAGTTGATCAAGTCGATTTTGATAAAACCAATCGTTTCGACTATAAAGAAAATATCAATGCAGCCTATGTCAACTACAATAAACAATGGAAGAAATGGGGATTACAATTAGGCCTGCGTGCTGAACATACAGAAGTAAATGGAGACCAAAAGGGTAACGCACAAAGAAATGACTCTAGTTTCACCCGTTCTTATACCAATCTTTTTCCTACTTCCTATTTAACCTATCAGGCAAATGATAACCACCAGTTTTCTTTGAGCTATGGAAGAAGAATTGATCGTCCGAATTACAAGTCGTTAAACCCATTTATCTTCTTTATTGATAATTATACATATGAGGTTGGCAATCCATTCTTACAGCCACAAATAACCAATAATTTTGAGATCACACATCTCTTTAAAGGTTTCCTGAATACAACACTAAATTACAGCAGGACCAATGATATTTTTGTACAATCATTTACACAAAAAGATTTTGCAACAATAGTTAGTCAATCTAACATTGGCAATCGAACCAATATGGGTATTGCCATCAATGCCCAATTAGAAGCTAAAAAGATTTACTCTACCAACATTTATGTAAACTATAGTTATGATAGCTATAAAGGGACGGTTAATGGAGATTCTTTAAACAATCAAATCAATATGGTACTTTTTAATATCAATAACCAGTTCAGGTTCAAAAAAGGATGGAGTGCTGAAATCAGTGGATGGTACAGGACAAAAGGAATAGAGGGACAAATCATTGTCAGTCCGCTTAGTCAAGTGACAGTTGCCGCCCAAAAACAAATTCTCAAAAACAAAGGGACACTTAAGTTCAGTATTAGAGATTTATTTTATTCCAATATACCTACAGGTTATTTTAATTTTAGTAGAACAGAAGCCAGGTTCACTAACAAGAGAGACAATAGAATACTCAGCCTTAGTTTTATTTATCGATTTGGTAAAAATTTCAAACCAGTTAACAAAAACAACAGTGGAAGTGATGATATCAAAAGCAGAGTAAAAGGAAAAGAGAATTAAACTCTGTAATAATCAGCTTTCCAATTCTGTACTGCTTGCTTGATTTGCTTTCCAGATAAATTTTCCTCTGCAGCCTTAGCAGCTAAAGCTGGAAATTCTGCATCAGACGCAAATCTCAATGCAACGATTTGCCCTGTTCGTAATCTTGAATCCAATGGCTTACCTGTCAGCACAAAATGACGCAAACCCTCTTCAGCCCTGATGGCTCTGTCTTGAGCTTTCAAAGCATATGTCCTCAACATAGCTCCTAAAAACAACAAAATCAAAAACACAATCACCAACAACGCAGCACTGTAATGACTGCTTGCATCACTTTTTGCAAGATTAACAAGACTACCAATTAATCCCAAAAAGACCAACGGTGCAGTGATGTAATGAAACAAGGGATGCATTCTGGCGTGGTTGCTGAAATTTTGTTCTGACATTAGAATTGATTTTGAACTACAATTTACAATTATCTATTTGATTTTGTATGTTTAGATTACAAGACAAAGCAATGATAATTTATGGACAAGCGAATTAAAGATATTATTGACTATTTCAAATTTGAAATACTCCCTGTAGAAGGCACCTATTTTAAACAGACCTTTCGCTCTCCTAATTTAAATGAAGAGGGTGCCCCAATTAGTTCAGCAATGATCGGGATGTACTGTGTTTCACCCTTGAGTTTTTCTAGTTTTCATAAATTGACCCAAGACGAAACCTGGCATTTTTATTTTGGAGATCCGCTAACACTTTATCTACTGCATGAAAATGGTACAATGGAAGAAATCACCATGGGCACCAATTTTGAAAAAGGGGAACTGATTCAGTTTACCGTCCCAGCAGGTGTTTGGCAGGCTGGATGCATAAAAGAAGGTGGACAATTTTCTGTGTTTGGATGTACACTTGCGCCAGGATTTACACCAAACTGTTTTGAGGCAGGTACTACAAATAAATTGATTAACAAATTCCCTGAACACAAAAGAATTATTGAACAGTTAAGCGTAAAAGGTAAAGAAACAAAGATTCCAGAAGGATATTGAATCAAGAGTTTGGTAACTTTGCAGCCGCATGAATTCAAACGCTGAACTTCTTAAAAAGGCATCCTCATTTCTAGTAGACATCTACAATGAGCTTGATTTACCTGGATTTGAAAAAAGACTAGCGGATGTTCAAAAAGAAATTGATTCCACCGGAACCTATAAACATACTTTCGAAGAATTAGAACATGGTGCTCGAATGGCCTGGAGAAACAGTAATCGTTGCATAGGACGACTTTACTGGAAATCTCTAGTATTAAATGACAAGAGAAATGTTACCAGCACTGAGGAAGTTTTTGATGCATTAGAAGGACATTTGAGTAAAGCGACAAACAACGGTAAAATTCTCCCACTCATTACTGTTTTCCCTCCACAGCATCCTAATGGGAATACACCATTTCGTATCTGGAATAAAAACTTGATCAGGTATGCTGCTCATGTACAAGAAGATGGAACACTAGTAGGCGACCCAGATCAACTTACATTTACAAATCTTTGTAAAAAATGGGGATGGAAAGGCAATAACACATTATTCGATTTACTTCCTATTGTTGTTCAGGAAAATGGAAAAGAACCTCAATGGCGTTCATTAAATCCATCACTGATACTAGGGGTCGATTTGGAACATCCAGATCATGCATGGTTTTCTGATCTAGAACTCAAATGGCATGCGGTTCCATTGATATCAGACATGGTGCTTGAAATTGGGGGAATACAATATCCTGCAGCGCCATTCAATGGATGGTACATGGTTACAGAAATTGGATCAAGAAATTTAGGCGATGAAAAGCGCTATAACCAATTGCCTGTTATTGCCAGTAAAATGGGATTGAATACTGATAAAACAAATCCGTTCTGGAAAGACAAGGCAATAGTGGTGTTGAATGAAGCTGTTTTCTATTCATTTCAAAAAGCGGGTGTTACACTTGCAGATCATCATGCAGCTTCTGAACAATTCATGAAATTTATTAGAAATGAAGAAGCAGAAGGAAGATCAGTGAAAGCAGACTGGAGCTGGATTGTACCACCGCTTTCGGGTTCAACCTTAAAAGTATTTCATCAGGAATACAGCAATGAAGTTGTTAGTCCAAATTTCTATTACAACCATAATGCTTGGACCAATTCACCGCAAAAAAGCAAATGTCCTTTTCACAAAGACACTATTTAGTTTCAACTTCACTCAACTCATCAGTAATACGGTGCTTAATCCGATCGTAAAAAGAATAACGATCAAAAGCAAAAGAGATGACATTTGAAACCATAGCCGCAAACAATAAATAAAAAATGAGTTCGTGACTATTGGTCATTTCAAAAACCAAAATAGCTGATGTAAAAGGAGATCGGGTTACACCTGTTAAAAAAGCTACCATTCCTCCAAGAATCAACACATTGGCTTCTTTTTGATAAATCTGAAAAAAATCCGCTACAACAGCACCTACACTTGCCCCTGCACTAAGCGAAGGAGCAAATATACCTGCGGCTGCTTCAGTGGAGAAAGACAATACCGGACCAATGGTCCTTAACAAAGGTGTGTACCAATGCATGTCTTCTCCTTTTGAAAACAATGAATCATTTATTAACTCTTTACCAGATCCCATCATACTAACACCGAAATAATATACTAGTACAGCAAATGTCAAGCCTAAAAAAATTGGTAAGATATAGGTAGCAACAAATTCAGGTAATTTCTTTTTCCAGCTAAAAAATAAAAGTATAGACTTAGACATGAAGTTGGAAAGAATAGAACTCAAAAAAGCAACAAGTAACAATAAAAGAAAAACAGAAAAATTATCACTGCCTGCCTCAGGATATCCTATGTATAAATAGGAGCCTAAATAATATTGTGCTGTTAGACCTGCAATAATAATTGCAGTAAACAATTGCGTTCTATAACGACTAATATGACTTTTTGATAATTCCTCAATGCTGAATACAATACCTCCCAAAGGTGTATTAAATGCAGCAGCCAAACCAGCAGCAGCACCCGTGATAATCATAGTAACCTCAGAAACTTTAGGCCAGTTTTTAGGCAATAATCTATTTACAGATTTAAAGATTGAACTAGCAATTTGAATTGTTGGACCTTCTCTTCCCACTGCACCACCACCCAGAACCATTAATATACTAGAAATAATTTTTACAACAACTATTTTAATACTCAACAATTTATCAATAAGCGACCTGTTCTCAGTCTTTGATAATTCAATAGCGGCCATTACCTGTGGAATTCCACTTCCTCTTGCATAAGGAGCTGCTTTTTTTACAATGACAGTTGCTATCAAAAACAACAATGGCGCCCACACAAAAATATAGAGGGGCTGGTATGCAAATAATTGGTGTGCCAACCTTTCTGCATAGGCAAAGAGTTTTGCATAACCAACGGAAATCACACCAATTATAATAGATGTAATCCAAAAAGGCGTTGAATACAGAAATAATAAAAATAGCTTTTTGCGCTTTTGAAATATCTGTTGAATGATTTTCGAATTTAAAAGCAAATTTACAAAATCATTTTTTTAAGCATGAATAATTAAATAATATAATGGCATTCCAATTGTAATATTAAAAGGGAAGGTCACACCAAGTGCCATAGGTATATATAATCCAGGATCTGACTTTGGCGCTGCCAGTCTCATAGCAGCAGGAACAGCAATGTATGATGCACTTGCAGCAAGTATAGAGAATATAAAACGATTACCAATATCAGATGTAATATAACTACTTACAAACGCTACAATACAACCATTTACTAAAGGGACGAAAACGGCAAATAAAAACACAAACAAACCATGCTGCTTGAATGTTGAAAACCGTTTTGCGGTAATCATTCCCATCTCTAATAAGAATATGGCCAAAAATCCTTTGAAAATATCATTGGTAAACGGCTTGATGCCTTCTGCTTGTCGTGAATCCGAAATGATTCCAATCAATAAACTACCCATAATCATCAACACACTTCCATTAGAGATGGCATGCTTGATGATGTTTTTAAAACTGACATCAGTTTCATGTTCAGTTTCAAATTTTTTAATTAAAATGAAGCCCATAATAATGGCAGGAAATTCCATCAACGCCATCACGGCAATCATATGTCCACCAAAGTGAACCGACTGCATTTCTAAAAAAGTAGCAGCAGATACAAAGGTTACTGCACTAACCGATCCATATGAAGCAGCTATTGCACCTGCATTACTTACTCCAACATTCGTTTTTAGTATAAAGAAAGTATACAAGGGTATAACTGTGGCCAACATTGCTCCAAAAATCAGTGAATACCAAATTTCATTTGTTAGTTCACTATGTTGCAATTCTTGACCCCCTTTGAATCCAATGGAAAACAAAAGATATAAAGAAATGAATTTGATGGATGGTGCCGGAATTTCTAAATCACTTTTGATCAAGAAAGCTATGATGCCTAATACAAAAAATAATAAAGTAGGGTTGGTAATATTTGATAAGAGGACTTGAAAATTCTGTGAAGCATCCATAGTAATTATCTGATTTTTTCAAATTTTAAACGTTTCCCAAATTGACTAGCAACAACTTCATTCTCACTGAAAGCTAGATGCCCATTTACAAACACACAATTGATTGATGTATTAAATGTATAATTCAGAAATGGCGACCACCCACATTTTGATTGTATATTTTCTTCTGTCACCTTGTACTTTTTTTCAAGATCTATCAAAACTAAGTCGGCATAGTACCCTTCTCTGATATAACCTCGCTCCTTGATGCGGTATACATCTGCAACTCCATTACTGGACTTTCTCACAACTTCTTGCAAAGTAATTTTATCTTGATGATATAAATTCAATAATGCTAATAATGCATGTTGAACCATGGGGCCTCCAGGCCTTACAGCATCATATAACCCTATTTTCTCGCCAAGTACATGAGGCGCATGATCAGTAGCAACAATATCAATTGCACCAGTTGTTAAAGCAGCTAACAGTGCTTGATTATCAGCCGCTGTTTTAACGGAAGGATTCCATTTAATCAAATTACCCAAACGATCATAATCTTCTGTATTAAAAAACAAATGGTGAATTGTTGTTTCTGCAGTTAGTCGTTTTTCACGCAGTGGCAGTATATAATCAAAAAAACTTGCTTCCTCGCCAGTAGATACGTGCAGAAGATGAAATCTTGTGTTATGCTTTTTAGCTAATGACAAAATTTCTTTGGTTGAAGAAATACAAGCTGCTGAAGACCGGATTATACTGTGGTAATGTGGAGGGATAAACTCTTTAAATTCATCTCTTGCTTTCTCATAGTTTTTCTTAATGATAAAATCGTTTTCCGAATGTAATGCAACCAGGTGCTCTATAGACGAAAATATTTTTTCTAAATAACCAAGCGAATTACAAAGTGTTGGATGCGCTTCATCAAAATATAAACCATCATCTGTCAGTCCGCATACATCCTCTGTACTCACACGTAAAGCTTCTTCCAGATTGTCCTTCGATAAGCCCATGAAAAATGAATAATTGGCAAAACTTTTTTGCGCAGCTAAGGCATATTTTTGCTCTAACGCATCTATAGTAAGCACGCTTGGAATGGTATTGGGCATATCCATAAACGAGGTAATCCCCCCTGC
>VFQS010000589.1_pt1 | contig 39167 bp, 30 predicted proteins | sample 3512361 | NCBI WGS metagenome assembly VFQS01 (sample SAMN10412375, study PRJNA504923) | tailings metagenome | isolation source: Relicate 1 Philex TSF3 active mining | place: Philippines
CCGGTTGGGCCTGTAGTGCCAGTAGGGCCAGTAGGGCCCGTTTCGCCCGTTGGGCCTGTTTCACCGGTTGGGCCCGTAGAGCCAGTAGTGCCAGTAGGGCCCGTTTCGCCCGTTGGGCCTGTTTCACCGGTTGGGCCCGTAGAGCCAGTAGTGCCAGTATCGCCAGTGGGGCCCGTTGGGCCTGTCTCGCCTGTGGGACCAGTAGGGCCGGTTGAGCCTGTCGAGCCTGTGGGGCCTGTCTCGCCAGTAGGGCCGGTTGGGCCTGTCTCGCCGGTTGGGCCCGTAGTGCCAGTAGGGCCTGTCTCGCCGGTTGGGCCAGTAGTACCTGTAGGACCGGTTTCGCCTGTGGGACCCGTGGGGCCAGTGGGACCTGTGGAACCCGTGGGGCCGGTGGAGCCAGTCGAGCCAGTTGGGCCGGTTTGGCCTGTGGTGCCCGTTTGGCCCGTGGGGCCGAGGAGGGAACCCCCTTCATTTACCCAGCCATAGACATACGGATATGGAGTGGCGAATTTGCTAGTGACATACGCAACCACACGATCCTTCAAAAGTGTAGCATCCGTGTAATCCACGCGGAGCGTGGGAACCGTATTGTTCGCGGAGTAGATGGTGATGGGGGCGAGTAGGTTTCCAGAGGACAGAGCGCTATCGCATCCGATGATGCCTTTACTTCCCGTGGCTCCACCCCCTAAGATCTCGGTATTGTTCTCTACACAGATCACGTTCACACCCTCCAGTGCATTTTGTGCAAAGAAGATGATGAAACCACTGGAGCAGGTAAAGCTGTTCTGAAGGGCGATCAAGCGAAACTGCGTGTTGGTCAGAGGCGTTTCCACCATTAGAAGACGCTGAACGACATTCAAGCCTGTGTTATTGTTTTGTTGGAGCACGAGCGTTCCACCGGTGTAATTGGCGGTGGCTGCTCCGACATGGACACATTGCGTGCCATTTCCAGCGGTACTACTGCCCGTAAAGGTGTTGCCTTGGATAATTGTTGTACCCGTGATCCGAGTAAGGGAGATGTAGCGATGGGATTCGCCTGCGCCCCCTGTGGGAGTATAGGTAAACGTACTATTGGTGATCTGAATCTGTTCATTGGCAGAGGCTACACCGAACTCGTTAGTGATGATCGTGACACTGTCGATGTAGTTCTGTTGTGCGGTGGTAGAGGTGTAGTTCAAGGCCGTTTCATTTGTGCTTGTACCCGTGGATTCGATCTGCAGCGATTGAACAAGTGTATTGTCTCCTGTGATGGTGATCGTAGACGCGTTCGCGGTTCCAAAGGTAATTTTACGCGTTCCCGTATCCGATGTCAGACGAATGGCTTTGGAGAGAGTGAAGGTGGAAGAAAGGGTAATGTTGGCGGTGATCCGAAGGGTGTCGCCGTCCGAAGCGAGCGTATGGTTGGTCGTTAGCTCTGCGGCGGTGGCACAATCGTAGGTTGTTCCTGTGTAGCTTGGTAGGGTTCGGAGAGTGGGTGACGCCGGCTTTTGCGCCGCCTTTTGATACACGGAACCATTGAGGGGTGTAACATCCGCATACGAATCCCCTGGTGCGCCAAGGGTGGGATCCGGTAAGCCAACTCCTGTGTAAAAAGAAGAACCGTCCGAACCGGTGTTACCTTCGATGCCTGGTATGCCCGTGGGACCCGTTGGGCCCGTTTCGCCGGTTGGGCCCGTTGTGCCTGTGGGGCCTGTCTCTCCTGTGGGGCCTGTCTCTCCTGTGGGGCCTGTCTCTCCTGTGGGGCCTGTAGAGCCCGTTGGGCCTGTAGAGCCTGTAGGACCCGTTTCGCCCGTTGGGCCAGTGGGACCCGTAGAGCCTGTTGGACCCGTCTCGCCTGTGGGGCCCGTAGAGCCTGTTGGACCCGTCTCGCCTGTGGGGCCTGTTTCGCCTGTGGGACCAGTAGAGCCTGTTTCGCCTGTTGGACCCGTTTCGCCCGTTGGGCCTGTGGGGCCTGTAGAGCCTGTTGCGCCCGTGGGACCGGTGTGGCCCGTTGAGCCTGTTTCGCCTGTGGGGCCTGTGGGGCCTGTTTCGCCTGTGGGGCCTGTGGAGCCCGTGGGACCCGTTGAGCCTGTTTCGCCGGTGGAGCCCGTTGGGCCTGTCTCGCCTGTTGGACCCGTTGAGCCTGTTTCGCCGGTGGGGCCCGTTGGGCCCGTAGGGCCTGTCTCGCCTGTTGGACCCGTTGAGCCTGTTTCGCCTGTGGGGCCCGTAGGGCCTGTCTCGCCTGTTTCACCCGTCGGGCCTGTTTCGCCGGTGGGGCCCGTGGAGCCCGTCTCTCCTGTTGGACCCGTTGAGCCTGTTTCGCCTGTGGGGCCCGTGGAGCCCGTCTCTCCTGTTGGACCCGTTGAGCCTGTTTCGCCTGTTGGACCCGTTGAGCCTGTTTCGCCGGTGGGGCCCGTGGAGCCCGTCTCTCCTGTGGAGCCCGTGGGACCCGTTGAGCCTGTTTCGCCGGTGGGGCCCGTAGGGCCTGTTTCACCCGTCGGGCCTGTCTCGCCGGTAGGTCCGGTTCCTAATGGACCCGTAGGGCCATCAATGCCATCGAGGTTGACGGTGTAGGTAGTCGCGGAAGAATAGTCGCCCACAATGTTTTGAAGGCCATACAAGTCGAGGGCACCCGTTTGAGGGTTGTATGTGTAGACAAGGCCTTCGAAGTGTGTTTGATACGGTGAGGTTTGGGAAACGACGACAACTGAATTGCCTGGGAGGTAGGCGAGCTGAGGAGAGACTGTGAGCGAGACGGTACCCAGTGGGGTGGGGCTGATGATCGTGGAGGTGGTAGCGGTAGCATAACGATCGGCGAAGCCGGTGGCGCCGGTTGCACCTGTGGGGCCCGTGGGACCCGTTGCGCCTGTGGGGCCCGTGGGACCTGTAGAGCCCGTGGGGCCAGTGGGACCTGTATCGCCTGTTGGGCCCGTGGGACCTGTGGAGCCCGTTGGACCTGTATCGCCCGTGGAGCCCGTTGAACCTGTATCTCCTGTTGGGCCCGTGGGACCAGTGGAGCCCGTGGGACCTGATGCGCCTGTATCGCCTGTTGGGCCCGTGGGACCTGTGGAGCCGGTTGGGCCAGTAGAGCCGGTTTGGCCGGTTGGACCCGTGGAGCCTGTTGGGCCCGTGGGGCCGGTTGGGCCTGTAGAGCCTGTGGAGCCTGTATCACCCGTGGAGCCTGTTGGGCCCGTGGGGCCGGTTGGGCCAGTAGAGCCGGTTGCGCCTGTATCACCCGTGGAGCCTGTTGGGCCCGTGGAGCCGGTTGGGCCAGTAGAGCCGGTTTGGCCGGTTGGACCCGTGGAGCCTGTTGGGCCCGTGGGGCCGGTTGGGCCTGTAGAGCCGGTTGCGCCTGTATCACCCGTGGAGCCGGTAGGGCCTGTTTCGCCGGTGGGGCCTGTGGGACCCGTTTCGCCAGTGGAGCCTGTTTGGCCTGTCTCGCCCGTGGGGCCCGTCGGGCCTGTGGAGCCGGTTGCGCCTGTATCGCCTGTGGAGCCGGTAGGGCCCGTGGGGCCCGTGGAGCCGGTGGAGCCTGTGGGGCCCGTAGGGCCTGTTCCTTGGGGACCCGTTTGACCCGTTTGACCTCGGAGACCCGTGGGACCGGTTGGGCCCGTAGGGCCTGTTCCTTGGGGACCTGTATAGCCCGTAAGGCCTTGTGGGCCGGTTTGGCCGGTTGGACCCGTGGGGCCCGTTCCTAGCGGTCCTGTTTGGCCGGTTGCGCCGGTTTGTCCAGTTTGGCCCGTGGATCCCGTAGAGCCCGTGGGGCCGGTTCGGCCGGTGGGGCCTGTGGAGCCGGTGGGACCAGTTCGGCCAGTGGGGCCTGTACCACCCGTGTTGGTCGATTCGCCTGGTAAGCCTTGTGGACCCGTTTGACCGGTTGGGCCAGTTGGGCCGGTTGAACCTGTGTGTCCAGTGGAGCCGGTGGGGCCTTGGAGGCGTAAGGTGGGTGTAGGGGTGGGTGTAGGGAAAGGAGGACAGGGATTCGGAGGGTAGGGAGGGTAGGGCGGATAAGGAGGAAAGGGAGTCGGCGGGGGGCAACATGGCTGAAACGTGGGAACGTGCGCCATTTTACTACTGATTGCCTAGTATTTCATTTCGTACTCTCGATCCACAAAGGGGTGATGGTGGATAAAGGGTAAGTAATACTCGCTATGGGGAGGGACGCGAGCAGGGAAAAATAGGGGGAGGGTCGGAGCGGGGGGCTTTACTTCTGCTTGGCCACCAAGTCCATCACAATGGCCTTCAGCTCCTTAATCGACTGGAGAAGAACAGCCGTCAACTTCGGATAGTTCACCGACAGGTAGCCATTGGCACCCTGATTGACCAGCTCGGGGTAGATGGCCTGAACCTCCTGGGCGATCACACCAATCTGACGCTCCTGAGGCTGGTTCTCGTGAATCCAGTGATGGTAGACACCGCGAATGTGGTCCAGGTTGTCAAGAGCGCCGTCCAAGTTCACCACTTGGTTCTTGAGACGAGCATCCGAAGCCGAGTTGAACGAATCGGCCATCACCTGGGCGTAGGCCTGGGTGGCACCGTTGGCAGGATCATTGAAGTCCTCGATCTGCGCATCGGCATTCTCGAAGAAGACGAACTCGCCCGAGCCCGGCATGCGCTTCAGACCGGCCCACTTGACGGAGGCCGCACCCGACGGCTTGTACTGAATCTGGAGACCGGATTGGATGTCGTCGGCCTCGTTGTTGCTGGCGATGACAATGGCGGCGTCCTTGATGGTCGTGATCTCGCTGTTCACCACGGTCTGAGTACCCAACACGGTCAGGTTGCCCGAAACAGTGACATCGCTGCCGAAGGTGGCGGCCTTTGAGACGGACAGAGTACCGTACATCGTCGAAGCCTTCTCCGACACATTGCTACCGACTTGAAAGGCGCCACCGATGTTCACGGCGTCATCCAGCGTGGAGGCTCCCACGACATGGAGGGTATTGGACAGAGTGGCGGCACCCGTGACATCCAGGGAGGAGGCGAAATCAGCGGCTTGGAGAACATCGAGGGTACCATTCAGCGCAATGGCCTTAGGGGCGAGAGCGGTACCAACCGTCAAGTTGTCCTTCAGAGTGGCAGCGCCATCGATCTGGATGCTGGATTGGAACACGGCGGCGCCTTGGACATTCAGCTCGGCGTTCAAATCGGCGTTGCCGGCGACGATGATCTGCGCCTGGAAGTTAGCGTCCTCCTTCACATCCAGCTCGGCCTGAAGGGTCACATCGTCCACGACAGACAGGGTAGAGCTCAGGGAAGCCGCTTGCGCGACGGTGAGTTGTCCATCGGTAGACAGATTACCCACGGAGTGGAGTGTACCCGAGATGTTCGCGTTGCCTGTGATGTCGACGTCGCTCTTGAACTCGGCGGCTTGGAGGACAAACAGTTCACCGTTCAGGGTCGTCAAGGCGGGGGCGGCGACGCTTCCAACGGTCAGGGCACCGGCCAGGACCATCGCGCCATCGATATCCACATCAGCTTGGAAGATGGCCTTCTCCTCGACGTTCAGCTCACCATTCAGATCCGCATTGCCAGCCAGCTCGAAGGCACTTTTACCCGTGATCTTGCCCTCGACGGTCAGGGTGGCGCCCATGTCGACGGTACCTGAAACATCCAGGGTGGAGAGCAGTTCGACGGCACCGGTGACATCGAGGGTTGTCGCCATGGTCACAGCACCACCGGCGTGCAGCGTGTTGGACATCGTGGCGGCACCCGTCACCGTCAGACCAGCGTTCAGATCCGTGGCACCACCGCTGACGCTCAGACCCTTGGACAGTGTGGTCTTCTCGTCGACTTGAAGCTCGTTATAGCAATGAACCTTGCCGTGGAGGTCAGAGACGAGGGCGACATCCAGGGCGCCGTTCAGATCCGCCAGGCCACCGACGATGATCTTCTTTTGAAAGGTGGCGTCCTCCTGGACATCAAGGGTGTTATTCAGGTCAGCAGGGCCAGCGACGGCGATGGAGTCCTTAAAGTCTGCGGCGTCGGCGACCTCCAGTGTGCCGTACAAAATGGTGTTGGCGGCGGCGTCGGCGGCTCCGACGGTCAGGGCACCGGCGAGATTGCTGGCGCCCTCCACATTCAGAATGTCGGCGAGGGACACGATGCCGTTGACATCCAGGGTCGACTGGAGATCGGCGGCCTGGAGCACGGACAGCTGTCCGTTCAGCTCGGTGTTGGCGGGGGCTTCAGCCGTTCCGACCGTCAGCTTGCCGGCCAGGTCAGAAGCACCATCGACAACGAGTTTGTCACCGAGAGTGGTCACGCCGTCCACGTCCAGGGTCGAACCGAAGGTAACGGCGCCGGTGACGCCAAAGGTGTTGTTGACCTGCATACCAGCACCGAAGGTGGCCAGGCCATCGACGTTCAGGGCACCGTCGACATCAAGATCGCCAGCCATATGGGAATCACCCGCAGTCACATCAAAACCGCGGTTGATGGCGAATGTACGTCCCTCGAAGGAAACGTTTTGCTGGGAGTCGGCATTTGTGTCACTATCCGTGTAGGAAATGACAATGCCTGTCTTCGTCACTTTGACGCTGTTGGTGGTGAGGGTCATGGGTTAGGTTCTACCCTCCATAGAGAAAAAAAATTGAAGGAGGCGGGTTCGGGATGGTTCGAGAGGCTCTGTGGATATTTTTTGTCGGGCTGCCGGGACGCGTTACCCAATCGTAAAGCTCGTCAAGCCCGAGATCTCCACGTCTTGCGTCTCCAAGTGTGCGACAACCTGGACAACGGGGATGTTCTGGAGATCGTAGCGGATGATATAGCGGATGGCGGGCTCGGTGCCATTGTAGAGATTGGGGATGTAGAACGTCGTTTGACCGTCTCCTGCGCCGTAGTAAGTGCCGATCATATCAAACAGATAGGAGTACTGGGAGCGTTGGAGCTCTTGACCATCACAGGCAAGATACCCTTCGGGTAGGAAGGGGTAGGTGTTGTAAAGGATGGTACCAGGTACGGGGATGTATGCCAATGGATAGGGAGGGATTTGAACGGGTATGCTCTGTGGGTCAATGTAGTAAGTGCCAGTGGGACCAGAAGGATAGACGAGGGGTTCACTGGTTTGTGTGACAAGATAGACGATGCCACCTGTGGGGCCTGCGGGGCCTGTGGGGCCTTGTTCGCCTGTGGGACCTGTGGGGCCGGTTGTGCTGTCCGCGCCCGGGGCGCCTGTTGGGCCTTCGGAGCCGGTTGGACCTTGGGAGCCGGTGGGACCCTCGAGGATGAGTGTGGGGCCGGTGGGACCTTGTGGGCCCGTTGCGCCTTGGCTCTGCGTAAAGTCTGATGTACCAGAGGCACCTAAAGGGCCGCAGGGCCCGCAGGGGGCGCAGCCGATCTCGGAAAAGTCGTACTTGATCATGTAGATAGTCGTAGGTTGACATGGGTCCTCGGAGGTGAGTTGGGGGAGGTGGAAGGTGGTTAGGCCGTCGCCTTCGCCGTAATAAGTGCCAATGATACGGAAGAGGTCGGCGTACGTGGTTCGAGAGACGGGTCGGCCGTCACAGACGAGATAGCCGGGAGGGAGGTAGCCCGTTCGGTTGGCGAGGATGGTGCCAGGGGGGACAGGGCCACAGGTGGGGTAGCTTCGAATGTCCATGGTGGAAATGTCGTGTGTAGCAGAGGGAGGCGGGGTAGGATCGAAAGGGAGTGGTAGTTCGTAGATGGGCTTGGGGGGCGCGCGAGGAAGTGCGAGAAGGGGAACGACGGCGACGGGCATGAGAGGGAGACAGCATGTGGTACGAGCCAGTCGGGAGCGAAAGGCGGACATGCCCGTTTTCTTTCTAGGCGCTAGAGAATCCGATACAAATTGTTAGAAGTTCGAAGCTGTTCGCATTGGTCGCGGACATGCGGACGGCGATGGGTCGATTGGCTACGGTGATGTAGGGACCTGCGGGGGTGAGGGTGGACGTGTTAACCTCTTGGGTCAGGGGGGTGGTGGTCGTGCCTGGGGTGAGCGTAAAGATCGCTGCGGGGCCGATCAGTGGTCCATTGGCGGTATTTGTGAACGATACGCCTGTCATGTCATGAAGGGAAAAGGTCACCGTGCCTGGGTCTTGTCCTGACGTCGAATAGACGATGGCGATGTACGCGATACGAAGTGCCGTGGGCTGATAGAACAAGAGGACGTTCGAGAGTGTGGGGATGACGATGCCCGCTGTGCCATTGTTGTTGGTGAAGGAGAAGGTGGTAAGGTCTCGATACGTCGTTCCTGGGATATTGGAAATGGAGGAGCCAGTGGGGCCTTGTGCGCCAGTTGTGCCTGTTGTGCCCGTGTAGCCTGTGCTGCCAGTTCTACCCGTTGGGCCTGTGAACCCTAAAAGCCCTTGTATACCTGTAGGCCCTGTGGGCCCTTGGAAGCCGGTTGGTCCTATGGTACCTTGTACACCCTGTGCACCTGTGGAGCCCTGTACGCCTTGGGGACCCGTGGAGCCCTGTACACCTTGAGAGCCCGTAGGGCCTGTTCCAACCGCTCCTGTAGCGCCCTCTGGGCCCGTTTCGCCTTGTGCGCCCGTGGGTCCGGTTCCGAGAGGCCCTGTAAAGCCCGTTGCGCCCTCTGGGCCGGTTGCGCCCGTTGTGCCCTCTAGGCCTTGTGCCCCCATTGGCCCCGTCAATCCGAGACAGCCCGTAGCGCCGGTTTCACCTGTTTTACCTTGTATGCCGGTAGGGCCTGTTCCGAGAGGACCTGTGGAGCCCGTCGCGCCCTGTGGGCCGGATGGACCTAAAGGCCCTGCGGGCCCTCCGAACCCTCTTGGACCCGTAGGGCCCGTTCCCACAGAGCCCGTTGCGCCCGTAAGGCCTTGGAAGCCGGTGGGACCCGTGGGACCCGTAGATCCAGTGGGGCCGGTGAGGCCTCGAAGACCCGTGGGGCCCGTGGGGCCTTGGGGGCCGGTGGAGCCGGTGGGACCTTGGGGACCGTCTTCCCCAAAACGGATAATGCTCGGCTGGGGACAGTTTGAACCGATGAGCGCGGGGGGCGGGATTGGACAGGCAGGATGACAGTTCGGGTAAGGTAGACATCGAGTGGTCTGTTGTCGAAGGAGTTCACTCGAGTTCATTCTCTGTTGGATGGGGAGACGTTCTATTGACCCGATGGACCCTGTTGGTTCTGGATGATCGGGGGGCACGGATGGGGCGGCGGGGCCGCGAGAACGGTGGTGGACTGGATACGGATGGTACTGGGATAGAGGGTCGATGGGGAGACAAGGGTCGAATACACGGTACTGAAGCTGTAGAGGGTGGTGAGCTCGGTGGCTTTCGGGGTGTAAGGTGTGTGGAAGAGGGGGCACGGGCTGGATGTATCACAAAGGGTGCGACCCTGATGGATGTCGTGGCGGGTTTGATATGTCACGAAGGTGGGCTCGCATGTGGGGAGGGGGATGGTGTAGATGGTAGAGGCGTAGGAGGTCGAGGTCAAGGGGATGCCACTGCTGACGACGCGGATGATGGAGCTGATGGTTTGGAGGGTGCTAAACGTTCCTTGAGGAATGATGGTCTGGGGATACGCCTTCGACAGTGTAACCTGTTGTTTTCTTGTGACTATGTCACTGGCGTTCATTCTCTGCTTGTAAGATAGAATGGATTCTTTTGCGGATGTGGGTTCTGTGTCCTCTTCAGATACACCGTACCGACTGATTGGAGTTGTTCTACTGGTGGCGGCGGTGGTGGGGTTGGTCGTATGGCTGCTGGTGGGCTGCCCGCGCTATCCGTTGGCGGTGGGCGTAGAGGGTTTCCAGGCCCAGGACGGTTTGCGTCGGCTGTTAGCAAGCTGTGATCAAGGTCGCGGGGAGTCGCGTGAGTTGGTGCTCTTGCTCGAAAAAATGTCGGCGTTCGTGGCGGATCTGAGGCGTACGGATCGCCAGGTGTTGGCGACGGCGGTGCTACCGTTCGAGCCGGCCCATGATCGTTTGCCGATTGGAGAACTCTGCGGCATGTGTCTTCAGAAGTCTGTGTCGGTGCGGGACATCGATCTGGTGCTAGAGGGCTGGCGGGCGAGGGGGTTGGCGCTGATTCGCTTGCTGTGTACGTCCCGGACGGAGGCCGATGCCGCGGCAGCGGAGGCGTTGTTTCGTCAAGTGTGGCAGGAAGTCTACGATGTCGCTCGGGCGGAATGTGTTGGCGCAGCAGGGCCCATGACCATGAGCGGTCCTCGTGATGCGGCGGCATTTGAACCGGTCGAACTGGGGGCCCATCAGGCGTATGATGGGGCGGCGTCGGGATGGAACGGGGCCGTTTAAGCGCCGTGACAAGCTACAAACAGTCGCGGAGACAATGGAATGGGGCTGTTTAAACCCCTACAGCATCGTTGTGGATTCTGAGACGCCGTGTGCCCGTTTTAGGGAGGCGGTAGGGGGTGGAGTGAGTCGGAGAGAGTCAGTGGGCGTGGAAGAGGCCGATACGGGGGGAAACCACCGATCCAGTACATCGGTCTTTCCAAGGGTGTAGCGCCAGGGAAAGGGTCTGAAGGGCTTTCCAGGCTTTAAGTGCTCCCTAACACGTTCATTCTGTGTCGCGGACCAGGCGCGTTGTTTGGCCCAGAGCGTGTGGAAGGCGACGGGGTCGCCCTTGGAGAGCATCGCGGTGTACAAGAGTTCCGCCCAGGCTTCGGCGTGGGCTTCGATGGTGTCGACGTCGGCGTCGGGATCCAGGCACGCACCGTGTTGGAGTTCATGGAGGAGCACGCGTGTAGCGTCTTCGGCTCGATAGATGACGATGGTATCGGTTCGACAGGGATACGTATACCCGCCGTTGATGTGTTGAGGTTCGATGGGCTGTATCTCCTTCTGTGTGGGGAGGGGTGCGATCCGCAGCGAGGGATGGGGGAGAAAGTAGACCGTGATGCGCTTGTTACCCTTTCCTGCGGCAAACAGTCGAAAGATCCGGCCCCACAAGCCCCATGGGAGGTTATTGTGTTGTCCTTTCGGGAGATAGGCGATGAGTTCGCCATGTTTGCAGGTGGCGTAGATCGGGGTGCAGGTATCGATGATTTGCTGGCGAAGCTGGAGAGTGTCAAAGTCCGAGGGCTGGCGGGCTTGTTCTTCGATCCACTGACGCGCCTGGGGCGGGATCGGCTTTAGGGTCCACCGTGGCGGAGGCTGCTTGTTGTCTTGCCGAATACGGTGTAATAGGATCTCTAGAAAGGCGTCCATCTATTGTCGGGCCCGATAGAGTGTTTTAGCGATCTGGAGCTGGAGGTGTTCCCAGAGGACGGGGATACGATACGACGTAATAAGAAGCCAGCCCGCACCGGATTCGGCGTGGTACAAGAGGGAGAAGAGCGCGGCGCGATGGGTCGGCTGGAGCCACGGCGTGTCTTGGATGGCTTCGATCCAGTACTGAATCATGTCGGTCCATCGAAGGTTACGCTGTAGACAGGTGTAGAGCCATTGACGGATGTCGACGGCGAGGCGTGCGGTGGGGACGGTGGTCGACCACGTTTCGAGCGTTTGACGGAAGAACGTTCGCCATACATTTTCTTTGGAGGGTATGGGGTGGAAGACGGTGGGCGGGAGCTGTCGCAGGAAGGCTTGTAGGGGATAGTCGTCGCCGGGTACGGGGATTTCGAGGCATGCATCACGGAGACGCTGGCCGACGGGGAGCTCGGTGGTCAAGAGAATCGCAAAGCCGTCGTATTGTTCAAAGCATTCTTGGAGCAATAGAACGGTCTCGTCGGTCAAAAGATGGGCGTGATAAAGGACGAGGTAGCGGGTGCGGATGGGCTGGTTCATCAGACAGAGATCGGTTTGACCCGTCCAACGGGTGAGAATGGACTCGAGAAAGTCTTTCACGGACATCGACATGCGCACTACGTCGAACCCGAGATGGAGGGGGGAGATCTCGTAGGGTATGCGGGGACCCGTGGCCTTTTCGTCATCGTCCTTCTCGAGGGACCAGGTATCGTACTGAAGAGGGAGTTCTTTGCCGTAGAGTCGGGTGAGGTACTGGAGAAGACGGGTGCGCTTCCCTGAACCACGCGGGCCGCGCCATGCGTAGCCGACGGCGGCTCTTGCTGTTGCTGCTGTTGCTGCTGTTGCTGCTGTTGCTGCTGTTGCTGCTGTTGCTGCGGCAGACTCCGACATCCTTACGTCCCATGGGGCTCGATGGCTTTAACTCCCCTTTTGGGTGGGTTCGGATGGTCAGGGAAAGCGTAGCATTTAAAGGGTGTAGAGGGTGGGGGCGAAAGAATGCCGCCAACGCTTCTGACGATTCCTTGTTCCACCTTTGATGTCAGTTTAGTATATATAACGCCGTTTCAAATCGATGCCAAAGGGCGCTTGATGGCGGAACTCTCTTACAAGGATCCTGCCATCGAGTTCAGTGATGTGTGTATGTGGACTCCGCCCCTGCGGGTGATCGATTACCAACCTGAAACGTCTCGTCTGCGGCTGGATATGAAGGATCAGGCAATGTTTCAGATCAAGCTGAACATGTTCTACGAATACCTGGTAAGTACGTTCTATCTTCATCCGGAGATACTGGGGCTACAGGGTCGGCGTATGGAGGAAATTCGAGCGATGTTTCATCCACTGATTGATGGCGGGTGTTTGTCGGTCTTTTTGTACCCCAGTACACTGGTTCGGTTGCCCGATGGTTTTTGTCGTGTAGGGGAATTGTCGGCGGGTGATCAGGTAGAGTGCGTCGTTCGCTTCCATAGCATCGTACAACATGGTATGCGATTACGCATTCATCATACGGTACCCATGATTTGGCGTACAGGGTAGGTGCGCTCTGCGATCACTTTGCGATCATACGAGTCGATAGACGAGGCTTATTGCGTGCTATTTAGAAATAGCCGCGATAACCAGTGCCGAATACGACAAGCCCAGTGACAAGCACGACAAAACGAGGAGGTAGTACATGGTCTTATGGGGGTCTTGGAGGAGATAGAGGGCGGAGGTGACGAAGAGGGCGAGGGTGCCGAAGAGGGTCAGAGGGAGGACTTTGGTCAGTGCTTCCTTTTGGATCTTTTCCCAGCTTTCATCACTTCCTAGGAAATGGGCGGAGACGGAGAAGGAGGCGATGAAGAGGGCGACGGTGGTGACGGCTCCGAAGGTCATGGCTTTGTTGTTGGCGATGGCTTCGCCGAGGGCGGCAAAGCCAGAGGGTGCGCTATTTGTGCTCATTCTATCCAGGGGTAGAGGTTTTCACGGTGCGTTTGTTCTTCCGCTTCCGCTTCCGCTTCTACTGGGAACAGGGGTCGAAGCGGGCACAAACGCGTTTGTCATGGTTGCGAGGGGCTTCGTACCAAAGACGGAAACGATGACGATGATGAAGAGAATCAGGACTTGTCCGCCAATCATCAGGATCAGATCCGAATACGTAGTATCCATTGTCTTCCCTACCAATAGATAATATGCTGCGAATCAAGGACATTGGGCAGTGCCATCCTGCTGGGACTAGAAAGGCAAAGAAAGGGAAAGGAAAGAAAGGATGTCTACCCGATGAGATCTATCGACGCGCATTGTCGAAGAAGAAAGGCGCTAAGTCTCCGTGGAAAGCGGTGGGATGTGAAGAGGGGGCGGATCATTGCTTACTCGACCAGATGAAGGCGGGGGATCTTCGGAAGCGGTTGCGTCCCCGACGGCCAAAAGCGTGGAAGAAGGATCCCGATCAATGGCTTGATAATTTCAACATCCAGCATGTCATGGAGCAGTATCAGGAGGCGTATCCCTGGTTCCGCTTTCTCGGCGTCTTCCCGATTGATTTCTCTGCGCCGGATCCGTACAAGAAGGGGGGGAAGCCCCAGTGTCTCCATCGAGAACTTTGCGAACTGGACATCCGGGAAGAACATCGGAAGGGTGTGCGTGGCATCGGGATGGTCTTCAACCTTGATCCGCACTACAAGGGTGGCAGTCACTGGGTCGCGTTGTGGATTGACTTAAAAGACATTCGGGCGCCGGTGGTGGGTTACTTTGACTCTTATGGTTATGAGACGCCTGAGATGATTGCGCGCTTTATGCGCTCACTGACGCTTCAGGTGAAGGAGTGTGTGCTTGGGTACAATGCGCGACGGTTCCAGTACGGTGGGTCAGAGTGTGGCATGTTCAGCTTGTACTTTTTGATTTCAATGATACATGGCGTGTCCTTTGAGGCATTCTGTAAAGAGGCGCTACATGATCGGGCGATGTTGGAGCTGCGGGAGGTGTTGTTTTCGGAATGATGTGGAGGCACTACGCGCCCCCACACCCCCTCTTTTGGGGCTCTACAGGGCTCTACAGGGCACTTAAAGGGTGCTAGGGCTCGATAGGGCTCGATAGGGCATGTACCGCAGCTGCGCTGCGGTAGCGTGGTCCTACGGCCCACTTAGGGGGCGGAGCCCCCCAGGGCTCTACAGAGAAGGGGGTGTATCGCAGCTGCGCTGCGATAGCGTGGACCTGCGGCCCACTTTGGGGGCGCGTAGTTCTCTTCAAGAGGGGGGTGTGGGGGCGCGTAGTGCCCCCACTGCGAGAATATCTCGTATGGGTAGCTATGTCGCAGTCGCATCCAACGCATCCAACGCATCCAACGCATCCCCTCTTCGCCGAGAAGAATACGCAAACGCTCTACACGGTTCTGGCGCAAGAGTTTGAAGAGAAGCACGGTCTGGATGCGGGGCAGCGGGAGCGGTTGTCGAAGACGGTGGCGCACTATCAACAAGAGGTGTACCAGAAACTGGGTCGAAGTCCGGCGACGAGTTTGGTTACGATGAACCGCGAAGTCTTGACCGCGTGCTCGAAAGACTTTGGCCAGTATCTTCAGCGTCGAGGGGCGGGAGCACAGCGAAGCGCTTCAGGTGTGGGGGCGGCTCAACAGGTGATGGACGAGCGAATGTATCAAGATACGGCGCAGCGCTTGGAGGCGATGAACAAGGAACGTCAGGGGGTCAAAGCACTCCCTCCGCCCGCTCCCGACTTCCGCATCTCCCTCTCCGAAGATGGCCCACCCGCCGCGGAACTCTTTGAACGAGCCAAACGAGCTCGAGAAGCCGAGGCACTGCGGGCCGCGCAGGCATCACAGGCGTCACAGTCTCAAAGCGCCGCCAGTGGCCTAGAACAACGCATCGCCGCCGATGCACTCTTTCGACAGAGCCAGACACAGGCAACACGCGCCTCCGAAGAACTCGCCCTCGCCCTTCGGGCTCCGACGCCGATGGGGGCACCGGCAGTCGATCGCTCCCTTATCATCCCTCCCGACCACCGTGACCTCCTCGTGGGCGCAGTAGGATCCTTTGATGGCATGGGCGGGGGAATGGGCACGGGCAATCCCACCGTGGCGAAACCGGTCGGCGTGGTGGAGGATCCGGCGCGCACATTGCCGCAGAGCGTGGTGGTGAAAGAGTCTCCCGTCGTCCACTATCGCGAAGTCGAAAGCAACTTATTCCTGTATTCGGCGGATCGCGACTGGCTGAAGAACAGCAAGGAGAATCGCTATCAGTTTACCGTACAGTTCGACCCGGCCGCCAACGGCCAGACATTTGGTGTCAACCTCTCCGCACAGCACCGCTTCAAGAACATTGTGCGCATCGAGCTCGTAAAGGCGATCTTACCTGGCGAGAATGTGGAAGTGACAGTACAGCGCACGCGTGGTACGGAGGCGACGAGCACAGCGATTCAACAGAATGTGTTGAGCTTGCCCTATGTCACGGTGCGCGTGGCGGAGCTCGAGAACAACAATTACGGCACCGATCAGCATCTCGATCGCAGCTTTGGCGTTCTCCAGTACGATGCGCAATGGCTCGGCGATGGAGCGCAGACGGGATGCTCCAAAGGCTTCTTGGCGATGATCCCGAAGTTCCTGAAATGCCAGAAAGAGTACTATCCTACGCCCCTTTCCACGCTCCAAAAGATGACGATCGAGATCTGTCGCCCCAATGGGCAACTGGTGTCTGCCACGGCGGATACGTTTGATGTGGGTGGAGTGATCGGGTCGCAGGTGGGCGAAGTCATGGGCGCCGTCTTCCCTTTCACTAACACCATCAAGTACAGCGATTCGCCGTTGACGTATAATGTCATGATGCCTGCGGTCGGTGGAGGTGCCGGATCACCCGCGAACTTCTATGTGAACACCACCAAGTGGTTTAGCAAGTTCGAGATGTGTGCGGGCGATCGCATCCAGATCAGCGGTTACACGTATGCTCAAGAGGCGTTGGAGGATCCTGTCTATGGTGGGGCGCTGCGGGCGTTCTCCCAGTGGATCAACCGTCCCGAGGGTCATATCGTGCTCGATGCGGCGTACAGTGTTGGCTTTGATCTCGGTAGTGGCACGTCGAACTTGCGTAATGGCTGGAACGAGGTGGGCTATGCCAATTTCTTGGTCATCGCTGCGCGCTATCAGGATCCGACGACGGGTAGTACCGCCCTCGAGCCCTTCGCCGCTGACTTTGGCGCAGTCTTGAACGCATTTGGCGTCAGCATGGGGGGGTCGCCGATGCGCCTCATCAATCTTAATAAACAGACGTCGTTGGTCTTCCGCGTCATCACTCGCGAGATGGATGCATTGCCGCAGTTGCGACCGGATAACAACTACTGATGAGGGTCGCGGAGTAACCCCATAGTGGGCCTGCGGCCCACGCTACCGCAGCGCAGCTGCGGTACACCCCCCCTCTCTACAAAGCACTTAAAGCCCGCTAGGGCACTTAAAGGATGCTAGGGCACTACAGGGCACTTAAAGGATGCTAGGGCTCTACAGGGCTCTACAGGGCTCTACAGGGCTCTACAGGGCACTACAGGGCTCTACAGGGCACTTAAAGGATGCTAGGGCTCTACAGGGCTCCAAGAGAGGGGGCATGAGGGGGCGGAGCCCCCCAGGGCTCCAAGAGAGGGGGCATGAGGGGGCGGAGCCCCCCCCCAGGGCACTTAAAGACGAAAAGGCTTCCTATTGTCCCATAGAGAGGCACCACAGTGGGATGTATCATAGAAAAGAGTAAGGATTATTCTTCTCTATGTAAGTAGACATGTTACCAGGCATATTGGCCGTGGGGCTACTACTTCTCGTGCTTATCCTATCAAGGTATGGGATGGCATTGGGGTCTTTGGGGTCTTTGGGGTCACAGGAGTCACAAGAGTCACAAGAGTCCTTTCTCCCGGTCCCCGAACACACCGCATACGTTGAGGAATCACAGAAGAAGCTGAATCCCTTGACGAACTTGATTCAGTTGACCGACCCCGTTCTTCCCGTCGATCCTGCTGCGAGATCGGGATTGTATGGAGCGACGCACGGCGTGGATGCGAAAGGGACAGCGACCGAATACAGCCTTGAAGCCAAAGCCGTCTTTGATGTCCCTTCCGCGGTTCCCTCGGCGCTCGAGACGGCCCTCGGTTGTCAGAAGGTGGCGGGTGCTGGAGCAGGATGTTCTGCTTTTGACGACCCCGCGTTTGCCGAGAATTGTGGAATGAGTTTCGATGTTGGCGGGTCCGGTTCGGATGGAAAGGCGCATGTGGGCGGCATGTACGTCGCTCCCGATGATCGCGCGCTTCAGACCGCTCGAGCCGAGAAAGTGCGCACGGAAGGCATACCCCCCTACGATCCCACCATGGTCGCCCAGCCGACACTGGGTATCGCCAAACCAGGCACCTTTGCGCTCACCAAAGCGGGGTGCGTCGTCGTAAAAGAGAAAGTGGACTGTGAAGCCAAACAGACGTTTGGTGTCCCGAACTGTACGCAGTGCTTTACTTCGCAGCGCTTCTCTCGCGTCGGACCCGAGACGGGTACGCTGCCCTTTACGCTCTGGATACAAGGACGCGGTGGCGTGGCGATCGAAGGCGGTGTGACGCTGCCGCTCAAGGCTCTGGACGAGGGAAAAGCGATCTCTGTGGTCATTCCCGCAGGCTCCGAAGGTCGGACCTTTCTGATGCGCGTGGTGGGCGATGGCTCGGGAGGTAAACCCCCCTACGTGGCGGGCTATATCGCGGGTCCAACGGGTCGCGGGGAGTTCAAAGTGGATATGCTCACAATGATCCAGAGCGATCTAGAGACGCAGGCGAGACCTCGGATGTCGGGGACGGCGCGCGTCAACGGCTTTCGGGCCGTGTCGATGATGCCTGGGACAGGGAAGCAGGGAATGCGCTTGTCGGGCATGGTGCCCTTTTCGTTTGTTAGTACCCATGAACCTGATGCGATGGCATGCGACAATGGTCCCGTGGTGCGATCGGAGGCGTCCGCGACGTTCCTCGAATCCGATCCCTGTTACGGGAAAAAGAACGCCGTGGGCGCCTACACGCTCGAATGCCTTCAAAGCCGTTGGTTGTCGATGGGTGGAACAATCGAGGGTACGGGATATCCTGGGACGGCGGAGAAAGCGGCGGCGATTCAGCGGGAAGGTGGGCGCGGGTTGGCCCTGGATGACATCATGGATCGGCTGTCTACCCGGATTACCGCGGCGATCACGGGCAAACGGGCCAATGGGACGCAAATGGATGTACCGGAATGGAACGAGTTGTCAATGTGGGCGCTGGGGCAGCCCATTACGTCTCCTTGCGACGGTCTCCAGAAGGATGCGGGTCCGTTGTCTCAAGAGTGCTTGACGTACTTGTACGAGAATCGGGGCTCGGGTGGGCGTGTCGGGGCAACGTTCAGCCAGTCGGCGACCGCTGTGGCGTCGCGGCGCGGTATGTCCTCCTTGTCAGGGGAGGGCTTTGCGGATGTGGGAGAAGCCGAGAAGGCGGCCACGTATGCGTATCCCTCGGCGCCCTTGGATCCACGAACCCCCGCGGGCTTGGCGGTCGGTCAGACGCTCGGTGGCATGGAAGCGGCCAAACAGGTGTACGATCAAATGGTTCAACGGGCCACGGACAATACGAAGACGAATGCGGAGCGTGCTCGAGAGGTGAAAGCCGTGTATGGCGTGACCCTGCCCCCTCCCTCTGCCCCCGTGGTTACAGGACCCGTTCAAGTGTATGCGGTGGGTCCCGATTATCGCCATACCAAGGCCGAGGCGGCGGGGGTGTGTGCGAGGTACGGCGCGACGGTGGCGACGACGGCACAACTGGCCGATGCGCAACGGGCGGGTGCGGACTGGTGCTTTAGCGGCTGGGTCGCCGATGGCGGGGGTAAGTGGCCTATTACGACGTCACCCATCGGGGGGTGTGGAGGGCGCCAGGGCGTCATCGAATGGACACCGGACTCGGGAAAGGCGGGCGTGAACTGCTATGGTCCGAAGCCGCGACCGACGGATGTTGCTACGGGGGTGATCAAGCCTTTTAACGGCGACATGTGGGACCAGCCTGCGGCGGGGGAGAAGACGTATGTTACGGTGCCATCGGGCTATTTAGAGTCGTCCGGGCCGCAACCGGCATGCTTCGACGGTCTGTCGCCCGAAGAAGCGAAGAAGGGATGTGATCGACTGGGTAGCCAGTGCGTCGGGTTTAGTTACTCCAAAGATGGTCGAGGGTCCGGATGCTACAAAGGGAATCATGCGGCAGGCTTGAACGGGAATGCGGCGTATATGGGGTATGTCAAGATCCCGAGCGGGGGGACGGAACCGGTGGACGGTCGCTATCTTCGCATCGAGTACGATCGTCGAGAATGCTTGAACCTGGCACAGATCATGGTGTACTCGGCGGAGGGGGGTCCGAACCTCGTGACGGCGGCGACGAAAGTGACGAAATCGAGCGGCTACCAAGGCGATCAGTTCCCGAGCGGTAATTTTGTGAATCAGAAGGGCGCTCAATGGTACAACTTTGTTCATACGTCGTGCGGTGATGTCCCATGGGTCGAGGTCGATTTAGGGTCGGTGGTACGTGTATGGAAGGTGGTATTGTGGAATCGCCAGGATTGTTGTCAGGAGCGTGTGCGGGGAGCGAAGCTCGTGGTGTTGAACGGCGAGCGCGAAATGGTCTACGTGTCCGTGCCCATCCAGACCGTGGCGGCTTCGTATACATGGTATCCTCCTGCGGGAGAGGCGAAGGTGAACGCGGATCCGATGCCTGAGGCAGATACCCGACGGGTCTATGGTAACAACGGGTCGACGTCTTGTGATCAGTATTGTCGTGGTTCCAGTGGATGGCCGTGGAACGGCGAGCTGCCTCGGTCATGGAACGGTGCGCAATGCGTGGGACATTCTTCGAACATCCCGAACTGTTATTCGGGCTTTGGTGGTGGTGGATACTGCGTCTGTCAAAAGACGGGGTGGGGATGGGACAACCGTGGCTGGAGAGGCCCGTAAACACACAGCTCTTAGTAGAGAATGTTCCGCCGGTTGGCTCAACTGGAAGCTGAACCCTTTCAAGCGCAGCAGCCCTCTGGGCAAGCGCAAGGACAGTCGCAGCCCTCTGGGCAAGCGCAGAACCATCCCTCCTATGTCGATCAACAGTACACGTATTTTCAATCGCTGCCGAATCTGATTCCTTCCGCGACGTCTGGTTTAGCGTTTGATCGCGCGATACAGACCGCCGCCCCTTCGGCATCAGGAGGCTACCAACGAGACGCGATCGCACAACCCAACGAGATCTTTCGCCGTGTGCCCGCCATGGGTGTTGAAGAGATGGCTCGATACTGTGCCGAGAATGACGTAGACGAGTTGCTGTTGACGAAGAGCGCGACGGACAAGGTGGGATGTGGCTGGGTGTACACTCCGCCTCCTGCGGGCTCCCCCTATCCCGTGGTCAGTCGCGGGGCGCTCGGGAAGGTCGATGGTCCATCGAAAGCGTTTGATGTTCCGGCATACAAGCAGTGGTTTTTCGATCTCCAGTTGGCGAAAAAGCAGGCGCTGCTCGACAAGTGTAAGGCGCTGAAGGCGTGTACCGATTTGGATTCGGAGGTGTTTCGAGGGTGCGGATGGTGTAAGAATACGAATCAGGGCGTCCCCGTAAATGGGGGCGGCGGCGCCCTCTATCCTTCCGATCCCCGTGGAGGGTGCGATGCGGAAGCACTGGTTCTGTCCCGTGGTCAGTGTCCTCCTCCGCCTCCTCCCCCGCCTGGGCCGGCTCCGATGGTGGATCGTACCTGTGACCCTGTTGGCGGTCGCTTGGGCGCCGAATGTATCCGACGACAAGTCTTGGCGGCGGGATGTAACGAACGGGGATCGCTCGCCCTGGCGCTGTCGGGGGCTCCGCCTCCTCAGGACTATGTCGCAGGGTTGCGCGATTCGGCGGCGGTCAAGATGTATCAGCGCGTGGCTCAGCCGCCGTTGGCGTTGGACATGTTGGGATCGGGTCGGGCGACGGTGGCACAAGTCTTGAAAGAAGCCCGCCAGTTGATGGCACAAACGACGAAGCCTGAGACGTCGGGGCTCGGTTTGGCGGCGCGCGATCTCTGTCTCCGCCGTGGTACTTTCGAGTCATATGATCCGTGTATGGAGCTATCGGATGGGGCGGCGCCGCCGTTCCCCTTGGCGTGTCTTCAACGGGAATTCTTGCGGGTGGGTGGTACAGCATCGGGCAAGGCGTATCCGTCCGCGGCGACCATGAATCGATGGAATGGGTATGCGTCGTGGGGGGCGGTCAAGGCCGCGATGAGGACGATGTACGAGCGCATGTACGTCAATACCCCTTCGGGGCCGTTACGGGAAGCGTTTCAGGTCTCTGGTGGGGGACAGGCCTATGAAACCCAACGACGCGCCATGTCCGATTTGCTGGGCGTAGTGGCGGAGCGTGCCATCGAGCGTGTACCATACCGCCAGGGCGTGGAAGTCTTTTGGTTTGTACCCGGCGAGCCACGTTGGGCGGAGGGCCGCCCCCCTGTGATGCGGGGCTTCTTACGGCGCACGGTAGAACGCGACATTGTCCAGTTACAAGCCGGTGCGTCTCGTGCGGCGCAGATTGGGGGCCCATGTGCCGCGATGGTTCAACTGATGGATGTTCGGGCACAGGAGGCGGCGTCGGTGAAATTCCGTGTACAGGTCGACGATGGTTTTTGGATTACCGTCAATCAGCCCCATGCGGTGGATCGGAAAGCGATGGTTCAGGTGAACGCCGACGAGCCGGGTTGGTTCGAGAACAACTGGTATCAGGGCCCGACATGGTATGGATCGAAGGCGTGTACGCCGTTTTCGGTGTCGACGCCAAATGTGGTGAAGATGTTCTTTCAAGACTCGGGATGTGGCTGGAACGCGTTTCAGGTCCAGGTCGATGCGTGTTCGGGTGTGTCGCCGTTTCAGAAGTCGCTGTATTCCATGACACTGGAGGAGCGTGCGCCGTTTCTGTCCTTCGAGGTTGGTGAGTCGGGTCGATTGGAAGAGCGCCGCCTGCCGGCGGTGTTTGAACAATGGATCGGGGAGGGGGATGTCACGGGCACACCTTACCTTCGAACGGACGATCGTCAGACGGTGCCGGGTCAAAAGGCATTCTTGCGCATGAACAGCGCGCGATCAAAGGTTGAGCTTCGTAACATTGCGTTTCAGAGTTGGCGGTCGCTGACGTTTGCTGTGCGTCTCCAGAGTGCGCCCGTGCGAGAATCGCTGTTTACCATGGTGACGTCGAAGGGTTTTGTGTCACTGACGTTGACGCCAACGGGCGTGTCAGTCGATCATACCCTTGGTGGGTCGGGGTCGGGGTCGGGGTCGGAGAAGTCGGTACCGTTGCGTGGGGGGCTGACGGTGGGCGGCTGGTGGCTCTTTACGGTTCATAATATGGGCTCGGGCGTCGATGTCTATGTACAGAGCATGGAGGAGGCGCGGGCGAAGCGTGCGGGCTCGGTGGTGAAGGTGCTTCATGGGGGGCCGTTGTACGCGGCGAATGAAACGGAGGAGCCGAAGGGGGGTTCAGGGCAGCCGAAGGGGCGTTGTCAATTGCTATGGAGTGGTATGGCGCGTCATGGCACGGCGGCGTTTGAATACGACTTAGCATGGGTGCATTTCTTTGATGCGTATACCACAGTGGAGGACGGGGCTCGAGAGGCGGCGGGGGATTGGCGGTACACCGCCATGCCGAGCGCGTACCAGACCTTTAGGGGCGCGAGCACTTAACGGGTGACTGGACTCTATAGGGTTCTAGGAGCACTTAAAGGGCGGAACGCCTCCACAGAGCACGTAAAGACTGCTACGAGTCATAGCAGTCTTTACATGGTTAAAAGAGGGTTACGGGGCCCCCACTGGGCTTAAAGGGCAGGGGGGCGAAACCCCCTTTAGTAGTACAGCTGTACCCTCGATGGGTCTCCTGTCACGGGGTCGATAAATGCCTCTCCCATCGGGTTTCGAAGAAGGGTATCCGAGGGAAGATAGAGGATTTTACGGAGAGTATCTTTTGGATTCGGGATCATATAGTACACTACACCGCGGTAGCGGATGGGGATGGCTTGGGCCTTTTGTGTTCCCTTTGGAGGTTTAGAGGGTGCTCTTGGCTCTCTTGCCTCTCTTGCCTCTCTTGCCTCTCTTGGCTCCTTCTCGTCATATTGAGGTTCTGCTCTTGGTTGTTCCTGTGACGGCTGTGACGGCTGTGACTGCTGTGACTTTTTAATGATACCCTTCGGCGGTTGTTGGCGTCCTCGCGCCCACTCCTCTTCCTTCTGCGCCTGGTACTGAATGAGCTTGTCAAAGACACTGCCCGTTTGGATGACATCGATGGCGAGATCGGGATCAAACAAGTACTGGTTCGGATGACCCTCGATGTTTAGGCATTCCACGTTATCGGTGTGTGCGGCGTTCAGATTACAGTCCACGGCGACCTCCTTCATGGCCCGTAAAATGCTCTGGTTGATCTGGTCCTTTTTGATGCTGAGATTGTAGACGGATTCATCGGAGGTCTCGAGACGGTCCGTCATGCGAATGGTGCTATTCATCTCGTCTTTCTGGGATTGACTAAAGACGGTGGTGTACGTGAAGATCTCGACGTCGCGTTCGGCGTAGGGGAGGTCCGCATGCGAACAGATACGGATCGCGCGACCTTTCACCTGGTCCAGACGCACATTGTTCCAGTAGGATTCCATAATATGAACCGCACGACAGCATTTAAGGGAAATACCTTCCGCACCGGCGCCCGTAATGCCGATGACACTACAGATCGCCCCGCGCGTATTGCGGACGTCTTGGTAACCGGTTTCGAGGAAGGGGGCCTGGATCTGGGGCGGGAGCTTGTCAAAGTTGCCATTGAAAAGATTGAGAATCAGCGCACGACGGTCTTTCGAGCCTTCGCCCGTGAACGTAATAAACCGACGCTCTTTCGCATCGGGACCCTTTCGAATCGATGCTTCGGTGGCGGCGGAGAGGCGCGGGGCTTCATCGGACCCCTCGACCACGATTTCGGTGAATCCGTTGGCTTTCAAGGCGATGCCGAGCACACCGAGACCCTCGACGGTCTTGAACTGAGAATAGACGAGATTGCTGCCCTTCGTTTCCGTGATGCGAAGGATGTTCTGTAGCATGCGGTAGAGCTTGGAAGAATAGCGAGAGAGTCGGGCCTCGTCTTCGGCGGCCTCCATTCGTAGGTACTGGTCTCTCTGCTGATCCAGGCGCTTCATCGTCTGTTTCAGGGCTTCTTTGTAGGGGATGGCGGTTGCTGTGGGTGCTGCGGCTGCTGCGGCTGCTGCTGCTTCTTTTGATGCTGTTGCCGCGTCAAACGCATATTGGACAGATGCTGGTCCCGCCTGGGCCGCGACTGCAGGAGGTACATGACGAAACGTGATGGAGACACGGCGACCACGGTCTACCTTCTTCCCTTGAACGACGTTTATTTTACGCGCGGGCATGGTGTGCGACCATTCGAAACGAGCGGGACCCGACATGATGTAGAGCGAATCGGCTTGGACATAGTGAGACACACGCTTCGGTGGGTCATTTATTGCAAAGGTCATCGTGGCGCCGGATCCGACGGTATAACAGCCGATAATCGGTCCGTAGGTGGCGGCGTCGATGTGCGCACCAATGCCCTGGCCGGGCTGGTAATCGTTGACGATACATTGATTGAACGTGAAGCCGGGTGGGGCGATGCCGAGGGCGTTGATTTTCTCCGTCAAATCCTCTTGTAAGATGCGGATGATGTCGGGGAAGTCGGGGGCGCGTGTGGTAACCTTGCGGCGCTTGTAGTCATAGTAAAATCCGTAGTGCTGTACACGGCGTGAATCGGCGCCTTCAGTGACGGCGTGCCAAGGGAGGGCGTCGAGCTCCTGGAGAACTGCTTTTTCATCCATGCCGATGGGATGATAGTAGTAGAGACCCTCGACAGCGGGGATGGCGTGCTGTATGCGCTCGAGGAGTTCAGTGGAGGATACTGGGGCTGCCGCTTGGGCTGCTTCGGATGGCATGGGAGCAACGGGCATCGGAGCAAAAGGGACGGGCGCCTCTTCTTTTTCTTCGATGACAGGGGCTACAGCGATAGCGGCTGCCGCTTTCTTCTTCGCAAGAATTGCTTCTCTGGCCTTTTGCGCTCGTAGTTTCCTCTCTTCGTCGGTAAGGGCAGGCGGAGCAGCGGGCGCGGCAGGCGGAGCAGCAGGTGCGGCAGGCGGAGCAGCGGGCGGAGCAGCAGGCGCGGCAGGCGGAGCGGCAGCAGCCGCTTTCTTCTTCGCAAGAATCGCTTCTCGGGCCTTTTGTACTCGTAGTTTCTTTTCTTCGTCAGTGAGGGCAGGCGGAGCAGCAGCAGGTGGAGCAGCAGCAGGTGGAGCAGCAGGCGCAGCAGCAGGTGGAGCAGCAGGTGGAGCAACATCAACGGCCGCAGCAGCCGCTTTCTTCTTCGCAAGAATCGCTTCTCGGGCCTTTTGTACTCGTAGTTTCTTTTCTTCGTCAGTGAGGGCAGGCGGAGCAGCAGGAGCAGGCGCAGCAACAGCAGGCGCAACATCGGCATCAACGGCCGCGGGAGGAGGAGGGACAGAGGTTGCTGCTGTTGCCGCTGCCTTCGCTTTTGCGAGAGCCGCCTCTCGAGCTTTTAATATAAGTTGTCTCTTCTTTTCATCTAATGGATTGCCTGAACCACCTTGCTGTACATCGTCATACTTGCCATCGTCCTCCGCTTCCTGCGCTTCCTGCGCTTCCAGTGCGGCTTCCTCCGCCTCTACTTCCTCGATCTCCTTGCTGTCCACCAATGGATCCGCTGACGCCAGTTCGATCAAGTCTTTGACCTCCGTGGTACCTATCTCCTCCGCGGCTTCGGCCACTTCAAGGGGAGTATTGGGGAATGGACGCGGGATGGCGGTGGGAAAGGTAAAGTTACATAGGGCTCGGGAGCGAAAGCGATAGCTCGAAGGGTTCTTCATCTTCGCAAACATCTCCACCTGGCCAAACACATCACCCGCGTCTTTCTCCTTGTTCTTCTCGAAAGCAATCTCATCCATACGAGCCGGTACATACTTGCCGAGCGCATACTCGCTCATTTCGCATCGGACTTGCTCGTCACGCACCACACGAGGCATCAGGGCTTCATTGTTGCTTTCATAGTACGAGATCAGGCCTACAATGCGCTTTTGGAGAACCAGTCTATTCTTTAGAATGGGTGCGCCCGTCTGAATGGCTTGTGCGTTGATGAACGTATTGCGGAACGTTTCGCCGTCGACGGGCAGACGGGGATACGACACAAACGTATGTCCGAGGATCTTGCCGAGGCCGAGAGCGACGATTCGCTCTTGAAGCGTGGGGAAGACATGGTAAATGTCCTCTTGTCCCTCGGGCTCGTCGGTCCATTTCACGCCCATGTAGGGGTTGTCGTTGTCATCTTCTTGGGCACCGTCGTGCTCCATCTCCGCGTCCTCCTTCGTGTATCCCTCCAAAAAGACGGAGACGAGGAACTCGGTTTGACGGTCACCCTCTCGATAGCGCACAATGTCAACGCGGGGATGCTCCATACATGTAGATTTAATGGCCTCCAATGCTTCCTTATCTGTGGTGTTTACGGTGAACTTGACGCACTCCATGTAGCCGGCCAGAACGTTGGCGAGGATGCCGAGCTCTTCGGGGAAGTTGATGATGGGTGTACCCGAGAGGCCGATGATCTTAGAATTACGTGCGTCGCTCAAGAGGCGGTAGAACAAGTAGGCGCGCTTGTAGTTCAACTGGAGACCACAGAGACCGGGCTTCCAGCGTCCGGGCTGAATGGGCTCCGCGGCGATCTTGCGCTTTCGACCCTTACGCGCAGTAATGTAGGGCTCGATATTACCCTGCATCAGACGGATCAGGTTGTGGATTTCGTCAATGACGATTACTGCGTTGTCAAAGAATCGCTCGCCGTTGGGATCCTGGGGACATGCCATCTCTTTCAGTTTGGCGGCGGTGATGCCGTTGTAGCTGATGAACTGGACGCGGTTCTCGATGGATTGGTTGATTTGTGCGCGGATGTCGGCTTGATCGGTGGGGGAGAGGGTATTGAAGTTGGGGGGTTCGTCGAAGTCGGGTACCCAGATTAGGCGGCGTTCCTCTTCCTTACGCGCGGCGATACTCTTCAGGTACGCGGTGGAGAGAGAAAGGACGTTCTCGGCAAAGTAACGAATGGCCTGGAATTCGTCGCCCTTTTCAAAAGGAATGGCTACCCAGTGATTGTTGGCACTAAAGTGTCGGAAGCCGCAGAAGGAGATTTCGGAGATGAAGTTGGGGCGGAGGGAGAATGGGGTCATGACAATGATCTTTTTGTTGGCGGTGCCGTAGAGGGCTTCGGCGGCTGCGATGGCGGAGCACGTCTTACCGGAACCGAGACCGTGGTAGACGAGGAGGCCGCGATAGGGAGACGCCTGACGGAGATACTCGGCGATGAACTTTTGATACGAGAAAGCTTCGACTACACCGTCGCGCTTGGAGCGCTCAATCGCTTCGCAGGCTTTCTCGTCGATGTCGCCTTTCGGTCGTGGTGGAATGCGGAAGGCATCATAGTTCTCGATGACGAAACCGGGGAAGGACTGGCGGGTCAGGGGATGGTAGATGGCGGTCTCGAGGGTGTAGGGATTCTCGGACTCGATCTCGGTGCGTCGTTCACGGTAGGCGGAAAAGACATGGCTTAATGTGTCGAGCTCGTCGATGGTGTCGTCGTCTAGGTCGTTCTGTTCCTCGTAATCGCGAGCGCGCATATTCTCGGTGGGATCGGCTGGGCCCCGTCGAAGAGGGGCTTTACTCAAGATCTTCTGGGCGTTGGCGCGAATCACACGGAGCTTTGTCTGATCTTTGGGAAAGGACTGCGCTTGCCCAGAGGGCTGCACTGGCTGCGCTTGCCCAGAGGGCTGCACTGGCTGCGGCTTTACAGAAGGTGTTGGGCCTGCGAAGGGTACAGAGGACGATACGGCTTTGACGCCTTGAAAGGGCACGGGCGCAGGACGGAGAGAGGGGGGCTGAACAGCAAGACTCTCTCGGAGTTCAGTGGGAAGTTGTTGAACAACGGCACTGCGCCTGGGTTGGATACCGAAACGTCTCTGTGGTTGCAGCGGTTGCTGCGGTTGTTGTGGCATGGAAGACAGCCCTTGTGGCATGGAAGACAGCCCTTGTGGCATGGCAGCCGTACCAAAAGGTGGCGCGTCCATCTCTACCTAGCATAATAGACAATATCTTTTAGGAAAAAACATAGGGTCTATTGAAGGGCAAGTGGAACAGCCCTGCGGGCAAGTGGAACAGCCCTGCGGGCAAGTGGAACAGCCCTGCGGGCAAGTGGAACAGCCCTAGGGGCAGCAAGGTCCAACGAAGTGTTTCTGATTCTGATCCACAGTAGGGAAACAGGGATTCTTTAGAGCATAATAGGTATCGAAGGGCGGGAGATAAGGATTGGGTTGGCCGTTGGGTTGGTCGGTGACATTGCTCGACTGGCAATCACATCTTGGGAGCTCGATAGGTCCGATGGCAGGAACCGCACAAGCATGGCGACCGGCACGCTGGAGGAGGAGCGCATCGGAAGAGTATACCTGCGAAGCGGAACCCGTGGCGGGAGCGAGAGGACTAAGAACATGGGCGGTAGCACCGGTTTGAAGAGTGGTCTGACGGCCTTGGCCGCCGAATGATCGGCTTTGGCCCAGAGGGTCGCCGAACTGACTTTCTGGGCAACACGCAGCCGGTGTGGTTTGATGCGGCGGATGGACATACGTCGAACTGCGGATCTGTTGCTGCCACGTCAGCGTACTGGCGTCAACGGTTTGGGGACGGTGGAGGGTACGTGTATGTTGTTTCTGTAAGAGCTTGGTGATCTGACTGGCTTCCATCTAGCGGATAGCGAGATTTATTGATCCTGGTCCTTCTCCTTCTGCTGCTCCTTCTGCTGCTCCTTCTGCTGCTCTTGTTCTACTTGGAGAAACGCCGCAGGATCATCCTGGAGTGCCTCCAGAGCCAGTCGAGACGCCTCCTGTTCCGCCACCTTCTTGTTACGTGCCGTGGCCGTTGCGATCACGACGTCGTTCGGATCGAGTACACCCATTGTAAACACGCGATCATGGATCGGGCCTACAACCGCAATCTCTTTGTAGCGCGGCGGAGTGTGGTACATCGCCTGGAAGCGACGCAGGAGCTGATCTTTATAGTTGGTGTCCTCGATAATCAGTTGTACGAAATCGATATGACGCTCGATGACACGTACAATGAAGTCATTGCACTGCTGGAGACCACGACCAACATCCTCCTCTTGAAGATACATCGCGCTGATCCAGGCTTCGAAGAGGGATCCGAGAATGCGGAGATTATTGCGGCCGTGACAGACGTCCTCCATGTGACGGCTAAGGATAAGCCATTGATCCATACCAATGCGCTTGGCGAGACGTCCGAGTTGCTTGTTGTTCACAATGCCCGACAGGAGTCGTGTCAGGAAGCCCTCGCCCTCGCCTGGGTAGCGCTTGGAGAGATAGGTGGCGATGACGAGGCCGAGCACGCGGTCGCCGAGGTATTCGAGCTCTTCGTTGTCCTTCTGGCGCAGAGGTAGACAATCGTCGGGACGCGGAACAATTGCGACCTCCTCGCCGTCCTCCCAGAGATCGGGACGGTCCACATAGGACTTGTGACAACACGCCTGGGCGAAGAGATGGAAGTTTTGAATACGACCCTTCCAGCCGTAACGGCGCATGAGGTGGATGGCATCGGCGGGCTGAATCTCCTTGTTCTTGGGATTCCAAGGGTGATGAAGACGAGGGGCCTGGACTGTGACTGCTGTGACTGCTTGGGCTGCTTGGGCTGCTGTGACTGCTGTGACTGCTGTGACTGCGTTGTGTGCCATGGTGTGGTAGATGTCGTTAAAGGTACAGTTGTAGGATAGATCGCGACGAGCGCTTAGACCCTTTGGGTAGGCGCCGAGGCCGGCGCAGATGGATTGTTTTCGAGGGAAGGGGTAAGATGGACAAGTATCCTGATCTCCCTGCGGTCATCGACGTCGGAGGTGATCTCTACGATCTCGGTGCGGTTGACACGGTCGACTTATCCCATAAAAGCAGGGGGGCGTTTGAACGAACCTTTCACCGTGGTACATACGGTTCCCTACCCGTCGAGTATCTTCTACGGAAGTACATGTCTGTGGGAAGGGATGTGCGGAAGGCCGTCTTTACCAGTGCGGCGGAACGAGAGCAGTTACTCGATGTCTTGAAACGACGTATTGAACAGTTGCGGGCCAGTCAGCAGTTTGGGAGCGACATCGTGAAGAACATCCCCATTCGACGATGGTATCAAAACCTGGTCGAGCTTCGGGCACAACTGGTGGCCGCGGGGACAGTGAAGAAACGTCGTATACCGGCCCTTTCAGAGAACGAGATCTTTCAGGTGTTGCTGGAAATGGCGTGGTATTTGGCGCATCCGAACGAAGTGCCCGCGACCATGGAGAGCGAATGGCAGGTTGTACTGGCGCGACTGAAAGAGGGGCGGCTAAGCGATGTGTTGGAAGCCATTCGGGCCGCGGAGGAAGCACAGGGACGACCTGTGGAGCGACCCTTACAATACTTTCGACGACTGGATATGGATCGTGTGGTCGGCGCAGAGACACGGGAAGCGGCGATGGGCTTGGTGCGAGAGATGGCGTCTACTGCTCCCGTGAACGCGGCCCCGATCCGACCCGAAATGGCTCAACGACTACGCGATCTCCTTCATGTCCTCGAGCTCAAGAAATACGTCGAGTCGAGCGATCCGGCGGGGGTGACCGAGAAGAATGTAGCACGTGTGAAGCGCTCCTTGATTTCGAACCCGATGGAGGCCGTCGAGGCCGTCGAGGCGACTGTGACTCCTGCGACTGCGACTCCTGCTGCCGCTGCCGTTGCTGCCGCTGCTTTGCTTGTGGAAGAAAAGGGTGAACCCGATGAGGTAAAAGAAAGGGAGTTGAAGGGCGGAAGAAGGAAGCAGACGGGAGGTCAAAGCGATATGTCCCTTCCCCTCGGTCAAGCGATGGCCCCCGTCTTCGACTATCTCCGAATGCTCTTCGATCCACTGTATTCCCTGTTAGAGCAAGCTGCTGCGCCATCGGTCAAGCGTGCCATCGTCCCACACTTGTTGACTCTCCTCCATCTCTCGAATGAGTACCATGCGCCCGCTGTGCGTGTCGGTCCGACGCAGAAGATGGAGTACGGTATGTACCGGATCCGTGGGGCACCTCCGGCACTGGTGGACTTTTTACGGGAGCAGATGCGGGAGATCGCTTCGCATGTCGGGGGCTTGCCGACGGACGAGGCGCGTGATGTCTTTGAACGTCAAATGTATGCGCTTCCTAAGGTCCGATTGCGGTCGTTGATTCGAAACAATGGAGGCGTCCCCACTGCGGCGAATACCTCTCAGTCCGTCTTTCAGATCTCGTTCTTTGTCGTAGGGGCGGGAGGAAACCTGGAGATAGAGAGTAAAACACCGGCAGATATCGACTCCGCCATTATCGCCAGAATTGCTACGATCTTCGAAGAGGGAAGCGTTTGGCTCGGCTTTAGCGACTCGATGAGCACCAAGATCCCTTTTCGGCTATGGGAAGTGGACTACGACGCGGTGGATGTTCGAAAGACGGGGGTGAAGGCCGTGCCTCTGCCTCTTCCAGAAATGGAAGAGAAGACACTCGATGAGGTAATGCGTCTGAAGCCCCATGTAGTATATGGAGACGCTGCACTCGCACTGAGTACGCTTATCGCCTTAAAAGAACGTATGCCACGGTAGAGATGGAGATTCATCGTGTGCTCGTCAAAGCGAAATACAGTTTCTATAGCGCGCTTGTCTTCTTCTTGTTCGCCAATCCTGAGACGCTGCGCATCCTTCAGACGGTTGCGGGTGGTGTCGTGCCGATTCTGGACGGCGGGGCTTTGACGGTGGGGGGTCTGGCGGTGACAACGGTGCTCTTCTTCTTCACCATGTGGGGCTTGATGCTCTTGCCGGCGTAGCTCTTTCGAGGCGCATAGGGTGCGGGGGCGGAGGGCTTGGCCTTCGGGGTATGGGGTGGCGATGGTTGCGGCTGTTGCTGTTGCGGCGGCTGTGTATTTTGTGACGTAATCAGTTCCCAGTAGGGCTTTTTTTGTCGGGTAGGCTGTGGCTGTAGCGGCTGTATCGGCTGTATCGGCTGTGGCTCTCTCTTCGGTCTTGTCGGAGTCGCAGCGGGAGTCGCAGACACAGCGGGAGTCACCAGCCCGAAATGCTCGAGCCATCGCTCCTGTTCGGAAGAATACGTCAAATCATACTTGGCTTTATAGATGGCCATATGAACGAGGATCTCCGCCAGTTTGTTTGACTGAAGACGCGTGTAGAGCTGGGTGGCACGTTCTCGCTCCGTTGCGGACCAATCCGCGGGCCAACCACCTTGAGGGATCCAGGACATGGAGGGCGGGGCAGACAGGAGAGACAGTTATTGGATTCATTGCACACGGCCCTTAAGTGTCAGAGGCATCCGCAGGCAGCCACTGGAGTCGCACCTTCTCTCGAAAAGGGTATTTGAGTAGCACGGGATCGTAAAAGACAATAAGGGTTTGATCCGCCGCATGACGGGCTTCATGTCCTGACTCGGGTAGACCATCGCATATCGTTCCATCCACATCGATTTGTGCGCACACCCACGCTTGACGATGATTACTGTAACGGATGCGGCACGCAGGACAGTACGATGATCCAAGGCCGTGTTGAATGGTGTGATGGGGTCCTTTGTACGTATAGATGGCGGCAACGGTTCGTTCGTGACACCGTTCACACGTCAGAGGATAGCCATCCGTGTAGGGCGCTTCAGGATAGAGACGACTGATATCGAGAAAGCGCAGCATATCCTGGGCAGTTATGCGATACGTATGGAAACGGAGGGCATCCTCGGCGTGTTCAAGAGATCCAAGATCAAGGATGTGGCGATGGTCGGCCATCGGGAGATCGAGATATCGGCGAAACAGTGTGGGGACGGCCCAGACAGAGAGGGGCGCAGGAAGAGCGTAGCGCACAGGAGGGCTGACCTCTTCGGTGCGGTACGGAATGTGATAGAGATAGATCTCTTGAGTGTCTGGATCAGGCGGCAGGAGAACAAGGGTTTGATGGTACAAAAACACATCGCGGAGGTGACCGTAAGAGGTGTCGTAAGTTAGGATGGGATGGGGAGTGATGATGGTGCGATGTGCGTCACAGAATCCCTTGTCGAGATAGACGACGAGCGCGGCGAGGTGCTCTTGTTTCTCCTCTGGACCGTCTTGGCTCGCAGACGTAAACGCAAAGAAGACGATATACCGATGCGGTATGGCTGCGTCTTGTACTGCGAAGAAACGGCCAACGGCGTAAGTTTGATTCGTGAGGAGGACCGTGGTAGGCGTTCGATGAATGACGTAATACGTCTCGAAGATGGTCGACGTGTAGGGCGATAGGTTGCCACTACGGTTCTGAACCGCGGCGATCACTTGTTCATGGGTCGGGGTGGCGTCGAAAGTAAGCTGAAGAAAATGCTGTTCTCGCGCAAGGGTGGTCCAGAGGGCGGTAAACGCGGTACCTTGCGGGACAGGCGGTATCGGTAGGCGGTGCTCTTCTTTGGAAAACATGCGATGCGTTCTAATAATCCGTGTTCTAGATAGTGGACTTTGAGGGATGAACAAGCGCTTGTTGGTGGTTGGTCTGTTGTTGGTGCTCTTGGTATTGCTTCGTCAAAGCGTGGTGGATGGCTTCCAAGATGCTGGGGCGGGAGGTAGCGACTTGAAAGTCATCATCGCGAAGGCGGACTGGTGTGGACATTGTAAGCGTGCGGCGCCCGAGTTTGAACGACTGGTGAACGCGTCTCCGATCCGCCTCGCCGACGGACGTCAGGCGGTGGTCGAGATGCTGGATGCGGACCAGCAAAAGAGCGAGGTGGCCGCGTTGGGCGTGAAGGGCTTCCCGACCATTATGATCCAGAAGGGGGGCAAGAACATCGAGTACCCGGGAGAGCGCACGTACGAGGGCGTGGTAGGGTTCTTGGAGTCGGCGTAAGTCCGGGTAAGTCCGAGTAGCGGCGACCTTTGGTAGCGGCGACCTAAGAGATCGTGCCGAAGATACCAAGAGAGAATGGCTCAACAACTCGATCGAGTCATCTACCGCGCTCCTGCGAGGGTTCGTACCTTGAACCAGGCCACACAATACCTTTACGGCATCCCACACCCTATTGTCCGGTATCGTCAAATAGTGGATGGGGATTCTGATTGGCAGGACGGTGTGTCGTGGAATACCGATCAAGGGGTGATGACCGTGCGACTGCCCGCGGGTGTATATGGATGGGTGACAGGTGTGCGGAACACGGGAGGGGCGAGGATGGTGACCTATGTCACAGACGTAGAGACTGGCATGATTCAAGAGGTAGAAGTCAGGGAGCGTACCGAGATTGGTGCAATGGAGGGACGGCCCGAGCTGCGCATTTACACCCGTCGACCCGTTGGGGTGTCCATGGACGTGTATCTCGTAAAGAGAAGTGTTCGCAGTCGCATGTAGTCGTGCCTCTCGCTAAAAAGAGCGTCGTCGCGCCGGTTTGGGTCGCTGGGTCCACCATGTGTCTACTGCGCTGCGACCGCGCTCCACCAGCAGATGTTTGGCTTCTTCCGAGAGCGCAAAGTCGAGGACATTCACGTCGTCGATGGGGATGCGGATGCACTCGGTATCGTACAGAGTCGTTTCGATATTCGTCTTTTCAGTCAGTGCAACGCTGAGGGGTCGGATTAAGCGCTGTTCAGGGGGAAGGGTGGTGATGTCGTCGGTGGTCGAGATGCCGAGGCGTAGAAGGAGCGCCAATGTGCGTGGGTGTTCCTCCTTTGGGAGTAGATAGAGGGGATAATTAGAGGTCACGCCACCATCAATGAGATGATGGCCTGTCTCGGGACAGATGATGGGTTGGAAGTAGTATGGGTAGGTCATGGAGGCGCAGACGGCGACCGCGACGGGATAGTGTGGGCTGTCGGTGGGGCTGAAGACGCGTCCTGTGGCTTCGTTCAGATCCGTGGCGAGAACGCGGAGGGTCAAGCCTGTCGCATCATAGAGTTCTTTAAAGGTGAGCGTGTCGGTGTAACCCTTAACGTGAAGGCACGCATGAATGAGACGTAAGAGGCGTTCACCTGTGTCCATCCCCATATGGAGAATCCAGCCTGTGGGCGTATCGGGCTCTTGAATGTGAGTAAAGTCGAAGCGGAGGGAGAAGTCGGCGAGTTCGTCGAGCGTGAAACCGATGGTGAGACAAAGGGCCGTTAGGGCGCCTGCGGAGACCCCCATCCATTCTTTAATGGCATGTAGAGAGGTAAGGCGATCGAGGGCTTGAAGGGCTCCGACGTGCGCCACGCCGCAGATTCCGCCACCCGAGAGATAAATGCGATGCCACATTCCGTGTCTGTGTCGGTGTGTGGTAGGTGTCGGAGGGATGTTTTACGTACTCGTTATAGCAGAATGGAAACGCCGCTGTTGAATCCTGCGGAGCTGTATGACAAGCGCCGTGCGAAAGACAGTGGTCGCTTACGGGCGTACAATCGGCTGTTGGAGGCGATCTTTCACCGCATTCGAACAATCTCGCGACTTCCCCAATCGACGGCGTACCTAGTCTACACGGTCCCCCCGTTTGTCTTTGGCTTGCCACGATTGGATTTGGAGGATGTCACGACGTATCTGATCTTTCAGCTTCGACACGCGGGGTATGAAGTCCGCTTTACTTACCCGAACATGCTCTACATCTCGTGGGCGCATCATGAACACACGTACTTGACGGAACAGAGCCCGATCATGCTCTCGATGCTCCAGTCCGCTGAACGTACGGCGGCGGAGATGGAGCGACGGGAGAAGGAGGCATCTCGACTCTTGGCGCCTCGGAAGTCTCAGAGGAAAGTGAAGTTCCAGGAACCGTCGCCGGCTGCAGTGCGGACGGTGTTGGGAGGGCCGTTTACTTCGACTCAGACCCAAAGGGCTGCTTCGCTTGCGACTCCTGCTGCTTCTATTACTCCCTCCGCGGGTTCCCACGCATCCGCGGGTTCCCACGCATCCGCGGGTTCCCACGCATCCGCGGCGGCGTATGTGCCCAACGCATCCTTTCTCCAGTCCGTTCTGTCACCACCGCCTACGGCGTCGAAACCGTCGAGTGTGCCGGATTATTTCCGCTAAGGCCGCAAATAGCAATGCCACGCTTCATAGACGTATTCGGTGTGGTGCTCGGCGAGGGACGTATTTTGCCATCGAAGGGGTCGGACGGCGATGCGGTCTGGGAAACGGGCCCATGCGAAGGTAAAAAGGATCTCGTACTCCGAGGCGCCCGAAGTGTCGTATTCGGAGGGGGAGACACATTCAAGGAAAACGCGCCAGAAGGGCTCTCCGTGGCGCTGTTCGACTTCGTGTACAAGGGCTTCGACGATGTCTCGCTCCATCGGCATCAGGTGGCAAATCCCCGATTCAGGGCGGAGCTTTGGAAGGCCAAGAAGGCGATGGAGATGCTCGAAGTACGGCAGATGGTGCTCTGTGCCGACATTGAAGAGAATGCGATTGCCTTCGAAGAACGTGGCGGGTTGATGAAAGCGGACGTCGGCGTCGATGATGACATAGCGAGAGAGCTCGGGAATCTGGAGGGGCGCATAGATCTTTAGGAGCTGTTGAAGATACCAGCCGCTGCGCTTATACGTCTCATCCTTTCGAAAGATACGGGCGATGTCCTTTTTAGTGAAGGGGAAGGTCGCTTCATCGACCCAGTGGATGGATGCTGCGACTGCGACTGCTGCGGTGCGCTGCCTCTCGATGATCCCCGCTGGGGCGATGACGTAGATGCGTCGGGGCTGGAGATGCTGGCGCACACTGGTAACGAGAGTAGAGAGGAGCGCTTCATCGCTCGGTCCAAGACACGTAACGACGTCCATCTTTTTGGGAGGAAGAGATAGAAATCGCGGGATGTCCACAGAGGGTTTGCGCTTCCGCTTCTGGTTCTTTCTTTTAGGCTGTATCGGTTCACGGTCTCTATTCACGTGGCTGGCGAGCCGTACGAGTCCGATGGGTCTTCGGATCATGGGAGCCATGGCGATGGTTCCCGTGATCGGCTGGTTATGGTTGGTGTTTGTCGGACGTCGGGACACGGGAATGGAAGTGCTTGGCGATCGGATCTGGTGGGTCGGGCTGCGCCCGATTCATTTGTTGCTGTGGGGTTTCTTTGCGTATTTGGCGTTTACAGGTGTGCCATTGGCGTGGATCGTACTCGCGATCGATACAGCGTTTGGCTTGGGGGCGTTCTTGGCCCATCACGCATGTGAAGGGAACTTGTCGGTTATGGTGGGGGTGGGGGCGCGAAGTAACCCCAAACCCCCCTCCCTTTAAGCTCTATAGAGTTACTTCGCGCCCCCAAAGTGGGCCGCAGGACCACGCTACCGCTGCGGACTAACGGGAGCAGCGATACACCCCCTCCCTTTAAGCTCTATAGAGTCACGGAGTAACCGATACAGCCTTAATGTAACAGCTCCCACAGTCGTTTGGAGACGGCGGGGCCGATGCGGCGCGTGCCGACACGATGGTCCTCGATCTCTTTGGGGGTCAAGGCGAGTAAGGCGGGTAGTGTGGGGTAGGCGGTGGCAAGGGATTCGGCCATTTTGACGGACACACCGGAACACTGGGCGAGACAGCTGATGACAAAAGTCTGTGCGGTGTTGGCCTTCTTCTGTACATGAATGCCATCCGATGCTTTCACGAGTTCTTGGGTGCGCTGAACATGATCGGGCGTGTCTCGCCATTGTTCGACCAGCGCTTCCACCCATTCGGCGGTTTCATCCACGGTGGCGGTGCGCTGTATCGGAATCTGGTAACGGAGTTGGAGACGGTTCAGGAGCTTCATGGCGGCTTTCTTTGTCAAACGACCCGTAAGGGTCGACCATGGGCCTTCGAGAAGATAGAGGGGCTGTGCATGGATGGTTTGCGCAAAAGAGAGGAGTCGGGTGCGCTGCTCTCTGTAGCGTCCGTCGAGGAAGGAGGCTTCAAAATCTGGTATGCGCTTGCGCTCGATCAGAAGTCCGATGGCGGGTGTTGCCTGTCTCTGTTCCTTTTCGTCTTGTTGCTGCTGCTGCGGCAAACCCAGTACTCCCCCATCCGGCATCGGGATCGCAGCAATGTCGAAGGGCACGCCGAGCCAGAGATCACCTACGGGTAGGGGCTTGACTTCATGGGGTACATTGCGCCGTTGAAGGCATTCGATCAACTCGGTTTCACGGTAGTCGACGAGGAGCATGTCCGATGTCTGGCTGATGTCTTTGGAGCTCGGAAAAGGTTTAGACTGTCAATAGAATGTCACAGACGCCCGTCGTCCCAAAGATACGCGTAGGGGAGGTGGAGCGCTTGCGTGCGAAGTTTCCCGAACGCTTGCCCATCATGGTCACTCGCTCTCCCCACTCGCCCATGGACACCCCCGAGATCCGAAAACATAAGTTTTTGGTGCCGAACGATTTCCGGTTTTCGGATGTGCTGACGACCATTCGAAAGTGGCTCGCCTTACCGCCTGAAAAGGCACTGTTCTTGTTTGTGGTCTCTCGGGATAAGTCGGAGACGATTCCCTCGCCGACGGCGATGCTAGTAGATCTTCACGAAGCACATGCGGCGCGGAATGGGGTTCTGTATATGATGTATGCGTTGGAGAATACCTTTGGGGGGGGGCGGAACGCCCCCCTCATGCCCCCCTGTGGAGGCGTTCCGCCCCTCATGCCCCGCTCTTGGAGCATTTAGGTGCCCTAGCAGTCTTTAGGTGCCCTAGCAGTCTTTAGGTGCCGTGGAGGCACTTCGCGCCCCCACACCCCCCGCTCTTGGAGCCTTTAAGTGCCCTAGCGGTCTTTAAGTGTCCTAGCAGCCTGATGGGAAGGGGGGTATGAGGGGGGCATGAGGCTTAAAACCAACTCTTCACCGGATACGTCGGGGCGAACATGCGTTCCAGTCCCGGTGTCCACTGGTGGTAGTCAAAGCGCCCTTGACGGCTCGAGCCCTTTTCATAGAATGGATCGACACCTGC
>VFQS010000591.1_pt1 | contig 39058 bp, 62 predicted proteins | sample 3512361 | NCBI WGS metagenome assembly VFQS01 (sample SAMN10412375, study PRJNA504923) | tailings metagenome | isolation source: Relicate 1 Philex TSF3 active mining | place: Philippines
GGGTTTCTTACTAGTACTATAAGCTTGGGCTAGAGGTCTCCTAGAAGGGTTATTTGACTAGTACTAGAGATCTGGGTTTGGTCTCAGTTCCTGAGTACCTAAGTCCCTATGCTATGCCCTATTCGCTTCTCCCTAGTACTAGTCGAAAAGTCTGGGTCTGGACTATATGTCTATGTCTCTCTAGTACTAGTACGGGATCTCTATATGTTAAGTAATACTATGTATGAATACGTGTGTCTAAGAGCTTTTAAATGCTTTGTACAGTCTAGTACTAGTCGTGTACTTGTTTGTGTGTTATATGAGCTTCTATATGTCTTCTATTGTTATTAGTACTAGTCTTAGTTTCTCTTATAGAAGTACTAGTACTTATTCGAACGGAACGTGTTGTAGCATTTATTTGGCGGCGGGCCCTTAGGGTGAATTGGGCCTGGAACACCCCCGTTTGATGTTGATATATAGATCAGAACAAATAGATTCATGAGCCGACGCATTCTAACATTCTCCCTCTTTGAAGCCACCAAGACTGCTGGTCTGACCGAGGAGCAGGAGGAGTTCTTGAACAAGTGCACCAAGGGCACTTGGAAGTATGATCCTTTAACAGGACTTGTGCATGTGAGAGGTAATTTTGACTGTTCTGGACAGAGCCTGAGTGATCTTCAAGGTGTTAAGTTCGGCAAGGTCAGTGGGTATTTCTGGTGTTATTCCAACCAGCTCACAACACTGGAGGGAGCACCACAGGAGGTCCTAGAGGATTTCTCCTGCAGGATCAACAGACTTACTTCGCTCGAGGGAGCACCAAAGAATGTTGGAGGTGATTTTCGTTGTGATGGCAACCTGCTGACATCATTGAAGGGTGCTCCAGAGAATGTTGGGGTGGATTTCAAGTGTGGCGACAACCAGCTCACCACACTGGAGGGAGCACCAAAGAAGATCGGATGGGATTTCTATTGTCACAACAACCAACTGACATCACTCGAGGGGGCACCCGAGCAGGTTGGTGGACATTTCTCTTGTGAGAGAAACAAGCTCTTAACACTGGAGGGAGCACCACAGAAGGTTGGAGCAACTTTCACTTGTAAGAATAACCAGCTCACCACACTGGAGGGAGCACCTGAGGAGGTTGGATGGGGTTTCTATTGTCAGGACAACCCGCTGTCATCTCTGAAGGGAGCACCACAGAAGGTTGGAAGTGATTTCGTTTGTGATGAATTTGATCTAAGGAAAGGCCAATGGAATATTGAAGGCTGGATCGAGATTCTGGAGGAGGGTAGTCCAGAAGATCGAAGGCTTATCTTGACCATCCTGTCTCCAGAAGCACTAAATAAAGAAATACAGAAATATCCTGCAAGCATGGCCATGTCTCTTAAATCTGTTTGGAACGACGAGAGCTTTAGAGAGATCAGATCTAAGCTTGTCTGGCCTAAAGGATATGAACAAGAAGCAGATCTCCTTGGAGATCTAGATAATGTAGGATTTTAACATATGAAACATTTAAAAACATTCAAGATATTTGAATCAGCTGAGTCAGCTGGACTAACTCCGAAGCAGAGGGAGTTTTTAAACGTTGGTGTTGGTACCAAGGGCGATTGGAATTACGATCGTTCGACAGGATTGGTAAACGTCGATGGTACTTTCAATGTTGTATACACAGGTGGTGGGCATCAAAATGACCTTATGGGAATCAGATTCGGCACGGTCACTGGGTATTTCAGGTGCCCAGATATCGATCTTGAGACTTTGGATGGAAGTCCAAGGTATGTCGGAAAGGAATTTAATTGCAGACATAATCTGTTAAAGACTTTAGAGGGAGGACCAGAAGAAGTTGGTGATAACTTCGATTGTGTTGGAAACAATCTTACTTCCCTTGTAGGTGCACCAAGAAAGGTCGGCGGAGCTTTCATTTGTACAGATAATCCTTTGACTTCATTAGCAGGAGCACCAGAAGAAATCGGTTGGGAATTCCACTGTCGTACCCAAACGGGAGAAGTTCTGACTTTTCATAAGGGCCAATGGAATCTAGACGGATGGCTGAAGAAGCTAAAAGAAGTAGATCCTGCCAAGCAAGAACTAATTCTGACACTGCTCTCCCCAGAGTTTCTGAATCGTGAAATCGAGAAGGATCCAGCCAGAATGATCATGAAACTAAAGCCATTCCTAAACGATGAACTGTTCAAAGAGATCCAGCCCAAATTGATCTGGCCTAAAGAGTTTAAGGATGATGTTGATCTGGCTGGTGATCTAGATAACATAGGATTTTAAAAAATCAAGCATGAAGACAATGAAACACTTAAAAGAATTTGAATCCACGGAGGATGAACTTGTTAGAGATCTTGATTCCATAGGAATTGAAAATCTAAAAGGATGGTACTTGTCCACTGTCAGTGAGGATGGATATTTTTACGGAATGATTTTTATAGCCCGCAATGAATCGGAAGCAGAAAAGCTTTTCCGCAAGGCATTCCCTGGTCTGGATTTTCCAGCAAATTCAGGTGAAGGTTATAAAGTTGGTTCTAAAAGATTTACGAGTTTTTTCGAAGCTTGCCGAACTTTTTTGATGATGGAGGAGAACAATCTTTTTTCTCAGCTTGTATCTGATCTCAAGGTGAAGAATGCATCTTCGCTTGAACCGACACTGATCACTTTCCCTGCCTATAATCCATTTTTGACTTCTGAAATGCTCAATCAATATTTTTACAATGTTGCTGAGAAAATGACTTCCCCAGCGGAGAAAGATGATTTCGAAGAGGAAAGTTCAGCTACTACCCTATAATTTACTTACCAGCATAATCTGAATACAGATTTAGCATTCTCAGGCAAACCCCATATCCTAGTGATGCTTCGTAGAGATGATCCTTCATCAACTGCGGAACAGCTTCTTGCTTTCGAATGTAATTCGCTGGAATTTGCCCAATTGTGGCCTCTTTGCCATTCGGATCTACGTAGGTCACTGTTAGATAAGCATCTTCATCTACCATCAGAACACTGTCTTCCATCTTCAACTTTCCTCCATTGGTCAGCACCAATTCGATGTAATACCTATTGTGATCTCCATCGGGAACGATTTCACCATTCACTTCCTTGACTCTTTCTGAGTTTGGACCTTGCCACTCTTCTATTTCTTCAGCAACAAGAGATTCCATTTTTGGCCAGGAGTCTCCGTGCTCGACGAAATTCCATTTGGTGCTATCCATTCCTAGTGAGAAAAGATCGCTGATCAATCTGTCGTCGTCGGATGATTCGAAAAGACTGTATTCCTGGATGTGTTTCATGCTTTATATATCTTAGTTAGTGGGCTGCCGCTGAATCCCTGACGATAGATATATAAGTTAAATTATTAGTAGAAAATGATCCACAGTCAAGAAAAACTAGATTTCAACCAAATGTTGGATAAGTGTTGGATTTCAGCCCTTGAAATGACCAAAACTGCAAAACTTTATCAAGGTACTTCACCACACGATCTAAGTTTTATTGAATGTGTATTTAGAGCTGACACACCGGATTACGTATCTATGATGGTCACTTGCACCTCTCAAGGAGAGGTAAATATCAAAACAGTTGATAGCCCTTATTTGGATGATCTTGTCATACATCCTCCTTTAGAGATGACCCAAGCCGAATCTGAGCAATTCCTCTTAGCCGCCGGGTATGATGGGAGGTGGTCTTGTGTCGTTTTGAGAGCTCCTCTATATTCGGTTCACTATCCTCCTCTCTACATCTACACTATAGATAATCAATACATCGCTGTTGATTCAACCGATGGCAACAATGTATTTCCACTAATGTAATATTTGATATGCTAAGAATAAAGAATTTTTCCGAATGGTCTTCAACACTTGAAAACGAATCGTCCGACATTGTTGATTCAATAGCTCTAGTTCAAGCTGGACGTCTGCTTAAGCCAGGAAGATCCGGAGAAGCTGTCAGACAAGTTCAAAAGTGGTTAGATGTACCACAAACAGGAGAATACGACGGAATCACAATCAATGCAGTCAGAAAATTCCAGGAAGAAAATCCTCCTTTAGATCCGGATGGAATTGTTGGTAGATTAACTATTGCACAACTCATATCCAAATTCATGGAGGAAGACGAAGCCGAAAAGATAGCTGCTGAGGTTGAAGATCTGGAGGATGAATCCGACTTTAAACCGGATCCAATAGCAGACTCTGACCAGATTGAATTCCCCATCATGCTTTCCGGATCTTATGTTGTTGACGATTCAGTTCCCGCTAAAGGTGATGCACTTCATGCCTTTGATAGAAGAAAGTCGGATAAGTTTGGTGGTAGAATGCTCAGAGGATGGGAAGATAAATTGATGAAATCCAAATGGGGAAGATTGGTCAAACTTGACCAGGATCTGGGTGTCAATCAGGTTCTTAAAAAGCTAATTGATCTTGGCTTCAAACCCGACGTGAGTGAAATTCATGTAGATATGAAGGGAAATCGAGTCTCCTGGAAGGCCAAGATCGTTAAGAGCAGAGACGGGAAAGCTTGGGCTGGTGTTGATACAAGAGGAAGCGCCGGTGGAGGAAAGCAGAATGCTCTAAACCAGGTCGAGTCGATGAAGAAGATGTTTCCTGAAAGAAAAAACTGGACTGTCGTCCATGAGATAGATCGTCCTGGTCTTAATCAGTTCTTTCTTAAGTACACCCTTTAGTCTAAATTATTAGATCATCAAGGACAATTCCATTTTCTTCTAAAGCTGTAAAGAAGATCTTGTTTATATTCTCCCATGCTTGGTATTCTTTTTCTTCCATCGTGTCTGCCTCGTATTTCAGCTTCTTTCTGATTTCTTCTTTGATATCACAAAGAGAAATTGCTAGCTTTGTTGACATGACCGCACGAAGGTGTGCAACTGCATCATCCGGATCATGAAGGTCGAATTCCAGGACTGCTTTCATGTTATAGTTTCTTGAATTTCGGTTTGAGTTTCTTCCAGATCATATGTCCATATTGTTTCCCGCTGTACAAAGCAAACAGAACTGAAGAGTATTTGTGCCATTCTGCCTCTTGGGCATATTCTTTTCTCTCTAAGTGTTTGTATTTGTTGAAGAATTCTATACACATGAGTTCAACCCTTGCATATTCATTAACCAAAGTCTTCTCGTAGTCTTTGATCTTATCGTAGAACTCGTCGGGTACATTAACTAGAAGTGAGTCCATAGTCTCCCCGAGGGATAGCTTTTCCCAAACTGCTGTTGTCGAAAGACCTGTCATGACTTTGTGAAGCCTGACGTAGTCTTCGAATTTGATCTTCATTCTGAAATTATCTGGGTGGAATCTAAGAACAAATCCCTCTTTATTGTCTTCGTTCTTTTCTTTCAAAGATTGGTAAAGAGAATCTGAGAAATTGAAGTGCTGTTCGGTTTTAACTATATCCTTCCATTCAATCCCAGAAGCAGACAGAATTGCCTTGGCCGTATTCCAGTTAAGCTCTGATTCTTCGGAAGGAGCCCATCCGGGGTGATTTTGATTGATAACTACTGAAAGAAATACTACAGTTTCTTTTTCCTCGTAGTCAACTACAATGCGGTTGTCTGGATAGATAATTTCTACCAAGTAAGCAACATCTTTCAGGAAGTGCTCCAGATTATTGTGATTTGCCTTCGCTATTTCTAATCCCTTGATCGCTTGATCTGAAGTGAATGAACCTCTGGTTGCCATTATCCATTGATCTGCATAGTAGAATAAGATTCCTAGAGATCCATCCATTTTTTCTTGCACATAGACATACTCCCTATACTCCCCGCTCGTTGGGATCATTCCCTTTCCACTAACCTCCTCGTAGTTGAAGAACTTCTTGAATGGTCTGATTAAGACTTTACCCGTGGTATCTTCGGTGATTAGACCTCTACATTGGATTGTGACATCATCCCACAAATATTCGTACTGCACCTTCTCGGTGTAATTCCAGATCGTTAGTGGCAGTGATGGATGGGATTGTTTGTATAACAGTCCATCATCGTGGTATTTATTTAGTACTTCTATAGTGATCATTCTAGTGAATCTGGTAGGTAAAGTAAAGTTGGGTTTTTCTTCTGGATGTCTATATCTGGATAGTTCTTGCGAAATTCAAGCACATCAAATCTTTTGGTGATCAGATGGTGTCCATTTTTTGTTGGAATGATTGCTTCAATTTTAGGACCTACCTTGTGTCCTATTGGAACCCCAGCATCATCGAACTGAACTTCGGTGAGGGGTCTGCAGTTGTATTCGATGTGCGCCATCATGACCGGTGAAGGTGTATGTGTGCCATCAACATCTATGATCCATCTCTTCTCCAGGGTTTTCATCTGACCGACCACGGAGTCAAAAAGGTGCTGTTGTCGGGTCTGGCCGTTCTTTATTCTTTGAGCAAGATCAACCATCATGGACAATGAGACGTCGTGGTGATTTTGCTTCTGGACGTGAATGTAAGCTCTGGCTTTAAACATCTCGCACAGCTGCTTGATCTCATCATATCTTTTTTCTAAGTACTCAACACTGTCAACACAGTATGATTTGATAGTTCTTACTGATTGGTGATTATCTCTTTCACCCTCTGGTTGATCCTTCTTCCTCTTGAGAACGTAGAGCATATAAAAGTCTCCCTCTTGTTCGAAGTTCAGCAAAGGAATTATTTTTTGGATGTTATCAATCATCTTAGAAAAGTTATGACCGCAATTTAATCAAATAATTAGTGCAATCCTAAATTTATTTAGTTTTTTCTTGTGTCCACTCGATGGAAGGACAATATTTATAATAGCTTGCCTTGATGAACTCAACCAGGATGTTTGGTTTCTTTTCTCTAATTCGATCAACAGGTGGAATCCAATTTCCATTATCGTCGTATTTTTTCAGGATCTTTTGCCTGTGTTTGAAATCCCTTAACCAAATTACTATATTCCTAAGTAAAGTGATGCACCCGATTAAGATTGCTATTATCCAATCAATAATACCTATTGCTTGAAAAAGAGAGAATATCGATTCCTTTGGGAACTGAATCCAGAAGACTGAGATGGAAAACAACATCGCAAAAACCTGACCTAGAAATAGATAGACTAAGAGTCCGCCTGCAGGTCTCCCGAGTAAATTGACATTCGAAGTACGGTCTCTAAAAAAGATCAACATTGGCAAACTTAAGATCGTATATGGTAAGATGAAAACCCACATCAAAACAAGTTTCCAAAAGTATGGGCACAGATTCTTTGGCATTTCACTTGTGACATAGAACCACCTGAATAAACGAGCTGAAGTTGAATCTTGGTTGAGTCTCATTGTATTTTTATTTTAATCAGTTACGTAATTTAAGCCGTATCTTTGAGCGACTTGCAAGAACTTTTCTTTTACAAAGTCATCGATTGAATTGTACTGACCGCTGTCTTGGGCTTGTTCCCACCACCAACCACGGATCTCATCCAAATCTCCAATTGCTTCGATGAACGGTCCGTGCATGTCTTTGTTTTGTAAATCAATTACCATCCAAGAATATTCTTTGATGTTTGTTGCAGCGCTCAAATCGTTGTTATAGACTTCACACTCGATGATCGTTCTGTTTAATTCGTTTCTTAAAAAGTGTATCATTATTTCAATTTTTTTGTTTTTACTAATTTCGTTTGGTTTTTGAATTGGTCATTTAGGAGATTCTCGTTACAATTCTATTAGTTGTGCAACAATGTTCTTAACAGTTCCTATATCTGCTCTCCCTTGGAATCTTTTATTGAACTCGCCGATAGTTTTTCCTTGAAGAGCTTGTGGATTCTTGATTGTATCACTGAATCCTTTCATAATCTCGATAAGAGAATCTGCGATTTCCTGTGGTGTCATTTGAGCCGGCATGTACATACGAAGTACCTCAGCCTCATCGCATTCCTTACGAGCCATTTCTTCCCGGCCTGCATCTTCATAAATCTTTTGTGATTCTTCTCTTTGCTTGATCGCTTTGTTGATCAATTTGATAATATCATCATCGCAAGCATCCCCTAGACCATCAGCCTTTTCAAGAACAGTAATTGATGCTTTTATGCTACTTAATGCAGCTTTTGCATTTTCATCTTTTGCTTTCATAGCAGTGATGAAGTCTTTTTGTATTCTCTCTTTTAAAGTCACCTTATGCTGTTTTTAATCGTTTACGAATTTCTTCTAATGTGGTTTGGTTTTCGGGATAGCCATTATGGTAAATGATTTGCAATTCACCATTTTTCTCATTGTCCCAAGAAACTTTATCAACCAACATGTAACCGTTTTCATTACTTTTAGTAACATGTAACAATCCAGTTGCAGATTTCTTTGTTCCATCATCAGTGATAGGATCTTTAAAGATTTCGCGGCCTTCACCATTTACTTCAACATAAGTTGCTTTCATTGCAAAACCAAATGTGTCGCGAGTGTTGTATTGGTATGTGAATGAACCGATACCCAAAACTACGTTTGTTGATGCAAATCCTTTTGCTTGTAATCGACGGCAGATTTCGTCAGCACGATCGATTGTAATTGAGTCTCCGTAGATTGCTCCAATGTGTTGATCGAGAACTTTGTAACCTTGTTCGTTGATTGTTCCACCGAAAACATCCCAAAGTAATTCAATAACTCCTTTTTCTTCTGCAGTTAAAATAGTTTCTCTATCCATTTCGTAGTCATTATAATGGTCACGGTCTTCAAATATCTGTGTACCACAAAGAATATCTACAGGATCACCAGAATCAGGACGGATAACCAATTTACCGTCACGAGTCATGATCTCTTCTTTCAGGGTAACTACGTGCTCGGTACATACTTTCCATAAATCCCAGGTATCGGATACAACTGATAAGATTCCTGTTGGATATGTCTCTAACAATCGACGGAATGTTTCTACTTCATCTTCTTTACCTCCGGCACACATTACCGAGTGTTCAGTTGCATTTACTGAACCACAAACTGCACCTTCAGCTCCATAATACTTACGAGCTCCGTAGATTGCTGGAAGTGAATCTGAACCCATGAACGACGTCAAGTGAGCTACACCTGAACTGATAACTGCTTCCGCTGAATCCATACCTCTCATTGAGAAGTCATGTCCTTGCCAATCGATGAACCATCCGCGTTCAGCATCAGTCTTCTCTTGCCACTTAGTCAGAACCTTACGGTATTGATGAGCAATCGTAGCCGATGTCATTGGTTTCCACAATAGATTAGAGAGGATAGTTTCTAAGTAGTTAGTAACCCAATAAAAATCTGGGTGTGTGTTGTAGATGGTTAGAACTGGGACTTTAATTGGAACTAAAGTACCCTCAGGCAATGCTTTAACCATAATTGGTAAATAACCCAGTTCATGCAATGCTTCGAAGTGAGACACGTCATAATCGGTGTTTAGATACATCGAAAGTTCTGCTTTCATTTCCCCACAAACTTCATCCTTTGGTCGGTCAAAGAACTCATTTTTGAATGCCTCGTGTATTTGTTGCATTACCATTTGTTGTCCAAATGATACCACTTGATCACATCCTTTCGGAGCATACTTGTTGCTACGTGGCGTGAAGTTAGAATAAACCAACGTTGTTCCCTTTGGATATTGTTGGTGGTGACCGGTCTTATAGCCGTCAGTTAATAATAGTGGATTCATATTCTATTTTTTTATACTGTTAAAAAGTGATATGTTAGGAATAATTGTATGTAATGTAATACTTGGTCGAATCCAATCACGGTAAACGCTCCGAAGTTTGGTATTGGGCTCCCGTAATACTTATCAGCAAATCTTTTTGAAACGATGCGACTAGTTATGTAGTCAGTGATAAAGTGAAAAAGGAATGTTAGGGTAAAGAATAGTAGTGTGCTATAAACATACCATTCAGTTGTTTCACTAGGTCGTAAATTCCCTAAAATTACGCAAGCGGGTAGTACCCAAATAGTGGAATAAGTAAGTACATGTCTAAAAAGAGCAGTATTACTTTTACTCTTGTTGTTTGCCCATTCTTCCGCTTGGAAGATAAAATCCGCAACCCAGTGGATAAAGATGATTGATAAAATTACTGTAAGGGTCATACATTTTTATTTAATTGTTCTAAACCTTCCTCAATACATTCACTTAAGCAAGTACCACCATTGTAAAATCTCATCGTAAATGAAATGGTCCCATCTGGGTTTGGTGTCATCTCATAGATGTCATCATCACCTAACTCTTTATGATCAAAAACCTCCCATATTTCGTCATTCACAAAAAAGAATTTCTGATTAAAGTCCAAATGATAAAGTAGGATTTCTTTCCAAGAGTCATATAGCTCGGGTAAGATCCTTGGGACTCCACTGTCTTCACATTTTTCTCTGCACCAATCTTCAACCGATTGGTCTTCATTTCTCTGTACTTTACGTAGCTTACCTACGTGCGATTCCATGCTACTCATTAGAATAGGTTTAATTGTTTTACTTTTTCCTTCATTTCTCTTTCGAGGTCGGTGTCTTCTGAATCGTGTACGATGTCCTTTACCGAGTTTGTACAATAGATTTCATTAAAATATTTTCCTAATTCAGTATACCCAGCACTGAAGATTCCATGGGTGACCACTAAATAGATCTCAGCAGTTGGGCGACTAGCTTTGATCTCTTTTGCCAATTCAATGAATGTCCTACCACCATCGCAGATGTCATCGACAATGACGTATTTCAGATCGTTGTGTTGGTCTAGCGTTGGAATCTCTGTTCTTATGATCTGGCCGGTTTTCAAGTCACGGACCTTGGTTGCAGTAACGATTCTTTCGATCTCGAATTCCTTAGCGACATCGAAGACCTTTTTGTATGCTCCAGCATCTGGTGAAACCAGGACTATGTTTTGATTTTTTACCCACACACGCTCCAGCCAAAAACCAAAACTCCAGTCCTCGGTGGTTTTACGCCATTCATCTATTACCAATTGCTCCAAGGCAAATTTAAACAGTTCTGAATTGGTTCCCTTTCTGAAGTTATTTATGCATGCCTCCAATACATCTGAGTGAGGGTCAAGCACCCAGACAGATTCATATTCCTGTGAATTTATGATCGGTGCAATGACTGATTTGATGTAATTGAAACCGCCTTCCCCAAATTTACGATCGCTTCTTGCTCCAAGAAAATAAGGAACGCTCAAGCTTATGCCTATATTCAATTGCAGCTCCCTGAGAGCTTGAGTTGCACATAGAATGAGTTCCAGGTCTAAAAAAGAATTGAGTCTTGATTGGATTAGGACCTCGCTGTCTTCCAGGAAAGAAAAATTCCCTCTGCCGTCTCCTTCGAGAGTTACTGATTGTTGACCGTCAGGAAACTTGCTTATTTCGAACTTGATATCCGATTTTTCTGGTCTAACTAAGTTTAGTGTTCTCTTCATAAAATGACTTCGGTGTTATTTTTTCGTTCTTCATTTTGTGCTTTTACTGAATTCTTCGTGTGCTCTAAAGCAGTTCTAAACAATTCAATAGTGCATCCTCTTTCAGCTCTTGGATTAAAAAATCTGGAAGCTATATCTGCTGATCCAAATGCAGTGTATGTAATTGGTGACTTTGGCTGTACCATCTTAACCTTGCCGGCTTTGATCCTGAATTCAACCAAAGGCTGGTCTACTCCATCCTCTGGTCCAGCTTCATGACCCATAAGTTGGCAAGTGAGCTCAAGAAATGGAAATGCCTCTGCAATCTTTTTCCAATCGTTATAAACTTCTTCGACTCTCGGGTATTTTCCGATATTGTAATTTCGTGAACCAATGTTGCCATCCCAATCGCACCAGCCATGCGGTCCACCAATCCAGCATGATGCGATTCGTTGGTTACGTAAATACTCAAGATCAAGATGTTCGATTGGCTCTAAGAAAGAACTTTTGTACTCCTCGATTTCGTTCCAGACGTTTCCTTCTGGATTAATATCCAATTTCCTACAGATTGCTTTACGTAATGAATCGTGGTCGGAAGCCGAAATCCGTATGTCAAACAATGCTTCATTCAGATCATTGTTAAACTCTGAATCATTTGAAGAGAAGTACAAGTCGTCGGTTCGGATCAGGATCTCCATAGCCTGTTCTCGAGTAACTGGTTTTCCGACAACAGCAAGTGCTGGCCATTTGGGAAGGGAGATATCAAAAAATTCTTTCTTTTTCACTGCTTATTTTTTAGGTGTGTAATTTTTTTCCAACAAGACCACAAAGGAATTCTGAAATTAATTCCGCTTCTGGATTTCTCCAAGCGTGGTTTAAGTAAACATCTGCATCCTTATGATAGTGGTAATGATTTGCATCGAGGTGTTCCTGTGCAGCTTTCGCAGTCAAGAAACAGTTTGAGAACTTCTCCTCCATTGAGTAAGACCATTTCTCGAGGTTTGGACAATTTTCTTCTATCCAATCTTCGAGATCGTCTGACCATGAGTGAGACTCCCAATCGGCCCACATTGATTTGATCTCTTCCGGATCGTGCTCAATTTCTTCAGTCTGCAAGTATTCAAGCAGATCCTCAAGCTTCTCAATTTCAAGCGGATCACTGGTCCTGTCAAGCCAGAATCGGTGGTCACCATTACCGGATTCGTCATAGGCTTTCTTCCAATCCCTGATCTGAAACATGTGAGGCATCCTCGTGCCACGTGGATCCTGTGTTGTCATCTCGTTTGCAAGCTCAATCAATTTTGCATACGTGTCTTCTGGAATTTCTATGGTCTTCTTGCTCATTTGCTTTTAACTTTCTACAATTTTAATTACAACTACCGTTCTGAAAAAACGAAAACTCATTTTGATGTTTTATCTCCCATCTTAACAAGATTCGCTCGTTTCATGTTCTTCTACTTCAGTGAAAATAAAGTTCTCGTATTTTTGACCTAGATGTTCAAACCTGACCTCATGATTTAAATAGTAATTGAAAATATCAATCATACTTTCCACTTGAACCATGATAGTTTTTAAATCAGTAGACTTGCTAGTCAAGGCAAAGTTTAGAAATGGCTTTGTATCTGAAATGGAAGGTTCGATGTACCATTCATCTCCATATTCCCAATACCTTCTATCAATACAAGATTGAATAAATGTTAAAGGTTCTAATGAATCACACTTAAACCAAATACGATAAGGTTGATGATTGTGTCCACAACAAGATTCATTTGTTGTGACTCCCTTCATTGAGTTGAGTGCATCACACAAGTCAACACATTCAGCATCCATAAACTCACCATCACCTTTGTTATTTAATGCAGATAAATTATCTAGAATTTTATCTGAATATTTTATTTTATTGCTTAATGTCTTCATCTTGTTGCGGTTTATAAGTTAAGTTTTTTTATATTACAGTTGCTTCTAATAATTTCCTCCACACTTACCACATGTAACCTTACCTTTTCCATGACACCCAGCACATACGCCGCCTTTCGATTGTTCGTCATTACATCCTGGACATGTTATGATTCCGTTATCACACCAACAGGATGAACCCTCCTCGTCATCTTTTTCTGATTTGGATTTGTCTAGTTCTGCTAGTAGGGCGTCAGAATATTCAACTGCTTTAATTGCTACGTCGTTAATCAACTGCTGTTGTCTTTTTAGAGCAAACTCCATTGATGCTGCGTTTACATTTGGCTCCCCGTATGATTGATCAATATTAGCCAGCATTCCCTGCATCGCCAATCCTGCAAAATACTCGCGTTCGGTAAGCCCTTGTGTTGCATCTCCATTTTTGTTTATGAACGGGTGCGCTTTTTGTTTTCCGTTTTCCATCTTACTCTGATTTAAATGTTTTTAATTTCTATCAAATCTCTCTTGCTGATTGGCATATCTTTGCCATCAAAACCTGCATTTGGAACATAGAGCAATTCAACATTTTCTCTTTCATTACTGCAAGGCTTTTTCACACTCCAAGTAGTTATATGACCTGTAATCATTTGCCCCTTTTTTATGAAGAACTTATCTTCGCCAATGTACTGATATGTTGCTGTCATCTTATTCTGATTTAAAGGTTCTCATACTATTTACAATATCAACAAAACTTTTACCTGTTGAAAGCATCTCACTATATGCTCTAAAAGCAAATTCTACTTTTCCTTGTTCTTCCATTACTTTGGCTTGTTCAATAGCCTTATTATACAGTTCAATTTTTTCTATTCTAGATATTCCTGTAGAGTTAGAAATTACTTCAACTTCCTCTACTAATTGTTCTACTGCTGTTTCCATCTTATTCTGATTTAAAGGTTAAAAACAAATTTCAAGTGTAAATTTTAAGAAATGGAATGTTAGAATTTTCCATTCTTTATGGTAACAAAATGTGGGAATAATATACCAATTATCTTTACCCCATTTATCAATGTTTATTTCTTTCATCTTATTCTGATTTAAAGTCGTTCTTGTACATCAATTGTTATTTCGTTACCATGTTTTTTAAGTTCTTTATCTTTCTTAATTGCATTTTCAAGTAACTTTTGCAACTCCTCCTTTGTATAACTTGTCCAATGGCTTACTATTTCTACCTTATACACTGTTGCCATCTTATTCTGATTTAAGTTCTTTTGTAATAGTTCCATCGCTATAGTAATAGATCAGGATCTCGTTTGGTTTAGGATCTGTTGGCCTTCCCATCAGATCTGTTACTCTCACCAATTCTTTGTTGGTTGATGGGAGCTCATCAACACCTACCGTTGAAACATACCTAGCTGCTGATAGTGTTAAAGTCCCACCTGATACACAATTAAGTACAACATTGAATCGGTAACATCCGCTTGCGGTGAACGTGTAAGGTGGAAACATAAAACTCATGGGTTCAACCACAATGAATGAAAAGTTGACATCCCACCAGGTCTGAATGCTATCGCCCGGATTTTGTGGAGTGTTGACTAAAAACATGTGTGCGTCAACTATGCTGTCGCAATCAAACAAAAATCCACCGGGTCCATTGCTAGGGACCACACAAGTTAGTGTAACAGTATCCCCTTGACATTGGTTGAGAGTGTCAATGAGTATGGTTTGCGAATAAGATAAGCTTGCTGTGAACAGCGATAAAATAAGTAGTAGTTTTTTCATGTTGTTTTTATTTTTATGTGATTAATCGATAAGCTTGTTGATATTCTTATCTCTAAGAAATGATTCGAATCCCGACTTAAATTCGTCTTGCGAAGTTATTGTCGATATTATAAGATCTTTAATTCCTTCTGCTTCTATGAGATGGGCTAAGTCTCTATATTGCTTCATTAGGTTTTCAAACTTTAGTGTATATTCTCCATACTTAAATATGAGGATTTCTCCTTCAACCCTGGTATGGTTGTAAAGGAAACTAAGCTCAATTGATTTATGTAATTCTTCTTTACCTGACTTATCATCGTGCTTACCTGCTAATAGCCAGTCTAAGTTGATTTTTACCAAAAGATCAATATCATTTAAAAGTAATGGATTTTCCAAGTTATTCTGATTTGAAGGTTAATTCCGCCCAGATTTCATCTGCTGTAAATTCAGGAGCCATATCTAAATAAGGTAAATAGCGTCCGTTGTGTTTTAAATCTCTTACGTGAATCCATTTTGAACCATTACATCTGAGATAGGTAGCAAAAGAATTTAAATTATAGTAAGGTCTTTCTGAATCATTTGGGTTAGACCCACTGTCTCCCATCCAAACATCAATATGACCTTCTTTACAAGGCACTCTTCTAAACCTTACCCATCCTTCTTCAAGATAATCTAGGCTCATGATGTTCGGATTTGAATAACTGTTATTGCTAATGCCCAACAGCTTAAAATGTATAATCCAGATAAGATTAAGATTATTAGAATTCCAAGCCAAAAAGGGGTTGGTTTTCTCTCTTTAATTTGTCCCATTTTGTTGTGATTTATGAGGATTATTGATGGTTTTATAAAGTTATACTTTGATTTCTATCTTTTCTATCCTGGCTGAGCAGTTTATTGTATTCCTTCCATCTCTTCTCGTTATTCTCATCAATCAGTCCGGGATTACTCTTTAATTGTTGAGCTGTTTTCAAAGCGCTTTCAAATTGTTCAAACAAATGCGGCTGGTTTGGGTCAAAAGATGGTGATTTCAAACCCACAGAAAATGTATAACAGTAAGGTTCCCAGAAATTAAATAAATTGAATCTCTTCTTTTCTCTGTAATAGATGCAGTAATAATCTGATGAAATTGGTTCTACTCTGATCTCGACTTCTTTTCCTTTATATCTTTTCATCTTTAAGTTTTAAAATTAAACACCCATCAGCGTCAAGTTTTGGTTTATCTGAATAGTGACCTTGAGATATTCCCATTGCAGGGTCGAAAATAAATTCCTTTTCTTCATCCATCTCAACCTCAACATCCCATTCAGTTTGTTGTAGGGAATCCATAAATTTAGACCAAAAATTTGATGGTCTTACTGCTGAATTCCAACACTCAAGCATATCACCCTCACTATACTTTTTATCACCCATCAACTCAAGTGCTTTTTGGAAACCTACTTTAAAACCCCATTGATATGGGAATCCATCAATAGGTGTTTCATATTCTTCATTTGTTGTAAAAATTCTATCTGGGAATATAGTTTTAGCCAACTCATCCAAATCATAACCACGTTCAATTACTTGGCAGTTTTTGAGGGATAGTTTATAACCATGTCCAAATGTACTTGCAAAATGACCCTGCATCATGCTTCCTTTAATACCCTTGCTATCTTCAGGCACTTCTACTACCCAATCCCCATCTGGATATTTAAACAATTTACCTGTCATCTTATTCTGATTTGTTTAGTTTGTGCTTATGGATGATAGTCCATGTTGTAATCTTCATTTTTCTTTTGCCTTTCACTTTGGTGTCCATCAGGTGGAGATTCTTTGTGCCTGTAAATTATAGACCCTACTATAAACCATAGCCAAAACAGAATGAAAATTATAAATAGTGCATTAGCAATAAGTTCCATATTATTCCGGTTTAGATGTTAATATTAAACATCCATCAGAATCAAGTTTTGGGAAAGTTTTTTCTGTTCTAACGTTGCCCATTTTGTCTTTATATGATTCAACTTTTCCCATCTCAATCTCAACATCCCATTCAGTTTGTTGTAGTGATTGGATATAATCAGATTTGATTTTATCCGATTCTCTTGAGTTCAATTCACTTCTACCGGAAGAATAACCTTTTTCATAAATTTTTTTCATTTGTTCCCCGCTAAACTTCTTATCCCCCATCAACTCAAGTGCTTTTTCAAAGCCATCAATATACCCTTGCAGTAAACCAATTTGTTTATCTGAAAATCCATGCGGGTCACAATAACGTCCTCCTTCTCCAGCATATGCAATGGCATGATCAACTAAGTCAAAATTGCGCTCGATCGCTTCACAGTTTTCGTGGGAAAGTCTTTGAAGTGTTATTCCCCTGCTTTTAGCAGCATATTCTACTTCAGTAGGAACTGGAAATAGAGTAGTTGCTATGGTATGTCCGTTTTCATTTTTCAAGTGATAGTTTACAATCAACTCTTGTTTTGTCTTAATCAGTTTTGCTTTCATCTTAAAATGAATTGAGTGAATATGATTCAACATAATAAACATTGGATGATTTGGTAACCATACAACCAATGCCGCTATTACCTGCCGTGTAATTATCCATCAGATGTTTCTCGGCCTTTCCATAACTAGGATGTGATATTCTCTTGTGTCTTCCATTCTCGATCAGCATCACTTCCTTCCATCGTTTGAGTAGGATTCCAGCTCTTTTTTCGATCACATATTCAACCTCTTCTTTGGATAAATTGCGACCTGCGCCGTGTGTTAACTCTACAATTCTATAAACATCCATCTTATTGTATTTTAAGTTTGTCAATTCTAATTACGGATCCTTGTCCATGCATAACCTGGATGATGTAAGATCCTAGTTTGTACATCTCTCCGGTAAATGGGTTTGCATAAGCATCAACCTCTTCTTCGGAACATTCAGATCCGTGGTGTTCGGCTACTTTTAAAAGCACCCAGAGTAATTTCTCACGTGGTTCATACCTCATTTTGTATTCACGATCCCTGTACTTATCTGATCTGTACCAATGAAGTAAATGTTCAATAGATGCATCGATGTCATTTTGGATTCTGTCCCACATCCGATTCTTCCATCGGGTTTCGTGCTCCTCCTCTCTTTGAATCTCCTCTGCAAACTTTTCCCATCTTTTTTGACCTTCTTCAGATTCCAAAAATTCCACCAATTTTTCTAGCATTTCCTTTGCCATTTTATAATTCTTATATTTAAATTAGTTACCAGATCTGCAATCCAGGAGTGTTTCAACGTAATGGTCACCTACTTGGTGCTGAGCGTATTCATCGCCTGTTACATCATGGACATGCTTGTCGGTGATAAAGTGGTATTCAGGTTCACCGTACTTTGTTGAGGTGATGAATTTTTCTTTTATTACTCCCCTATCGAATTTTTTACGTTCGCAGGAGCAAGCTGTTACACTTAAAATTAGTAATATAAATAGGACGGTTTTCATGATACGTTGCTTAAATTTTTACTCAGTTATATAAAGCTTCCTTGTAGTTCCGTTTGAATAGTGTAGAATGAGAGTTTTATTAGTCTCTAATGCAACATCTCTTCCCATTAGATCTGTAACCCTTACAATGGCTCCAGGATCGCTGTAGATCTCTTCTATGTCCGTCGTTGTGAAACAATAGTTGAATTTTTCTTGACAGCCTTTGGAGTCAGTAACGTAGATGTCATAACATCCTGCTGCCAGCTGGGCTAGATTAGTGATGTTCAATCCCATTGCGTTCTGACCGTAATGTTCCACGTGATTTCCATTATTATCCTCACCAATTAGAAGGATATCATAAGGGGGAGTGCCTCTTTGTGGTGTTATGAAGAGATATTCCCCGATACAGGTGTCACACGATGGGACGGAAGCTACGGGATTTGGTAGGATTAATTGATCTGGCCACTTATATTTGAAAATAACAGTCAGAGTGTCGTGGAGATCTTGTCCTGGCGGATTTGTAGTTTCTATTCTACTGTCAATAACGGTTAATCTAAAAGTTCCTTGCCATCCAACTGTTGGATTAAGTCTAGGCTGTGGGACATTTAAGCTTACGTCGAATCGATCTAATATGTCGATGAGATAATCATGGTCAGGAATAATATTGGCTGGCTGAAGTTCCTGAGCAACAGTGTTGTTTGAAACGTACTCCCATTTATACTGATAAGGTCTTAAACCACCTTGGATGTAGCCTTCGAATCTAACCGAATCTGTAAAGCAATCTGCTGGGATTACTCGAATGGAACAGGTGTCTGGTGGAAGGTATGTTCCATATTTGATTGTCATTGGGGTATATTGTGATAGCACAATTTGTGGAAATGCAAGTGCTATAACTATTATTAACTTGATATTTTTCATACTACTTTATATTAAACGTAAAACTTTGTCCCCCTAAAATTGTTGGAGAAGGTGTGGGACCTTGAGAGATCCCACACCTCTATTCCTAATTCTTAATGTTCATAAACAAACCTCCATTTCCTGCAACGGTTGAAGGAAGTTTGCCATCCCATTTTTGAGCCTTTAAGAACTCAACATACAACGTGCTGAGTTCTCTTTGCTTGATCTTCATTGATAGTGCAGCAGCTTGTGCATTGATAACTGCCTCTGCTGAATCCGCTCTGGCAACTGCGATCTTTCTCTTACCCTCGGCAATTGCTGTTAGTGCTTGTTGCTCGGAAGCTTCCGCCTGCTGAATAGCTTTAGTCTTAGCAACGATTGCCTCCTGTAGAGCTTCTGGCGGAATGATATTAGTTCTCAACTGGGAAACTATGAACCATTTAGCTAGACGTACGTTACACTCTTTAACGATTGAATTCTCGAAGTCTTGCCTGTTGTTGAAGATCGAATCTACTTCCCAAGTGTTAGCAACGTCATTGACTGCACCGATAATAGCATTTTTGAGCCATCCCTGTTCAATTTGATTCATATCTTTTCTGAGATTGACAAACATATCACCTATGGCATCATTTCGAAGAGAGTAGTTGAATGTTGGTTTAATTGTGGCTGAAAATCCTCCTTTCAAAATAACAATTTGATCCTCGTATTCAATATGTTGTTGGTAAGTTGGGAATTCAAGTACCTGTTCGGTCCACGAATTGTAAACTACCCAACCTGTTTTGTATTGGTAGTTTGTAACGCCTCGGTTGTCACCAATCAAACTGATTTTAAGACCTCTTGCACCGGCGTCGATTTTTTCAATCGCAAATGGCTGAAATATTGCTAGGAAAAATCCTAGAAAAAATATTCCAAGAGGTTTGAGTAGCCATGGGAGGTTGAATTTTCTTTCGTCACCCCAGCTGGTTTTTTTAGTTGTGTATGCTTGGTCCCTAGTTCTAATAAGAATTAGAATTGACCAAACTAGAAATGTTGTAAATAGAATTAAGCTTATCATTGTTTTTGGTTTTTTGAGTTGTTAAAAAAATAGTTGTTTGTTGTTTTTATAACGATCCAAGTAATTGGAATCATTGCCAGGGTGACCGGAATTTGAATCCAGACACTCACTTCTCTACTAATCACATAGTCGAAGTAAGTAGTAAGTGCTGCGATATAAGCAAGAAAAAGAGCAATAACCGCAGTTGCTTTACCTGCCGATTTGAGCGAATCCTCCATCGTAATAAATTAAAGAATTTCGGAATCACCAAGATCGTCGATTGCATCTTTTGCATCATCCGCAGCGGAGTTCAGAAGCTTCTTTGTGGCCTTAGCTTCTTCCCCTGTTACTAAGTTGGCTACGTCTTTTACAATTGCAACGGGGGTGAGTGCTGTTTTAATAGTGGCACTAACTATATTTGTTAAGAATCCCATAAAATTGAACTTTTGTAAGTTAATTAGTTCAAAATTAAGCGTTTCTTTCGTCTAAAAATAAAGAAATTGAGAAAAAAGTCAATTTGGGATTGAAAAAATAGGATAAATCCTATTTTTTCTAGGATTTATCCTATGGAAAAATAATATAAATACTCATCAATATGTGGGAAAGTTTTTTATTGACCGTCCCTGAAATCCCGGATCATGATGAAAAGAGCAAAGGGAAGAGCAAGACAATAGATAAAAACGATCAATGGCCATGACATTGCCAAAGTGACCCTTCTGAAAAGATCTGCATTGTCGGTTGGCCAGAAGTATCGGTTCAAAATAATTGAGACGATAAAACCAATGAGGTAAACTATTCCGGGGATAAGCATATTATATTCCATAATTTAATCTGGGTCTGTTGTGGTTAGGAGTAGACCGTAAGAAAAACCTCCATCTGTGTTCCAAACAAAAATACTATAATTTTCTGTGATGCATTCGCAGTAAGATTCAACTTTTCTGTCAAATTTTCTGGAATATGGATAACCAAAGTCTCTTAGGAATCTTCTGTATTCTTTTTTATTCCATGAGATTGAACATGGAATCGGAGAAACTCCAAGAAGCATCAATAGTTCTTTTCCTTGTTCTTGCTCAAGTTCGAATTCTTCCACGTGCAAAAGAGTCTCCGGATCAAAGCTACTCTCGATTGAATTTGTGTAGATCATGTTGAATGCCCTGCTTTCCGTACAAGTCATACCTTCATATTGAGGGTCCTGATTCTGTGCTACTAAAAGTAGTGGAAAGAATAGAAAAAATGTGATGAGCTTTTTCATAGGAAATATATCCTATTATATATGTATGCTCACATTTTTCTCCGATTCCTCACTTAGATAATTTTGGTAGCTGATCCCAACTTGTGGTATATTCGGGGGAAAGAAAATCCCTTCTTGTTTTCCAATTTTTTTCCTTTGTTTGAGGGATCGGAGAATCGCCGAATTTGGTTTGGAACATTCTTAATATTTCACATTTCGAGTCAACAAGGTCAAATAGGAAAACCCCTGCCCTGTGGTATTTTCTAAATGGAAACTCCATATGAATCGAAATTTCGTTCCAAATGGATGAGATGTCGAGAGTTGGGTTTTCTAAGGTAATACTTTTTCCCTGCGTGTAATAATTATCCTTAAATCTATTTGTTGAAACGAAAAATGAAACTGATCTTGGTTTCATCCCAACATCTTCCGCCTTATTTAGAGCATCTTCCAGAAAGTTCCAAATAGCCTCTTTTACCCCTTCTCTATCCCATGTCTCCTTTCCGAAAGTTCTGCTGGATGAAATGTGCCTTGGTTTCTTAAAAATAGTTGTTACGGGTATAACTGAGTTACCGTGTAATTCGTGCCAGGTTCTCAACCCAGTGATTGTTAAAACAGATCTTACTATGGAAGGGGACATCGATTTCAAATCGGATACGTTGAAAATTTTGAGAGAGTTTAACTTTTCCTGTCCCTTTCCTCCAATTCCCCAGATATCTCCCACCTCTATTCTGTCAGCTATAGACCGATCCTCGAAGTATGAACATACGCCTTGTCTAAATTCGTCTTTCTTTGCTATCGCGTTACAAATCTTTGCCAGAGTTTTTGTTGGTGCTGCTCCAATTGATACCGGTATTCCAACGAGTCTTTGGATTTTATCCTTAAGCATTTTCATGAAGGGAACAAGTTCCTCCTCCTTCAGATGCGAAAGATCTAGGAAGGATTCGTCGATAGAATATACTTCTACAATCGGGCAATGGTCTCTTAAAATCCTAACTATCCTGTCGGAAATATCACCATATAGAGCGTAATTAGATGAGAACTTTTGAATTCTTTTTTGTTTTTCTTCCTCTAATTCAAAAAGTTTCTGACCTTTCTTTACCCCTAATTCTTTAGCTTCCTGTGATCTGGCGATGGCGCATCCGTCATTATTGGTCAGAACTACGGTTGGCTGATCCAGTAAGGATGGATTGAAGAGTCTTTCACAAGACACGTAAAAGTTGTTACAATCGATGATTGCTATTTTCTTATTTCTGTAAGCTTCCAGGTGATGACTCCCCATAATTCAAAAATTTCTTTAGATTCCCCAAATTGAAAGCATTTAAGCTTCCCTCCCTCTATGCCAACTACGAGATCGCCTTCTCTTGGATCTATGGATCTGTCAACTACTAACTTGTCACCTTGCTGAATACCAAAAGCCTGCTCCCCTTCCCATTCAAAGAAGAATGTGTAGCTTGGATGTTTTATTAAAAGATCTCCGGGATCGAGTCTAGACCTGACATATGACCGGGACGGATTACCAAACCCTGTGGTCCTGTTCTCTATTTTAAATGGGTCCATCGATTAAAAATATAGCAAAAATAAAAAATTAGTTCGAAGGAAAAAAATGTAATGTGTTGGTAGACCTGAATTCCGGATATATAAAGGATCGTGCCGAATGCAATCAAGAGGTATATTCCGCAAAATCTCAGTAAGATGCTGAGGAGTATATTGACCGGAGTAATAGAGCAGATGCTGGGAATACAGCTTAGCAGAGAATTGTCAGTGAAATTAAAATAGAGAAATGCCCAACGCGATAAAATATTCAGCATCAGCTCAAACCCTTGCACTTAAGAAGGGGAATTTTTGGCTAGGAACAGGTGACGTTGGCAAGGGACCTACCGACACGAGTGGTTATTGGAATGGCACAAGTCCTCCTGGTGGAGGATACACTGTTTATCTAAATAAGGCAAGTAACGGTCCTACAATTTATGTTTGCCCGAACGATGCAGAGTTGATTTCAATAACAAATAAAATTGCAGGAGCATCATATACAACAGTAAACCAATGTCTTAATTATTATGCAGGGCAGACTGATAAGATGGTTTTAAATAGGGATTACGATGCTATAGTCACAGACGGGTTGCTACTAAACGTCGATTCTAGTTTTTCTCCATCTTACCCTAGAAACGGCACAACCATATATGATATAAGTTCCAGTGGTAGTAACGGAACTTTAGTTAATGGACCTGCTTATGATAGCAATTATGGTGGAAGTCTTACCTTCGATGGATCAAACGATTACATAGATGTTGTTGGGAATTTTGGTACTTATAGTAATTATACAATTTGCTATCTTGCAAAAAGAGATGCAGAAAATAGAATGCCTGTTGCCGGTAGGTTGAATACTGGGTTTTATTGGTATGGTGATAACAGTTGGGCTTACACACATGGTGGTGTGTGGGGTGAATATTATTATGCTAAGAATGTTAGCATCCCTTTGGGTTCCTGGGGTCATTTGTGTGTTGTTTATAACGGGTCAAACGTTTCCATTTATAGACAGGGGGTTTACCAGGGACAACAATCAACAACTGGGACGGCAGACTGGAGTCAAGGATTTAAAATAGGGTACTGGAGCGCAGCTGGACCATATGCTTGGCAAGGTAATATCGCATCGGTTCAATTTTATAATAGGGCATTGTCTTCTGGAGAAATTTTGCAGAATTTTAAAAATTCTGGTCCACAAACATTTTCTTCATGTAAAACATGTAAGGAAATATTGGATAATTTTCCTCAACTGGCAGGATTTGATGGATATTATTGGGTTTACCCTGGAGGACCGACAAGTACACCATATCGGGTATACTGTGACATGACAACAGACGGCGGTGGATGGATGCTGGTTGCTAGAAGCCATCCTTCTGTTATCAACTATAATGGGAAGAATTGGGGATGGAAAGGAGGATCTATTGGCAACATTAATGATCATTCGCAATCTTACCAACTTGGTTGGGGTGAAATATGGCATTCTGCTGGAGCTACCTTTACTTCTTTTATGTTTGGAAACCAAAGAACAAGCGTAGATAATTCTTGGGGTCCTTTTATTTACAAGGTAAGCGGAATAAACTACTCTACATTCTTTGGCTCTGATACACAGCAGGGATATTCAAATTCGACTGTAAAGAGTGACACCTCCGTTTATGGAACTTCCTCGTATCCAGGCATGCAGAATGCTGTGGGATTTACTACTACAGCAACAAACAACAACTTCTATTACATGAGAGACTGCTGTGGATTCGCTGGATATGGCGGTTTCCCTAATCAGATGGTTACAACTTACTGTGGTGCTAATTTTTATTATGCTGGTCCTTGGTGCGGTGGATCCTCCACAACAGGATCAGTTTACGATTACAATTCATACGTTGCTAATGGTTTAACTTATGGAGGAACGAACCAATATATGATAATGGTAAAATGAGGGTAGTTTTTTTTAAACTTAACGATGATAGCTTTGTAAGCTTCAACACGAATTCTGACCAATATGGTTTAGATCAGGAGGATCCTTTTGGGATCTCATATAGGACACAATGTAGTTCTACGCTTTCTGAAAGTGAAATTGATTCATGGTGGGATTACGTTGATTTATTGCTGTCTGAAAATCCGGTTGAAAATTTCCAGAGTGTTTGGAGAATTGTAGAGAACGGCATCACTTACGGATATGAAAATTAAACTAACTAATGCCTAACTCAATAAAATATTCAGTTTCAGCAGAGTCCAGAGCGCTTAAGAAAGGTAACTTCTGGGTTGGTACGGGTGACATTGGGAAAGGTCCAACTTCTACCACTGGATATTGGAATGGCATCACGCCTCCTCCTGGTGGATATTGTGTCTATTTAAACAAAGCAAGTCAGGGACCGAGTATTCATGTGGCTGCTAATTCTGCTCAGCTCATATCTATAACTAATATGATAGCTGGAACTTCATACTCGACACTGAACGAGTGTTTGAACTATTATTCAACACAAACGGATAAGATCGTTACTAATATGGACTATCCTGCTGTAATAACCGACGGGTTAAGTATGGCTATGGACAGCTCTTATACTTTGGGATATCCACAAAATGGACCAACCATTTATGATATGGTTGGCGGGGGTTCTTATTCGGGTCTCGGTTTTGGAAATCCCTCCTGGGCAAACAATTTAACCGGCCTTACTATTTGTGCTCTGATTACTAAGACACACACTTCAACCGGGTATGCTAACCACCCCATTAATAAATGGAATACAGGATACAACGTCAATGCATCTTTTATACTATATCACTTTGAAAACTATCAGGGCAATAACCAAGATGGTGTTCTTGGGTGGTATGGATTCGGTACTAACTCGGGATGGTCTAATATAGGTACATATGGGTTTACGAGATTGAATGTCGGTCAGACATTCTGGGTTGCATTGCAATATAATTCAAGTTCTGGTGGTCAAGCATGGGTAAATGGAAATAAGTCTGGTGGAAGATCTGGAAATAACGGAACTCTGGGTCCAACCACATCAACCACGTATGACATGCAAATTTACATGCCATATGAAGGAAATCAGATAGGCACCGGTTACATAAGTCATATTCTTATGTATAATAGGGAGCTTTCCGATGATGAAATGCTCAGGAATTACAATGCGGTCTCTTCAAGAATAGTGATTTAATTATGTATAGGATAGAAGAACCATACGTTAACACACCAGAAGCTATCGAAGGAAATGTACCATTCTTTGTAGTAAAGGATTCGTTGGATCAAACCGTTTTCTTTGCTGTAACCAGACAGGAGTGTGAAGAGTGGATAGCTAATCGATAAAAAAGCAGGGTCTCCCCTGCTTTTCAATAAGTTGTTTGTTCTTTTAGTTATTGGTTGTAAGTCGGAATCACAACATCCATTTCTTTTTTGGCTGCTTCTTTTTTGAGTTCATTGATTCCTTCTTTAACCTTGTCCCCGTTTTCGTGCATTTCTTTCTCGAACGAGTTTACATAAGGACCGGTTTTTTCGAAGTCATACCTAGTGGCATTGATCTCTTTTTCTGGCTGGGTAAACTTGAAGATGAAAGCAACTCCCACGATTGCTAAGAAAATGTAAAGCGGTTTTAAATTCAAATTTTTCATAATTTCCCTTTTTTGTTAAAACAAATATCAGGATAATTAGCGCTACAAAAAAATGAAAACTAAAATTTAGGAACTTTTTTTAGTAAATAAATAAAAATGTAAAAGTTTTAGGATTTGAAAGCAATAGTTACCGGAGCTCTAGGTTTTGTAGGATCTAACTTAGTGGATCTTTTAGTAGACGAAGGACACACAGTTTTAGGAATTGATAATTTTAGTTCACTTTCCTCATCAGTGAATTATAAAAAGGATGGGGTTGGATATTACCACGGTGACTTTATGAATGAAGATCCCTGGAGTGTTTTTGATTATGATGTGATATTCCACCTTGGTGCGGATGCCAGAATTCAGCCAAGTTTTGAGAAACCTTTCGAAACTTATAAAAATAATGCTTTAGGTCTTGCTTTTGTTGCGGATAAGGCTAGAAAAAAGAAGGCTAAACTTATTTTCGCTTCGACCTCTTCTTCCATTCATGGTGATTATGTTTCTCCATACACCCTTAGTAAAAGAGCAGGCGAGGAATATTTGAAAATGATGGCAAATTGCTATGATCTTGATTGTTGTAGCTCTAGATTCTTCAATGTTTATGGTGAAAGAGAACCGATTGTCGGAGAATTTGCAACCGTTGTAGCCAAATTTGGTCGACAATGGAGAGCAGGAGAACCTATGACTGTTGTAGGAGACGGGACACAAAGTAGAGACTTCACCCACGTTTCTGACATTTGTCGGGGTCTGATTGCTATAGCCGAGGAGAAAAGATCTGGAGATGTTATTAATCTCGGAAGAGGCAAGCCATATTCTATTATGGACCTAGTTAAAATGTATGCAGGTGAAAATGCTCAGGAGGGAAAGGACTTTACTTTTGTGCCTCTTAGAAAGAATGAAGGGCAAGCAACAAGATGGACCGAGACAGTAACACTAAACTGGGAGGCTAAAGTTGACCTCCCAGATTATATAGATTCTTTTAAAAAAGAAAATAAGATTAGCTTGGATTCTTCTCCTGCCATTTCTTAGAAATCGAGTCTGAAGTAATCGGACCTCCTTTAGCCCAAGTTCTACAAGTTCTTGCCGAGTGACATTTGAAATGGTGCATCCAGCAATATCCCAATTTACCATCATCGTCTGAGATTGGACCTGGCATGCACTCTAGCATTCTTGGAGAAATATCAAAGGCAACACAATTTGCACAGAGTGATCTTTTAGCAGCTTTAACTGTAGTATCCCAATGCTCCGCTAATTCTTTCCAATAGTTTCCTGGTTCGTCGACATTAAGTGGTCCGTATTTGATATGGTCCTCTTTGATCGCCTTGTCCCTATTTTTTGTGTTCTTTTTTAGATCCTGAGTTGGTACAGGACAAGCCAATTTTGCTTCGTAGATTTTGCTAAGAAATTCTTCAAAAAGCTGAATCTTGTTGTTCATCAGATTTGGTTTATTTTCTCTATATATTTCAATTTTTTTTAATGTATTTGATCCTGACAAAAAAAAGTCTCGACATTTAATTGTCCCCCGGGAAACCTCCATTTTTGATAAATAAGAACAAAAAAAGAAAGCTATGAAAAAGTTAATTAGCTGGGTTAGCACCCTTTTCAAGGACGAAAAAGGAAACCCATCATCAAAAAGATTTGTTGGTATTGTTGCTGGTTTAAGCCTTTGCATCACACTTTTCGCAAATCAGTTTACAGAAGAGCACATCGCTCCTTCTCCGGTGCTTATTAATGCAGTGGCTGCTCTTGCTTTTGGAGCTCTTGGACTTGCATCTGCCGATAAGATCTGGGGTAAAAAAGGTGGAGACGGAACTCAGGAATAAATTATGAAATTAAAAGCCCATTTAGGTTTATTTGTTTTTCTACTGACGTGGGCTTTTTCCATTCCATCCTACAGTCAACCTAAAGTACATCCTGCTGGAGACGGCTGGCACTTAAAGGTAGATTCAGCTATGCAGATTATAAAACAGTACGACCCGGAGAAATATGATTTACTGATTCAGGTCTGTGACGAGGTAAGTTTTTGGATTAGTAATTTTTCATCGAATGGAATTAACAATGGAGTTAGTTCAATTTACGTTGCTAATAAAGATGTACAACTTAATTCGATAAACAATTTAGCATGCGTTTTAGTTCATGAGAGTTTGCATCTCTACATACTTCAGAATTCCTACAAACTGAATAAAAAGACCGAAGAAAGAGCCTGTTACCTCTATGAATTAGAATTTTTAAATAAGTTACCAAACCCCGAGCCTTGGCTCATAGAAAACACAAAAACAAAAATTAAACTTTACTCATGAAAAGACTACTCTTAGTTCTTACCTTGTTGATTGGGGCAATTCCGCTCTTTGCCCAGACAACACCACCAGCTCCTTCCACAGGTCACTGGATTATCGTAGACACAACCTATGAGGTTGGGACAACAACTACGGGTACAACCGAAGCGGATCTTTATTTTGTAAATAACACATCTCAGAAAATCACGGGTATGCAATTTAGGGTTTTCTACGATAAGGTAGCTTTCTCCGGTGCTCTTCCTACAGTTTCCTTGCTTTACAATCCAAGCAGCCAATACATGCAATATGTTGCAGATTCAGCAAATGGAAACATTACCATCACGATGGTTTATACAGGTTCAAGCACCACGTTTGATTATACAGATAGTGCAGCTGTTAAATTAACTTTCACCCACGCAGCACCTTCAGTTTGGAACAACCTTGCTTCTATTGATTCTTTGAAAGTAACTGGAGCACAGGTATTCAATAACCTTGCATCAACCAACTTTGGTAACGACACAACCCTTTCTCTGTACAGTTACGGTGGACAATTCATACAGCAATCTTTAACATTTGCTGGTGCTTTCCTTACTCCTGGTGGTGATGGTGCAGAAGATGTTTGGCTTTCCCTTGAAAAGAAACCTAAAACAGGTTCAACTTGGTCTGTAGTTAACACATATTCAACAGATTCGCTTGGACACTTTGCTTTCACAGAAATACTTGACACAACATATTGGGATGCTAGAATTAGTGTTCAGGGTGACACTTTAACATACGGTAACATTATCTCAACAGCGGACGCTCAAAAGATAAATCAAACCATTCTTGGTCAATACACCCCAATCGGATTTGACTTCTATACTATGGATGTCAACGGAAGCTCTTCGATAACAATTGCGGATGCATATTCAGTTTTCTCAAGAATTGCCGGTGGTTTAACAGCTTGGCCAAACTCGGTTCCTGAACTACTCTTCTTTACCGAAACCGAATTCAATGCAATTGATGGATCAACAACCAATCAAAGTGGAACCTATCCCGGTAATACAAACTTTACTTATTACATCAACGGCGGTCCAGATTCAGTTACTTATTACGTAGCAGTTAAAGGTGATGCTAACTCAACTGGATTTAACATGGCTCGTTTAACTCCAATCGAAATAATTAATCCTGATAACGCTTCACAGTACATCATAGATCAAACTGTTGATTATAAAAACCAAAAGCAAGAGATGGAAGTTAGAATGCCGGACTTGGAAGTTAAAGCTGGAAATCTAGTTGAAATCCCGGTTACAGTTCTTACTGATGGACAAAACATCGGAGCACTTCAACTTAACATCAGATACGACGAGGACCTTCTTAAATTTCACAACGTAATAAACTCAGAGAAGGTTATGAACTGGTTAAGCTTCTTCGATCCTTCTGAAGGTAAAGTTGAATGGGGTGGAGCAGATTTTTCAAACCAGAACTTATTAAACAGTGGCGAAACTGCTTTCACTTTACAATTCTCAGCACTTCAACCACAGCAAGATTGGGCTTCTTCTCCTCTTTGGGTTGCAGAAAAATATGTGGGTGATCAGAATTCTTCTGATATGGACATCCTTCCTACAATGGGTAGAGTAGCTATCTATAAGGTTCAACAATTACCTAATGAACTTGATGGATTTGAAATAGTTGCTTTTCCTAACCCAACAAATCAATTTACTACTTTACAATTTAACATTTTGGAGGAGGGACCAGCAGAACTTTCTATCTTTGACGTAACTGGAAGGAAACTTATCCAAATAATCAAAGAAGATAATATGCCAGCAGGGCAATTCATTTACGATGTGGATCTTTCTATCCTTTCTGCCGGATATTATTATTCCTCTATTCTCACAGAGAGTGGAGTGGCAACTGCCAAAGTGGTGGTAATTAAATAAATCAATTTTTTAAAAAATGAAAAGCAAGAAAAAACCAAGTTTCTTTACGAGAATGTTTCTCGACGAAAATGACATCAACGAAAAATCAATTGTTGGATTTGGAGCATTTGTTATGATGGTAATTTGTTTGGCTGTTGATATCTACACTGGATTCAAAGGTCAAGAAATGCCAATAAATGAATTTATTTTTGATGGATTTATGGTTATCACTTTGGGCTCATTTGGGATTGCTTCCGTAGATAAATACATCACTACTAAATCAGGCAAAAAAGAAGAAGAGTCTGAAGAGGGAGATTACTAAAAATAAAAAACAATTAAAGTCATGAGTGAAGAAACACAAGAGTCTGGAATGTCAGGAATGAAAAAAACATTGATTGGAATTCTGACAACAGCAGTTACAGCTGCAGGTGCTTACGTAACCACACACATCGAACAAATATTTGGTGGTGGTGAGGAAAAAGAAAAGACCGAACAAGTTGAAGCTAAACAAGAGTCTCAACAAAATCATTCTGCTCCAGCACCTATCGTAGTTAACATCGAAAATACGAATCAGCAAAAACAATCATCTTCATCGGAAAGCCACAGTAAATCTGCAGCTCCTGAGAAGAAGGAAGAAAAGCCTGCTGCTCCTGTAAAAAAAGAAGTAGAAGATGAGGATCCTTGGTAATTTAGCTTTCATTCTCCTGCTTTCTTCTTGTGGCTCTATGAGTGTAGTCACTGAAGGAGATGAAATAGAAAGCAAAAGCATTTCTACTGTTTCTAATTATTCCGGACCGAAAACCACGGTCCAAGTAGTAAACGTGGATTTGACCAAGGTTTTTGCAATGTACCCGGCTCTACAAGAAAAGAATGTCGGTTTAGGATTTGCAGAATCTGTTCTAGACTATTTGGATGAAACACAAAGATTCCAATTTACCGAGGAAAAATCTGAGATCAAAGAAAGAATGGTTACCCAATTCAAAGCTTCCAAAAAAGGAATTTTTGAAGAGCCAATCGATGGTAAGGGAAAAATCAAAGCAGCAAGATATTTTGCTTATGTAACAGTAGCTGATTTTGCTGTTGATGAAGATGAGTCTTTCGAGAAGGGAAAGGCAAGGGTTGTAGTAACAACTTTCATCAGACTTCAAGTAAGGTTTGTTGATGCAGAAACAGGACAAATTTTTATCGGTTCTGGAGAAGGAGAAGCAACCAAGATTGGAGAATCCTTCCTAAGATCTCTCGATGACATGCAATTTTCACAAAGCACCGTCGGTAAAGCAACCCGTAAAGCACTTGAGACTGCAAGTGCCAACGTGATTGAAAAACTGATCAGAGACGGTGTATTTGAAAATTAAATTATTACTGGTTTTACTTATAGCAAGTCTGTCCGTTTATGGGCAGACTTTCTTGTATTCCTACACGGATCCTTGTACTGGACAACTAAAGTTCATTACTTATGATATGTCCGCTCCAATTATAGTTTCTTACTATGGACAGACCAGGGCATTTACTGCTGTTGAGATGCAGAACGGAACATTTGATTCGTGGTTGAATTCTGTTTATTCTAACTATGTGGCGAGTCCTTGCCAAGGTGTTCTTGCACAACAAACTGCAACCACATCAACAAATCTAACCACCAATGTTGTTCAGAACATCATGAATCTGACTACAATAGCATCAGTAGCTTCTATTAATCTGGACATTGGAGGGAATGTTAATGATGGGTCTTCCGGAATGTCGGATTCTGAAAATAATGACAATAAAAATGGGAACAACCAATCGTCTGGATCACAACAGGGTGGTTCAAATAATTCTTCTGGTAACCCAAATTCTGGGAATAGCACTAACCCTAACACTGGCTCAAGTGGTCAGGGATCAGGAGGCTCTACTTCTGGATCTGGATCAACATCAGGCTCAGGATCTTCTACTGGGAATTCTTCTGGTACAAATCCTGGCGGTGGTTCTGGCAGCTCCTCCGGTGGTAGCAATGGTTCTGGAAGCGGTAGCGGGTCTGGCGGAGGATCAGGAAATGGAGGAGGTACCGGTACAGGAACTGACCCCGGAGCAGAGAAGGGCGGAGCTGGGTCTGGAACTAACCAAGGAGGGAACGTACAGAACGGTGGAGAGGAAGGTGGCACCCCATCGCAGGAAAAAATCCAGGAGTTAAAAGACGATCAAAATAAAGCCACATCTCAACAAGCTTCTAAAACGACAAGCAAAGCAAGGACAAACACTCAAAAGCCTGCTATCCTAATGACTGGAGATATAGTTGGTCTTCAGCAAACCCGGGACTCCTCAAATGATGCTAGAGCAACAGTTTCTTACACAAGAGTTAAGGGAGACGGATCAGCTTCCCTTGGTGTTTCCGCTGATTATATGGTTAACTCCAAAATCAGTAATGTTACTCTTATGAGGTCTTGGATTAAAACGAACGACAAAGGTGCTAAACACATCAACCTCATCTCTGGTGGTTTTTCTGTACAGCCTGGTGCCTGGTCTAGCACCGGAATGTTCATTAGGGTAAATAGTTTAAAAAGATTTACTGCAATCTATGGTGCAGCTGGAAGCTATGGATATCTCTTCAAAGAACCTATGATTTCTACACTTGCAATTGGTGGATTTATGTACAAGGGCATTATGGCTAAAAAACTGGAAGCCACCATCATCATGGCTGGAGTATATTCACCATATACCAAATATTATACAGAGACCTGGTGGGTAAATAGACCCATTGTAATTCCATTCTTCAATTTCAATTATAAAATTACCAAAACATTCGGAATGGGAATAACGGGAGGAGGTACATATTTAGCAGGCCAGAACGTTTTAAACTATCAAGTTCTAATGGGGGCTAAGCTAATTTTATGAGAAATATACTTTTTGTAATATTGTTTCTGTTGGTAGCAAAGTCCTCTTTTGCTCAATCACCTCTGTGTGTTTCTAGGCCAACGACATTCTGTTGTGAATATGTTTCCTCCGTTACTATAAACGGAAAACAATTCAACGGTAGCAATGGATTTACTGCTGCTTCTGGTGGCAATCCTGCTGGTTATTATGACTATACAGCAGCTATCAACACCATCCCTACTGTAACCGCTGGCCAACAAATTTCGATTCAGTACACGGCAGTTACGAATGGAAATTACATGGAATATTTTAAGCTCTGGATCGATTTTAACGGCAACGGAGTTCTTACAGATGCTGGAGAACTTGTTCATTCTTATAACACTGCTTGGACCGGAAATAAAACAGTAACCTCGACCTTCGTGGTCCCAACAACTGTCTTCAATGGACAGGTCTATATGAGGTTTATTATGCAGTATTCAGGATCTCCAGTTATTTGTGGAACATATCCATATGGTAACACTTTCGATTTTGTTACAAATATCACAGGAGCGGTTCAACCACCACAGTATTTCTCTTATTATGGTTCCGTTTTAGATAACGATGGTAATGGTGAATCTGCTATTGGTATACAGCTTCACAAAAAACTTAAAGCAAGCTCAACTTACTCTTTGCACGGAACATACCTCACCGATCCAACAGGGGAATTTGAGATGGTAACAAGCTTAGATACATCTGTTTATGATTTCAAAATTATTTTTCCTTCAATTTCTGTTGGAACCCCGAGTGTTTCTGATGCAACTTTTTTTAATCAGAAGATATTTACAGGGAATCTAGAGTCAGTGGATTACTATCGGGCTGATGTTAATTTCAACGATGAAATTACAATTACAGACATTTATTCAATTTACCAAAGAACTCATGGATATCCTTGGAAACCCGGAATACCTTCGCATCTTTACTTTTCTGAAAGTGACTGGAATAGTATTCAGAACAATTCTGTTAATCTCAGGACAACAATTCCTGGATTTCAATCAATAGTAATAAATAATGCTATCACATCAGACACCACAAATGTCAGATTGGTAAAGGTTGGATTTAAAAACTAAAAGCAAATTAAGGGAATGAGACTCGTTGTTTTATTCATAATTTTCACAAACTCTCTCTTTGCCCAATTCACTTATTCTGGGTATATCTATAATGCTGACGGGTCTGGAGCAGGCGGAGTTCCTGTTAAACTTTACAGAAGAACAAATTCTACAATTTCTGGATTTACTTCACAAACAAACTACAACGGACACTCCTACTACAGATCAACTTCCAGTGCCACTTGGACTACAGCCAAATCTAACTGTGAAGCAATGGGAGGACACCTAGCAACCATATCAAGTGCTGGTGAAAACTCATTCCTTTTTGGAACTTGGCCTTCTGGATGGATAGGACTTTACCAAGACAAGACCGGCGCTTTTTATTCGGAGCCAAACGGTGGCTGGAGATGGACAGAAAATGATGTTGACGATTATTCTCACAACTTTGATTCTAAGAATTACACAACAACTCTTGTCGATAATGCTGGATCCAAGAACGCCACCATGTACAATGGACCAATAAGATCTACGACAGGTGGTGATTATGTTCAATTCGACGGAGTTAATGATTATGCAATCACGGGTAATCTCGCATCTTCCTTTCCTAATTCACAAGAAGTACAAACAATTTCTCTACTCTGCTATCCACAAGATCCTGGAGTTTTGGTATCCGAACTTGGCGTAGGTTCTGCTAGCAGCGGATGGCACGAGTCGGTTATGGAAATCACAGCATCAGGAACTCTAAAGGTTGGTTTTTGGAATGGATCTGGAATTTCCAATATTTCAACCTCAATTTCAATGAGTACCTGGCATCTAATAACAATGACCTATGATGGATCAACTTTAAGAGGCTATTTGGATGGTGCTTACTTCGGAGCAATAACTTTCAACAGGGACGTACCTCATGCCTATGCTGGAAATGGACTTTACTACGCTTTAGGTAAGGATGATGCTACTAATATGGGCAACGGAACATATGCAAATTTCCGACTTGGCTACTTCCGGGTTTTCGACAGAGTCCTTTCAGAAGACGAAATTGACAGAAGCTGGATGCATATCTCTTACCGATATGGAAGAATGAAATACACAAACTGGAATGGTGGAGAACCTAATAATGCCGGCGGAGAGGATTACATTCAGTTTGTAACGAGCGGAAGGTGGAACGACCTCCCAAATACTTCTCTTCCGTACGTTATTGAATTTGATTATGTAGTTACAACTTCTTCCTGGTCACTATACAAAACAATTTACACAAACACAAATGGTTATTATTCCATAAGCGAGACATACGACCCTTCTAAAGAATATTACATTCAAATTGACATACCAACAATTTCACAACCACTGTCTTCATCAGATGGTCAGGAGGTATCAGATCTTATTCTTGGCTTAACTCCCAAGGATGGAGTTTCATATTATTCATTTGATGTTAATTTCGACAATAAGATAACAATCTCGGATCAGTATAGAATCTTTGGAAGAAAGAATGGACTATTCAACAGCTGGGCCGTTCCTGATTTACGTCTTTTTACACCTTCACAATACACAACTATCAAAAACTCTAATTCAAACGTTAGATCTTCAATTCCTGGGGTTACCTCCATTACAACATCTACCCTATCTTCCGGTGGTAGTGCAAATTATTATTTGATAGCAACAGGTTACTCAGGCAAGGTAGACTATTGATATATAAAGCATGTTAGCAATTTTATTACCCATAATGATGGCTGTATCTACACCAAAGATAGACACAGTCTATAACTCTTCCAATATTAAGGAAATAGACGGAAGAGACGTTAGATTCGGAGTCGTTGAGACTGTCGAAGAATTGATCTTAGATGCAAATCTAAACCACGAGAATGCGGTTTATTCTGTAGAAATTGTGAGTATAGAATCACCACAAGAAATGCTGAATATTGCAGGAACACAGTGGCTGAAGAAAAATTATGTTGTGAAGGTAGCAATCATTCACGACGGAAAGTACTACTACGGACAAGGAGTTAGAAAGACAACTCTCTTTGCTATGTTCCTTGACGTAGAAGGAGGTGAGGTACCTCTAAATAGAAAAGCTTTCTCTAAGGCTTTGGAGTCTGCTCTCAAGAAATCCGTAGCAGAGCTTGCAAAATCTTAAGATATATAGAACAAAGAAAATCAAAGAGATGAAAGCAAAGAGAATTAAACTTTTCGAAGATTTCCAAGAACAGTACACTACAGAGAACCAAGTTCTTGAAGCAGTCTTTTCAGACTGGAAAAATAATTTAGACCTAGATTTGAATTCACTTTATGAAGACGACGTCGAGGTAGATTTGACAGAGGAACCTGAATACTCCAGAGGTGAAAAAGCTGCTCTTGCTCGGGATTTCCAAATCATGACAAAACCACAGCTTGCTGCTTTATATTTAGCAGCACTTGGACTGGAAGAGGACGAAAGTAAGGGAAAATATTTGATCATGATCCCAGGTATCGAAGATTTTGGATCTTTTGATGAATCTAGAGCTTTCGAACTCACAACACCAGCATTCGCAGATGCAATTGGATTGGAATCTTTCGGAACTGTTACTAGAACAATCAACAAATTTGCAAATCTAATCTCGGGAGAAGGAGAAACAGCTGGTGAAGCACTTTATCCAAAGGTTGTAAATGCTTTTAATGAATTCTCAAAGATGAACCCAACATCTATTGCAAACATTGCAGCTGAAGCACTACAGGATGTTTCTTATACTAAGAACAGAGACAAAGCTGCAGAGATGATGGGCAAAGCCGCTATGAGGGCTCAGGAAAAGAAACAGGAGATGGCAAAAATGGGTGAGAAGATTTTCACACTTATCAAAGCATTGAAAACTAATGTTGCTTTTTCAGATCCTAAAAAAGCTCAAAAAGCCGCAATCATGAGAATTGCTAGAGAAACTTCAATGGACCCTTCTAAATTAGAAATGGCATTGCAGAAATTCTTAGTTTCGAATAACCTTGCTTCTTATTACCAGAAGTGATAGATTCTTAATAAATGAGCTGGACTTAAAAGGTCCAATAGAATCTTTAAAGAAAAACCGACGATCTTCATCGGTAACGTATAAAGGATCATGGGAGAAATTGGGATCACAACCATTTTCTCCCATTTCCATTTTAAATAGCTCCTCGCTTACCAAACAATCTTCTAGAACCTTATCTCGAATCTGATAAACTCTTTGGTATTCTTTCGAAATAAGAACGAATAAAAAGAAGGAGGTAAAAATAAAACCAGTACCTGCTGACACAATTAAGAAAAGTACCGCAAAAATTGCAGTTGCAATCTCATAGGGAATAGAAAAGTCAAATGGAATAATTCCAAATAGAAATCCAGTCCTCTTGTGGGAATCTAGTTTTTGTTTATAAAAATCGTTTGCTTCCATCTTGTTTAAATTGGATGTAAAGATATTAAACCTTTTCGTTTGGAAAAAAAGAAACGTGGAATTTCAAACTTTCCAGAGTCATTTTTTCTAATAGTTGGGAAAGAGAAGCGTTATGTTCATCTATGAGATTTTTGTAAAACCACTTGATTGGATCAATACCGGAATTTCCATGTGCTGCCATAAAGGATTTTAAGAATTCTCCACTCATGTGTTGATGAGATCTTAATTCTTCTGTTTTAGGGAAATCTCCACCACTCAAATGAAATGGAAACGAAGGAAGAGCATAAGAATGAATCTCATCAGGTTTTTCCTTTGTGGCAATAAAAATTCTTGTAAGTAATCTGAATGTCCAACCGTTATAAAGATCTTTAATAATTTCAGCTCCGGTCGAAATCGACAACTTCAACCAGAGTTTGTGATGTGTTTTGGTGAATCCTAGGTTGTTAAGATCAAGAAGAAGTTCCTGATCATCCTCTGAAAGAGAGGCTCCTGGTTTTAAAGAAATCGGAAGGAGTACTTGGAGACGGTGACAACTAGTGGGATTTTGTTGATTTTGGTAATCGGAATAAGGATCAGAATGAGGACCTGTTAATTCATCTTCTATGAATCTCAAGTCTTCGATGGATTCTATGAAAACTGAAGTCCCTCCAACACTTTTACCTTTCAGATTCAGCAAAAATTCAGCCCAGAAATCAACTGATTTGAATTCACCAAAAGGTGAGAACCACCTGAGTGTTTTTCCAATTTCCAAATTTCTTTTATTTAAATTTCCCATATTGCTAAGTTAAGAAAAACAGTTCGATAAAAAAAACGAAACAAAGGTGTGTTTTCTAGATAAATACTCTAATAATCTATTAAAATGGCAGCACCATACGAATCTAGAAGATATGTTATCTTCGATGTGTCAGA
>VFQS010000593.1_pt1 | contig 38930 bp, 40 predicted proteins | sample 3512361 | NCBI WGS metagenome assembly VFQS01 (sample SAMN10412375, study PRJNA504923) | tailings metagenome | isolation source: Relicate 1 Philex TSF3 active mining | place: Philippines
TGGTAAAGGTTTGGTTGAATTTAATTTATGATAGATGGATTGTTAATTAGTTTGAGAAATAACAGATTCAATTTCATCTTTAGCTCGAACACCAAAACCATCATTACTCCAAACTTTTGTTTGGTTTTCCCCAACTAATAAGAAAGTAGGGAATTTCCCTTGGGCAATACTAGCCCATTTTTCAGGTGTGGACGAATAATTAATAGGAAAACTTTTTCCGATTTCTTTTTTATATTCTAAAATTGATGAACTATCCGAACTACAAACAATATAATTGATTTTTAAAGATGGATTTCGTTTTTTCAATACTTTGAGCGATTCAATTGATCCAAAACAAAATGGACATCCAGGAATTGTAATTACGATTAATTCTTTTTTTACTGTTTTTGATGGAAGTGATTTTGTTTGAATTATTTTAAATTCATTTGAGAAGTCACCCTGATAAATTGGATTTAGTGTGAAGTAAATTAAAAAAGGAATCATCCAGATGAAAAATCGGATAATTCTAATCTTACCCTTTAATTTTGAAAAGATCCAAAATAAAAAAACTCCTCCAAATATCGATAAGATATAAGGAAGAGCTTTAGTTATTGTCCAACTAAATAACATTTATTTTAAAGTACAGGTAGATGAAGTTTTTGAATAAACTGCAGTTTTATTCATTATATCATCTGTAATTTTTTTTCCAGACTGTGCTTCATCACATTTAGTAGTTGCTGAACTTTTATCAAGGTTTGTTAAAGCAATATCTTGTGTATAATTGTACGGATAACCATTTAAATTTGCAATAGATGCATATTTTTGGTCAGTTAAAACACTTTTTGATTCACAACTACAAGTCCAATCTTTTTTACAAGAACTTAATCCTAATAGCGCTAAAGCACTAACTAATAAAACCTTTTTCATTTTCATTTTTTATTTAATCGTCAAAAATATGTAAAATAATTATTTGATTATTTCAAATGTGTAAAAAATATTTGACAATCAATTTGTCATATTTGTTAAATGATTCACAGAGGAGAAATAGTTGAACGTGCTATTAGAAATAGTTGTATTCCTTTTACGACGATTGCTAAAAAATTGGGAAAGACTCGTCAATGGCTATACTATGTTTTTGAAAATCCTAATGTTTCGTTAGATTTAGTAATAGAAATTGGTAAAATTATATTTTATGATTTTTCAAAAGATATACCTCAAATTATCGTAAATAGTTATTCAAAAGAACAATCTCTAGATACTAATTTTGAAAACAACCAAAATTCGGACTTTTGGAAAGAAAAATATTTCAATTTATTAGAGGAACATTTGGATTTATTGAAAAAATTTTCTGAATTAAACAAATAATCTTATTTCCTTTCCTCCAACAACAATTTCATATCTTTCAATAAAACGGATACGTCTTTGGCTGATGTACCATCATAATAACCACGGATTTGTAGTTCTTGGTCTACCAAAACGAAATTATTTGTGTGAATAAAATCGCTACCAGCATCGCCTAAATTTTCAGCTTCGGCTGGTTTCAAGACAAAAAATGATTTACGGGCAAGGCTATATAATTCTTTTTTATCGCCTGTCAAGAAATGCCATTGTCCTGAAATTGCTTTGTGTCCAGTAGCATAGCGTTTCATTTGTTCTACTGTATCTATTTCAGGCATTACAGTAAAACTCAATATTTTTACTTTCGGGTTATTAGCAAATTGTTTTTGAACACGTTGCATTTGTTTGTTCATTCTTGGACAAATCGTTCCACAGGTCGTGAAAAAATATTCAGCGACAAATACCTTACCTTTTACATCTTCTTGGGAAATCGTTTTTCCATCTTGATTTAAGAAAGCGAAATTTCCAATGGTATGACCGTATCCAACACGTTGAATGGAACTGTCAACCATTTCCTCTTTCATATCGATAGGATTAAAAACTGGAAGTACCTTTTTGTTTTCGTGGTAAGTCTTAATCTTAAAAGACACATAAATTCCAACGATAGCAAGAACCAGTAAGAAGATGATACGAGTTTTCATCAAAGTAATTTTAGAGTGTGAAAGTAAAGTTTATTCTTGAATTGAAAAATAATTTCATTCATAGTTCGTTTGAATTTGCTAGTTCTGTTTGTATTTTTTTAGGTAAAGATTTAACAACCATATCGTAGGAATGTTTGATCCATTTTTTCAATTCATCGTCGTTCAATGAACCATCCAAAATAATTGTATTCCAATGTTTTTTATTCATATGCCAACCAGGAATGATCGCCGGATGTTCTTCACGATGTTGAATGGCTAATTCTGGATCGCATTTTACATTAAAACTTTCAAATTTATCAATGTTCACCAAAGCAAACATTTTATCACAAACTGTGAATACCAATGTTTCTTGATCAAAAGGCATTTTTTCATCCGTAGCAGGTAGTGAAAGACAAAAATCTCGAAAGGTTTCTATGTTCATCCTACAAACTCTCTACGTATTTCTTAAAGTTATTTAAAATCATTTGCCAGCCCATCTGTTGCATATCGTGTGGGTTTTGACTTTCAGGATCAAATTTTTCTACAATGTGTACTTGATTGTCTTTTTCTGAAAAATGCACTTCTACGTTGCGGTTGTCCTCTAAATGGTATTTTACTAATGCATTAGGAATGATTTCATCGTAAAAACCAGTTAAATCAAAACCAAAACTACCGTCTTTCGCTTCCATACGTGTAGTAAATTGTCCACCAACTTTTAGGTCACCTGTTGCACGTGGTGCGTGCCAATCATCACTAGCAAAACACCAATTAATTACGTGTTCTGGTTGGTTAAAACATTCCCAAACGGTTGCTAAAGATGCGTTTATTGTTGCTTCTACGGTTATCATAGTGGTTAGTTTAAAGTGAAAAGTATAGAGTTAAAAGTAGTAATTTTTATTGTTAGTCATTAGTCAATAGTTTTTTGTCATTAGAGTTTATTTTATTTCCATTTTCTTATCAAAGAATAATATTATTAACTTCCACGAAAAAATATTTTTATGGCTTTAGATATTGATTTATTAGCACGTATTTGTAAAACACCGGGCACTTCTGGTTTTGAGCAACAAGTTCTCGCTTTAGTTTTAGATGAATTAAAAGGTTTTGCAGATGAATTAACTACGGATAATTTGGGTAACGTTTACGCAATCAAGCGAGGTAAAGAATCCAAAAAAGTGATGATTGGGGCGCATATGGACGAAATTGGTTTTATGGTTACTCACATCGACGATAAAGGATTTATTCGTTTTACAACTTTGGGTGGCTTTGATCCTAAAACCTTGACTGCACAACGTGTCATTATTCACGGTAAAAAAGACATTATAGGAGTGATGGCTTCGAAACCTATTCACGTGATGACTCCAGATGAGCGTAACAAAGTTGCTAAATTATCTGATTATTTTATTGATACTGGTTTATCGAAAGATGAAGTGTTAGATTCAATTTCCATTGGTGATCCAATTACCCGTGAACGTGAATTTATCGAAATGGGGAACAATGTAAATTGTAAGTCATTGGATAATCGTTTGGCAGTGTTCATTTTAATCGAAATGTTCAAACAATTAAAAGGAAAAGAAGTTCCTTATGATATTTATGGTGTGTTTACTGTTCAAGAAGAGGTTGGAATCAGAGGAGCAAAAGTAGCTGCTTTAAATATCAAACCTGATTTTGGTTTTGGTTTAGATACGACCATTGCTTTTGATTTACCAGGTGCAGCAGCTCACGAAATGATTACAAAACTTGGGGAGGGGACAGCGATTAAAATTATGGATGCTTCTTCTATTTGTGATTACCGTATGGTTGCTTATATGAAACAAGTGGCAGAAAAGCATAATATCAAATGGCAACCTGAAATTTTAACTGCAGGTGGTACGGATACTGCTGGAATTCAATTAATGACGGACGGAGGATCTATTGCAGGTGCAGTTTCAGTTCCTACAAGACATTTACATCAAGTGATTGAAATGGCTAATAAAGATGATATTCAAGCAAGTATTGATTTATTAACTGCTTGTGTTTCTGATTTAAATAATTACGATTGGTCTTTTAAGTAATATTTATTCAATTTCACATTTTTGAGTGCCTTTTGAATCTGTTGTACATTTGATTTCTAGGCACTCATTTATGTTTCTTTTATAGAAAGTATTACTTTCGAAAAAATATTGTTTGGTATTGTTACTACAGTAATTTGTTGTAATTATATCATATACAAAAAGCGTATCCTCTCCATATTTTTGAGGCAACAAAGTATTTGTTTTGAATTCTCTAATTAATTCACAGTCTTTACAATTCGATTCATTGTTTTTTTTGCAACTAATAAAGAAGTAGCTTATAATAAAGATTGATATGAATTTCATGTGGTTTTCATTTGATTCAAAATAACAACTTTTTATTGAAATAAAAAAGGGCGATTCAATAAATGATCGCCCTTTCTATATTGTATTTTGAGTATTATAGTTTTCTTGCTACTTCCACTTCTTCAAATGCCTCAACGATATCTCCGATTTTAATATCGTTAAATTTATCAATATTCAAACCACACTCATATCCGTGTTTTACCTCTTTTTGATCGTCTTTGAATCGTTTCAATGAACCAAGCTTACCTGTATGTATTACAATGCCATCACGAATAACCCTCACTTTAGAAGTACGTTTGATTGTACCTTCTGTAACGAAACATCCAGCGATTGTTCCAACTTTAGTAATATCAAATGTTTCACGAATTTCAGCTGCACCTAATACTTTTTCTTCGATATCAGGGGATAACATTCCTTCCATTGCATCTTTAATCTCTTCAATTGCTTTGTAGATTACAGAGTATAAACGAATATCAATTTGTTCTTGATCAGCTAATTTACGAGCTGCTGCAGAAGGTCTAACTTGGAAACCAACGATGATCGCATCAGAAGCAGAAGCAAGGTTGATATCAGCTTCAGAGATTGCACCCACACCTTTGTGTACGATACGGATTGCGATTTCGTCAGTAGATAAGTTTTGTAATGCATCTGATAATGCTTCGATAGATCCATCCACGTCTCCTTTGATAATCAAGTTCAACTCTTTGAAGTCTCCGATAGCCAAACGACGTCCGATTTCGTCTAGTGTAATATGTTTTGTAGTACGTAAACCTTGCTCACGATATAATTGCTCACGTTTTGTTGCGATGTTTCTTGCTTCACGCTCATCATCCATTACGTGGAACTTATCTCCTGCATTTGGTGCGCCACTAATACCTATAATTGATAATGGTGTAGCAGGTCCTGCCGTTTTTAGACTTTTACCATGTTCGTCATGCATTGCACGTACTTTACCATAGTGGCGACCTACTAAAACAACGTCACCTACTTTCATGGTTCCAGCTTCAACAAGCATATTGGTTACATATCCTTTTCCTTTATCTAATGAAGATTCAATAACAGTACCCACAGCATTTTTGTTTGGATTTGCTTTTAAATCTAAGATTTCAGCTTCTAGTAAAACTTTTTCAAGTAACTCTTGAATGTTTAATCCTTTTTTCGCTGAAATTTCTTGACATTGGTATTTACCACCCCATTCTTCAACTAAGATATTCATTGCTGAAAGTTGCTCACGAATTTTATCAGGGTTTGCTCCGTCTTTATCAATTTTATTGATAGCAAACACCATTGGTACTCCTGCAGCTTGTGCGTGAGAGATAGCTTCTTTTGTTTGTGGCATCACGTCATCATCCGCTGCAACTATGATAATAGCAACGTCAGTTACTTGGGCCCCACGAGCACGCATCGCTGTAAAGGCTTCGTGACCAGGTGTATCCAAGAAAGTCATTTTACGACCATCATTCATAACCACTGAGTATGCACCAATGTGCTGTGTGATACCTCCAGACTCACCACTCGTAACGTTCGAATTACGAATACGGTCAAGTAATGAAGTTTTACCATGGTCAACGTGACCCATTACAGTTACGATCGGAGGTCGTGAAATTAAATCTTCCTCTCGATCTTCGACTGTTGGTATAGCCTCCTGTACCTCAGCACTTACAAATTCGGTTTCGAATCCAAATTCTTCTGCAATTATGTGAATGGTTTCAGCATCTAAACGTTGGTTAATTGACGCGAAAATACCCAGCGACATACATGCAGAAATTACTTGAGTTGGACTAACATTCATCATTGCTGCTAATTCAGAAACAGTAACGAATTCTGTTAGTTTTAAGATTTTTTCTTGCATTTCAGCATCAATCATTTCTTGCTCACGACGCTGCATAATTGAATCACGTTTTGCTCTTCTATTTTTAGAGGCTTTTGATTTACCACCGCTATTAGAAAGACGAGCTAACGTGTCTTTAATTTCTTTTTGGATATCTTTTTCGGTAGGAGCAACTTTAGGAGCATTTGGATTTGGTCTGTTTCCAAATTTATTATTCCCTTTTTTATTGTTTCCTCCACCTTGTTGGTTTTGCTGGTTCCCTGGTGTATTTTGTTGAGCAACTTTCGCTGGATCAATTTTCTTGATGCGCTTACGTTTTTTACGTGGCTCATCACCAGGTTTTTGTCCCCCTTTGTTATCAGAAGTTTTTGGTTTCTCTACAGGCAGTTCAATACGTCCTAGTACCGTTGGGCCTGAAAGAACTTTTCGTTCAACACGAATAGTTTCGATTTCTTTAGGAGCTTCAACAACAGGCTCTACTTTAGGAGTTTCTACCACTTTAGGAGTTTCAACTACTTTCTCTTGTGCAACAGGTTTAGCCGGTTCCTGTTTAGCAGCTGGAGTTGGTTGATTTTCTTTAGTAGATTTTTTATCCTCTTTTTTCTTTTTATCAGGACGTGTTTTAGAATTGATTTTATCTAAATCAATTTTACCAATTACTTGAATTTGAACATCTCCTTCACCTATTGTTTTTGACTGATTTTCAACAGGTGTTTCTGCATCTGGAGTTTTTTCAACAGGCGTGTCAACTACAGGTGCCTCTTCAGAAACAAATATCGGTTCAACAGGAGTGTTTTTTACTTTTTCAAGGATGGAAACATCGAAATCATCTTCATCATCCTGAACTTCTTTTGTTTCAGGCTTTGTGTCTTTTAAGGAGATAGTTTCTCTTTTTTCACGCTTGATAGCAGTCAATTTCGCTTGTTCTTTAAGCGTTTGGTCGTCTGCAAATTGCTTTTGTAGCATTTCAAAATGTTCCCCTTCTAATTTAGAGTTAGGGTTTGGATCGATAGCAACACCTTTAGATTGAAGGAATTCTACTAACGTAGATACTCCAACATTTAATTCACTTGCTACTTTACCTAATCTTTGTACTTTTCCGGCCATATTTTTATTTTCTTCCTACTAAATATAGGTTTTATTTTTGTTTTTGTTAGTTGAATGTTATAAAAGGGGTTTTAACCCCCAAGTATTATTCAAATTCAGCACGCAAAATGCTTAAAACTTCTTCTATGGTTTCTTCTTCTAAATCGGTTCTACTTACTAAATCTTCTATTGTTAATTCTAATACTGATTTAGCTGTATCACAACCAATTGCTTTCAATTCGTCGATGATCCATCCATCGATTTCATCTGCGAAATCATCTAAATCAACGTCTTCGATATCTACTTCACCTTCACGGTAAACGTCAATTTCGTATCCTGTTAATTTACCTGCTAATTTGATATTGTTACCACCTTTACCAATTGCTAGAGAAACTTGATCAGGTTTCAAAGAAACTTTCGCTTTTTTCTCTTCTTCAACAATATCAACAGAAGTTATTTTCGCTGGAGATAAGGCGCGTTGGATAAATAATTGTGGGTTTGTAGTAAAGTTAATTACGTCGATATTTTCGTTTCTTAACTCACGAACGATACCGTGAATTCTTGAACCTTTCATACCAACACATGCTCCAACTGGGTCAATTCTATCATCGTAACTTTCGACTGCAACTTTTGCTCTTTCTCCCGGTTCACGAACGATACGTTTGATTGTTATTAAACCATCAAATACTTCAGGAACTTCTAATTCGAATAAACGCTCTAGGAATTCAGGTGCTGTTCTTGAAAGGATAATAACTGGGTTTGAGTTACGCATATCTACTTTTGCAACAACAGCGCGAACAGCTTCACCTTTTTTGAAATAGTCAGATGGAATTTGCTCTGATTTAGGTAAGATCAATTCATTCCCTTCATCATCCAATACCATAATCTCTTTTTTCCAAACTTGGTAAACTTCACCTGTAACGATTTCACCAATACGCTCTTTGTATTTTTTGTAGATATGATCTTTTTCTAATTCTAAAATTCTAGAGATTAAGTTTTGACGTAAAGCCAAAATGTTTCTTCTTCCAAAATCTTCGAATTTAAACTCTTCAGATACTTCTTCACCAACTTCAAAATCAGGTTCGATTTTGATGGCGTCAGAGTAAGCAATTTCCGTATTTGAATCTTCCACCTCTCCATCTGGAACGATTTCTTTATTTACGAAAATTTGAACGTCACCTTTTTCGATGTTAACAATCACCGCAATGTGTTCGTCCGTATTGAATTTTTTCTTCAACATCGCACGGAATACATCTTCCAATACGTGTTGCATTGTTTGTTTGTCAATACTCTTTAATTCTTTGAATTCCGAAAACGAATCCACTAACTCTAAGCTATTCATCGCCTGTTTTTTTATTTAAATGAAATAACAATTTTTGTTTCTTTTATTTCTGTCATTGGGATGGTTTCATCCTCAACGATGGTTTCTTTCTTTTTACTACCTTCTTTTTTCTCTTTTCGGGTAGTGGTTACAACCAATGCTTCTTCTGTTGCCTCTTTCAAAACAGCTTCTTTTTCAGAACCATCTTTCAATGTCAATGCAACTGTTCTTCCAATGTTTTTAACATATTGTGGGAGTACACGCAGAGGTTTGTCTAATCCTGCTGAAGACACGTGAAGTTCAAAATCTTGCTCTTCTCGGTCTAAATTGTGTTCAACGTTACGTGATACAGAAACGCAATCCTCAATCGCTACGTAACCTTCTACTTTATCTATTTCTAATTCGATCACCGATTTTTTAGAAATGGAAATGTCAACGATAAATAAACCTCTGTCTAGTTCATCGATGCGCTCTTGTGCTAATTTGCGGACTAAATCTTTTGTAATCATTGTGAAAAAAAAGAGGGGACTTTTCATCCCCTCAATCAATTAATTCTTAAAACTGTTACAAATTTAGTTATTTTATTTGAATGTGCAAATTTTTTTACAACCCCCAACATTGTGAGCAAACCGTTTGTTCGACGCGATTTTCGATTTCATCAGGTACTTTTGAAAAAAAATCTATATGAGTTTGTTTTTCGATTTCATCTATGGAATGAACAAAAGAAGAGAGAGGTAAACTACTTCCTTGATTAGGAATAATAAAACCGATCGCTTTGATTTCTGGTTGGGTATAATCCAAGATAACTTTATAGAATGCCTTAGGTATTGGAATTTTATTAGGACCAATAGTGGGTAAATTAGATTCAAGTATTGGTCCAGTAGTTATGTAAACAGCTTTATTAGTAATTGCCCAATCGCGGACTTGTTCTTCGAGTTTTTTCCAAATTCCACGATTGAAACTTTTGTCTTGGGGTGACATGTTTGATAAGTAAAAAGATTCCCTCATGGCATCTTCAGACCATTTCATGTCTGCCGCAGGTGCTAAATGTCCTCTATCATATCCTGATTTTTTGTAATCATTCAAAGAAGCACTATTTTTAGTAATTAAAGGGTCCGGTTTGAATTTATCATTTCTAGCAATTGTTCCCTGAGTTTCAGAATCAGTTAATTCATACGCTACCCACTTTGCTAGTTTGTAATTTTCATCGTAGGAAAGACAATATCCAACGTGACACAAAATTTTTTCATTGTGACTCGTGGTAGGAAGCTCAATTTTTTCACTGTGTTGTTTGTAAACGAAGCTGAATAATACGAAACCTGAAATTATGATTAAGTAGTTAATTAATAGTTTCATTTTTAATAATTAAAAGTTAAACCAAATGAAATTGGATGAATACTTGTGATTCTACCTTTTGCTACATTATTTTCGTAGATGTCATTTTCATTAAAAAGTGGAATAAAAGAATAACTTATAAATCCTCCTAAACTTTTGAAACCAAATCTTAAGGTACCATCACATTGAAAAGTATTTAAGTTAAAATCACCTTTCGATTTTGTAATATATTGAATTTTTTGGTATTCAAATAAATTTTTAGTAGACGAACCAAACCTGTATCCTGCAATGAGACCTATTGAAACCCAAGAGTTTTTGGTTGGTGTATATTCAAGTAATATTGGAATTTGTAAGTAGGAAGCACGAATTTTATTGTATGTAAAGTTTAGTGAATCAAACGATTGATTTACTTTTGTGCTGTTGTTTGATTTATCAAAAGATTGCTTCAAAGTATAGTTTTTAATCAAGTCATAAGATGTGTGATTATAGCCAGCACCAATGGTTATACCTAAACGATCTTCTTTGATTACAAATTTATGATCTATGAAATTTACTTTAAAATTAAACGAAGAAAGAATGTTGTTTTTGAACTGACTATTACTTTCAAAACTTCTTTTAAAAGTGTTATCTACCATAAAATTTAAACCAAAATCAATTCCAGCCCAATGACCGTCATGAAGCTCATAATAACGTTTTGTGATTGAGTCATCTTCTTCATCATCAACAAAAAGAGAAAATTTATTTTGTGAGAAAGAAAAGTTGCTCAATAAAAAAAATAAGGAACAGATATAAATTAGGTTGAATTTCATTTTAAATGATTTAGTTTAATTAAATGTACAGAATTGAGATCTAAGTTACGTTATTTCAATTCAGAAAGTTTCATAAAAATGTTACAATGTACCTAAAAATAGTCCTCTTTACTATCTTTGTTCTAATAAGGAAATAAATTATGAGTACAATTTCAAACAATTTACATATTTACAATAGTTTAAGTGGTCAAAAAGAAAAGTTTGAACCGATTCATCTAGATAGGGTAGGTATGTATGTCTGTGGTCCAACACTTTACAGCGAACCTCACATGGGGAATATGCGTACTTTCATCAATTTTGATTTGATTTACAGATACTTATTGAAATTAGGTTTTCAAGTGAAATATGTTCGAAATATTACAGATGCAGGACACATTACAAACAGTGCTGGGGAAGATGTGGATAGCATTGGGAAAGTAGCGAAATTGGAACAGGTGCAATCTTTGGAAATTGTCTATAAATACAATGTCAAATTTCAAGAATTACAACGCATATATAATATGTTGCCACCAAGCATTGAGCCAACGGCAACAGGACATATTCAAGAACAAATTGAAATCATTGAGAAAATCATTGATAATGGATTGGCGTATGTTGTAAATGGTTCTGTTTATTTTGATGTGCGTGCTTATAGCGAAAAGTTCGAATACGGAATTTTGAGTGGTCGTAAAGTTGATGAGTTAGCCGAGGAAACAAGAATCTTAAATGCGCAAGACGAAAAACGTTTTTTTGCAGATTTCGCTTTATGGAAAAAGGCAAATCCAGAAGATATGCAAATTTGGCGCTCGCCGTGGGGTGATGGAAATCCAGGTTGGCACATTGAATGTACCGCAATGAGTACAAAATATTTAGGGAATCATTTTGATATACACGGTGGTGGAATGGATTTGAAATTCCCGCATCACGAAGATGAAATTGCTCAAAACTGTGGCGCATTAGGCTGTAATCCTGCTAAATATTGGATGCACGCGAATATGTTGAATGTCAATGGACAGAAAATGAGTAAGTCGTTCAATAACTATTTTTTACCGAAAGAGATTATTGAAGGAACGACCAATGTTTTTGAAAAGCCCTATCCTGCAAATGTGTTGCGTTTTTGTATGATGCAAGCACATTATAGAAGTACACTTGATTTATCATCCGACTCGTTAAATGCAGCTGAAAAAGGATTTGGAAGACTTTCAGAAGCGCTTTCGAAATTGGAAAAATTGCCAACAGCAGCAAATTCGTCGACCGATGTAAAAGCATTAGTGGATAGTTTTTATGCAGCGATGAACGATGATTTTAATGCACCAATGTTATTGGCACAATTATTTGAAAGTGTGAAATATATCAATTCTATTTCAGACGGAAATGCAACTATTACTGCGGATGATTTATCGCTTTTATCAACTGAAATGCACAGTTTTGTGAGTGATGTATTAGGATTGGCTATGACTACTGAACAAGACGATAGCAAATTAGACGGTGTGATGGAATTGGTTTTAAATCTTCGCCAACAAGCACGTACAAATAAAGATTGGACGACGTCTGACCAAATCCGTGATGGATTAGCAGCAGTTGGAATTGTTGTCAAAGACGGAAAAGAAGGTACTAGTTGGAAATAAATTTACTTCCCCGCACCCTAAGGTTCTCGAAGGGGGAGGGGGACAGAGGGGTAGGACAGTTCACTTTTAAGACAATGAAAATAACTTAAACGAAATCAAATTATCCTCCCCCTTAATCCCCCTCTAAAGGGGGAAACGATTAAATAAACTCATAATCTATAAATCATAACTCATAATTAATAAAAATGTTAACTCCTGTTCACGATAAAAAATTATTCTTACTTGATGCTTTTGCATTGATTTACAGAGCCTATTTTGCTTTTGCTAAAAATCCACGAGTGAATTCAAAAGGTCAGAATACATCGGCGGCTTTCGGTTTTACGAATGTTTTGATTGATGTAATCAAAAAAGAGAAACCGACACATATGGCGGTGGTATTTGATGCGCCCGGTGGTGCTACGAACAGACAAGAAGAATTTGCTGATTACAAAGCGCACCGTGAGGAAATGCCGGAAGACATTCGTTCGATGATAGATCCAATTAAGAAAATCATCGAAGCATTTAATATTCCGATTTTATTGAAATCTGGTTTTGAAGCAGATGATATCATTGGAACTTTGGCGAAAATTGCCGAAGAAGAAGGATTTTACACGTATATGATGACCCCGGATAAGGATTTTGGTCAGTTGGTATCGGATAAAATTTTCATTTACAAACCGGGAAGAGGAGGAGACCCTGCATCTATTTTAGGAGTAAAAGAAGTGTGTGAGAAATTTGAGGTTGACCACCCATTGAAGGTGATTGATATTCTTGGATTATGGGGAGACGCATCGGATAATATTCCAGGAATTCCAGGGATTGGAGAAAAAACAGCGAAGAAATTAGTGCAAGAATATGGTTCGGTGGAAAACCTAATTGCGAATGCAAATGAATTGAAAGGTAAGCAAAAGGAAAACGTAATCAATTTTGCAGAACAAGGATTGCTCTCTAAGAAATTGGCAACGATTATTTTAGATGTTGATGTTCCTTTTGATCCGTTAGATTTAGTATTAGAAGAACCGGATAACGAAAAAATCAAGGAGATTTTCACGGAATTAGAATTTAGAACACTGGCAAAACGTATTACAGGTGAAGAAATTTCAGTAACAGCACCTGTCAATGAAGCAGGACAATTCGATTTGTTCGGAACACAGAGTTTATTAGAAATTCAAGAACCGCTTCCGACTGCTGAATTAAAAACGATTGTAACGGAGAAACCAAACTATCATTTAATTACGTCAGAAGAAGAACGTGCTGAATTGTTAGCATTGTTGTTGCAACAAAAAAGCGTGTGTTTTGATACAGAAACGACCAATAAAGATGCGTTGAATGCTGAATTGGTGGGAATGTCTTTTTCGTTTAAATCACGTGAAGCATTTTATGTGGCTGTTCCAAACGAACAAGCAGATGCACAAAAAATTGTAGATGCGTTTTTACCCTTTTTTGAAAACGAAAGCATCGAAAAAGTAGGACACAATATAAAATACGATTTACACGTACTAGCGAATTACAACGTTGTTGTGAAAGGTCCGCTTTTTGATACGATGATTGCCCATTATTTAATTCAGCCTGAATCGAAACAAAGTATGGATTTCTTGGCGGAATATTACTTGCAATACCAACCGATTTCCATCGAATCCTTAATTGGTAAAAAAGGAAAAAATCAAGGAAATATGCGTGATTTAGAACCACGTGAGGTTTCTGATTATGCGTGTGAAGATGCAGACATTACAATGCAATTGAAAGCAATTTTGGAACCACAAATCCAAAAAGATCATTTAAAGGAACTTTTCTACGAAATGGAAATGCCTTTGGTGCGTGTGTTGCAACGTATGGAAAAAGAAGGGGTGAATATTGATGTGGAAGGATTACAAAATTATTCCATCGTGTTAGAGGAAGAAAGCAAACAACTTGAAAAAGAGATTAAGGAAATTGCAGATACCGATTTCAATCTCGATTCGCCGAAACAATTAGGTGAGGTGTTGTTTGATAAAATGAAAATCAGTGCCAAAGCGAAAAAAACCAAAACGGGTCAATATCAAACCTCGGAAGACGCCTTGGAGCAATTCCGAAACGACCACCCGATTATTGGTAAGATTTTGGAATACAGACAAAATAAAAAATTAAAAAGTACCTACGTGGACCCGCTTCCAACCTTACGTGATGTAAAAGATGGAAGAGTGCATACAAACTATATGCAGACGGTTGCTGCCACGGGACGTTTAAGTTCGAATAATCCGAATTTGCAAAACATTCCAATTCGTACGCAGAAAGGAAAAGAAATTCGAAAAAACTTTATTGCTCGCAATGCAGATTTCAAAATAATGTCGGCGGATTACTCACAAATTGAGTTGCGTATCATAGCAGCGTTGAGTGAAGACCCAGCAATGATTGAAGCGTTTCAGCAAAGACACGATATTCACACGGCAACGGCGGCAAAAGTGTTTCAAGTACCGATGGATGAGGTAACGAAAGACCAACGAAGCGCAGCGAAAGCGGTAAACTTTGGAATTTTATATGGTCAATCAGCATTTGGATTGGCACAGAATTTAGGGATTTCTCGTACCGAAGCAAAATCGATTATCGATAGTTACTTTGCACAATATGCTACAATTAAGTCTTTTATGGATAAAATGGTGAGCGAAGCAAGAGAGTTAGGTTATGTTGAAACCATTCGTAAACGCAGAAGATATTTACCAGATATCAATTCTGCAAATGCGATTGTAAGAGGATATGCGGAGCGAAATGCGGTGAATGCGCCAATACAAGGTTCTGCAGCAGATATTATCAAGTTGGCAATGATAGCAGTAGATAATGCGATGCAAGAACAAGGAGTACAATCAAAGTTGCTATTGCAAGTACACGATGAGTTGGTGTTTGACGTGCATCACAGCGAACACGAAATAATGCAGGAGTTAGTAAGCAACGCAATGGAAAATGCTATACATTTGGTGGTACCGATGGAGGTGGAGATGAAAATCGCTGATAATTGGTTAGATGCACATTAAGAATTGATTGATAGTCACATTTAATCATATAGATTTTAAACTTTTAAAAGGAAAATCCTTACTTGGGTTTTGTCTTTATGTTTTTTTATACCCTTTTTTTATTCATTCCCAGCAAAATGCTTCTAATTCGAACCATCAATTGTTGTGGAGAGTTACTGGAAAAGGGATTAAAAAGCCGTGCTACATTTTCGGAACCTATCATTCGAATGACCCACGAGTTTTTCGGTTTACCGACAGCACTTACACGGCTTTGTATAAATCCGAAGCAGTAGTTATTGAAGCTGATTTATATAGTATGTTTTCTTCGGTGGATACCCGAATTAAATCAGCTAAATTAACCTTTGATGCAGCCGGAAATCCAACGACAACAAACCGAAGAGCATCTAAAACTCGTTACGGAAACGAAGATGGACGTCCACAATTTTTAGATTTATTTCTACAATTATATGCTTACAATTCAGGAAAGAAATGTTTTACTTTGGAAAGTGTAGATGATCAATTGGCTGCTTTTGAGATGTTAAACAAATCTACTTTTCCAGGAATCAGTACCCCAACAGAACAAGTAACCGAAGAAATGCTCATCAAAGCCTATCAAGAAGGAGATATCGAACGCTTGCGTAAATCTGTTGAAAATCAATTGAAAAATGTAAAAGATGGATATCAATGGCTGATTAATGAGCGTAATTATGTGATGATGGATGGCTTCGACACACTATCCAAACAATTTGGTGTATTTATGGCGGTTGGAGCGGCACATTTATCTGGAAAAGACGGATTGATACAACTTTTGCGAGACAGAGGCTATAAAGTACGACAAGTAGCGGCCACATTTACCGGTCAACCGACAGAAATCATTGGAACCTTTCAACAGAACAACCATTTCATTTACCGAAACGAGCAATTACATTTCAAAGCCGAATTTGGAGGAAAACCGTTGGTCATTCGTGTTGGGGAACATACGGAAGTCGTGTATCAAGAAATGGGACAAGGAAACACCTATAAAATTGAAATTGAACCATCCTACAAGAATTTCACTCTGGAACGTTACGTGGAAAGTGTGTTTAATGCCCCCGAAAAAGCAGTGATTAAACGAGTAAAACTCAAAGACGGAACCATTGCGTATGAAGGTATTTCACAACAATATGGAGTAGGAATGTGTTGGATGCGCATTTTCCTATATAACGACCACTTTTACAGAGTGTATTGTTATGGTGGCAACAAATTTATGAATTCCAAACGCTATCTTTCGTTCTTCGAAAAAGTATCTGTTTTTTAGTTTCCCTCCTTGAGGAGGGGCAGGGGAGGTGACCTTTACTTTCTTTTTTAAATAATTTTGATTTCCTTGTCAGTCAGAGCCTGTCGAAAGTCAGTCAGAGCGAAGTCGAAGACTGATTAGAAAAGTTTGAAGCAGGGTAAGTGACAATCTTCTTTGTTTTAATTGACATTCAATTTTTCAATGATTATTTTCGCAGAATTAAACATTTCTTTATGCAACGTTATATCGCTCCCAAAATACAAGAACATTTGAGCAACAATCCTTTATTGTTGTTATTGGGAATGAGAGGGGTACAATCCGAGTTATTGGTAGAGTGTGTCATAGAAGACAAAGAACAAATTCTGCATTTAGATGGTTCGAAAAAGAAGACCATCAAAAAATTAGAAATCACCCAAAAAGGCGATTTTATCAAGGTTTTTGAAGGGAAAAAGTATGTGCTTTTCAAAGATGCGCAGTTTTTTACCCGCTTACAAGAAATGATAGAAGAGGTTATTTACAACCGCTATGAGATGCATTTGGTGTTGTGTTGTTCGTATGAACCTGTGATTGAAAAAATGTTTCGAGATGTTTTGCGAATGGAAGGGCTGGAAATGCGAATTTACCCGTTGATGTTTCAGGAAATGGCGAACCAAATGGGAGTTGTGGAGTTTGATAAACGCTTGGAAGAACGTTTGATTTATGGAAATTTCCCGAAGGTATTAGCAAATCCAGAAAATGCTGATAAATATTTGATTGGTTTGGTAAAAGAAGCCGTTTTCACCCATTTAAATCCGAAAGAACGCATCAATAAAGGAGCAAAATTGTTGAAGTTGTTGCAATGTTTAGCCTTTGATTTGGGAGAACCGATTTCATATCACGATTTAGGATTTCGCGTAGGGTTAGACAACGAAACGGTGGAACGCTACATCGATTTATTGGAAAAAGCATTTATCCTGAAAAAAATTCCTTCTTATTTTAACGACCATCGTTACGAATTGAAAAAGACACACATCGTCTATTTTATGGACAACGGTTTCCGTAATGCAATTATCAAAAATTTCCATCCACTTGATTTACGAAATGATGTTGATGCCCTATGGAAAAACTGGTTGATTGCAGAGCGTATCAAGTGGAATGATTTTAATGCAAATACGAATACATACTACTTTTGGAGAACCCATACCCGTTTACAGATGGACTTTATCGAAGAAAAAGCGGGACAAATTATGGCATACAAATCCATTTGGGACAAACGACGTAAACCTAAATTTCCGTTAAGTTTCAAAAAATACTATCCAGAAGCGGGACAATTTGCACTCAATCGCTCGACCTATTGGGGATTTTTAAGTAAGAAATAAACCGCTTACACCCCAAACGATTTCTAAAAAGTTTTTAATTTTACATCCATAAATTCTGTAGGTATGTCTTCATTTGATACAAAAGATTCGTTGTTAGAATCAGTAAATTCATTATTTCATTCTTTGAACAAAGGTGAATTGTCTGTAAATGAATTGGAAATGCTTGTTAATCAAACACGTGAACTTTTCGAAAGAGCAATTGTTGTGAGACACAAGGCATACGAAAAAGCACTAGGTAAAGTTGAAGAAACAATAGTTGTTCCTGTAGCGAAAGTCGAAGAAACAATTAGTAAAGAAATTCCTGAAATAATTGTTGAGGTGAAAGATGAAGTTGTTGAATATCATACAAAAGAAGAAGTGAAAACAACTTTCGATATGTCTTTTTCGTTGTTTGATGAACTAGAATCTGAAATCAAACCTAACGAAGAAAACACAGAAGAGGTAATTATTACAGAGAATGTTCAAATGACGGAAACAGTTGTTGAGCCAATCGTTGAACCTGTTTCAGAAATAAAAGAAGAAAAAGTTGCATTTTTTGAGCCAATCGCAGAAATTAAAGAAGAGGTAGTTTCTATTGTTGAGCCTGTTGTTGAAACAGTTGTAACTCCTGAACCTGTAAAAGTAGTGAATCAAGGGCCAAAAGATGTTTTTGATAAAATGTTAGAGGTTTCTGATAATTCATTGGGTTCTCAATTAATGGCGAAAAAATTAGATTCATTGAATGGTGCATTTGGCTTGAATGAAAAACTTCAAATGACACATGAACTTTTCAATGGTTCTAGTGAATCGTTTTATCAAGCGATTGATTTATTTGATTCATTAGATAATTTTTCTCAAGCTAAAGATTTACTAAATAAATTCAAAGAAGAATTTTCTTGGAATTTAGAAGCGTCATTAGTTACAGAATTCGTTCAAAAGATCGCTAGAAGATATGCCTAACTTTCTTCTTGTTCTTAGCATATTTTTCTCGATAACTGTTTACTCTCAGGAATATGCAAAAGAAGTAACAAAAGCCTTATGTTCAAAAGATTTTTTTGGGAGAGGATATGTAAAACAAGGAGATTCATTAGCAGCAAGATTTCTTGAAAACGAGTTTAAAAAACTCAATATTGAACCTTATCCAAAGAAATCTTATTTCCAATCATTTAAAAATCCTGTGGTTGCTTTTCCGGGTGCTATGACTTTGATGATTAATCAAGATACACTAGTGCCAGGTGTAGATTATATGGTCGATCCAAATTGTGGGACTGTAAAAGGATATTGGCGATATGTACAGTTATCAATCTCGGAATTATTTGACGATCAGTTAAAATACCGTTTTGCATCTTCTAAAGAAAAAGAAAAACAAGGGATTTTTAGTGTAGTTGTTGATATAAGAGGCTTAAAAGGAGATTCTTTAAAAAAGGCAACATTAGATTATATTCCGATGTTGGCACAGGCAGTAGATGTGTTAGTGCTTACGGATGAAAAATTTACATTTTCAGTGGGACGTGAACCATTAGGGTATGGGTTGATTTATTTGAAAGGAAATAAGTTTAAACCTTCGGCTGAAATCTATACGGATATTAAAGCAAAATATTTAATTAATCAGATTTCTTCGAATGTAATTGGTTTTATACCTTCTGCATTAAAGAAGAAAAAAGACCGTGAAAAGGCACAAACTATTGTTTTGTCGGCTCATTATGACCATCTGGGAGCAATGGGAAGTCAGACCTATTTTCCAGGTGCAAATGATAACGCTTCGGGTGTTGCTATGTTACTTGAATTAGCCAAATATTTCAAAGAAAACCCATTGGATTATAATGTGATGATTATTGCATTTGCTGGAGAGGAGGCAGGATTGTTAGGTTCAGAATATTTTGTCCGTTATCCTTGGATAGACTTGAAAAACATCAAATTTTTGGTGAATTTAGATATTATGGGGAGTGGAGAAGAAGGGATTACAGTTGTAAATGGGACTAAACACACGGATGAATTTAATCGTTTGGTTAAAATAAACGAAGAGAAAAAAGCATTACCGTTGATTAAACCCAGAGGTGAGGCAGCGAATTCAGATCACTATTGGTTTAGCAAAATGAATGTTCCTGCGTTTTTTATATATACAATGGGGCCCAATAAAAATTACCACGATGTATTTGATACCTATGAAAACTTATCTTTTGCGAAATTCAATGATATCAAAGACTTGCTGATAAATTTCGTGAGAACTTTCTGATATGCAAGCAAAGAAAATCATATTGGTTTTAGGTCTTGTTTTCACTTTTCAATTTTGCTTTTCTCAATCTTTTTTCAAAAACGCAGACTCTTTACATAAGAATAGAACTATAGGGATTACTGCTTTATATACTACCTCTTGGACGTTTAGTATTTTGGCTTTGAATTACGTTTGGTATGTCGATTATCCTTCTACTAAAATGCACACATTTAATGATTGGGATGAATGGTTTCAAATGGATAAGTTTGGACACATTTACACTGCATATCATATAAGTAAGAGTGTTGCCTTGTTTAATCGTTGGGCAGGAATGAAAAAAGTTCCCGCTGCGATTGTCGGCTCTGCTTTTGCTTTGGGATATCAAACCACTTTAGAGATTTTAGATGGTAAAAGTGCAGATTGGGGATTTTCTTGGGGAGATATGGTTGCGAATACGATAGGAGCGGTTGCGTATGCCTCTCAAGAGTATTTTTTTGATTCACAACGCATTTTATTAAAACAAAGTTACCATCCAACGGAATATGCTTTGTTACGCCCACAAGTGTTAGGAAATAATTTCATACAACGTTATTTGAAAGATTATAACGGTCAAACCTACTGGTTTTCTTTTGCACCTGCACAATTTTCTTCTAAAATTCCTTTACCAAAATGGTTCTGTTTATCAGTAGGATATGGAATTGATGGAAAATTGTACGGAACAGAAAATACAGCTATTTTTGATGGTGTAACTTACAATGCGCAACGTCGTTTCTTACTTTCATTTGATATTGATTTAACTCAATTAAACATTAAAAACAAAACACTTAAAGCATTTGTAAAACCTTTTAATGCGATTAAAATTCCTTTCCCAACTATTTATTGGCAGAATAATACGTGCTATATAAAAGGATTGTTTTTCTAGATTTTTTTGATTGCTTTTTAATTTCTCAATTTAAATAAAAACACTTCACGGATAAATTCAGTACATTTGCAGTTCAATTTTTATTACTATGGGATGTTCTAATTGTGGCACTGGCGGTTGTTCTTCGGGGGGCTGTCAAAGTAACGGAACCTGTAGTTCTGGTGGTTGTAATAAATTAGGAGTTTTTGACTGGTTGGCAAATATGAAGTTGCCACAAGGAATGAAACCTTTTGATATAGCAGAAATACGATTTAAAAACGGTCGTAAAAGTTTCTATAAAAACACGAAAAATCTTTCCTTAAATGTGGGAGATATCGTGGTGGTTGAGGCTAGCCCAGGATTTGATGTGGGTGTTGTTTCAATCGTAGGAGAATTAGCCAGAATACAGGTAAATAAAAAAGGAGGGAATAAGGAGAACTTTGAAACCCCTCAAATATACCGAATTGCAAATCAAGATGATGTCCAGAAATGGATGGATGCACGCAATCTTGAAAAAGAAGTAATGTATCAAGCAAGAACTTTGGCGGTAAACTTAAACTTAGATATGAAAATATCTGATGTTGAGTATCAAGGCGATTTAACAAAAGCAACATTTTATTATACTTCTGATGACCGTGTTGATTTTCGTCAGTTAATCAAAGATATGGCTGAGAAATTCAAGGTGCGTATTGAAATGCGTCAAATTGGATCTCGTCAAGAGGCATCTCGTTTAGGCGGTATCGGTTCGTGTGGCAGAGAATTGTGTTGTTCAACTTGGTTAACAGATTTTAGATCAGTTTCGACTTCGGCTGCACGATACCAACAATTGTCACTTAACCCTCAAAAATTAGCAGGACAATGTGGTAAGTTGAAATGCTGTTTGAACTACGAATTGGATATGTATTTGGATGCAATTAAGCATTTTCCACCTGCGGAGACTAAATTATATACTGAAAAAGGAACTGCTTTTCATGTTAAAACAGACGTTTTCAAAAAGTTGATGTGGTTCGTGATGGATGGTGAGAATGAATTTATTCCGCTTTCTCCCGATAGAGTGAAGGAAATCGTTGGAATGAATCAACAAAAGAAAAAGCCGCATTCGTTGAAAGACTTTATGATCAAGGAAACTGTAGTGGCTGAAATTGCTTATGAAAATGTGGTAGGTCAAGATAGTTTGAGTCGTTTTGATGATAATTTCGGTAACAAAAAGAAAAACAAACCTACAAGAAATACAAATCAAAGACCAGGAAATCCAAATCAACAACAACCAAACCAAAATAGACAACCACGCGTTGAAAGAGAACCGAAAACGGTAGAAGCAACTGTTGATACTGATGCGATTCAATCAAATCAACAAGGAGAAAATCCTCAAAAAAATAGAAATAACAATAACAAACGAAGAAATAACAACCGTAGGAATTTTGATAAAAACAAAGGTCAAAATACCCCAACGACAAACAATACTAACAATGAATAAAAAATTATTTACGGGTATTTTTTTACTACTGTTCGTAATAACTTCGTGTGGAGATAGTCCATATTTTCAAGAATCGGTTTCATTTACGAACTTAACTTGGTCTCGTAAGCAAAAACCAACCTTTTTTATTGATATAAAAGACGCGAATAAAACATATGAAATGATATTGACTTTCAGAACATCTACGCATTATCAATACCGTAATGCTTGGGTGTATCTGAATTCAGTAAGCCCAGATAAAAAAAGATACCGTGAACCTTTCGAAATTCAAATTTCAGATGATAAGGGATATTGGTTAGGTAAAAAAACGGGTTCTATCGTTGAGAATAAATTAGTTTTCAGAAATAGAAAATTCCCTACTGCTGGGAAATATACTTTTGTGCTCGAACAAGGGGTAATCCAAAAAGTTCTTTACGGAGTATATGATATTGGGTTAGAACTAAAAGAGTTGAAATAAAACAAATTATATTTCTTTACAAAATTATAAGGTGACTTTAAATTCAAAAGTCACCTTTTTAATTTTCTAAACTTACTAAATCCTATTCTTCACAATTTCTTCAACAACAGAAGGATCAAGTAGGGTGGAGGTATCTCCTAAACTCTCAATTTCTCCTTCTGCTACTTTACGTAAAATACGACGCATAATCTTTCCAGAGCGCGTTTTTGGTAAACCAGAAACGAACTGAATTTTTTCTGGTAAAGCAATTTTACCTATGATATTTGTTACAGTTTCAATGATTGATTTTCGTGCTTCATCTTGTTTGTCAATCGTATGATCTGAAACGACAAAAGCATATATGGACTGACCTTTAATCGGATGTGGATAGCCCACTACAGCAGATTCAATGATTTGCGGATCTTCATTGATCGCGTTTTCAATTTCTGCTGTGCCAAATCGGTGCCCAGAAACATTGATTACATCGTCTATTCTTCCAATGATTCGGTACATTCCATTTGCATCTCTTTTAGCACCATCTCCTGTAAAATAATATCCTTTGTAATTAGAGAAATAGGTGTCTATACAACGCTGATGATCTCCAAAAGTCGTACGAATCATCGAAGGCCAAGGGAACTTTACACACAAATATCCTTCTACTTCGTGTTCTTGAATTTCCTCTCCTGCTTGATTTAATAATACAGGCTGAATACCAGGAAGGGGATAACCTGCAAAAGTGGGTTTTTGTGGAGAAAGATTTCCAATTCCCGAAATCATAATTCCTCCTGTTTCTGTTTGCCACCAGTTATCTACCACCGGACAAACATCTTTTCCAACGTGAGTAGCATACCAATGCCAAGCTTCTTCGTTGATTGGTTCTCCTACAGTTCCTATGACTTTTAAAGAACTCAAATCGTATTTCTCAACGGGTTCTTCCCCAAATGCCATTAACGAACGTATTGCAGTCGGTGCAGTTAAGAATTGGTTTACTTTATATTTTTCTACTATTTCCCAAAATCTTCCTGCATCTGGATATGTTGGAATACCTTCAAACATTACTGTTGTAGCTCCACTTAATAATGGTCCATAAATTATGTAGGAATGACCTGTAATCCAACCGATATCTGCTGTACACCAATGAATATCACCAGGAGTATATTGGTAAACATTGGTAAAACTATATGCTGTGTAAACCATATATCCACCACACGTATGTACCACGCCTTTTGGTTTACCTGTTGATCCTGAGGTATATAAAATGAATAGATAATCTTCACTACTCATTTCTTCTGCTGGACATTCGGTTGATTGTTGTGGAACAATTTCTTCCCATTTTACATCTAAAGAAGGGTTGAATTGAATATTTTCGTTTAATACATTTAGAACCAATACTTTTTCTACGGATGGAGTATTTTTTACCGCTTCATCAACGACCTCTTTTAAAGCTACTGTTTTCGCTCCACGTCTTAAACCATCAGCAGTGATAACCAATTTTGCTTCTGCATCGATGATTCTATCTGACAATGAAGTTGCTGAAAATCCAGCAAAAACAACCGAATGTACTGCGCCTATTCGAGCACAAGCAAGCACTGAAATCGCTAATTCGGGAACCATTGGTAAATAAATACACACGCGATCCCCTTTTCCAACCCCAAGTGCTTTCAATGCATTTGCACATTGATTTACAGCTTCGTATAGTTCTTGATAGGTGAGTGTTTTGTTTTGAGTATCGGGGGAATTCGGTTCCCAAATAATGGCAGGTGTATCTTTAAGACTTGGTAAGTTTCTTTCGAAAATATTTTCGGTAATATTTAATGTAGCACCTTCAAACCATTTGATATCTAATTTTTCAAAATCCCAAGACAGAACCTTGTCCCATTTTTTCTTCCAAGTAAAATGTGAAGCAATTTCATCCCAAAAAAGTTCAGGTTGATTTACACTTTTCTGATATTGTTGTTGGTATTCTTCAAAAGTTTTGATTTTTAGATCTTGTATACTCATTGTATTTAAGTTTGAATTTTAAATATACATTAATTTTTATAAACTAAAAATGATCTATGTTAGTTGTACTTGAATCTATTTAAGATGATTTAAATCAAGGTTTTGATTTCAAAAACCTTTCAAAAAATTGACTCTAATGTAAATTAACCCTAAAATAATACTAAATTTGTTTTCAATTGCATGGTGAAAGAAAAGAAAATAGCAGTCATTGGTGGTGGTAGTTGGGCTACAGCGCAAGTGAAAATTCTATGTAATACGCAAGAAAAGGTGTATTGGTGGTTAAGATCTGATGAATCTGTCAACCATATTCTTAAGTTCAAACACAATCCAAAATATTTACAGTCAGTTGAGTTTAATACGGATAAATTAGTGGTTTCTTCTAATTTGGAGGAAATAATCAACGCTGCTAATTACATTATCATTGCTACGCCTTCTGCCTTTTTAACAAAATTGTTTGAAAACGTACCTAAAGATATTTTTCATGGAAAAGTAGTTTTTTCTGCGGTTAAAGGAATAATACCTGAATATAATTCTATACCAGCACGTTTTATCCATAAATCTTTTGGTGTTCCGTATTCAAAAATTGGGATCATTTGTGGACCTTGTCATGCTGAAGAAGTTGCATTAGAGCGTTTATCTTATCTTACTATCGCTTGTCAAGATGAGGTGATAGCAAATAATATGGCGAGAGCATTAGCTTGTCGTTATATTAAAACTACTGTTTCTGATGATTTATTTGGAACGGAGTTTTCAGCGGTATTGAAAAACGTATATGCTGTAGCATCAGGTATTTGTGCAGGATTGGGGTACGGTGATAATTTCCAATCGGTGTTAGTATCCAATGCAATACAAGAAATCGAAAATTTTATAGACGTTGTTCATCCAATTCACCGTGATGTTAAATCGAGCGCCTATTTAGGTGACTTATTAGTAACTGCTTACTCTAAATTTTCTCGTAACCGAACTTTTGGTTTCATGATAGGAAAAGGGTATTCTGTAAAGAGCGCTCAACTTGAAATGGAAATGGTAGCTGAAGGGTATTACGCGGTTAAGTGTTTAGTCGAAATTAATAAAAAATTCAATGTAGAAATGCCTATCATTCAGGCTGTCTACAATATTGTTTACGAAAAAATATCTCCAGTGATTGAAATGAAAATCCTAGCGGATAAACTTTCTTAAATTTTACAAATTGTAATCTGCAATTTGCAATCTTTCAATCTGTAATCTGTAATCTTTGAATTTAAAACTGACTCTCTACTTTTCTATTTCTTTTTTCTACCAAATACTTTCTCCCATATTCTGTAAGTATTGCTGTTCCACTACCAATTAAAGCACCAATAAGTACATCTGAGGGATAATGTACTCCCAAATACATTCTTGAATAACCTACACTTCCAGCCCAAAGATAAGCGGGTACATAAACATACCATTTTGGATAACATAGGGTTACTGCTGTTGCCACATTAAAAGCCATACTAGTGTGCCCGGAAGGAAATGAATGGGATCCTGCTTTAGAGTACTTTGTTATATCATTTGGATAGGTCACAAAGGGTCTAGGTCTATCAACACCTAATTTTAAGCCAACAGTTATTGCGCTTGAAAATAATTGTGCTGCAGCAATGGTATATGAATCGTGTTTTAGTTTATCGTCTTTTTTGATCACTCCAGCCAAAAAGATCCCAAGTGGAGCTGCAACCGCTACAGGTGTTATACTTTCTGTAACTACATACATCGGTTTACCAACGGATTCTGTATATTGACCATTGATGGTTTTTAATGTATTTATATCCCAATTTTGAGCAATACCAAATTGTAAAGCACAACTCATGCAAACGATAAGATTAATTATTTTTTTCATCATTTAAATGGTTGTTTTGTTCATTAACCGGTTTGTCGTAAATTAAATGTCTGTGTGGATACGGAATTTTAATTTCGTATTGTAAGAATAATCGATTGATTTCCATGCGTATTTCAGATTTGTAATTATTTATATCCCATGAATTATCGCACCAAAATAACAGTTCCATTTCTAAACCATTCTCACCAAAATTACGGAGTCTAACCTGTATTGGTTGATTTTTTTTTACTTTATGATGACTTAACGCTGCTTGTTTTAATAGGTTACTAACTAATTCAGTATCTGTTCCATATTGAACTGTAACAAAAATTGTGGAACGAGTTAACTCATTATTTTGGCTCCAGTTTTCTACATATTCTTGAGTAAGTTTTGCATTTGGTATTATGAAAACATTTCCTTCTCGCGTTTCAATTTGGGTACTTCTAACATTGATTTTTAGAATTTTAGCAAATACAGGTTCTTTGAATTTTGAGTCTCTAATTTCTACAATATCACCAATTTTTATGGTTCCTTCAAAAAGTAAAACGAGTCCAGAAAACATGTCTTTAAATACATCTTGGAAAATAAAACCAATTACGGCTAGCATGGCTGCAGAACCGGTAAGCAGCAACGAAATATTTATTTCAAATAGGTTTAAACTGAATAAAATAGAGAATACATAAATCGCGTATTTTGTTGTTTGAACGTAAATATATTCTGTGCTAGGGTTGAAACTTTCTCGCTGTCTTAACTTCTTGTTATAATATAACTTCATGAAATTGACAGATATTCTAGCTGCGAAAAAAACACCAATTACGATTATTATCTGAAAGAATGAAATACTTGCTTGTTTTGATTCTACAATTTTATAATTTAAAAAGTCTGTGAATGAAACATTGTTATTGTTGATTTTAAAGCTTAAAATAGAAATATATGCAGCTAAAAAATAGACGCTTTGACTTGATAATTTTAACATTGTAGTTTTTCTACCTTCTAACTTTATGTTGTTGTCTATGAGGTATTTTTTTAAAGATTGATGAATCAATCGGCTTAAAATAAATGCAATTGAATAAATGATAGTCAAGGCTAATAAATTCCACATACAAACTTTGTATGGTCCTAATTCAAATAATGTTTCACTCATATTTTTATAAAATGGTTCTACCCAATGCTTTTGACAAAACTGATTTTACTTGTTCTAATTTTACTTGTTCCATTAATAATAAACTCATAGATGCAAATTCATCATCATTGGCAGCGTTTAAGTTCGCGAGTTCTGATTGTATTTCATAAATGCGCTTTATGATTCTACTCATTTTAAAATGGTAAATGGAAGTTAGAACAGCGTTCGAAAGTTTGTCAATTTCGTAATTTGTTTCTATGTTTTTTTCTTTCAACCAATTGTGACTTAGTTCATAAGGCTCATTTTCAATATCTGAAACTAATTTTACTATTTCTACATCGGTTGATTTTAGAAAATGACTAGATTTTAAAAAACGTTTTTCTTGGTTTAAACTTTCATTTACTTCATTGAATAGTCGTTGAAAAACAGGGTTTTCAAAGTACATTTGATCCTTATGAATTTCAGCACATACTAGTTCGGTAACTGAAGTTTCAATTTTTGATTTTTGTTGAAATTCATTGGTTATTTCGATTTCAACAGCCAAAACGCCATACTTAACTAAAATACGAATCAAATCATATTCAGCATGATCTAAAGAAATAAAATGATGTTTATTATCAGGGGTTGGTGTATTTTGTTTTTCATTAGAGCCAGATTCGTAGGAAGGTATTTCTGGTTCTACCGATTCTTTTTGAGTAGGAGGTGATTGTTGCTTTGCAAGTTGGTTTTTACGTAATTTATATAATTCCTGATGAATGATATTAATATCAATTTCAAATCTTTTGGAGATTTCTTGAGAGTAAACCGTTCTACTTATTTCATCTGGAATCAATGAAATAGAATGTACAATATCGTGAATTAATTTTGCTCGTTGAATTGGATCTTGACCACCATTTTCACCTAATAAAATCTCTGCTTTAAAAGATACGAAATCTTTCATGTGAGATTTGATGTATTGATTTAATTCTTCATTTGAAACCTTTTTGGAGTATGAATCAGGGTCATCTCCATCTGGAAATAAAACTACTCTAACATTTAAACCTTCTTCTAACAATAAATCGATACCTCTAAAAGATGCCTTTATTCCTGCTGCATCACCATCGTATAAAATCGTTACATTTTGTGTATAGCGACGGATTAGTTTTATTTGTCCATGGGTTAAAGAGGTGCCAGAAGAAGAAACAACATTGACTATTCCAGCCTGGTGCATGCTAATGACATCTGTATATCCTTCAACCAAATAACAATTGTCGTACTTAACAATATCTCCCTTTGCATAATACAATCCATAGAGTATATCACTCTTATTGTAAATGATACTTTCTGGTGAATTGAAGTATTTAGCAATTTTTTTGTCAGCTAATAAGGTTCTTCCCCCAAATCCTAATACACGTCCTGAAACGGAGTGTATTGGAAACATAACACGACCTCTGAAGAAATCAAAATGGCGATCATCCTTGGATTTAACAAGTCCAATTTTTTCCAGGTATTCGAGTTTATATCCTTTTTTTAACGCATTTTCAGTAAAATCATTTCCTTTTTCAAGGCAGTACCCTAATTGAAATTTTTCGATAATGTCTTTGCGAAATCCTCGCTCAATGAAGTAGTTTAGCCCAACTGCCTTTCCTTCATCTGTTTCATGCATGCGTTCAACAAAATGATTTCTAGCAAACTCATTGATGATGAAAAGACTTTCTTTTTCAGTGATTTGCGCTAGTTCCTCTGCGGTAGGTTCACGTTCTTCCGGTAGGGTTATATTGTATTTATTCGCAAGCCATTTAAGAGCCTCTGGATAAGAATAATGTTCCTTTTCCATCAAAAAGGTAACTACAGATCCTCCTTTTCCTGTCGAAAAACATTTAAAGATTTGTTTTGCAGGAGAAACCACGAATGAAGGTGTTTTTTCATCCGTAAATGGACTTAGTCCTTTTAAATTAGAACCAGCTCTTTTTAAGTGTACAAATTCCCCAATAACCTCTTCGATACGTGAGGTTTGCATGATTTCATCTATGATATGCGGGGGTATTCTTGACATTAAGGTTTACTGTAGTCTTTTTCTGTTGCTAGATTTCCTTTTTCATCATACATTTTCCAAATACCTACTTCTTTATCGTTTTCGTATTCCCCAATGTAATGTAAAGCGCCGTTTGGATATTTTGCAAATGATGCACCGTGTTTTTTTCCGTGTTCATAATGCGTTGAACTTAATTCAATCCCAGTTTCGCTGTAGAAAGTCCATTTTCCTTGGCGATTCCCCATGTTATCTTGCTCTCCTTGGAATTTAATTTGCTTTTTCCCTGGATAGTATTCTGTGAAAACACCATTTTTGATTTCTACAAGAGATTCTATTTTTTCTTTTTTCTCAGGAGCCTGTTCTTCCGTCTTTTCGTTTCTTGAACATGATAAAATGGATATGGATACTAAAAGCACCAAACTAATTCTCAATTTCATACTTTATTTTTTACGTTCAATAGAATAATTTACTAAACCAATTAATGCTTGCTTAGAGGCCGATTCTGGAATATCTTTTATTAAATCTAAAGCCTCTTCTTTTAATGCATGCATTTTTTTTGCAGCATATTGAATTCCACCTGATTGATGAATTAATTCAATGGCTCTTTTTACTGATTTTTTATCTTCATTTTTGTTCTTAACAATGTAAATCAATTCTTTACGAACAGATTTGTCACTATTATTTAGAGCATAAATCAAAGGTAAAGTCATTTTACGCTCTCGAATATCTAATCCTGTTGGTTTTCCAATATCTTCATAATCTCCATAATCGAAAATATCGTCTTTAATTTGAAAAGCCAATCCTACTAATTCACCAAACTTTCGCATATTAGCAGCCTGGTCTTCTCTATCTACAGAGGCACTAGCTGACTCACAAACCGTAGCTATTAACGAAGCTGTTTTTTGACGAATGACTTCGAAATATACTTCTTCTGTAATGTCTAACTTCCTTGCCTTTTCTATTTGTAACAATTCCCCTTCACTCATTTCCCTTACCGCTCTTGCTACAATTTCTAATACACGAATGTTTTTATTTTCAATTGATAATAATAAAATTCGAGATAACATATAATCACCAACTAATACCGCAATTTTGTTTTTCCAAAGGGCATTAATCGAGAAAAATCCTCTACGTTCGTTTGCATCATCAACCACATCGTCATGTACTAAGGTTGCTGTATGTAGCAATTCAACTAAGGTAGCAGCTTGATACGTTTTTGTATTGATTTCTCCCAACATTTTTGCTGTCAAAAACAAAAACATTGGTCTCATTTGTTTCCCTTTGCGTTTAATGATGTAGTGAGTAATCTTATCTAAAAGAGGAACTTTTGATTGTAAATGTGATTTGAAGTGAATTTCAAATTCCTTCATTTCAGCCTCAATTGGCTGCATTATTTCATCTACAGTCATCATATATGCAACAAATATAAGAGTTACTTTTTGAGAAGGGAAATTATTCTTCCATTCTTTCGTGTCAATATTCTTTAAAATTACGTATCTTGTTTAAAACTTCGTGTCGTGGAAAATAAAGAGCAAAATAAAGTAACAAAAACATCTAATGTTTGGTTGAAGTTTTCTTCCCTTGGACTACAAATGGGGTTAACAATCTATTTATCACATTTGTTGGGTGTCTGGTTAGATAAAAATCATCCAAGCGATTCTTTTGGCTATGATAAAGTATTAACTTTGTTTGCAGTTTTTGGTTCTACCTATTCGGTTATCCGACAGGTTATTAAAATGTCTAATGAAGATGATGCAAAAAAGTAGTTTGGTAAGAAGATTGTTAATCTTTAATGGGATTATAGTTTTAGTAGCAGTTTTAATGGGATTTCTTCAATCGATCTTATTTAATTGGAATTTACCTTTTTCAGTTATTTCTCTGTATGCCTTTTTTGGAATCTCTTCCATTTTTATTGTTACCGGCTTGGAATTACTTTATACAGTGATGCCAAATAACACTGGTTACGGCTTTTTAGTAGGGATGTTCATTAAAATGGGTTTATTTATGATGATTTTTTACTCAAAAATGTTGGAATTAAAATCCATTCTTTTGTTAGATAAAATATTTATTCTTATTCCGCTTTTTGTTTTCTTGATTTTAGAAACCTTGGTAGTGTCAAATCTGTTAATGCAAAAGACAGACAAACAATAAAAAAAGTTTTTTATTTTAAATTATTATGTATTTTTGCACTCGATTTTAAGTACCTCATAGATAATCTGATTACAGAAATATGAAAAAAGTAACATTGCAACTCGGAATCCTTTTGACATTCATTTGTATGGTTTTTAGCTCAATAACATTTGCTAATGAATCTGCAAAGTCAGGTCACAACAATAAAGAGTCTCATGGTTCTGAAGGGCCAATTGACACACCAGATGAGATCACTGGTTATATTAAACATCACTTACAAGATGCACATGATTTTGTCTTGTATACGGATGGTACAACAGGAAAACATATTGGTTTTTCATTACCTGTAATTTTGTTAGACAATGGGTTGCATGTTTTTTCAGCGGCTAAATTCCATCATGGAGAGTCAGTTGTTGAAAGTAACGGAAAGCATTATAAATTATTCCATGGGAAGATTTATGGTACAGATAAAAACGGTACTATTTATATGCATGGAGAACATCCATCAAACTATAAACCGTTAGATTTATCGATCACTAAAAGTGCTTTGGGTATTTTAATCGCTGGTTTATTGATGATTTTATTCTTTGGTTCTTTAGCAAGAAGTTACAAAAAAGGTCCAATCCCAACGGGTTTAGGAAGAGTTTTAGAGCCGTTAGTATTATACGTTCGTGACGAAATCGCAAGACCAAATATCGGTGAGAAAAAATATAAAAGATTTATGCCGTTTTTATTAACAGTGTTTTTCTTTATTTGGATTTTGAATTTATTAGGTTTAACTCCACTTGGATTTAACGTGACTGGTAATATCGCTGTAACGTTATGTTTGGCATTGTTTACTTTCTTCATTGTTCAATTCAGTGGAAATAAATCCTATTGGGGACACATTTTTTGGATGCCTGGTGTTCCAGTATTGATGAAAATTATCTTAGCACCGATAGAGGTGTTGGGAATGTTTACAAAACCTTTCTCATTAACAATTCGTTTGTTCGCTAACATAACAGCGGGTCACTTTGTTGTGATGAGTTTGATTGCAATGATGATTACAATGAAGCAAGCCTTTACACCTGTTGGTTCAACTGGAGTCTCTTTATTGTTAACTTCATTTATTATGGTGATAGAGTTGTTGGTAGCTTTCTTACAAGCGTTTATCTTCACGATGTTATCATCATTATTTATCGGAATGGCTGTGGAAGACCACGACCATCATTAATTAGTAATTTTTTGTTTAACATATAATCTATAAGTTATGTACAATTTAATTGGTGCGGGATTAGTAGTAATCGGAGCAGGTATCGGTTTAGGTCAAATTGGTGGAAAAGCAATGGAAGGTATTGCTCGTCAACCAGAGGCTGCAGGTAAAATCCAAACAGCGATGATCATCATCGGTGCGTTATTGGAAGGTCTTGCTTTCGGTGCTTTGATCTTAGGAAAAGCCTAATCAAACAAATTTCGTTTTCCGCGACGATTGGTCGTGGAAAACGTTTTTTTAAAACAAAAACTCAAAACAAAAAATAAATAAAATAAAATGGAACAATTATTAAACGACTTTTCTCCAGGGTTATTTGTAATGCAATCAGTGATCCTATTATTACTGATCATACTTATGAGAAAATTTGCATGGAAACCAATTTTGAATGCGTTACAAGAGCGTGAAGAAGGAATTGAGAATGCTATCAATATGGCTGAAAATGCTCGTAAGGAAATTTCTGAGTTAAAAGCAGCTAACGATAACTTATTGAAAGAAGCAAGAGCTGAAAGAGATGCTATCGTGAAAGATGCTAAAGAAACAGCGAACAAAATGATTGAAGACGCTAAAAACAATGCTAAAGTTGAAGCAGAAAAAGTATTAGCTGCTGCTCACCACGCTATTGAATTAGAGAAATCGGCTGCAATTTCTGAATTGAAATTACACGTAGCTTCTTTGTCTATTGAAATCGCTGAAAAAATCGTTCGTACTGAATTGGCTTCTGACGACAAACAAAAAGCATTAGCAACTAAGTTAGCTGAAGATATTAACTTGAATTAATTTTCGAAATGAAAAGTACTAAATCAGCAGTTAGATACGCAAAAGCATTATTAGAATTAGCGATCGAGCAAAATAAGCTTGAATCAATTTCTAATGATATGAATGCAATTATTGCTGCTAACGATGAAACACGTGACTTTCAATTATTCTTGTCTAGTCCGTTGATTCAAGCAGATAAGAAGGTGTCTATTTTCAACCAAATCTTCGATTATTTCGATGAGTTGTCTTTATCTTTTGTAGCATTGATTACTAAAAACGGTAGAGAAAATATCTTAGTTGAAATTGCTGCTTCTTTTCAAGATCAATTAAAAGCTCACAAAGGAATTGTTCCTGTAACATTGGTTTCTTCTAAAAAATTAGATGAAGCTACTGTAGCTGCTATTTTAGCGAAAGTGAAACCTGCAGTAAAAGGAGAAATCGAATTGACTGAGAAAATTGATGAAGAAATCTTAGGTGGTTTTGTAGTGAAAATTGGAAACACACAAGTAGATGCTTCGGTAGCTAATCAATTGAAAAATTTAAAACAACGTTTAACACGATAGTTTGATTTGCCTAACAAGGCGCAAAATGAAACACATATGGCAGATGTAAAACCAGCAGAAGTTTCTGCAATTTTAAGAGAACAACTTTCTGGCTTCCGTACAGAAGCGGAGCTTCAGGAAGTAGGTACCGTATTACAAATTGGTGACGGTATTGCACGTATTTATGGACTTGATGGAGTTCAATACGGTGAATTAATTGAATTCGATGGTGGTTTACAAGGAATCGCACTTAACTTAGAAGAAGATAACGTTGGTGCTGTATTACTTGGAAAATCTTCATTAGTAAAAGAAGGTGATACTGTAAAAAGATTAGGTAAAATTGCCTCTGTAAAAGTAGGTGAGGGAATGGTAGGTCGTGTTGTTGACACACTTGGTAACCCAATCGATGGTAAAGGTGAATTCTCTGGTGAATTGTTTGAAATGCCTATCGAGCGTAAAGCTCCAGGAGTTATTTTCCGTCAACCAGTAACTGAACCGTTACAAACTGGTATCAAATCAATCGATGCAATGATCCCTGTAGGACGTGGACAACGTGAGTTAATCATTGGTGACCGTCAAACTGGTAAAACTACAGTTGCAATCGATACAATTATCAACCAAAAAGAGTTTTACGATAGAGGAGAACCTGTTTTCTGTATCTACGTTGCAATTGGTCAAAAAGGTTCTACTGTAGCTGGTATCGTTAAGAAATTAGAAGATGCTGGTGCTATGGCTTATACAGTAATCGTTGCGGCTAACGCTTCTGATTCTGCTCCAATGCAGTTCTATGCTCCAATGACTGGTGCTGCAATTGGTGAGTACTTCCGTGACTCTGGAAGACCTGCATTAATTATTTATGATGATTTATCAAAACAAGCGGTAGCTTACCGTGAGGTTTCATTATTATTACGTCGTCCTCCAGGTCGTGAGGCTTATCCAGGTGACGTTTTCTACTTACACTCTCGTTTATTAGAAAGAGCGGCTAAAATCATCAACGATGATGAAATCGCTGCTAACATGAACGATTTACCTGAAAGTTTAAAAGGTATTGTGAAAGGTGGTGGTTCTTTAACTGCACTTCCAATTATCGAAACTCAAGGTGGTGACGTTTCTGCGTATATCCCTACAAACGTAATTTCGATTACTGATGGTCAGATATTCTTAGAAAGTGACTTGTTTAACGCTGGTATCCGTCCTGCAATCAACGTTGGTATCTCTGTATCTCGTGTAGGTGGTAACGCTCAAATTAAGTCAATGAAAAAAGTGGCTGGTACGTTAAAATTAGACCAAGCTCAGTACCGTGAATTAGAAGCGTTTGCTAAATTTGGTTCTGACTTAGATGCTGCTACTAAATATGTATTGGATAAAGGTGCTCGTAACGTTGAAATCTTAAAACAACAAGATGGTGACCCTTACCCAGTAGAGAAACAAATTGCTATTATTTATGTTGGTACGAAAGGTTTAATTCAAAAAGTACCTGTAAATAAAGTGAAAGAGTTCGAAAAAGAATACTTAAACTACTTAGAGGCTAAGCACGCTGATGTATTACTTTCTTTAAAAGCTGGTAAATACACAGACGAAGCAACAGATGTATTATCTAAAGTTGCTAAAGAAATCGCTTCAAAATATTAATAAGTCTATAATCTAGAGGGTGTTTGAAAAAATGCCCTCTTTGAACTAAAGTTATGGCAAACTTAAAAGAAATTAAAAACCGAATTACTTCAATCTCTTCAACAATGCAGATTACTTCTGCTATGAAGATGGTTTCTGCTGCTAAATTGAAAAAGGCTCAAGATGCGATTACGCAAATGAGACCGTATTCAAATAAATTGCAAGAACTTTTAGGTAATTTGAGTGCTACGACTGATATTTCTGAAAATCCATACTCAGAAATCAGACAAGAAAGCAATATTCTTGTGTTAGCTATTTCTTCCAACAGAGGTTTATGTGGAGGATTTAACAACAACGTCATTAAAAAAGTAAATGAGTTGGTGAATAAAACTTACGCAAACGCTAATATAAATATCATTTGTTTTGGTAAGAAAGTAACTGATGCGTTTAGAAGAAGCGATATCCGTATTGATAACAAAGAAGTTGGTAATGAAGATATTTTCGCTAATTTAACTTTCGCTAACGCAGCAGTAATCGCTGAAAATGTTACTAATCTTTTCTTGCAAAAGAAATTTGACAAAGTAGTGGTTGTATATAACTCATTTGTTAACGCAAGTGTTCAGGATGTAAAAGCGGAACAATTACTGCCGATTGCTCCAATTACAAACGAAGCTTCTTCAACAAATGTGGAATACATTTTCGAACCAAGTAAAACGGAAATCATCGAGGATTTAATTCCAAAATCGTTGAAAACTCAATTCTTCAAAGCACTTTTAGATTCTCACGCTTCTGAACACGGTGCGCGTATGACTGCAATGCACAAAGCAACAGACAACGCAAAAGAATTGAAAAGAACATTGACATTAAGTTACAACAAAGCACGTCAAGCTGCAATTACAAACGAAATCTTAGAGATCGTTGGTGGTGCCGAAGCGTTAAAAGGTAACTAATCAATAGTAGATTTATAAAAAAGGCTATCAGAAATGATAGTCTTTTTTATTTAGTGAAATATATGTCTACATATCCACAATCGTATTGTAATCTTAAAATCAAGGAAGTTGAATTAAGATCTTGAATATAAAAATTTACAGTTCCTTTTTGTTTAACTCCATTTTCTGTGAGATTATACAATTGTATTGTTTTATTTATAACCTTATAATTAGAATTTGCATTTCCTTCAATCGATACAAACTCTGCATTTCCATTATCATAAAATTTGAAAGAGGTGATAGGAAAATAATCAACATTTTTACATTTAGGATTAGTAGATGAAACGGATTTAAATTTCCACATTCCAATGATGTCTTTATCGGTTTGAGAATAACCTAAACTCATTATTAGAGAGAGTAATAAAGTTGTAATTAATTTTTTCATTATTTAAAATTTACAATATGATACTGATAATATTTTCCCATTTTCGTATTCTTTTCTTGCGCCACATCCAATAAACCAAAAACCATCCCTTTTTACATTTGAATATTTTCCCTTAACAAATTCATAAGTATCATTTCTAAAAGTGTAAATCCATTGTCCATCAGGAATATTTATTTGATTTAGATTGCCAAAAATTACAATTTCATTTGTGTAATCAATTCTATGTGAAAATTTAATGTTTTTTATAATTGTATCTATTTTAACGCTTTTTTCTATTAAAACATTAACATCTATACTATCAAGAAAAGCTAATTTTAAATTTTGAGAAGAAATATCAAAATTTATCTGTAAAAAAATTAAAATTTGGAAAGTTGTTTTAAACATTTCAATATTATAATTTATTTTAAACTAAATGTATACCAAGATCCTTCAATTTTTTTTGCATACAGATCCAATGGGATTTTTCCTGACCTTGAATACAAAAAGCCATATCCATTATCTAATAAGCTTCTAACCATAAATATGTATGTGTTGTCCTTGATTTCTAATTGTTCGAAACCAAGATTTTCAATTTCTTTATTAATAATTCTTTGTTGTTTTGATTTTTTTAAATTTTGTATGATTCTATACATTTCATTTTTTCGAGATTTAAAAAACGATATAGAGCTTTGTTCAGGTGTTTCTTTGATGATGAATGGTTTTATAATTACGCCGATAAATAATAGAAGACCTATAATTCCAATTAGCTTTTTTTTGAATAAAGGTAAACAACCTAAGATTGACATTCCTAATAGAAAAATCCAAGTCCAGGAATAAGTAGAACGAATTGGAATGAATGAAAATAATTCATTGACAAAATAATCATAATTATAGGGTATTTCATAGGTGTATTCTCTGTATAAAATATATGTTAGAATACTGATTGTAAATACATACAAGATATTTTTTCTTTTTTCAATATTTTTTTTCGAAGTTGATTTCTTGAAAAATGGTAACATTTGAATGAATTTCTTAATTGTCATTTTTATTATTATTGACTATACAAATCTAATCGTTTCTATTGATAAATGTTAAAAATCAATTATTTATTGTAATATCAAAGCGTGAATTAATTGTCCTTTAGGAAATGCAGACTGGGAACCAAAATTATGTATGTTTAATTCAAGATTTATACCAGAAAATCTGACTTCTATATTTTAAGCGAAAGCGACTTAGAAATCTAATATGCGCCTCATTTTTAGAACAAGTAAAACACACTGAAATTCGGGTACCACGAGGTAGCACGCTAGTGATCACCGAAGTGGTCGAAATTTCAGAAGTGAAACGAAGTGATAAAAATACA
>VFQS010000596.1_pt1 | contig 38833 bp, 39 predicted proteins | sample 3512361 | NCBI WGS metagenome assembly VFQS01 (sample SAMN10412375, study PRJNA504923) | tailings metagenome | isolation source: Relicate 1 Philex TSF3 active mining | place: Philippines
GCTGACCAGGGATTTCTCGCTCAATTTAGCCTCACGATACGGTAGCCCCATGGCAGATAGCAGTTTTGATGTCGTCTCAAAAGTAGACCGGATGGAGCTGGATAACGCGTTAAATCAAGCCTCCCGAGAGGTAGCAACCCGCTTTGATTTCAAGAACACCGGGGTAAAGATTGAGATGTCAGGTGAAAAGATTTTGGTTGAGGCCGAAACTGAGGAACGGGTTAAAGCGGCCCTGGATGTATTGCAAGAGAAAATGATTAAACGCAATGTTTCACTCAAACATCTCGATATTGCAGATCCAGCACAAAGCGGCAAGGTCTACCGCATTTTCTGCACTATTAAAGAGGGAATTTCTCAGGAAAACGCCAAGAAGATAACTAAGCTCCTTAAAGATGAAGGCCCCAAATCTGTAAAGGCCCAGATTCAAGGTGATGAGTTACGTGTTTCAAGTAAGAGTCGTGATGATTTACAGGAAGCAATTGCTTTGATTAAGGGAGCTAAGCTGGATTTTGCTGTTCAGTTCACAAATTATCGATGACCAAATTCAATAAAGGTTTACTTTTCGGAGTCTCCGCCTACCTAATCTGGGGATTACTCCCGCTTTATTGGCAGTTAGTTGAAGATGCTGGCGCATATGAGATTCTGGCTCATCGCGGAATCTGGTCGCTGCTACTTTGTGTTTTCTTGCTTGCTGTACGCAAACAGATTAAAAGTGCCTTTCAAATGGTGCGCGCTTCACGCACCTTGTCTTTATTGCTTTTAGCTTCTGGTTTATTGACTCTAAATTGGGGTGTATACATCTGGTCGGTCACAGTAGATCGAGTTGTCGAGGCTGCTTTGGGTTATTACATAACCCCACTAATTAATGTGACCTTTGGGGTCTTGCTATTACGTGAGAAGTTACGCCCGTTGCAATGGACCGCGGTCGGAATTGCATCTATAGGTGTTTTGATTTTGACTGTTGGATACGGGGCTTTGCCATGGATCGCTTTGGTCTTATCTACCTCTTGGGGCAGCTACAGCTTGATTAAAAAATCCTTGAATTTAGGGGCTTTAGAGACCCTCTCAGTTGAAACCCTATTCGCATTTTTGCCCAATCTGATCTTCTTGTTTGTGATTGAGGCAAATGGCACTGCGCTATTTGGCCAAAGCCTGGGCTCATCACTTCTCTTGTTTGGCGCCGGAGCTGCAACTGTAATTCCATTACTGCTATTTAACGGTTCCACTACTCGGCTTCCGCTAAGCACCGTTGGCTTATTGCAGTACATAACACCGACCATCATGTTTTTCATAGGCATCTTCATCAATAATGAAGATGTTTCCCTAACTAAGTTGGTGGGATTTGTTTTTATCTGGTTAGCACTAGCGGTATTAAGCAGAGATCTTTATCGCTCAAGCCGTTCGATCAACAATAGCCAAGCATAGATTTTCTAGCGCACTACGTGCTGGGCCTTGCGGCAATGATTTCAATAAATCCTTAGATTCATTTGCTAATTGATGTAGGTAAGTGCGCGCATCCTGCAGCGCCTGGTGATTACGCAGCTGTGGAATAACTTTAGCAACCAGCTCATCATCCATCGGTGCGGATAACAAAGCCTTTAGCTCCGCATCCTCGGGGCGATTTGATTTCATGATCTGCAAAGTTACTAGGGTTGGTACGCCCTCTTTAAGATCAGTGCCTGGAGTTTTACCAGATTGATTAGATTCACTGGCAATATCAATTACATCATCTGCTAATTGAAAAGCGATGCCGATTTTCTCGCCAAAATTTGTCAAAGTTTCGACAATTTCCTTACTCGCACCAGATAGCAAAGCACCAAAACGTGCGCTGGTTGCAATCAAAGATCCCGTCTTATTTGCAACCACTTCGATGTAATGCGCTAGTGGATCTGCGCCAGCTGCTGGCCCTTGAGTTTCTTGAATCTGGCCAATAACCAAACGTTCGAAGGTCTTAGCCTGTAATCGGACCGCTTCAGGGCCCAAATCAGCCAATAAATCCGAGGCTTTTGAGAACAGATAATCGCCAGTCAGGATCGCCACTGTGTTGCCCCAACGGTTGTTGGCACTTTCTACACCGCGGCGCAACGGCGCCTCATCCATCACATCATCGTGGTACAAAGTTGCAACATGGGTTAATTCGCAAACTACCGCAGCTTCGATGACCTCGCGGTTTTGACCATTTCCAAAGTGAGAAGCAATTAATGCAATTAGTGGTCGAAATCGCTTTCCACCGGCTTCTACTAAATGTCTAGAGGTTTCGACAACTAATGGATAGTCACCTTGAATATGTGAGCTAAGAAGTTTCTCAACCTCATCAAGTCCATGCGCTAATTTCTTTTCTAGATTTGAATCTAGTCCCGGAATTCCAAGGTTAGACATTTTCTCTACCGCACAAAAACGGCGAGAGATGCTATGGCATCAAGAAGTGGAGCTGGGAAAACTCCCATCACGATTGTGGCAATTGCTGCAATCCAAATGGTTAGATTTGTAAAGAGCGATGGAATTGTCACCGTCACAGTGTCATCTTGCGCATCGGTAAAGAACATCATCACAATTACACGAATGTAGAAGAAAGCTGCGATGGCGCTGGATAGCACGCCCGCAACAACGACTGCGATATTGCCGCTGTCATAAGCCGCGGTGAAGATAGTGAACTTTCCAATAAACCCTGCGGTTAATGGAATACCAGCAAAGGAGAGCAGGAAGGTTGCAAACAACAATGCAACTCCAGGTGATCGCTTCGCCAAACCTACCCAACGATTTAAATCAGTCACTTCACCAGAGGAGTCACGTACCAAGGTGACTAATGCAAATGCACCAAGGGTTGAAAAACCGTAAGTTGCTAAATAAAACAGTGAGGCTTCTAGCCCTTCTTGGCTAAGTGCCAAAATTCCAGTTAACAAAAAGCCGGCATGGGCGATGGAGGAGTAAGCCAACATGCGCTTAACATCACGCTGCGCAATAGCGATTACTGAGCCCACCACCATGGTCAAAATAGCAACACCAGTTAGCAGCGGCTTCCAACTCCATACAGCGCCACCAAGTGCGACATAGAAAATTCTTAGCATCGCGCCAAAGGCTGCAACCTTGGTTGCTGCTGCCATAAATGCGGTAACTGGGGTTGGAGCTCCTTGATAAACATCTGGGGTCCATGCATGAAATGGAGCTGCGCCAACCTTAAATAGCAGACCAACGCTAAGTGAGATCATGCCAATTAATAAGAAGGCTTCATTTGAGCTGCCGCCATTTACTGCGGTGCGGATTGCATCCAATGAAACATCGCCCGCAAATCCATAAAGGAATGCTGCGCCAAATAGGAAGAAGGCTGACGAGTATGCGCCAAGCAAGAAGTATTTGAGCGCCGCCTCTTGTGAGAGCAATCTACGGCGCCTGGAAAGTCCTGCCATCAAATAAAGTGGCAAGGACAAAACCTCTAGTGCAACAAATAATGTAATCAAATCATTTGCTGCTGGGAACAACATCATGCCGCCAACTGCAAAGAGAGTTAATGGGTAAACCTCAGTCTGAATTTTGCCGGTCTGTAATGCGGTGCGCTCTTCGGCAGAGCCTGGAATCGCGGAGGCTTGTGCTGCAAAGGCATCGGTATCGGCCAACAACAAAAATGCAAAAAAGGCCAACAACAAAATTGTGCCTTGCATAAATAGAACTGGACCATCAACCACAACTGAGTTGGTTGCGGCAGTTGCGGTGGAGGTGCCACGCAAACTCCAAACTTGCGCAAAGCTAAGTACTACTGCGCCCAATGAAATTGATAGTTGCAGTGGCGCACGTAGTTTTGCTGAAACAAAGGCCTCAACAATTACCGCGATAACCGCCGCTCCAAAAATCACCAACATAGGCGCTAGGGCGCCATACTCCAGTGAAGGGGCCTGGAAACTCATTATTTGTCGCCTCCTACAACTGGGGCTGGGTCGCTAAAGCCAGCTCGAGAGATGGTGTCTATCGCCGCTGGATTAATGATCTCCAAGGCAGGTTTTGGATAGAAACCAAAGAAGATGATGACAGCAATTACTGGAGCAATCGCTGCAATCTCACGCTTATTCAAATCAGGCAGATTCTCATTACCTGGTGTGGTTGGGCCATGCAGAGCTTTTTGTACTGGAATAAGAATGTAAAGCGCTGCCAAAATAATTCCGAAGGTGGCGATGATTGCTGCCACTGGATATCGAGTATAGGTACCAACCAAAACCAAGAACTCACTAACAAAGCTGGATAGTCCCGGCAAGGCAAGTGAGGAAAGTCCGGCGATGAAGAAGCTCCATGCCAAGATCGGAGTAACTCTTTGTAGGCCACCAAAATCTGCAATAGTTGATGAACCGCGACGAGAAATCATCCAACCTGCGGTTAAGAACAAAGCAGCGGTTGAGAATCCATGATTCAACATGTACAGAGTTGCACCGGAGTGACCCTGTGATGTCATCGCAAAGATTCCTAGAGTGATAAAGCCGAAGTGAGAGATAGAGGTGAAAGCAATCAAACCCTTGATGTCCTTTTGCCCAATTGCCAAGAAGGCACCATAAAGAATAGAAATTACTGACAAGGTAATAATCAATGGTGTGAAGGTGCGAGATGCATCAGGGAATAGTTCGATGCAATAACGAATCATTCCGAAGGTGCCGACCTTATCTAGTACACCTAACAACAGAACTGAGGTTCCTGGGGTGGCAGATTTAGCTGCATCTGGCAACCAGGTGTGCAATGGCCACAGCGGTGCTTTGATTGCAAAGGCGATAAAGAACCCTAAGAACAATAGGTTTTGAGTTGTGGCATCAATCTGCAATGTTGAAAGCGCCTCAATATCCATGGTGCGGCCAATTTGATTGCCAGAGATGACAAAGAGGCCGATGATTGAGGCCAGCATCAAAAGCCCGCCAAATAAGCTGTATAGCAGGAATTTAACCGCAGCGGCCTGACGCTCTCCTGAGCCATATCCACCGATTAGGAAGTAAACCGGAATCAACATCGCTTCAAAGAAGACATAGAAGAGGAATACATCGGTAGCTGCGAAGACTCCGATCATCATGGTTTCGAGAATCAAAATCAGGATATAGAAAGTCTTAACACTAAAGCGACCATTTTCTGATTCATTCCAGCCCGCCAAAATTACAATCGGGACAAGTACGACAGAGAGCAAAATCAGAATCAGTGAAATGCCATCAACACCCAATTGGTAATTAATGCCAAGTGCTGGAATCCAGGAGAAGCGCTCTACATACTGGAACTCAGTAACACTTCTTTCAAAACCAAAAGCGGCAGAGAAACCAACTGCTGCAACCAGTAATGAAACCGCAAATGCAGCTTGCTTAATCATCTTGGTGTTTGCACCAGGCAACAATGCAATCAGCAATGCACCAAGTAATGGCAACGCGCCCATGCTGGTTAGTAGGTTCATAGGGTCACCACCAAGATAGTGATTAGTGCAGCTAGTGCACCAAGCAAAATTAATAATGCATAGTTACGAACATAACCGGTTTGCAGCTTACGCATACCGCGGGCGCTGCCAATGGTTGATGCCGCAACTCCGCGAACTACGCCATCAATAACCTTGTCATCAGTTTTCACTAGTACCTCAGTTAATTTCTGGCCGGGACGCATGAATAAAAACTCATTTGCGTCATCTTGTAATAGATCACGTCGTGCAACACGGGTAAATACGCTGACATCCTGTGGTGCTGATGCGGCTAATTCACCACGGTACTTAGCAAGAGCAATACCAACACCGATTAGCACTGCACCTACCGCTAAGGCTGAGACCACAATTGGTGGCAGCAATTCAGTGTGTTCGTGATGATGTGGATCAACTACCGGAGCGAGCCAATTAACAATGGCTTTTCCGCTGTAAAGCAGGTATCCGGAGGCCACTGAACCAACAGCTAAAACCGCCATCGGAGCCCACATCAAGAATGGGGATTCATGTGGGTGAGCATCATCAGCCCAACGCTTGTTGCCAAAGAAGGTCATCATCATTACGCGGGTCATATAAAAGGCGGTGATGATCGCACCGAGTAGGGCTGTGGAACCAAAGATGATTCCCTGTGCTCCGCCGGCATTAAAAGCGGTTTCAATGATCTTGTCTTTGGAGTAGAAGCCAGCAAATGGTGGAACACCAATGATCGCTAAATAACCGAGTCCAAAGGTAATTGCGGTAATCGGCATGTACTTTGCCAAGCCACCATAACGACGCATGTTTACTTCATCATTCATGCCATGCATTACTGAGCCGGCACCCAAGAACATTCCCGCTTTAAAGAAGCCATGGGTTAGTAGGTGCATGATTGCAAATGCATATCCCGCTGGACCAAAACCAGTTGCCATAATCATGTAACCGATTTGGGACATGGTTGAGGCAGCCAGTGCTTTCTTGATGTCATCTTTTGCGGTACCGATAATCGCACCAAACAACAAGGTAATTGCACCAATGATTACTACTGCAAGTTGTGCGTTAGGAGCGTTATCAAATACAAAGTTAGATCTGGTTATTAAGTAAACGCCTGCGGTAACCATGGTTGCGGCGTGAATCAAAGCTGAAACTGGAGTAGGACCAGCCATCGCATCGCCCAACCAAGCTTGCAATGGGAACTGTGCAGATTTACCGGTTGCAGCAAGTAACAACATCAGACCCATCGCGGTTAACGCGGTTTCACTTGCGCCGCCTACCTTCTCTTCAATTCCCACAAAGGAAACTGCGCCAAAGTTTGCAAAGGCGATCATTACCGCGATTGATAAACCAAAGTCGCCAACGCGGTTTGCTACGAAAGCTTTCTTAGCGGCTGTGGCGTACTCCGGCTTTTGATTCCAGAAGCCAATAAGTAGGTATGAAGCAAGGCCCACACCCTCCCAGCCCACATATAGGTTTAAGTAAGAATCACCCAAAACCAGCAGCAACATAGCTGCGATAAAGAGGTTCAAATAAGAGAAGAAGCGACGACGGTCGCGATCATGTGACATATAGGCGATGGAATAGATATGAATCAAAGTACCAACGCCGGTGATAAGTAGTACGAAAGCGATTGAAAGCTGATCTAGCAATAGACCGGCATCTACATTGAAATCGCCTACTGAAATCCAGGTAAATAATTTTTGGGTAACAGCGCGAGATTCTTCGGGACGATCGCGCATCGCCAAGAACTCCATTGCACCCAGCACAAAGGTCGAGGCAGATACCGCGGTTGCAAATAGGTGGCCCCACTTATCTGCTTTGCGGCCGAGCAACATCAATAGCGCTGCGCTAAAGAGCGGCAACGCGATGAAATAAACCAAGTTTTCTGATGTCATTTATCGGCTCAACAAACTTGCATCATCAACTGATGCAGATCGACGGGAACGGAAGATGGTGACGATAATTGCTAGACCAACCACAACTTCGCAGGCCGCAACCACCATAGTAAAGAAAGCGATTACCTGACCTTCTAGATTGCCATTCATTTTGGCAAAGGTTACAAAGGCAAGGTTTGCAGCATTAAGCATTAACTCAATACACATAAAGACCACGATTGCGTTGCGGCGAACTACTACTCCGACCGCACCGATTGAAAACAAAATTGCGGAGAGGTAAAGATAATTTGTTGGATTCATTACTTCTTGCCCTCCTCATCAATCTTGGGCAAGCCTTCTAATGCATAAGACTTGGTTTCTTGTACATCGCCGCGACGATGTAATACCTCTGCAATTGAAAGATCTGAGGGTGTTCCATCTGGCAACAACGCTGGTAAATCAACCGCGTTGTTACGGGCATAAACACCAGAACCTGGAAGGCCAGCTGCGGTAGCGATTGATTTGCCACGGAACCTCGCAATAGAGCGGGCACGCTGTGAAGTTTTTGCCACATCGCTCTTTTCTGAGTGCGCCAAGACCATCGCACCCAAAGCTGCGGTAATAAGAAGCGCTGAAATAACCTCAAAAGCCCAGACATAATCACCAAAGAGCAGTTGGGCTAGGCCTTCAACATTGCCGCCGGAGTTAGCTTCGCTCAACCCAACTGGGGCACGGCCATTGTCGGTACGGGCGATTAAAGAGGTAAGGGCCGCTGCAAATCCCAAAGCGGTGAAGATTGCGACACTGCGAATGCCTTTGATTTTCTCGATCAAAGAATCTGAAGAATCAACACCAACCAACATCAAAATAAATAGGAAGAGCATCATTACCGCGCCGGTGTAAACCACAATCTGCACGATGCCAAGGAATGGTGCCTCTAAAGCAATATAGAAAATCGCCAAGGTAATCATTACCCAGGCCAAAAGAATTGCGGAGTGCACAGCTTTTTTCATAAACAACATCGCAATCGATGCTGCAACAGCTAGTGGTGCGAGCACCCAGAATAAAGCGGATTCACCGGTCATTTATTTACCTCTTGTGAAGGGTGTGCTTCTTTGATCTCACCGCGGTAATAGTTGTGGTGATCAGATCCTGGATACATTGGGTGAGGAGGCATCAACATTCCATTACGGAGTGGTGCCAACAAATCCTCTTTCTCCCAAATCAACTTCTCACGCTTGTCATCAGCAATCTCATACTCATTGGTCATAGTGAGAGCACGGGTTGGGCAAGCTTCGATACATAGCCCACAGAAAATGCAACGCAGGTAATTAATCTGATAAACCTTGGCATGACGCTCGCCAGGTGACATGCGATTTTCTTCAGTGTTGTTTTCACCTTCAACATAAATCGCATCTGCAGGACAGGCCCAAGCACAAAGTTCGCAACCAATACATTTTTCTAAACCATCTTCATAACGGTTTAGCTGGTGACGACCGTGGAATCTTGGTTGAACCTCAGGTTTTACCTCGGGATATTCAATGGTGTTTGGTTTCTTAAACATGGTGCTGAAGGTGACCCAAAAACCTTTGAGCTGTTTGAAAAAGCTGCTTGGCTCCTGACCAGTAACTGGAACCGCTGATTCTGCAGCCTTTTCGATGGCGTCAGAGCGCTTTGGTTCTAGATGAAAATCGCTCATTATTCATCGCCTTTCTCATTTAGCCCTTTTATTGCAGGTAGCGCAGGAACCGGGAAGGAAGGCTCTGGCATTTCACCAACATAACGGGCGCGCTCCTGCGCCTTCTTATTGCTGGAGTCATAAAGTGACAGAGCAACCAATACCGCAATCACTACTCCACCAGTGAAAGCTGCAATCACAAACTGTGAAGCGCCTTGTTGTGTCATCAATCGTAGAGTTGCAACAACCAAGATCCAAGCCACGTTAACTGGAATCAAAACCTTCCAGCCAAACTTCATGAATTGGTCATAACGCAATCTTGGCAATGTGCCGCGCAACCATACAAAGAAGAAGAAGAATCCAAATACCTTTAAGAAGAACCAAACAAAGGTAAACCAACCACCAAGCCAAGTAGCTGTGAAACCAAGTCCTGGAGGTGGGGTAGGTCCGCCCAAGAACAATGTGGTTGCTAATGCAGAAACCGCAATGATGTTTACATACTCAGCCAAGAAGAAGAGTGCGAACTTCAATGAGGAGTACTCGGTATGGAAACCACCAACCAACTCACCTTCAGCCTCTGCTAAATCAAATGGCGCACGGTTGGTTTCGCCCACCATAGAAATCACATAGATTGCAAAGGACGGGAATAGAACAACAACATTCCACCAGGTTGATTGTGAAGCAATGATGTCGCCGGTTGACATAGATCCGGCATAAATAAATACGCCAACAAAGGAAAGCCCCATCGCAATTTCATAAGAAATCACCTGAGCGCTAGAACGCAATCCACCAAGTAGTGGATAGGTAGATCCTGAAGACCAGCCCGCCAAAACAATTCCATAAACACCAATTGATGCGGTTGCTAATACATAAAGCACACCGACTGGAAGATCGGTCAGCTGCATAATGGTTTCTTCACCAAAGAAGTTAACTTTGCCGGTTAATGGAATAACCGCGAAGGCCATAAAGCAGGTGGTAGCGCTGATAATCGGGGCCAATATGAAAACTGCGCGATCAGCGGCCTTAGGGATGATGTCCTCTTTTAACGCCAACTTCACGCCATCTGCCAACGCCTGAACAATTCCAAAGGGACCAACTCGGTTAGGTCCAAGACGCATCTGCATGCGGGCCACGATGCGACGCTCGCCCCAAACTGAGAGCAAGGTAAGTAGTACGCAAAGTACAAAGATCAAAAGACCCTTTAGTGCAATTACCCAACCTGGATCATCCAATAACAATGATGAGTTGTTCATGCTTTCACCACCGTTACAGCTCCGGATGCAACACCCAAGGTTGCAATCACCTTGCTATCTACTGAATTACGTGGAACCCATACTGAGCTCTCTTCAATCTCTGCAATCTCACATGGCAAAGTGATTGCGCCATGATTGGTTGAGATCTTTACCAAGTCACCATTTTGCACGCCAAGTGATTGCGCACGATTTGTCGAGATAACCGCAACTGATGGATGCGCAGTGCCAGCAAGATTGTTTTCACCATCTTGCAATGAACCAGCATCAAGCAACAATCTCCAGGATGACAACAAAGCTTTGTCGGCAGCAACTGAAACATTAGCTCCTGCAACTGGAGCAAATGCTGCACGAGACTCCCAGTTACCAAGTGAGTTGAACTCTTCTCGGGCCGCTGAAACAGTTGGCAGATTAATTGGGGTTCCCATTTGATCAGCCAACATCGAAAGAATTCGCACATCGCTGCGGGTTAAGGAGTCAGCAATCGCGGTTTCAAAGTGGCGCGCACGACCTTCCCAGTTAACAAAGCTGCCGCTCTTTTCAACAACTGCTGCAACAGGCAGCACGACATTTGCGATCTCGGTAATTGCGCTGTGGCGAATTTCCAGTGAAACTACAAATGCTTTCTCTAATCCATCATGATGATGCGCGGAGATATCAAGTGGATCAACTCCGCCAACTAAGAGCGCTTCGATATTGCCATGCTTCAAATCATCAAGAATTGCATCAGTATCGCGGCCAATATTTGCGGGCAGATTCTCAACACCCCAAGCCGCCTGAATATCAACGCGGGCTGCGGTATCTGTGACGGGACGACCACCAGGAAGCAGATTTCCAATTGCACCGGCTTCTAGTGCGCCACGTTCACCTGCACGACGAGGAATCCATGCCAACTTGGCACCGCTGGATGCTGCCAATGAAACTGCGGCGGAAATCGCGCCGGCGCTCTCTGACAATCTCTCGCCCACCAAAATCACTGACTTATTTGTAAGGCCAGAAAGTTTCGCAATCGCTGCTGCTTCATTACCAGCCGCTGTTGCAACTAACTCAGCCTTTAATTTCTTGTTTCCGCGCGAAGCAAAGGGCGCGACTGCAGAAATCTTCAAACCACGTTTGCGAACCTGCTTATACAAACGCAAGAAAACGATTGGTGATTCTTCTTCAGCTTCAAAACCAAGTAGTACAACATGATCAGCGCGATCTAAATCTTTGTAATTGACGGTTGTACCAACAACATGTGATGCCAAGAAACTGCGCTCTTCCTCGGAAGTTAGTCGAGCACGGAAATCAATATCGTTAGTGCCAAGTGCTACACGAGCAAACTTGGCATAACCATAGGCATCTTCCAAAGTTGCGCGGCCACCAACTAGAACTGCGGCGCGATTTGCTTCCAGTCCAGCAGCTGCAGCTTTTAGCGCCTCTGGCCATGAGGCCTCATGAAGTTGTCCATCCTCACCGCGAACCAAAGGTGTTGCGATGCGATCTTTTTGGGTTACATACTTAAATGCCCAACGGCCCTTATCGCAGTTCCACTCTTCATTAACCTGTGCATCATCACCGGCAAGGCGACGCAAAGTCTTGCCACGACGTACATCGGTGCGCATATCGCAACCTGATGCACAGTGCTCGCAAGCAGATGGTGTTGAAACCAGATCAAAAGGACGGGCCCGGAAACGATATGAGGCTCCAGTTAGGGCTCCAACTGGGCAGATTTGCACAGTATTTCCGGAGAAATAAGACTCAAATGGATCCTTCTCATAAATTCCAACTTGTTGCAAAGCGCCACGTTCATTCAAAGTAATGAATGGATCGCCAGCAATCTGCTCTGAGAATCTGGTGCAACGCGCGCAAAGAATGCAACGCTCACGATCTAGCAAAACTTGAGATGAGATGTTGATTGGTTTTTCAAAGGTGCGCTTGTATCCCTCAAATCGAGATTCCTCACGACCATTGCTCATCGCCTGATTTTGTAATGGACACTCGCCACCTTTGTCGCAAACTGGGCAATCAAGTGGGTGGTTAATCAACAACAACTCCATGATTCCCTGTTGCGCTTTATCAGCAACTGGTGATGTGAGTTGGGTGTTAACAATCATTCCTGGTTCAACAGGAATGGTGCAGGAGGCTTGTGGCTTTGGAAACTTACGGCCATTAATTTCAATCTCAACCAAACACTGGCGGCAGGCACCAACTGGATCAAGTAATGGGTGATCACAGAAACGTGGAATTTGAATTCCAAGTTTTTCTGCGGCGCGAATTACTAATGTGCCTTTTGGAACTGTAACCTCAAAACCATCAATGGTTACAGTGATCATCTCAACTTGAGTGTCTGCTGCGATTTCTTGTGTGCTCATTAACGCGCACCACTTTCTTCTAGAGCAAACAGTGTTGATTTCGCAGGATCAAATGGACATCCACCATTGCTTAGGTGATCCAAATACTCCTGACGGAAATATTTCAATGAAGAAATAATTGGGCTGGCCGCACCATCTGCTAGTGCGCAGAAAGAACGACCTGCGATGTTGTCACAAAGATCCAACAACTTATCTAGATCTGCTGCTTCACCTTTGCCGCTCTCAAGATCCTTCAAAATCTGCACCAACCACCAGGTGCCTTCACGGCAAGGGGTGCATTTTCCGCATGATTCATGCTTATAAAACTCGGTCCAACGCAGTACCGCACGAACTACGCAAACTGTTTCATCAAAGATTTGTAGCGCTTTGGTTCCAAGCATCGAGCCAGCTGCAGCAACACCTTCATAATCCAAAGGTGTATCTAAGTGCGCTTCAGTAAATAGTGGAGTTGATGAACCACCTGGGGTCCAGAACTTCAACTTATTTCCATTACGCATTCCGCCAGCAAGTGCAATCAACTCACGCAGAGTTACACCAAGTGGTGCCTCAAACTGTCCTGGGTTTTTAACATGGCCAGAAAGTGAGTACAAAGTAAAACCTTTGCTCTTCTCAGTTCCCATTGAGCCAAACCAATCAACACCATTATTAATAATGGAAGGAACTGATGCCACAGATTCCACATTATTTACAACTGTTGGGCGCGCATACAAACCAGCGATTGCTGGGAATGGTGGACGCAGGCGTGGTTGTCCACGGAAACCTTCTAGCGAATCAAGCAAAGCAGTTTCTTCACCACAGATATATGCGCCAGCACCAACATGTAGCACTAGCTCCAAATCAAAACCTTTGCCCAAAATATTTTTACCTAATAGGCCAGCCTTATATGCATCCTCAATCGCTTGTTGCACGCGACGGATAATGTGAGTGACCTCGCCGCGAATATAAATAAAGGCATGGTTAGCGCGAATCGCGTAAGAACCAATAATGATTCCCTCAACTAAAACATGTGGGTTAGCCATCAACATTGGCATGTCTTTGCAGGTCCCAGGCTCTGATTCATCTGCGTTAACAACAAAGTAATGCTCTTTGTTATCACCTTGCGGAATAAAGCCCCACTTCATGCCGGTTGGGAAGCCTGCGCCACCACGACCACGAAGTCCGGAGTCTTTTACTAGCTGAATAACCTCATCTGGGGCCATTGATAAGGCTTTTTCAACCGCCTTATAACCACCATTGCGCTTGTAGCCCTCAAGGGTGAAGGAATCTGGTTGATCCCATGATGCAGAAAGTACGGGAGTCAGTTTTGTCATTTACTTGGCTCCTTGTTCTTTGGAGATTTTCAAACCTAGCAAAGATGGTTCGCCAGCCTGAACACCTTCATGTGCACGACCATCATTTAAACCTGCAAGCACCGCAGAGTTTTCTTTCCAAGTTGGAAGTTTGTTTGGCCCGCGGGTTGGAGCTGGTGGATTTCCTTGCCGCATTGCATCAACTAAATCCTTGGCAGATTGCACAGTCTGGTTGTCATAGAACTCCCAGTTAGCCATAACAACTGGCGCATAATCACATGCAGCGTTGCACTCAATATGTTCTACTGAAACTTTTCCATCAGCGGTGACTTCATCATTTTCAATTCCGAGATGATCCTTAAGCGCTTCAAATATTGCATCTCCACCCATAACCGCACACAAAGTATTGGTGCAAACACCAACATGGTATTCACCAACTGGTTTGCGCTTGTATTGGGTGTAGAAAGTTGCAACCGCACTTACCTCAGCGGTTTCTAAATTCAATTTTTGTGCAATTACTTCAATGCTCTCTGGTGTTACATAACCATCTTTGGATTGCGCAAAGTGCAACAATGGCATGATTGCAGAACGAGAACGTGGATAACGATTGATAATGGAATCCATTACTGGATTATCAGCATCTGTTAGTGGCATTAGCGGTCCACATCTCCCATCACTGGATCAATCGAAGCAACAGCAGCAACAACATCTGCGATTAATGAGCCTTCGCACATTGCAGAGGTTGATTGCAAATTACTAAATGAAGGGGTGCGGAAATGCACGCGATATGGGCGGGTTCCGCCATCAGAAACTAGGTGTGCACCAAGCTCACCACGTGGTGATTCAACTGGGGTGTAAACCTGTCCTGCTGGAACGCGGAAACCTTCAGTGACAATCTTGAAGTGATGAATTAATGACTCCATCGAAGTTCCCATGATCTGACGAATGTGATCAAGTGAGTTTCCAAGTCCATCGCCACCAAGTGCGAGCTGTGCTGGCCAAGCAATCTTCTTGTCCGCCACCATAACTGGTGCACCATCTAGTTGATCCAACTTGTCGCAGCACTGTTCAATGATGCGCAGTGATTGCTCGAGTTCTTGCATACGAATCAAGAAGCGACCATAAACATCACAGGTATCTGCGGTTATTACATCAAAATCATAATTTTCATAACCAGAATATGGTTGAGTTTTACGAAGATCCCATGGCATACCAGTCGCACGAAGTACTGGACCGGTAACACCTAAAGTAATGCAACCTGCAAGATCTAAGTAACCAACATCTTTAGTGCGCTTAATCCAAATTGAGTTACCAATCAAAAGATTGGCGTTGTCTTTGAAGTTTTTACGTAGATCTTTAACGAGTTCGCGAACATGGGAAACTGTTCCCTCTGGTAGATCCTGGGCTACTCCACCTGGGCGGATGTAGGCCATGTTCATACGCAGACCGGAAACTTTTTCAAAAACATCCAATACTTTCTCACGCTCACGGAAAGCAAAGAACATCGGTGTGATTGCGCCTAATTCAAGTGCGCCGGTGCCAAGTGCCACCATGTGTGAGGAGATACGGTTGAACTCCATCATCATCACGCGAATTACTGAAGCACGCTCTGGAACATCATTTGTGATGCCCAAAAGCTTCTCAACGCCCAAGCAGTAAGCGGTCTCATTGAACAATGGGCTCAAATAATCCATGCGGGTCACGAAAGTTACGCCCTGGGTCCAGGTACGAAACTCAGTGTTCTTTTCAATTCCAGTGTGCAGATAACCAATACCGCAACGAAGTTCAGTGATGGTCTCGCCTTCAAGTTCAAGCATCAAACGCAACACACCATGGGTTGATGGATGTTGTGGACCCATGTTTACGACAACACGTTCCTCTTTTGCGCTGCCAATCTCTGCAGCAACTTGATCCCAATCGCCGCCGGTAACTGAATAAATTGTTCCTTCAGTGGTTTCTCGTGATGAAGCCTGTGAAGCTGAGAAGGTACTCATCGATAAGACCTCCGGTTATCTGGAGCCGGAACTGTGGCACCGATGTACTCAACTGGAATACCACCAAGTGGGTAATCCTTACGTTGCGGATGTCCGGGCCAATCATCTGGCATAAGAATTCTGGTTAATGCTGGATGTCCATCAAAAATAATTCCGAACATGTCATAAGCCTCGCGCTCATGCCAGTTGGTGCCGGCCCAAACTTCAACCAAAGATGGAATGTGCGGATCTGATTCAGGTGCAGAAACCTCTAAACGAATGCGACGGTTGTGGGTCATGGAGAGCAATTCATAAACGGCATGTAGCTCGCGATCTTTTTCATTTGGATAATGAACTCCACTAACACCTAAACAAACTTCGAAACGAAGGGTTTCGGTGTCGCGCAAAGTTTTGGCAACATCAAATAAACGATTGCGCTTAATATGCAATGTGAGTTCATCGCGATCAACGACAACTTTCTCAATCGCATCGCTGAACTCTGGAAATGCTTTTTCTAACTCATCGGCAACATCATCAAAGTAAGAACCATATGGGCGTGATGCAGAGGTTGGTGAATATGTAGCGCGCTCTAATCCGCCGTAACCTGAGGTATCACCGGTTCCGGAGGCGCCAAACATGCCTTTTTGCTCGCTCATTATTAGTCCCTGCTTCCAAATACGGGAATCTTTTGAGTTGGAACTGCAGCAAGTGCGGCTGCTTCAACCTCTTTAATAATTTGTTGACGATTAACACCAAGTTTTTCATTTCCAATTTGTTCATGAAGTTTCAAAATCGCATCCATCAACATTTCAGGTCTTGGTGGACATCCCGGCAAATAAATATCTACTGGAATGATGTGATCAACACCTTGCACAATTGCATAGTTGTTAAACATTCCACCTGAAGATGCACAGGCACCCATTGATAAAACCCATTTTGGTGCGGTCATTTGATCGTAAATTTGACGAACAACAGGCGCCATCTTGTTTGAAACACGACCAGCGACAATCATTAAATCAGCTTGACGTGGCGAGGCGCGGAAAACCTCCATGCCAAAACGGGAGATGTCGTACTTACCTGCAGAACCAATCGCCATCATTTCGATTGCGCAGCACGCAAGACCGAAGGTCGCGGGCCACAAAGAGTTTTTGCGCATATATCCCGCCAATTTTTCGACGGTGGTTAGCAAAAACCCGGAAGGTAATTTTTCCTCTAGACCCATTTTTAATCCCATTCCAATCCGCCGCGGCGCCACACATAGGTATAGGCCACGAAAACTGTGAGGATGAAGATGACCATTTCAATTAATCCAAATAGTGCGAGTTGATCATAAGCAACCGCCCATGGATACAAGAACACAATTTCAATATCGAAGATGATGAAAAGCATCGCAGTTAAGAAGTACTTGACTGGAAAACGTCCGCCGCCTTGAGCTTGTGGGCTTGGTTCGATACCGCACTCATATGCATCGAGTTTGGCGCGGTTGTAGCGCTTAGGTCCCGAAAGAGCTCCGGCGACTATCGAGAAAATCGCGAATCCGAAGCCAATTGCGCCTATTACGAAAATCGGGACATAGGGGTTCACAACAGGAAATCTTAGGCGAGGCCTAGAAAATGAGGGAAATCAGGAGCCCTTGATGGCTGTGTGAACTGCCACAACACCACCGGTGAGGTTGACCCAGGATGGATTACGCCAGCCGGCACCACTCATTTCTTTGGCTAACTGCTCTTGATTGGGCCAGGCCCTGATTGATTCCGCTAAATAAACATAGGCCGCAGGGTTTGATGAGGTCTTACGGGCCAATTTAGGCAACAGTTTCATGAGGTAATTCATGTAAATGATACGAAATGGTGCAAAGGTCGGAGTTGAGAACTCAACAATCACCATGCGACCACCAACTTTGGTTACACGCAACCCTTCTTGCAAAGCTTTTTTATAGTCATGTGTATTTCGCAAACCAAATGAGATTGTGGTGAGATCAAACTCGTTGTCACCAAATGGAAGATTTAATGCATCTCCTTTTACAAACTTTAAATAAGGACGAGCTTTTCTTCCTTGCTCCAACATTCCTTCGGAAAAATCTAATGATGTGACATCAGCGCCAGCTTTAAACAATGGTTCGCTAGATGATCCAGGGCCAGCAGCAATATCTAAAATCTTCATCCCGGGTGTTGGATTAATTATGGTCTGAACTTTTTTCCGCCACCGCTTGGTCTGTCCTAAACTCAACAAATCATTAACTAGGTCATAGCGCTTGGCAACGCCATCAAACATCGAAGATACCTCTTCGGGATCCTTACCTAGGTCAGCTCGACTCACCGACCTATCATCTCTAGCGGTAGGCTTAAATCACAAGTTGAAAAGGTTTGGAGTCACATGCACGTATCAATTACAACGGAGTTGCTCGGCGAGCACCCCGCGTTGCTTGATATCTCCATTCCCGAAATCGCCGATGATGCGATTACTTCTTGGGTGCGTGGTGGCGATGGCTTAATTGGTTTTGGTATCTACAAATCCCATGTCGTTAAAGGTGCTAATCGTTTTGAACAAGCCCGCGCTTGGTGGCGCGAGCAGGTAAATAGCCTTGATATTCACAACAATGTGCATGGCACCGGCACTGGCCCAATTCTCTTCACCTCTTTTTCATTTGATGAGGCGGAAGAATCGGTATTAATCATTCCAAAAGTCGTAGTGGGCCAACGAAATGGCAAGTCTTGGATTACTTGGATTGGCGCAACCCCACAGCCCGCATTGCAAACCGCGGTTCATAAATCAACTCCACTTAACTTAAATTGGAGTGGCAGCAATGGTGATGTTTGGCAAGATCGCGTCGCGCGTGCAGTCGAGAAGATTAAGAATGAAACTTTGGAAAAAGTTGTTTTAGCCCGTTTTGTTACCGGAACAACCACTGAAAAAATTAATCAAAGAAATTTATTACAACAACTTGCCAAGGAGTATCCATCAACCTGGGTTTACTCCAACCATGGATTAGTTGGTGCAACACCCGAACTACTAGTTCGATTAAGCAAGTCACTTGTTACATCAAGAATCTTGGCTGGAACAATTCGCAAAACCGGTGATGATGAAAGAGATTTAGCACTTGCTGGTTCATTAGCGCGCTCCTCGAAAGATTTAGAAGAGCACGAATACGCGGTACGTTCTGTTGCAGAAGCGCTATCACCATTTTGCACCTCAACAAATATTCCAGAGACGCCTTTTGTTTTACATCTCTCAAATGTCATGCACTTAGCAACAGATGTAACTGGCGTGCTAGCTGACTCCTCAAACCCGATTGATATTTTTGCGCTTGTTTCTAGATTGCATCCATCAGCTGCTGTTTGTGGCACCCCGACTGATTACGCCAAACGCACCATTGATGAAATCGAAGGTATTTCTCGCGGCCGATACGCCGGTCCTATTGGCTGGATTGATGCCAAGGGCGATGGAGAGTTAGGTATTGCTTTGCGCTGTGGCCAGATTTCCAATGATGGCCAATCAATAAGAATCTATGCGGGCTGCGGCATTGTGGCTGGTTCTGATCCAGAGCGTGAATACGCCGAAAGCCAAGCTAAGTTATTACCGATGCGCTCTGCTTTAGAGAAGCACTAGCTCCTTATATTTCTTAATTACCTCAAAAATCACATCAGCATTTTTTTCACGATCTGGCATTTTGGCGACAATCACATGTAACTGCGGATGGATGCGTTGCAAAGCGATGTGGAGCTCCTTGGCATCACGTACCTCTTCAACTGAAACCCCAAAGCCCTGCACAATCCTGGCTATATCTCTGCCATGCGGCGTACCAAAGATGGTTTCAAAACCGCCCACTCCGCGTTGTGGCAAGGTAGAAAAGATTCCGCCGCCGTCATTATCAACAACAATGATGGTCAATGTGTCGGTAATGGGATTAGCCAATGCAGAGATGTCATGTAGAAAGGCGAGATCTCCGATAACCGCATAACTCTCGTCATGTTTAGTCGCAATACCCATGGCGGTTGAAATGTTCCCATCAATTCCCGCCAGACCACGGTTGGCATAGGTTTCAATTCCAGTACGAGGAACTGCAAAGCTCTCTAAATCTCTGATTGGTCTTGATGATGAAATGAACAACGCTGCATCGTTTTCTAACTCTTCCGCCACAACAGCCGCTACCTCTGCCTCGGACCAATCAGGCAAAACTGAAAGTGCGGCGGCGGCAATCTCTTCATATTTATGCCAGGCGTCATGCCAAAGTGAATCGGTATCTATCTGTTTTTTTACATTAGGAATCATATGATGAGTTTCATCAGCAGTACGTGCTGTATCAATCTTTTCTAACCGAGGATCAATAACCATGACTCGATTTGAACCTTGAATATAGGCATTTATGCTGCGAGAAAGTGTGGTGCGACCAATCACCACAACTAGTTCTGCAGCTAGTTCACGGCGCACTCTTTCATCCGACAAAACTATTGGTGCATGCGCAATAGCATTTTCAAATACCAATGGGTCTTCAGCAACAATCGGTGCGCCTAAATCATCTGCTAAATCCTCAATTTCATCAACGCTAAATCCCGCACGGTCATGGCCCACAATCACAACATTCTTTGTGATGCTTATTGAAATTTCTCCAGGGACTTTTTGTCCCTGCACAATCGGTGTGGGATGAATCCCAGATAGCCAATCATTTGCATCCTCGGGTAATAAAGGTTCATCAAACTGCAGATTGATATGTACTGGTCCGGAGTTACTTAGAAATCTGATGAGATCAACAGGTGCTGCAGTATCCAAACTTTCTCTAACAAACTCACCGAAGATTCCATTTTGATTGGTTGTTTGATTAGAACCGGTTTTTCTCAAACGAGCGGGACGATCCGCAGTTAGCAAAAGCAAATTTAAATCTGAGTGATGAGCTTCAAGCACTGCGGGCAGATAATTAGCAACAGCGGTACCGCTGGTGCAAACCACGGGGACATACTTTCCAGATGCTTTTGCAATTCCTAAAGCGAAGAATGCGGCGCCGCGTTCATCAATGCGCACATGAAGATTAATCAATCCTTTTTGCTGTGCTTGATAAAAAGCAATCGATAGTGGTGCATTGCGTGAACCAGGGGAAAGAACCACATCCTCAACACCTAGCTCTATTAGCTGTCGCACGGTATGACGGGCTAGCGCTGTTGAAACACTCATTGCGCCTCCCTCAAACTCCACACCTGGGTGATTCTCTGCCGCCACCACTCTAATCGCTCTTTTGGCGCAGTAAATCTCTCCAACCTCTCCAAATCAGGTTGATAAGCGCTCACCTTAATCTGGCCATTTTCAATGGGTATCTGCGCCAAATCCTCAACAAACAGGGCGCTGGTAGCTAGTCCACAAGCGTAATTCAACTCCGGCAATCTGGCCGCCAGTTGTAATCCGTATGACAAACCAACTACAGATTCCAAAGCGCTTGATACCACCACTGGAAGATTGTGATGTTTTGCTAACTCTAAAGATCTTCGTACACCACCAAGTGGTGCAACCTTCAACATCAAAACATCAATCGCATCTGTTAAATCAATTGCAAATGGATCCTCGGCTTTGCGCAGTACTTCATCCCCGGCGATTTTTACATCCACCAACAACCTAGATTTTAGTTCTCGTAACTCATCAAGTGTTGCAACAGGCTGCTCGACATACTCTAAAAACTCTCCCGAGACCTCACCATAAATAGTGCGGATATTAAAAACCGCCTCATCAACACTCCAACTGCCATTTACATCTATTCGCAACTTTGCATTTGGCAAATGTTTACGAACTCGAGCAATACGAATTAAATCTTCGCGAATACCGGTTCCAACTTTTATCTTTACCGTATTAACACCTGGATACCAGGAGAGAATTTTTTCTATTTCACCTTCATCATCAGATGCAGGCACTGTTGCATTTACTGGAATTGCATCTCGAAGCGGTGCACTTAAATCAATGGTCGCCGCTTCGATGGCGCAGTCCAACCAAGGCAAAGACTCTTTATTGTCATACTCAATAAATGAAGCAAACTCTCCCCAACCATTAGGACCTTGAATTAACGCGGTTTCGCGCTGGGTAAGGCCGCGAAACTTAGTGCGCATTGGTAAAGAAAGTACTCGCAGAGAGGCCAATGCCTGCTCAAGAGTTAAAGCCATGATTTAAGGACGTTTTGGGAACTTATCAAAGTTCGGTGGACGCTTTTCTTTGTATGCATCGCGACCCTCTTGTCCCTCTTCAGTTAAATAAAAGAGCAAGGTTGCATCTCCGGCAAGTTGTTGGACACCGGCTAATCCATCATCGGCTGCATTTAATCCCGCCTTTAACAAACGCAAGGCCATTGGCGAGTGGCGCAACATCTCACGGGCCCAAGAAACGGTTTCAGCCTCGAGCTCCTTAACTGGAACAACGGTGTTAACCAATCCCATTTCCAACGCTTCTTTGGCATCGTATTGACGACACATAAACCAAATCTCGCGCGCTTTTTTCTGTCCTACATGGCGAGCTAGTAATCCCGCGCCATATCCGCCATCAAAGGATCCAACCATCGGTCCAGTCTGACCAAACTTGGCATTATCTGCTGCGACGGTAATGTCACACACCACATGCAACACATGTCCACCACCAATTGCCCATCCCGCAACCATTGCAATTACTGGTTTTGGAGTGCGGCGGATTTGAATCTGCAGATCCAAAACATTTAAGCGACCAATTCCTTTTTTACCAACTGTGTCACTGCCGATATATCCATCATCACCGCGCACTGAAATGTCGCCACCGGAGCAAAACGCTTCATCACCTGCACCGGTAAAGATGATTACGCCAATCTGATCATCATCGCGGGCAAAGTTAAATGCTTGCTGCAACTCAGCCAAAGTTTCCGGACGAAACGCGTTGCGGACCTGAGGGCGGTTGATGGTTATCTTCGCCATTCCCTCTGCAACTTCATAACGCACATCGGTGAAATTTTCTGCACCTGCGCCGGTTTGCCATTGCGGAATACTGCGGCTGCCTGGTTCACGTTTAATTGGCTTGCTCATATGGCATACCCTACGGTGGTTATGGTTTCTGAGGTAAAACGAAAAGTGCGCACCATCGATGCTACGTGGTCGACCCCACAATTACTCGATGCCCTGCTCGCATCCTTAAAGGGTGAAGGACCGGCACTTTCTACTACCGAGATAAGCGCAGCCGAGGTGGATCCCCGCGTTTGCCTGATTGTCACTACCTCCGGTTCAACCGGAAACCCAAAATCGGTTTTGCTTACTACAGCTGCTTTATTAGCCAGCACCCGCGCAACTCATAAGTTCCTGTCAGCAACTATTGGTCAGCGTTGGTCACTATTGCTTCCAACTAATCACATCGCGGGATTAAATGTTTTGATTAGATCTATTGAACTTGGCACCACGCCAGTAGGAGTTGAAGCAACCGCTGATTACACCGCAATTGTGCCAACCCAATTACATCGCGCATTAAATGGTGACGAAATACTTTTTGAACATTTAAAGAGATGTCGTGCTGTATTGGTAGGTGGCGGACCACTTGATTCAACTCTTTACCATTCAGCAATCACAGCAGGCATAAACATCATCACCACCTATGGAATGACAGAGAGCTGTGGTGGTTTGATCTACAACGGCACTCCATTAGATGGAGTTGAGGTTTCTATTCGCAACCAACATATTGCACTCCGTGCTCCACAATTAGCGTTGGGATATTTGGATGCACCATTGCCAACTGAGGATGGCTGGTTTATTACCAATGACTTAGGCGAAATCGAGGATGGCAAAGTCAAAATACTGGGCCGCGCTGATGATCAAATAATCTCCGGTGGCGAGAAGATTTCATTAAGCGCCATTGAAAATTACTTACAAAATGAGTTTCAAAACCCGGAGATTGTCGCCTTTGCCCAAATAGATAAGGAATGGGGCGAGCGTTTGTGTATCGCCACAACCGCAGAGCTGCAGATTGCTGATGTGCAAAGCAGGTTAAAGGAAAAATTCGGCGCACACGCCTCACCAAAACAACTTTTTCGCATCGCGGCTATTCCATACTTAGGTATCGGAAAACCTGATCGAAAGAAGTTAGCTAATGACCACGCGTGAACAATGGATTGCAGGAGCCCGGCCTAAAACCCTGCCCGCAGCTATTGCGCCAGTTATTGTGGGCACCGCTTTTGCCGGTTACAACGCCACGTTATTCAATACTTTTCTCGCTTTAGTCGTTGCTCTTGGTCTTCAGATAGGCGTCAACTACGCCAATGATTACTCCGATGGAATAAAGGGCACCGATGCTGATCGAGTTGGTCCGATGCGATTGGTTGGCTCAGGAGCTGCAACACCAAATGCCGTCAAGAAAGCCGCGATTATTTCCTTTGCAATCTCTGCCCTTGCTGGATTATTAATTGCATCGCGTACCTCATGGTGGCTGCTGATAATTGGAGTACTAGCAATCGCTGCTGCATGGACATATACCGGCGGACCAAAACCATACGGATATATGGCGCTCGGCGAGGTTTCTGTTTTTATATTCTTTGGATTGGTTGCAACCATTGGCACTTATTACATCCAGGTTGATTCTGTTTCCCGTGAAGTGGTTTTGGCATCCTTTGCCATGGGCTCGCTGGCGTGTGCAATTTTGGTATTAAACAATTTACGTGACTTAGAAAAAGATGAAGTTGCAAATAAGCGCACCTTGGCTGTTGTTATGGGAGACAAATCCACCCGCGATCTTTATCGCTGGCTACTTTTCTTCGCTTTGGTTATGGTTGTTGCTCTCTCCTTTTTCTCTTTTTATTACTTACTCGGATTAGTGGCGTTGCCTTTGGTCGCTAAATCGGTGCGCGCTGTTTCACAGGGAGCTAGCGGCGCAGCTTTAATCCAACTTTTAGCAAACACTGGCCGAATTCAAATCATCTACAGCGCTGGGCTTTCTTTAGCGGCTTGGCTCGTTGCGCGCTAAAATCACCACATGGTCCGTTATGCAGTAATCGCAACAATCATCATCCTGGCCTTGATGATTTACAGCATCATCGATTGCTCGCGTACCCCAGAGAATCAAATCCGCTCCCTACCTAAATGGGCTTGGTTAGTAATCATTATTTTTGTACCCGGGATCGGCTCTTTAGCTTGGATTATTGCCGGCCGACCCAAAGGCAATGGTCGCGGTCGTCGTAAAGGAAAAATCATCCCTCCAGATGACAACCCAGATTTTCTACGAAAGCTATAACCCTTTAATCATTCGATAGTAGAAGTAGCCAGGTTTGCCCCGGCTCTCTGTTGGTTCACCCATCTGCACAAATCCAAATTTTTCAAAGGCTGCAATTGCACGAGCATTGGTTTCCATGACGCCTAAACCTTGGATCAACCAATCCTTTTCTTTAGCGACCGAATCCATGTAATCAAAAAGCGCACGCGCTACACCTTGTCCGCGGTAATTTGGATCTGACCACAAGCCACCGATCCAACAGGTTGCACCAAAATCACCATTTAGATTTTCCACATTAATCATTCCAACATCTACACCATCAATTGATGCAACAAGGTAGGTAACTTTTTTAAATCCTTCACGCCATTGCGTTTCAGTAAAAACTTTTTCCTCTTCCAGTTTGCCCGATAAATTCTCTGGACTCTCTGCCAGCGCTGCTAATCGCAAATCCCGCAGGCGCTGCCACTGATTTGGTTGAAGTTCCTCTACTCTCACGTTTTGACTCACAAAGGCATTATGCCCGCACTTTGATACTGTGCGTATATGGGAATTTCAGTTTTGTTGAACAGTGAATTAAAACGCTATGAAATCTTTAGCGATGGGGCGTTAGCAGGGTTTGCTGATTACAAAATGCGTGGCACAACAATGATTTTCCCGCACACTGAGATAGACCCCAAGTTCGGCGGCAAAGGTCTAGGTACTGCCCTGATTGAGTATGCGCTCGATGATGCAGCCGCAAAGAAATTAATGGTTGCGCCTTACTGTCCTTTTGTTTCAAAGTTCATTAGCAAGAACCCTGATAAGTATCTCTACTTAGTGGATGAATCAGAACGCGCAAAGTTTGGTCTGTAATGAGTATTCGAACCGATAAAGATGAAGTCAAAAACGAAGAGAGTTGTGCCGGTTTTTCAATACTGCAGCCCCGTGTAGTAAAGCTAACTACACGTACCGAGGTAGATGTGCGCCGTACCCTGCCTCACAAAAACTTAAGAATGATTGGGGCTTGGTGCTTTGTCGATCACTATGGCCCCACTAATCAAGTAACTGGAATGACAATTGGGGCTCATCCTCATATGGGTCTGCAGACCGTTACCTGGTTATTTGATGGCCGAATCATGCATAACGATTCTCTCGGCACGCATCAAGAAATTAACCCAGCCCAACTCAATTTAATGACCGCTGGGCGAGGCATTGCACACTCTGAACAATCTCTGGAATCAAAGAGCATCATGCATGGGGTGCAGCTTTGGATTGCACTGCCTGATGAAACCCGTAATCAAGCCCCCTTCTTTGAACACTTTTCCGAACTGCCCACTCAAAATCTTGATGGAGTAAATACAAGAGTGTTTGTCGGTCAATACCAAGGCTTGAAATCCTCGGCAAAGATATTTAGTGAAATGGTTGGAGCCGAGTTCAAAACTAGTAACAATTCCACGAAGCTCGAGCTAGATGTTGAGTTTGAATACGGCGTACTTAATGTTGGGAAGAGTTTTGAAATTAATAATCAGATATTGGAGTTCGGCGAATTGGCATATATTCCAACTGGCAATAAACAAGCAGCAATTTCCTCCTCTCAGGACAAACACTTTCTGTTACTGGGCGGCAAACCTTTTGGTGAAAAGATCTTGATGTGGTGGAACTTTGTTGGTCGCACCCATGAAGAAATCGTGGCGGCTCGGGAACTTTGGAACTCTCATGATCAAGGGATTCCGGATTTCGATGATGAGATTAAGGTGCGAATTCCCGCACCGGAGCTGCCAAATTTACGATTAAACCCTAGATAAGTTCGATGATCTGATCGGCTTCGATAGCGATATGTGAAGCAATCAATACAGCACGACCCTTTTGTTTTAGCTCTGTAAGCAGCTCCTTGATTACTGCAACATATTCAACATCCTGAGATGCAAAGGGTTCATCAAGTAAAAGGTATGGCGCGGAACTATTAAAGGCGATGGCAAGCAAAATGCGTTGTGCCTCTCCACCAGAGAGAGATGTTACGGATGAATCCAACAACTGCTGCAATCCCAATTTCTTAATTAACTCTGAATCTCGATCAACGCCTGCCAGCTGCAGTACCCGCTGCACCGATAAGGCAAAGGCAAAATCTGGCTTTTGTTGCGCATAGGCAAAGGAATTGGATTGCCCATACCAAATCACTTTTCCTAACCGGGCATCCTCAAACCCCATCAAGGTAAGTAACAGAGTTGATTTGCCCGCCCCATTTTTGCCCCGCAACCAACTTAAGGTTCCCGGTTCTAATTTGAAGTTCAAGCTCTTTGAGTAGGAGCCGTACTTCAACTCGAGATCAATTACCTCAAGCATTTTGGCGACCCCGCTTTCCAACCACTAAAAGCAGCAAAAATGGTGCGCCAATCATTGAGGTAACTACAGATATAGGCAGTTCATTGGGCGCAGCAATACTGCGTGCCAAAGTGTCTGATGCCAAAAGTATCAATGCGCCAAATAACCCTGAAGCCACCAATGCAGAGCGCATGGATTCGCCAAAGATAAAACGTGCAATAAATGGCGCTGCTAATCCAAGAAATGCCACTGCACCGACAGAGACCACGGTGGCGGATACCGCAAGGCTTGTAATGGTCAGGGAAATTAACTTTAATCTTTGTGGTGAGTGACCCAATAAAGTTAACTGTATTGGATTAAATACAAAAAGATCTAAATGCTTTGTGAGATAAGGAATCATCACAACAACTAGTGCCAGGGCAAATATCAAAACTATTACTGTGTCGCCGCGAGCGAAAGCTAAGGTTCCAGAGCTCCAAAAGCTGACCGCTCTTATCTCTTCATTGCCTGATACTGCAGCAACCACAGCAATTAATGCATTCAATAAAGCAGCTAAAGCAATTCCGACAATAATCAACTTGGAGGTCGTTAGCTTTGCCTTACCCGCTAAATTTATAGTCAACATCGACACCAACAAGGCCAGCAAAAATGCGGTCGGTAAAGTTGAGAAAGGATTAACTGTATTTGCGCCAAAAATTATTGCTAAGACACTGCCAAATGCAGCAGCTGCCGTAGTTCCTAATAATGATGGCTCTGCTAGTGGGTTAGCAAAGGCCCGTTGCAAGGTGGCGCCAGCGATACCGATTAAAAACCCAGCCAGTATTGCAACCGCTATACGGGGGAAACGGATACTAGTTAAAACCTCAATCTGCTCTGGGTTTAGCGAGCCAAATAGATAACTCCAAATATTTCCCGAGTTTGTCGCCCCAACCCCTGAGGCTAGAAAAGCTATTAAGAGTAAGGAAATAACAAGCCAGAGGTGGCGCTTAAGCATTATCTATCTGCTTTAACTGAGCTTGGATTTGCTGCAACACATTCAAAGTGTCGGCACCAAAATCCAAGAGTTCGCGATCATCGATTACAACTATGTTGCCTTGTTTGACCGCAGTTGTGGCGGAAAGTCCAGGCAAAGATCTCAATCCTGCTAAACCACCAACTGACTCATAGCCTTTCTGCATCAATAACAAAACTTCAGGATTGATTTTGCGCATCATCTCAGCGGTCAATGGCGAAAATGGCGCCTCTAAATTGGCCGCTCCAACATCAACACTGCCCACCGCCTGAATTAGAGAATCAGCGCCCGATCCTTTACCGCCCACAAAGTAGATTGCGTTGGTTCCGCGCAAATATAGAAAAGCGATATTGAAGCTACGGGTATTTACTTTGAACTCAGAAAACTTTGCCTGCAGTGCAGCGCTGGCTGATTGCGCCTCAGCTACTTTGTTAAACGCCTTTCCTAAAACCTGGTATTTCTCATAAATCTGATCGATGCTCTCCGCGGTCGGCAATTCAATTGCCTTAATATTTGCTTGTTTCAACCGCTCTCGAACCTCGCTGGAATCAGTCAAAGTGTCCAAAATCAAATAGTTAGGGCGAAGTGAGATTACCTTTTCAAAGTTAAAGCTGTGGCCACTAGTTACTACCTCAGATTCACTCGCCCTAGCATTTCTCTCATCGACCCCAACCACAGCCTCGCCTAATCCAATTTCATTTAATATCTCTGCTGAGCCCGCAGCGGCGGCAATAATTCTGAGTTCATTCTCAGCTGTTTTTGTTGGCGAATCGCATCCTGCTAGCAGTAAAGCCATCAAAGGCAGGATCAATAACTTGCGCACCTGTCAATTGTTTCAAATATCTCGCATTCCGCCCTTCGACAGTTTCGGTGAAACTGTCGGAAAAAGAGCGCCAAATGCCGATTATTTTTAGCGCTGTGATCAAACTGGCCATTACCGCACTGCTGCTGGGCAGTATTTCCGGGACCGGCGGTCAAGAGCTATCGGTTTCGCAAACCGAAATAAAACCAAATACCAAGGTTGTAGTAACTGGAAAAGGTTTTGATCCAAAGGTTGGCATCTATTTAGCATTTTGCAAAATCCCCGAGTACGGCCAACTTCCATCGCCATGCGGTGGCGGGGTTAACATGGCAGGTAAATCAAAATCAAGCATTTGGATCTCAAACAATGCACCGGCTTATGGAAAAGGTTTAGCAATTAAGTTTTCCAAAAATGGCAGCTTTAAGCAGACCCTGCGCCTGTCCCCAATAATCAATAATGAAGTTGATTGTCGCAAAGAGCGTTGCGCCATAACGGTTCGTGCGGATCACACCCGTAGCGAAAACCGCAATTACGATCTTTATATCCCAATTAAGTTTAAGAAGAACAACTAGATAAGGAGATAATCATGAGAAGAGCTATCGCAATAATTGGAATGACATTAGCTTCGATTTCAGTTCCATATTCCGCTCAAGCTGCAGATATGGTTGTTAAGCCAGCCAAGACCACAGATCTGGCAGCAGAGGAAAATATTTCAATTGTTCTAGAAAAGTTTCCGACTAAGGCCGGCGTTTATCTCCAACAATGTGCACAGCCCGCAACCGGTGCTCGTCCAACTGATTGCAATGCACAAACCCAACTTTGGATCACCAACGCCCGTGGTGGCTCATTTACCCCTAATGCAGCAATCACAATGAAGTTAGTAGCAAAGTTTGGCAGCGTTGATTGCACCACAACCAAGTGTGGCATTTTCGCTCGTTATGATCACACTGCAGGCACCGACACCTCTGAAGATCAGTTCCTACCAATCACCTTTGCCGCCGGTGCACCAACCCCGATAACCCCAGTCGTTACCGTTGAAAAACAAGGAGTATCCAAGCTGCCTAAATCAATAAAGGCCGGCAAAAACCTTTCATTGCCGGTTCAAACTGAGCAAGGCGTAAATCTGACTTACCGCACCAGCTCTAAGAAATTCTGCACCCTTCAGGACAATGTAGTGCGTGCGCTAAAGCCAGGTGTATGCAAACTTCAGATATTTGCACCAGCAACAGATAAATTTGAAATGTTTGCTATGAATTACAACTTGAATATTAAGAAGCGTTAAGCCAAGGCTTTATTTATAAAGGCAAATGCTTCCGCTTTAATCAGTTCTGGAGCGTCGCTGTTTTCAATTCTCCTAGCAGCGACCTCTAGAACTGCGGTGATTAATTCAAAGCGCAAAGGTGAGAGTTCATAACCATTTTCACCCAAAGAAATCTTTAACTCTTCATATAACTTGATATGTTGAGCTCTAATCTCATCTTTAAGATCCGAAGCCATGGCAATCGGCATCAAGGCACGCACTAAAGCATGTCGACCATCTAAAAAGTAAGCCAGGTTTAAATCTATCCACCGTTCAATACTCTGTGATAACCCTTGTTGTGCTGCTAACTCTTTACGCACTTGCATTCTGAAGTTAAATAATTCTGTAAGTAGCAACTCTCCCATTAATTCATTTAATGAAGAAAAGTGCTCATAAAGAGAGGTCCTAGCAATTTTCGCTCTTTTGGCTACCTCGTGAGCTTTCAACTTTGCCTTGGGATCTGCCAAAACAATTTCACGCGCAGACTCCAAAATCGCCATGCGGTGTTTATCTTTAGTAGAGAAGTTCATTATTACAACCCGCTGTAGGTATGACGTCCAGTGCCCCAGACATTTACATAAACATAATTAAAAAGATAAGTAGAGCCCGCTAACAAACAGAGCCAGGCTGCTTTACGACCCTTCCAACCAGCGGTCACGCGGGCATGTAAATATGCAGCGTAAAGAATCCAGGTAATAAATGCCCAAGTTTCTTTGGGATCCCAGCCCCAATAACGGCCCCAGGCCGCCTCAGCCCAAATCGCGCCAGCGATTACCGCAAAGGTCCAAAGTGGAAATACAAATGCCACCAGGCGATAGGAAAGTAGATCTAACTTCTCTAAGGATGGAAGTCGCTGTGCAAATGGGGTGCGCTCACCTTTGCGCTCCATACGGTCTAACCAAAGATAAGTTCCAGCAACAGTATTAGAAAGTAAAAATACTCCGCCAGAGATAATTGCAGCAGATACGTGTATCACCAACCACACCGACTTAAGTGCCGGGACCAAAGGAGCACTTGGTCTGTAAAGCAAAGTGATTGCAGTGCCCAGAATCAACAAAACTAAAATCGAAATCGGCAATCCCAACCAACGCAAATCATGTTTCATGCCCACAATTAAGTAAGCAGCGGCAAAGGTAAATGCGCCGGTAATTGAGTACTCATACATATTGCCTAACGGAACACGTTCGGCAGATATGCCTCGAGTTAAAACACCTACTCCCAACGCGATGGTTGATGCGATAAAAAATCCTTGGGCGATTTTGCTGGCCCGCAATGTCTTGGTGCGATCTAAAGTTTTGTCTGCTTGCTCTTTAATCGCGCGTACTGAAAAAGCGGTCTCATAGGTAAAGGCAATAAAGGTGATGGTGAAAAGAACAGCGGCAACATAAATCAAATCATTCGAGAGGTATGCCCAATCGCTGCTGCTCATTTGTCCTCCTTCATTTCATTAATCATCCGATTAATTTCATCCTCTAATCCCGGCAACCTATTTAAGGCTAAACCAGCAATCTCTAATTTTCCTTCTACCTGCTTAACCCAAACTCTGCGTTGTCGGACAAATAGTGAAACCATCAATCCAATAATGGCGAGAATACTTCCAATTAACGCGTACTGCTTACCTGGATCCCTTACTACCTGCAGATTTACCCAAGGAACTACCCCGTTGAATGTGATGGAACCCACCTCAAACTCGTAGCTCTCACCAACTCTTAAGGCCCACAGACCAATGCGCTCCATTTCATCGGTATTGATGCGGTAAACCGATTGCGGGACGCCGCTATCCATCCCCAAATCACCTTTCCAAACTGAGAACAACAACCTCGGATCTAACAACTCTGGGAAGGATGAAAATCCGCCCCGCACCTCATCTCGCGCTGCGGTTGGTAAGAAGGAAGATACAAAACCAATCTGCGGATCCATGTCAGGAACTTTTATCGCGCCAATTGAAGAAAGGTTTGCATCTTGTGGCAAGAATGGCACCGGTCCTTCAAACTTAACCTCACCAGATTTATCCTTCACCGTCACAAGCGGGGAGAATCCATTGGCTTGCAGATAAACCCTGGTGCTACCAAAGGTAAGTGGTGAATTCACTCTTACAGTTTGTTGTTGTGTTGGTGCATCAATTCCATCTTGCGTGGTTACCTTTAAAACATAATCCAAGGGCTGACGTGTCTCTGCATCATAACTCGCATCAAAGTTGTCGACCTTGATAGTGAAGGGCGGCAGGTTCGCGATTGAGAAAAATCTTCCCGGAGCTAGGTTGTCGTAGCTGGTGGGAGTATTAATGAATCGTTCGCCAACATTAACAATCGCCTCACCACGCATACCAAACACTGAGCTTCCAGCGATTCCCAACAAGACCACAATTAAGGAAAGGTGGAAAACTAAATTTCCAGTTTCGCGTAGATAGCCTTTCTCTGCGGAAATAGATTTACCGGTTTTAGTAACTCTGAAACGATTAGCCTTTAACCATTTTTCTGCTGCAGATAACTTTCCATCAACAACCTGGTAACCCTCCATCGCATCTAATTTGGATGGTGCAGCAGCTGGTGCCTTAAAAATCTCTTTGAAGTAATGATAAGAACGAGGCACTACACAACCTATTAATGAAACAAAAAGCAGGATGTATACGGCAGAGAACCAGGGGGAGCCGTAGACATCAAATAGATAAAAACGATCCATCCATTTTGCGCCGGTGGGATCATTTTGAAAATACTCTCGCACCTTCAGTGGTGATTGGGTGCGCTGTGGAAATAGTGAGCCTGGAATCGAGGCTAATCCCAACAACAACAGCAAAATCAGCGCAGTTCGCATGCTGGTGAGCTGGCGCCATAGGTAGCGCAGCAAGGAGAAGCCTTGTAACTCTGGAGCGCTCATCAAATCACCGGAATAAATCCACTAATAGTGCCGCGCAAATTCGCCATCAAACTCTCCCACACCCCAAAAACCTGCAGTAGGCCAATCACAATCAAGAAAGCGCCACCGATGAAGGAAATCACTTTGCCGCGTTGCAGTAAGAATTTACGGAAATTACTGGAGCGATCCGAAAACACTGCAAATAAAATAAATGGTAATCCCAAACCAACGCAGTAGAAGAAGGAGAGAATCGCACCGCGGGTAGCGCTCGCCTCAATCAAAGCCATGGTTTGTACTGCACCTAGGGTTGGTCCAATACAAGGTGTCCAACCCAAACCGAACATAAATCCCAAAACCGGCGCACTTACTAATCCAGTAGATGCCACAAAGGGAAATTTGAAGGAGCGGTAGAACCGCTCTGAGAACATAAATATCAAGCCGAAGAAAATAGTTAATACTCCAAGTAAACGAATTAGGAAATTTGAGTTAGTTAAAATTGCTTCTCCCAGAGTTCCAAAAAGCGCACCATAACTCACAAATAAAAAGGCAAATCCAAGTACAAATAGCAGCGCTCCCAAAACCGTCTTGCGGCGTGAGGCAAAAGCACCTGACACATAACCCAGATAACCAGGCAGTAATGGCAGTACACATGGTGATGCAAATGAAATCAATCCCGCCAACATCGCAACTAAAGATGCAACTAAAATGCCGCCATCAAAAACTTGATCTACTAAAAAATCACTCATTTGATTTAACCCGCTCAATCAAATCATCCAACGCCGAGTAAGTGACCTCGCCACTAATGCGGGCTGCAATATTTCCCTGCGCATCAATTATCAATGTAGTGGGGATGGCGTTTGGGGTTAATTGCCCATGGAATTTAAGCAATAAACCATCATCGGTAAGTGTCGGGTAAGTGATAGAAAACCGCTCCACAAAGGCCCGAGCTGCTACCAATGAATCACGGGTTAATACCCCTAAAAACTGCACCTCAGGATGGGCTTTAGACAACTCCTCTAAAGCTGGCGCTTCCGCACGACATGGCGAGCACCATGAAGCCCAAACATTCATCACCAAAACTTTTCCAGGAGTGGCAGCAAAATTTGATCCATCCAAGGTGGGTCCAGATATTGCAGGTGCTGCTTTTCGTTCTGCTTTTGGAATAAAGGTTGCTACACCATTGCCGGCAATAAAGGATTGTTCATTGGTTGAAATTGCACCGCCATTTGAGCAGGAGACAATTAAAGGAATCAGTAGAACTAAAAGAAGTTTCTTCATTTCTTTTTTGGTGGGAGTAAATGCCCGGCAGGTTCTGAATATGAAAGTCCTACAACTTTTCCAGTTGCGTCAAAATGCAAACTAGTAACTGAGGCCAAAGAACATTGACGCTTGCGCGGATCATGTAAAAATGGACGGCCCTCTACCGAGGAGCGCAAAATCCAAATTGGTAATTGATGTGAAACCATCAATGCATCTTTTCCTTGTGCTGCAATTCGTGCAGCCTCGACCGCCGCTTTCATGCGTGCAACTTGTTCGGTGTATGGCTCGCCCCATGATGGACGCCAAGGGTTCCAGAGATGACGCCAGGTACCGGGACGCTTTAAAACACCATCGCCAACCCCAAATGGTTTTCCCTCAAAAATATTAGCTGCTTCAATTAAGCGATCATCAGTTGTGATTTCAACTCCATGATGTTGTGAAATCGGAGTCGCGGTTTGTTGCGCACGCTCTAGAGGTGAAGCATGAATCGCGCCAAGTGAAAGCTCTTTGCTCCAATCAGCAACAGCTTTCGCCATTTGCTGACCGCGCTCTGATAAATACCATCCGGGTTGGCGGCCATAAAGAATGCTGTGCGGGTTTTCTACCTCACCATGGCGCACCACATGAACTGTTGATGAAATCTCTGATGTTGCGCTCATGCGGGCAAGCATAAAGCATAGTGATTAACGAGAAGTAATGAGGGTATTTCGTTACTGTCCTCACATGCCGCGCATAGCTTTCTTTGATGTAGATAACACCATCACGCGCGGATCAACCCTTTATTTCCTGGGCCGCGGAATGTACAACCGCGGATTTTTCACGAAACGAGATATCGGTGCATGGGTCTTGGCCAATATCCGTTTTCGTATGACCGGCACAGAAAAGGAAGATGTAATTCTGCGCTTTCAAAAAGCCGCAACTGATTTCATTGGTGGCCATGATGTTAAAGAGATTCGCATTATCGGTGAAGAGATATACAACGAATTTGTTTCACCTGCAATCTGGCAAGGGACAATGGAGTTAGCAAAAAAACATCTGGCAGATGGTGATGAAGTTTGGTTGGTTACCGCCTCTCCCGAAGATTTTGCAGATTTAATTGCAGAGCGACTTGGTTTCACCGGAGCGCTTGGCACTAAAGCTGAAATTGCAAATGGTAAATACACCGGAAATCTAAACGGCAAACTTTTACACGGTAAAGAAAAAGCGGTCGCAATTAAAGAGCTAGCAAAACAACGTGGTATTGATTTAAATGAATGTTACGCCTACTCAGATTCTTACAATGATCTGCCTTTATTGACCTCGGTCGGAAATCCGCGCGCGATTAATCCAGATGCAAAACTTCGAATTACAGCATTCTCACAAGGTTGGCCGGTGCATGACTTCCGTAGATTGCGTTGGCTGAACCGATATATCGGACCGGTTGTTAGTCGCATCGCTGGTTTTTGGGTGTACTTAACCGCACGCAAGAAAGGCTAGGAAATCAGAGTAGCTAGGAAGACAGGGCGACAGCACCCGCTTCCGCCAAGTAATGTAGGCCAGTTATGTCCGAGGCCTTCCCATCATTTGCTCAAGAGCTGCGCGAACGCAGTGATGAGGATTTAGCACTGCTCTTTTCTGCCCGCCCAGATTTAATTACTCCAGTTCCTGCAGACATGACCGCGCTTTCTACCCGCGCCACTTCAGCGCCAAGTTTGCTGCGCGCAATTGAAAGCTTAAATCAATGGCAGCTTCAAGTTTTAGAGGTTTGCGCTGCCCTTGCTGATCCATTCACGAAAAAAGAGGTGGTGGAGTTAAGTGACCCTGCTGCCGAATTAGTCGTAAAACAATTACACAAAATCGCTTTGATTTATCGTAATGGAAATGGTTATCGCATGCCGCGCGCAGTGCGTGACATTCTCGGCAATGAACCGGCAGGCCTTGGTCCTCAAAGTGCATCACCTGTTGATCTAAAGGTCATTAAGAAAGCACCTGAAGCAGCGTTACAAGTTTTACAGAAATTAACCTGGGGACCGCCGCGAGGTCAGGTCGGAGATATCCGCAAAAAAGATACCCCGATCGATTGGTTGCTCAAAAACAATTTACTAATTCCAATTGACACCTCCACCGTTGCACTCTCACGGGAAGTTGGCATATTTTTGCGTGGCAATAAAGTGCATCAAGAGTTAGCAATCAACCAACCAAAATTAGAAGGTCCCCAGGTAAAGAGCGCTGATATCGAACGCGCATCATTGGCATCAATCTCAAATACTTTACGCTGGGTTCAAGAGTTAATGAATTACTGGTCCGAGGAAACACCAACCGCTCTGCAATCTGGTGGACTTGGCGTTCGCGATTTGAAAAAAGCTAGCGAGCATCTCGGGGTTGATGAGAGCTGCACCGCTTTTATTGCAGAGCTTTCTTACCTTGCTGGCCTGCTATGTGTTGAAGCAGATGGCCGAATACTTCCCTCCACCAACTTTGATTTTTGGCAAAACAAAGAGCCAGAGGAGCAATGGCGCGAACTGGTCGAACTTTGGAAAGTTACCTCCCGAGTGGCTGGCCTGGTTGGACGTAATGAATCCAGAAACATCACCGCATTAAGTACAGAGTTAGATCGCTCAAATGCGGCATTAATCAGGGGATTGGTACTGGATTTACTGCTTGATAACCCAGGTATCGCTCCCACCTTAAAAAGCGCACAACAAGCCATTCTTTGGCGCTATCCCCATCGCCGCGGCATCTCAATAACCGCAGAGCTAGTGGAATGGACTCTGCGCGAAGCAGAGTGGCTCGGAATTACCGGTGGCAGCGCAATTTCTATTTATGGCGCTAAGTTCATAAAGAAAGAGGAAAAACTTGGCATTAATGCAGCATTGCCAAAACCAGTTGATCACATCTTGGTGCAGGCCGATAACACCGCAATCGCTCCCGGCCCGCTAACTATTGAGGTAGCTCGCATGCTTTCTACCTTTGCAGATATCGAAAGTCGTGGTGGCGCCACTGTTTATAGATTCAGTGAATCATCAATTAGGCGTGGTCTTGATCATGGACATTCTGGTGAAGAGATAAAGGCTTTCTTAAGCAAAACCTCTAAGACTCCAATCCCACAACCCTTGGAATACTTGATTGCCGATGTGGCAAAGAAACATGGCAAGCTAAGAGTTGGTTATGCCAGCACTTATGTGCGTTGCGAAGATGAAGCAACCATCTCCGCCATTCTTAATGACAAGAAACTTGAACACTTAACTTTCCGTCAAATCGCACCTCAAGTCCTAATCTCTGATACCGAAAGTGATGAAGCAATGGATGAGCTGCGCCGCGCTGGATACTTTCCATCAGGAGAAAATTCCAAAGGTAGTGTTGTTAATCTGCCGATCCAAAAAAGATCCAAAGCCCGTCCTAAACCACCACGCATCATTGGTGAAATAGCAAAACCTTCTGATCAAATGCTCGCTGCCGCGCTGCGCACCTTGCGCACCGGTGAACGCGCTGCAAAGAAAAAACCGGTTGGCGAGATTCCCCGCACCACCGCCAATGAAACAATGGATTTATTAAATGAGTATCTAGGTAAAGGTGTTTCACTTCGTATTGGTTACGCCGATGCCAACGGTGGAGTTAGCCTGCGCATCATTGATCCAATTTCAATTTCTCTTGGCACCCTGGTCGCTAAAGACCATGCCACAAATGGCATTACCCCCTTCAAAATAGCCCGTATTACCGGGGTCACCACCGCATGATGAGTAGTTACGGCAGACTTACCCCATGAGCTCGCAAATCCTCGCCGACCTAAAAAAGCTCGTTGAAACCCAAAGCCCGACTGAGGATTTAGCGGCCTGCGTGAAGGTTGTAAACACCGCAAATGAAATTACCGAAAACCTGATTGGCTCCAAAGCTGATGTTTTCGATGAAAAAGGTCGTCCGGTTTATTGGCTAGGCAGCAAAACCCCACAAGTTGTTCTGCTCGCACATCTCGACACCGTTTGGCCCATTGATTCATTTACTCCGCTGTGGACTGTAGAGGGAGATGTGGTGCGAGGTCCAGGAATTTATGACATGAAGGCAGGATTTATCCAAGCACTTTATGCGATGCGCACCTTGGATTTAGAAAAAGTTGCTCTTATTGCAACCACTGATGAAGAAACCGGTTCTGCTACCACCCGGGAATTAATTGAAAATGTCTCAAAGCAAGCCAAGGCGGTTCTGGTTTTGGAATCAGCGATCGATGGCAAAGTAAAGATTGGCCGCAAAGGCACCTCAATGTACAAAATCACGATTCATGGTCGAGCTGCTCATGCTGGTCTAGAACCTGAGA
>VFQS010000597.1_pt1 | contig 38769 bp, 43 predicted proteins | sample 3512361 | NCBI WGS metagenome assembly VFQS01 (sample SAMN10412375, study PRJNA504923) | tailings metagenome | isolation source: Relicate 1 Philex TSF3 active mining | place: Philippines
GGCGGAATTATTCCTGACAATGTTGGACTGAGTGGAGAAGTCGGTGAATACCTAGATGGCAAATGGTGGGGTGGCCACTACGGTTGGCGCTGGCCACACGGTCTTCTCACCATCATTGAGCCAATTGTTAACATCACCTCTAATGCACTACTGATGACAGGTGATGAAAGTCTGCTGGCACTAGCGCGCGAACAGATTGACATGAACTTCTCTCTAGGCAAAGAAGTTGACGGGGTTTGGCAAACCCCCAACAAGCACTTCGATTCCGGCTGGACAGACTGGCGTCCGATGAACCCGTACCACGCCATTCACCTCTGGTTCCGATCCCTTGCGGAGCAGGATAGGGAGAGAGTTGAAAGATGCCGCGGCGCTCTAGATTGGCAAAAGGTATCTATAGCTGAAAAACCATTCAGCGTGAAGCACTACAACACAAACACTCTGCCCTGGTATGAATACATCAACGGTAATCTCCCCGACTACCCGGAGAAGGTTCTCGAGGCCAATAAAAGACTGCTCAATCAGCAGCTTGCAAGGCTTAGATCTGAGCACGGAAATCCAAGAGTCTGGGACAGAGTTGAACAAATCAATGACTACCCTGACTCGCTAAGCATGCAAATCGATGGCTACGCCATTCACGCCTGGCAAGAATTTAATCCCCTCTACTTTGAATCCCTGGTCCAGCTGCAATGGGGAGCGCCGATGCACATCTCCCATGGTGGTTTCCAATACGCATCTGTTCGCTATTTCAATCCAGAAACCAAGAAGCCTGGACTTCCAGCTGGTGTTAGTGCCCTGGTCAGTGAGGTCAGTAGCAAAAGCGTTACTGTCACTCTTGCTAACTCAGGAACTGTAAAGCAGAGAGTGATTTTGCAATCAGGTGGCTTCGGCGAACACACTTTCACTTCGGCCAAGGCCGAAGGTGGCTCCGAGGAATTCAGTATCAACTCCAAGTGGGTGGAGCTTGAAGTTCCAGCAGGTTCGGTTATCACTCTCAAGCTTGGAACTAAGAGATATGCCAACAGCCCGAGCTATGAGACACCATTCCAATCGAGCACCGATTGGGATCCAATGATCAAGCCCAGAAAGATTCAGTAAAAAGAAAGCCCGCCCATTTGGGCGGGTTATTTCTTTAAGTTCTTACCAAGAAGACTTGGTCACACCAGGAAGCTCTCCCTTGTGTGCCATCTCGCGGAAGCGAACACGGCTAACACCAAACTTCGAGAGAACTCCACGTGGACGGCCATCAACTAGATCGCGTGAACGAACACGAACTGGGCTGGCATTGCGAGGTAGCTTCTGCAATCCAATGCGAGCTTCTTCACGCTGCTCAGCTGTCGCGTTTGGATCAACCATCTGCTTCTTTAGCTGTGCGCGCTTTGCTGCATAGCGCTCAACAACAACCTTGCGCTGTTCGTTACGTGCAATCTTGCTCTTCTTTGCCATTTAGCGCTCCTCGCGAAATTCAACGTGCTTGCGCACTACTGGGTCATACTTCTTAAGAGTGATGCGGTCTGGGTCATTGCGGCGATTCTTCTTGGTCACGTAGGTGTAACCAGTGCCAGCAGTTGACTTCAACTTGATGATTGGACGAATGTCCTTGTCTTTTGCCATCGCTCTTCCTAGATCTTCTCGCCGCGAGCAACCAGCTCAGCGATTACGGAATCAATTCCACGAGCATCAATAACTTTCATGCCGCGTGCGGAGACATTGAGTGTCACCTTGCGTCCTAGGGATGGAACAAAGTAGGTCTTTGACTGAATGTTCGGGTCAAAACGACGCTTGGTCTTGTTCTGAGCGTGCGAAACCTTGTGACCGAATTGCGGTCCAGTCTGCGTCACCTGGCAGTAAGCTGCCATTTTTCCTCCTTGGGCGCGTTTACCCGAAGCATTATTTTTGGGATTGTTTTGGGACCTAGGCCCCGACAACCCCCCAAGTTTAGGCGAGATTACAGGCCCAAAGCAAGTCCCAGCTACTGGCAGCGGGAGCAGGTTCCGTGGAGCTCAACCTGGTGGGAAATAGCCGAAAAACCGTGAGTTTTCCCAATTTTCTGAATCTGCTCTTCAAAGCCAGGAAGGTCAAATTCGACCGTTTTCCCGCAACTGCTGCATATCAAGTGGTGGTGGTGTTCGGGCTGGCAGATCCGATATCGGGCCTCACCATCAGCCAGCAGCAAACTGTCCGCCACCCCCTGCTCAACTAGCTCAGTGAGTGCTCGATATACGGTCGTCAGCCCCAACTTCTGGCCGATACCCACAATCCGCTGGTGCAGCTGCTGCGCGGAGAGAAACTCGTCGCTCTTTGCAAGTTGATCAACTACCGCCTGCTTCTGCCAGGTGTTTCGCTTTTGCTTCACGCCATCACCCGCACTCTCGCAACCAAACGAGCAATCAGATAAATCAGGAAGGAGATGGTGGTGACATAGGGGCTGATTGGCAATGTCCCTCCCAGTGCCAAGAGAGTTCCACCAACCATCGCAATCAGAGCAAACGAGACACTAAGTACCGGCACCACAATTTGCGAAGAAGACAGCCTGAGTGCTGCAGCCGCAGGTGTGACGAGCAGGGCTAACACGAGAAGCGCTCCAACAATTTGGACAGCTGCTGCAACTGCCAGTCCAAGCAGCATAATGAAAATAATCCCCAAGAGCTTGGTATTAACGCCTCTGGCAACTGCAACTTCGGTATCTAGTGATGCAAAGCTGAGCGGACGCCAAATCACCATCAGAACCGCAATAACAATTACTGAAATGATGATCATCGCATTTAGTTTCGGATCGTCAACCGCAACGATTTGACCTGTTAGCAATCCGAACTTATTCGCTGCTCGACCTGGGTATAGAGCCAACGCAAGAATTCCAATGCCCAAGCCAAATGGCATTAGGACTGCAACAATCGAATTTCTATCTCTTGCCTTCTCACCCAAGAACGCAATTATGGCTGCCGCAATTAAAGAACCAAAGACAGAACCAAAGACAACATCGAATCCGATAAGTAGGAATACCGCAGCCCCGGCAAAAGATAGTTCAGATATTCCATGAACCGCAAATGAAAGTTCTCGATGCATTACAAAGACACCGACAAGTCCACCTATCAGAGCAAGGAGCGCTCCAGCCCATATGGAGTTTGCCACCAGCGGCAATAGCTGATCGTAATTTTCAAAATTGATGATGTCGGAGAAATCAATCATGTCCAGACCTCATCATCGTGGTGCTGGTGGTCATGAGCCCCGAGCACAACAATGCGTCCTTGATTTCTCACCACGTCAATTTCTGTTCCATATAGCTTGGATAAAACATCTGAGCGCATAACCTCGTCGGTAGTTCCGATGGTGTGTTTTCCTTGCGCTAGGTAAATAACCCGGTCAACATACTCAATGATTGGATTCAGGTCATGGGTGACGAACACAACCGCTGAATCAAGCCGCTTCCGCTGGTTATTTATCAGCTCGCTGATCTTCTGCTGATGATTCAAATCAAGTGCGCTCAGTGGTTCATCCGCCAGTAGCAGTTTCGGGCTAGAGATGATTGCCTGGGCCACCCTCACCCGCTGCATTTCACCCCCGGATAGCGAACCAATTGCCTTGTCTGCCAGGTGTGTGGCATCGACTTCCGCTAGCGCCTGTGCAACTAGCTCAGCAGCATTCTTGCTCGCAAAAAAACCGAACCTGTGTCCATCTAGACCGAATCGAACAGCATCTCGGACTCGAAGTGGCAATCCCTGATCGCTTGCTCTGTGTTGCGGAACGTAACCAATTTCACGATTGTTTTCACCAGGGTTTTTGCCCAAAAACGAAATGCTGCCTGAGGTTAGAGTTTGAGAACCAATTATGGATTTCAAGAGCATCGACTTGCCAGAGCCATTGGCTCCAATCAAGGCAATGAATTCTCCTGCTTCAACCGAGAGGTTAACACCGCTCCAAAGCACACGCTCCCCGAATTGAAGCGTGGCATTGCTAATTTCCAGCAGTGACACTAATAGACAGCTTCTTGAATCAAATCCATGTTGTGAGCCATCCAATCCAAATAGTCCCACTCAGGATTGGTAATCATCTCGCTGAAACGAATAACTGGAAGACCATTGTCGTTTGCAAGTTTCTCGAGTTGCTGAGTGACCGGATCAACTACCTGCTCATTGACAACAAGGAAAGAAATAACCTTTCCCTTAATTAGATCTTGGGCCTTCTTCAATGCAGCTGGAGGAACTTCAGTCTCCTCTTCGATGGCGTTGGCTAGCTCCTCTGGGGTTTGATCAACAAAACCAGAGTGCTCGAGAAGAAGATTGCCAACTCCCTCGGTTGCTAAGAAGCCAACGCAGGTTGTCTTCCCGCAAGTTGCTTCAACTCTTATTTCTAAATTGGAAAGCTCTGCCATAAGGAAGTCAAAATTCTTATTCACTTCCTCAAAGCTCTCGGGCCTAAGTTCCACAATCGCAGCAACAATATCCTCCGCTGCATGTTCAACTGCTTCAAAGTCATACCAGATGTGTTCATTGCCGTGATCGTGAGCATCTTCTGAGTGATTCTCTTCAGCATGAGTCTCGTCGGTGTGGTTGGCTGATTCGTCCGCGTGGGTGTGTTCGCCTTCAACCAGCTTTAGGAAAACACGATCACCTTCACTGGCGCTAACTAGTTGTTCAAGAAAGTCGTCATAACCTCCACCATTGGCAATTACGAGTTCAGCCTGATTGACGGAAAGTTGATCCCGAGCACTTGCCTCATAGGAGTGCGGGTCCTGCATCGGATCTTCAATGATGCTTGTCACCTCGACCCACTCACCACCAAGAATCTCAACCACTGAACCCCAAACGTTTGTCGAGGTGACAACCTGAATCTTTCCCGTATCGCCCTCTCTAGTCAGAGTTGGGTTGGGGTTTGAGCTTTCGCCGTTGCCTGTGACGTTGATATAGACGGTGTAGAGCCCTGCAGCCATAAAGGCTACGACCAGGGCTGCCCCGATTGACTTAATCCATGAGCGCATGGCAATACTCTAGTTGCTATTGAAAATGATTGTCAATTGCAATTAGTCAAGCAATAGGGCTGGTTCCTCGATAACACTGGCCACATCCTGGACAAACCTGGAGGCGACATCCCCATCAACCACTCGATGGTCAAAGGTCGCGCCAATGGTGGTGACATGCCTGACGACTATTTCATCGTCGACCACCCATGGCTTTTTCCGAATTGAGCCCAGGGCAACAATCGAAACCTCGCCTGGATTCAAGATCGGTGTCCCAGTATCAACACCAAAAACACCGATGTTGGTGATGGTGATGGTGCCGTTACTCATATCCTCAGGCGTTGTTTTTCCCTCTCGAGCAGTTGCAGCCAACTGCTCGATTGCCTGAGCAAGCTCGAGCATGTTCATCGAATCAGCATCTTTAATGTTGGGAACAATAAGTCCTCTAGGTGTTGCCGCAGCAATTCCAAGGTTCACAAAGTTATGAACAATTATTTCGGAATCTGTCCAGGTTGAATTAACCATTCGATTTCTTCTGACAGCCCAGATGATTGCCTTCGCCATTATCAGAAGCGGAGTTACTTTAATTCCAGCAAAGTCGACCGAGTTCTTCAATCGCTTGACATACTCCATCGTTCTGGTGGCATCGACATCGACAAAGATGCTGACGTGTGGTGCTGCAAAGGCACTCTTCACCATTGCGGTTGCAATTGCTTTGCGAACACCTTTGACTGGAATTCTTTCTTCGCGTTCAGTTGGTTGCGCAGGTGTGGTGAGATTCTTGAAGACAGAAGCCTGAGTTGCCGAACCGACAACGTCTTCTCTGGTGATCTCTCCCTGCATGCCAGTACCAACCACCTGGCTGAGATCAACACCGAGTTCTTTCGCTAGTTTCCTAATTGGTGGTTTTGCCATGCCGCCAGTTGATGCAACTGCGGCCTGCACCATTGACACTGGAATAGCTGTGGTGATTGGTGCAACCTTGACCGCTCTTCTTCTGGACTTTGCTTCTCCAGCATCACCGTAACCAACCAGTGTTGGCAATTTATATTCAGCACCAGTGTCAGTCTCAGGTTCGTCAACCAGTTTTGGAGCTGGGCCTTGAACGTTAACAGCAATGATGGGAGTGCCAACTTCAACCGTGTCACCTTCTGCGACTAAAAGTTCTGAGACCTCACCTGCAAATGGGCAGGGGAGTTCGACAACGCTTTTTGCGGTTTCTATTTCGCAGATTGTTTGATTAACGCTGACCTGGTCGCCTGGGGCAACCTTCCACGAAACAATCTCGGCTTCGGTCAATCCTTCACCAACATCGGGGAGGGGGAACTTGGCGATAGTCATAGATTTACCCTAGTAAGCCATTACTCGATCGACCGCTTCCAGAATGCGATCGGCATCAGGAAGATACTCTTCCTCCAGTTTTGCTGGGGGATACGGGGTATCAAAGCCACCGACTCTCAACACTGGGGCTTCGAGGAAATAGAAGGCCTGTTCCGCAATTCGAGCTGCTATCTCACTCGAAACACTGACATTGGTGGGTGCCTCATGAGCAATGACAACCCTGCCTGTCTTTTGAGCAGAGGCCAATAGCGTTGGGTAATCAATTGGTGAGAGCGATCTGACATCGAGAACTTCGATACTGAATCCCTCCTCAGCTCCAATTTCAGCCGCTTGCAGAGCAGTCGAAACCATGGGGCCGTAGGCAATCAGCGTCACCTGAGTTCCCTCTCTTAGCAGCCTTGCGCTGTGAAGCGGCATGGGTGGAATGTCTAAGTTGACTGGACCCTTCTGCCAATACCTGCGCTTGGGCTCAAGAAATATGACCGGGTCATTGGACTCTATGGCTTGTTGAATCATCCAGTAGGCATCATTTGGATTAGAGGGTGTCACTACTCTTAGACCAGCTGTGTGGGCGAAGTACGCTTCTGGACTTTCACTGTGGTGCTCAACGGCACCAATCCCACCACCGTATGGAATTCTTATGACAATCGGCATTGAAACAAAACCCTCGGAGCGATAGGTCAGCTTGGCAAGCTGAGAGGTGATTTGATCAAAGGCTGGATAAACAAATCCATCGAATTGAATTTCAGCTACAGATCGATAGCCTCGCATAGCCAAACCGATTGCTGTTCCAACAATTCCAGATTCCGCAATTGGTGAATTAAATATTCTTTTCGGTCCAAATTCATCAAGCAGGCCCTCGGTAACGCGGAACACACCTCCGAGTTCAGCAACATCCTCACCAAAAACTAAAACCTTCGGGTCTTTCTGCATCGCTCTTTGAATGCCCGCGTTGATTGCCTTAGCGATGGCCAGTTCGCGATAGTTACTCATGCGACCCCATCTGCTCTTCATAGGCTTTCAGCCAAGCTTTTTGTTTTTCGATTTCTGGATGAGGATCGGTATAGACATTGTCAAATATGTGTTCGAGCGGGGGTCTTTGAAGCGCAAAAGTTTGCTCTCTGATTTCCCTGGCTAGCTCATCACCCGCCTGTGCGACCTCTTCAAAGAAACTGTCGTCAACACCCTGTCTTCTTAGAAACACTTCTAACCGCTTTATCGGATCTTTCGCCCTCCACTGATCAACTTCGTCCTCAGAGCGATACTTGGTCGGATCATCCGATGTGGTGTGAGCGCCAATGCGATAGGTGAGGGCTTCAATTAGGAAAGGTCCCTCACCAGATCGAATCTTGTCCATGTGATATTTAGTTGCCGCATAGCAAGCTAAAACATCATTGCCATCAACCCGAAGACCAGGAACACCAAAGCCTTCACCTCTCTTATATAGAGGAACTTTCGTCTGAGAGGCGATGTTTGCCGAGATTGCCCACTGGTTGTTCTGAATAAAGAACATGATGGGTGCATCGTTGATAGCTGCAAATAGAAGTGCTTCAGAAACATCGCCCTCAGCCGTTGCTCCATCACCAAAGTAAGAGATGACAGCCAGGTCTTCATCCTGGTTTCCTGTACCAACCTTGCCGTCTAGTTTGACGCCCATCGCGTAGCCAACCGCATGCAGAACCTGGGTTCCCAAGACAATTGCATATAGATGGAATCTGGTTTCCTCTGGATTCCAACCTCCGTGGTTCACTCCTCGCATCATCTTGAGAATTGACATCAGCTCAACCCCGTGGGTAATGGCGACCCCGTGCTCTCGGTAGCTGGGGAAGATGTGATCGTTTTTACCAACCGCATACCCCGAACCAATCTGGGCGGCCTCCTGGCCGATGGCTGGAACCCAAAGTCCCAGCTGACCCTGTCGCTGCAGGGCAATAGCCTCTTGATCAAATCGGCGAATCCTCGCCATGTCTCGATAGAGGGTTTTTAGTTGAGTCTCAGTCAGTGAATCGATAATGGCGCCATAGCGGGCGAAGTCCTTTTCAACGCTGTAAACACCCTCTGGGCTCAGCAGTTGGAGCATTGGTTCACCAATTGTTGGATTCACGAAGGCTAATCTAGCGACCTGCTGAAAGAATTGGTCTATGTTGCGTTTTCTAATCACCTCCATCGTGAATGCTGTTGGCCTCTTTGTCGCCACCTCCCTAATTCCCCAGGTTCAGGTTGTTCCCTATGGCGGAACTGGGCTCTGGGAAAACGTGGGAACCTTCCTCGTTTTAGGTGCACTATTTGGGATTGTAAACGCGGTGGTGGCCCCGGTGATCAAAGTCTTGGCCTTCCCCCTCTACATCATTACATTCGGCCTGATCGCATTTGTAATCAATGGAGCGATGCTCCTCTTCACAGCCTGGCTGAGCAGATTGATTGGGGTTGAGGTTTTGAGCATTGAGGGCTTCACTCAAGAAGGATTGGCTATTGAGAGCTTGGGTTGGGCAATCCTGGCCGCAATCGTGATGGCAATTGCCAGCTTCTTCACGAGATTTGTTTTGAAGATCCTAAAGATTCGCTAGCCACTGAGGCCCAAAGTCTTATCGATGGGGCAAAATGGGCGCGTGAGCAATCTTTCGCCGCAACCGCTTAGCCCCCTTGATGGTCGCTACCGTGCAACGGTTCAACCGCTGGCTGACTATTTTTCTGAAGCAGCTCTGAATCGGGTCAGGATCCTGGTCGAAGTTGAATGGCTGATCTGGCTAACGGACCGGGATTTGATTGCTAGTGGAAAAGGCCTTAGCGAATCAGAAAAATTAGCCCTGCGAAACCTCGCAAAAGACTTTGACGACTCTACGGTCTCGAAACTGCAGACTCTTGAAAAAAAGACCAGACATGATGTCAAAGCAATCGAATATTTCATTCGAGAGAAGCTAGCCGAGATAGGCAGAAGCGACGTCAGTGAGCTGGTTCACTTCGCACTCACCTCAGAGGATGTCAACAATCTCAGCTATGCGCTAAACATCCGTGATGGATTCGACAATGTCTGGATACCAGCCGCCAGGGCGCTGACCGAGAGCCTTAGAGCGATGGCCAAGGAGAATGCCGATGTCGCGATGCTCTCTCGCACCCATGGCCAACCCGCAACTCCAACCACGCTTGGTAAAGAGTTGGCAGTCTTTGTTCACCGTCTCGAGCGGCAGTTAAGAAGAATTGATAGCCAACCGCTGCTAGGTAAATTCTCAGGAGCAACTGGAACATTTGCTGCGCATTACGCAGCTGCGAATCAGGTTGATTGGCTGAAAGAATCCGAGGGCTTTTTGAAGAGCCTAGGTGTTGAACTAAATTCCTACACAACTCAGATTGAATCTCACGACTGGCAGTCAGAGCTTTTTCAAAAGGTCTCTCACTTCAACAGAATTCTCCACAACCTGGCAACTGATGTTTGGACATATATATCTCTTGGATATTTCAAGCAAACACCTCCCGCAGGTTCCACTGGATCTTCAACAATGCCTCACAAGATCAATCCAATCAGGTTCGAAAATGCCGAGGCAAACCTGGAGCTTGCAAATGCGGTTCTAGATTCTCTCGCCAGCACGCTAACAACATCAAGAATGCAACGAGACCTAACAGACTCATCCGCTCAACGAAACATCGGTGTTGGAGTTGGTCACTCACTACTAGCAATCGAAAACATTCGTGCGGGTCTCACTGAGCTAGCCGTGAACGAGGCAGCCCTCACAACCGACCTGCTCGACAACTGGGAAGTGCTAGCGGAAGCTATTCAAACTGTGGTGAGGGCGGAGGTTGCTAGGGGAAACTCCAAGATTGAAGACCCATACGCCCTGCTCAAAGAACTAACCAGAGGCAAGCGCGTTGGTCAGGAAGAGCTGCTGGCCTTTATCAACAAGCTAGATATTTCCCAAGAGGCCAAGGACTCACTGATGAAGCTAAAGCCACAAACCTATGTCGGTATTTCCTACCGACTAGCAAAGGATATCTAGCGGAGCTTAGGCCGGTTAGGGTCTTGATCGTCTGGCTTGTATGTCAGATCCAAAGTGGCAACAATCACAATCGATGCAATAAAGGCAACCAGGGCACCAATTAGAGCATGTTCAAAGGTTCGTGTTCCAAAGGCAACCAGCACCCCAACAAAAACCGCGGCTGAAACAGAAAAAATTAAATAAGCCTTGAGGTTTGCAAATCGACGCACTCGAACAGCCTACTTCTTTCCTTCGCCCGCAGTCGCAATCCCCCAGTGAACGCCGAGCAGAATCAGATAAGCGCCAAAGAAACCAACAGCACTCACCACATCGGGAGCGGCTAACAGATAAAGCGCGGCCAGTGCAGCTGAAAAGATTCCGCTAATCAAATAATCCCTGCCGCTTCGCTCACCAAAGCCAGCCCTGCTTGCCAAGTAAATCTCGATTGCTGCTGAAACCAATGCCCAGCCAGCAACCAAAACCAGAAAGGCAGATAGTTGGCCCTGAGCGTTTGAATAGCTGTCGCCAGATTCAGGAGCGTAGGCATACCATCCCTGGTCGAAACCTCCGGTTTGAAAAAGTGCAAAGATTGCGAATAGGCCGGCAACCAAACCAACAATTGAGAGCATCAGAAGCTGTCTGTCTCCGGTTCGACTCATCACGACCAGAGTCCCGACTGCAGAGAGCAGTGTGAAGGCAGCGAACACTCCTAGCCCAATTACTGCAGCATGGGATTGACTGAAGGTAATAAACAATCCACCAGCAAGAGCAAGAACAGCTCTGGGTAAATGAATGATTCGCACGCAGCTAGCTTGGCATATTTACAAAGCGAGAGTACTGACCCTGGAAGGCAACAGTCACAGTTCCTGTTGGTCCATTTCTCTGCTTTGCCAAAATCAAATCAGCCTCACCCGCACGCGGATGATCCTTCTCGAAAAGTCCCTCTCGATGAAGGAGGATGACAACGTCTGCATCCTGTTCCAAAGATCCAGACTCACGAAGATGCGAAAGCTCAGGGCGCTTATCTTTGGTTTGCTCAGGCTGACGATTCAGCTGTGACAGTGCCACCACCGGAACGCCGAGTTCTTTGGAAAGAAGCTTGAGTGCTCTAGAGAATTCAGAAACTTCCTGCTGTCTTGATTCAACCTTCTTGCCGCTCGACATCAGCTGGATGTAGTCAATGACCACCATTTTTAGATCAACCTGCTGTGCAAGGCGACGACACTTTGCTCTGATTTCCACCAGTGACATGTTTGGGCTGTCATCAATATAAAGCGGTGCATCGTTAATCTTTCCTCTGACCGCTGCGAGCTTTGCCCAATCACCTTCGGTGAGTGTTCCCTTACGCATGCTCTGCAAATAGATTCCGCTCTCTGCGCTTAGCATGCGCATTGCTATTTCGGATCTGCCCATTTCCAAGGAGAAAAAGATCGTTGCCTGGTTATTTCTGATTGCAGCATTGCGAGCGATGTCAAGCGCAAAAGTTGACTTACCGACTGATGGACGAGCGGCGACAATCACCAGCTGGCCCGAGTGCAAACCGTGAGTGTAGGTGTCAAGGTTTGTGAAGCCGGTTGGAATACCGGTCATCGCACCGCCACGATTTTGTGCCATTTCGATATCACGAATAGCAAAGTCAATGGATTCGCTCAGGCCAACGTAGTCATCCTTTGATGTTTGACTAACAACAGCGAAGACTTCGGACTGGGCTTGGTTAACCAGATCCTCAACTTCTCCTTGGCTTTCATAGCCAGACTGAGCAATTCTTGTTCCCGCGTGAATTAATCTTCGAAGGATTGCCTTATCGGAAACAATCTTCGCGTAGTAGCCGGCACTAGCTGCAGTTGGAACAAAGCTAGATAGCGAATGCAAATAATCTGCGCCGCCGGCTTTTAGTAAGTTGCCCTGCTTATTGAGATGGTCAGTTACTGCAATCACATCGGTTGGTTCACCGCGACCAAAAAGATGAATGATTGCGTTGAAAATTAGCTCATGCTTCGGAGCATAAAAATCAGATCCTGAAACAACTTCAAGGACATCAGCGACTGCCTCTTGGCTGAGGAGCATTCCACCGATAGTGGACTGCTCGGCCTCAATGTTGTGCGGGATTACCCTGGCCTCACCTGATGAAACGGGTGCCAACATTGACATTCTTTGCCCTCCAGATTGCTCAGAACTTGTATAGCTTGGGACTCTGACAACTAAGTATCAAATTGACCTGTGGAAAACTGTGGATAACTCTGTGCAAACACGCCGAACAAGGCTGTGGATAACCTGTGGATAACTATGTCAATGTGCTCAAAAACGCCTAATTTTCAGGGTTTTTTATGTGAATAAATTTTCCTTGAAAACTCTCAAGAAAAACCTGAGGGTTGTGGATAACTGGTAAAAAGTGCAAAAAAGCCGACCCGCTCTCTGGCGTGTCGGCTTTAGTGCTTGAACTTATTACTTGGCGCTAACTACCTGGATTGTTGCCTTGGCAACAATCTCGCCAGTTAGGCGGATAGAGACGTCATATCGTCCAACGGTCCTGATGGCAGAGCCAAGCTCAATCTTGCGCTTGTCTAGCTCCCCATAACCTAAGGCTGAAACCGCTGCTACTACGTCGCTGGTCTTCACGGCACCAAACAGGCGTCCGTTCAATCCAGAACGCATAGCGATCTTGATTGGTGCCTGCTCGAGCTTTGCCTTCAGTGCTTTGGCTTCATCTTCGCTGGCAATAGCACGTGCTTCACGAGCTGCGCGAATAGAGGTGACCTGCTTTTCTCCACCCTTGGTCCAAACAACCGCTAGGCCATTTGGCAGAAGGTAGTTGCGGGCATAGCCGTCCTTTACCTCGACAACATCTCCAGCACTTCCTAGACCAGAGACTTCATTAGTCAGAATTAGTTTTGACATTTATATCTCCTTAGCGTCCAGCGCCTGCGTATGGAAGAAGTGCCATCTCGCGGGCATTCTTAATTGCCTTAGCAATCTTGCGCTGATCCTGAACAGTTGCACCAGTGATGCGACGAGCACGGATCTTGCCTCGATCAGAGACAAACTTGCGAAGGGTGGCGACGTCTTTGTAGTCGATTACTTCAATCTTGATTGTTTTTACTGGCGCAAGCTTTAGGTTCTTAGCCATCATCTTCTTGCGGCGTTCTTGTCCTTTTCCAGCCATTTTTTCTTTCTCCTAAATTCTTTAGAACGGTGCTTCGTCGACTGCAGCCTCTGCTGGGTTTGCCCAAGCATCTGCTGGATTGCTGCTGGCCTTCTCGCCAGCCCATGGTGATTCGACTGCAGCTGCTTCGCGTGCACGGCGAGTTACCGCTGCGGTTGCGTATCTCAGACTTGGACCAATCTCATCAATCTCCAGCTCGAGCGATGCGCGTGCTTCGCCCTGTGCTGTTTGATATGCGCTTGGTGCTTTTAGTCGACCGGTAACAACTACGCGTGTTCCCTTGCTCAAAGATTGAGCGATGTTCTCGGCAGCCTCACGCCACGCTGTGCAACGGACCCAAACTGTGTCGCCATCCACCCACTCATTGGTTGAACGGTTGAAGGTGCGTGGTGTTGAACCAACACGAACCGAAACAACTGCAATTCCGTTTTGTGTGTAGCGAAGCTCTGGATCATCAGCAAGGTTGCCAACGATAGTGACGTTAACTTCGCCGGCCATTACTTAGTCCTGGCTGGACGCTTGCCACCTGGTCTTGGAGGACGAGGGGCTCTGGTGTCAGGGGTGAACTCAACTGGGTTAATGCTGAATACAGCATCCTCCAGTCTGAGCACCTTGGTGCGAAGCACGCTCTCAGAAAGCTTTAGCTGGCGGTCGAGCTCGACCACTGCTTCAAATCCACTAGTGACATTGATCACCGCGTAGATGCCTTCAGCGTGCTTCTTGATTGGGAATGTCATGCGACGACGACCCCAAACATCAACCTTGTCCACCTTGCCGCCGCCACCAGTGACGACCTTTAGGTAGTTGTCGATGCTTGCTGATACTGATTTCTCGTCTACTTGAGGGTCGAAAATGACCATCAGTTCGTATGCTTGCATAGCTAACCCACCTCCTTCGGACTAAACGGTCACGGCCTTTCCGTGACAGGAGGGTAAATGCAAATGTTTGCCTGAAAGGCAACCTCGCTACTTTAGCGAGCTTTCCACCAGCTAAGCAAGCGAGATTTGGCCTCTTCGGGGCCAATTTCGCCCTCATCCAACCTAAGTTCCAGCAGGTAGTCATAGGCCAGACCCACCTCACGCGATGGCCCGATGCCCAGAATCTCCATGATCTGGTTGCCATCGAGCTCAGGGCGAATTGAATCGAGCTCCTCCTGCTCCCTTAGCTCAGCAATTCTTCTCTCCAGATCGTCATAGGCGTGGGCCAGGCGCTCAGCCTTCTTTTGGTTCCTAGTGGTGACATCGGCTCTAGTGAGGATGTGCAGGCGATCTAGTTCTGCTCCAGCATCTCTGACATATCTTCTTACCGCCGAGTCACTCCACTGCGAATCCGAATAGCCGAAGAAGCGAAGGTGCAGCTCTATTAGTCGGCAAACAGAATCAATCAGATCAGTAGGAAAGCGAAGCTCTGTCAATCGCTTCTTAGCAAGCTTTGCCCCAACCACATCGTGGTGATAGAAGGTGACTAGATTGCCCTCGAGTTTTCTGGTCGCGGGTTTTCCAATGTCGTGAAAAAGTGCAGCAATCCGTACCACCAGGTCTTTTTCTAGTGAGTAGTTTTTTTCATAGTCAATTGCCTGTTTGAGAACGGTGAGGGTGTGCTGGTAGACATCCTTGTGACGCATATGTTCATCGGTTTCTAATTTCAATGCGGTGAGTTCGGGAAGAACTATCGCCGCCAGTCCCGAGTCAACTAACAGCTCAAGGCCAATGGTTGGGTCTGATGTCAGAAGAAGTTTGCTTAGCTCATCTCTGATGCGCTCAGCCGAAATAATCCGAATTCGATCTTTTAGCTGCGTCATGGCAGCAAATGCGGCTGGATCTATTTCAAGATTCAGTTGCGATGAAAATCTTGCTGCTCTGAGCATTCGCAGCGGGTCGTCAGAGAAACTAATCTCTGCTTCACTGGGGGTTCGAAGGGTTTTTAATCCCAGGTCCCTCAACCCATCGTGAGGATCAACAAAGACTCGCTGTGGCAATCTCAATGCCATGGCATTGATGGTGAAGTCTCTTCTTTTTAGATCGTCTTCTAGGTTGTCACCAAATTCAACGGTTGGCTTTCTGGTTTTTGGATCATATGAATCCGCGCGATAGGTTGTGATTTCAACCCGTTCGGATTCAATCTCAGCGGCAATCGTTCCAAACTCTCTTCCAACATCCCAGGTTGCAGATGCCAGTGGTTTCACAATCTTCAGAATCTGATCTGGCTGAGCGTTGGTGGTGAAGTCAAGATCCTGAGTGGTTTTTCCCAGCAGAGCGTCTCTAACGGGACCGCCGACCAGAGCTAACTCAAATCCGGCTTTTTCAAATGCCCCAGCCAGCAAATCAGTAACTGGCTGCTGAGTATTGTCGGCAAGGTTGGAAAGCGCTTTTGCCACCTCTTGCATGGGATTAGCTTGCCACAGCCCTTTTCCCTAGCCCAAGTAGAGTTGGGGTATGACTCCGGGTCGGATCAGAACACAAACCGAAGTTTCCGCAGGTGGACTAGTTATTGCCGCGGATGACCCTGGCATGGTCGCGCTCATCAGCCACCGAAATCGAGGTGGTGGTGAGGATTGGGTAATACCCAAGGGTCACCAGGAAAAAGGGGAAGAACTCCACACCACAGCCCTGAGAGAAGTTGGGGAAGAAACAGGCCTCGAGGCAGAAATTATCGAAAAGGTCGGAGAGATTACCTATTCCTTTCGCCTTGGCACCCTGAGAATCAAGAAGACCGTTCATCACTTCCTAATGAGACAGACTGGCGGTTCTTTGAGCTCAGAGATGGACCCAGCTGGAGAGGTAATTAGGGTTTCCTGGTTTCCAATCATGAATTTAGAAGAAGTCTTGGCCCACGAAAATGAGAGAAAAGTAGCGCAGCGAGCTCTGGAGCTTCTTTCATGAAAAAGATTTTGGCGCTAATTGTGCTGCTTACCATTCCTCTTCCCGCCAACGCAGCGCCTGAGATTGTTCCTGGTTCATCCATCAATCTGGTAGCTAGAGATGCACGCATACCCATCACGGTCTCAAACCCTGACACCGAGAGTGTGGAGGTTGTCATCAGATCAGAGAGCACCAGCTTTCGGCTTGAGGTGACCGATGAGATTGCAGTCATAGTGCCAGCACAGAGCACCGAGATTGCTGAAATACCCGTCAGAGCAATTGCTAACGGACCGGTTGAGATAAGAGTTTGGTTAGAAGTTGCGGGCGAGAGGGTTTCAGAGGATCAGCTAATTACGATTAATGTCAATTACGACGTCGAGCTCTTTCTTCTAGTTAGCTTTGGTGTTGCAATGTTTGCACTAGTAATTGTTGGCATCATACGAACAACCATAAAACTCAGACGGAGAAGCATTGACTGAACTAAACCCTTCCGTCACCAGAAGCTCAGTGGTCATGGCAAGTGGCACGATTGTTTCGAGAATTCTTGGTTTTGTTAGAGCGGTAATGCTCGCGCTGGCAATCGGTGTGACAACCGATGCCGCCGATGCTTTTGGAGTTGCCAATCAGCTTCCCAATTCGGTCTATGCGATTATCGTCGGCGGCGTTCTCAACGCCGTGATGGTCCCCACGCTTGTGAAAGCAAGATCGGCGAGTGATGGTGGCAAGGGATATGTCGATCGTTTCGTGACGCTGGCGATTACGGTCTTCTTCTTCACGACTTTGATTTTTACCATCGCCTCACCACTGCTGGTTCGCATCTACACCTCTGGTTGGAGTGAAGATCAGCTTGCCCTCGCCACTGCCTTTGCCTACTGGTGCCTACCCCAGCTGTTTTTCTATGGCCTGTATTCCATCCTGGGCGAGGTATTGAATTCGAGGAAGGCCTTCGGCCCCTTTATGTGGGCGCCAGTTCTCAACAACGTTGTCTCTTTGATTGGTCTGGCTGCATTCATCTTTATCTTTGCCGCAGATCCGACTGGGTCGAGGCCAATCAGCCAGTGGGGTGCTGAAGAAATTGCTCTTTTGGCAGGAAGTGCGACTGCGGGGGTTGCCGCTCAAGCGCTAATTCTCTTGGTGAGTTGGAAGAGAATCGGACTGAAGCTGAGTCTCAATTTTAAGTTTCGCGGATTCGGATTGGGCCCAGCACTCAAAGCCGCATCCTGGTCTTTGGCAATGGTGGTTGTTACACAAATCGGAGGACTGGTTCAAACAGCAGTTGCATCAACCGCTGCCGCTGAGCGTGAATCGAATGCCGCCGTTGCATCTGTTGCTGCGGCTGCCATTGCCTGGTTAATTTTTATGCTGCCGCATTCAGTGGTAACAGTGTCAATCGCGACCGCATACTTCACGCGCATGGCTGAGCACCAGCAGGCTGGAAAAATACAGGAGTTCAAGCAAGATCTAACAACAGCGCTAAGAGTAATTGCGATGGTTAGTGTGATTGCGAGCGCCGTGCTAATAGTTCTTAGCTTTCCGGTTGCCAGAGTTTTTGTTGGTGAGTATCCAGCAACCAGTGCACTGGGTAATGTCATTGCTGCATTCATGATTGGACTTCTGCCATTTAGTTTTGTCTACATGATGCAAAGAGCGTTCTTTGCTCTCGAAGACACTAAGACACCTTTTGTTTTCACATCAATCCAAATTGCAATTCACATCACTGGATCAATCACACTTGGCTTTCTAATGCCCAAGCAGTTTCTGGTGGTTTCAATTGCACTTCTCACCGCACTATCTATATGTATTCAAGGGTTGATTGCATATTCGCTACTGAAGAAGAGAATTGGTGGACTAAACGGTTTCGGTGTTAGTGGATCAACCATCAAGTTTGTTCTAGCTGCCCTTCCCGCCGCTGCGTTAGGTGCCGGTCTGCTCTGGCTGCTGGGAGGAATCGGGGCTACCTCATTTGCTCTGAGTAGCGTTCTCGGAGCTGTTTCAACCTCAGTCCTGGTTGGATCGCTAATGGGCATTAGCTATCTGCTTATGCTCTGGCTCTTTAGGGCCAGGGAACTAAATGAATTATTTGCGGCTCTCGGCGGTAGATTTGGCAGGCGAGAAAAGGCCAACTAGGCTGATTGAAATAAATAGATAACCATCTATGTTTAGCCCCCCAGAAGGAAATATCTAGGATGCGCGAAGTAATAATCATTGGTTCTGGTCCTGCTGGCTACACGGCCGCTATTTATGCGGCAAGGGCGCAGCTCAGCCCCCTAATGATCGCCTCCAGTGTTGAGCCCGGCGGGGAGCTGATGAAGACCACCGAGGTTGAAAACTTCCCTGGCTTTCCAGATGGCCTAATGGGCCCCGATCTAATGGCCAACTTCCAGGCTCAGGCCGAGAGATTTGGAACAGAAATCCTCTTCGACGACGTGGTTGAGGTCGACCTCAAGGGTGAGATAAAGAAGGTCAAAACTGGCGGTGGCCAAGAGTTTGAAGCTAAAGCAGTAATTATTGCCACCGGTGCCGCCTACCGAGAGCTAGGTCTACCCAGGGAAAAAGAGCTCAGCGGCCATGGTGTTAGCTGGTGTGCAACCTGCGATGGGTTCTTCTTTAGGGACAAGGTGATTGCAGTCGTCGGCGGTGGCGACTCGGCCATGGAAGAGGCTAACTTCCTCACCAAATTTGCCTCCAAGGTCTATGTGATTCACCGCCGGGACAGCCTGAAGGCCTCAAAGATCATGCAGAAGCGCTCTTTTGACAACCCCAAGATCGAGTTCATTTGGAACTCGGCAGTCAGCGAGCTCAAAGGTGATGCCAAGCTGACCGGAATTGTGCTCGAAAACACGGTTTCTGGAGAGAAGTCAGACCTGGAGCTCGATGGGCTGTTTATTGCCATCGGAAATGACCCGAGGGTTTGGTTGGTTGAGAATCAGGTAGAGCTAACCGCTGAGCGCTTCATCAAGGTTGAGGGCAGATCTTCCAAGACCTCGCTACCAGGTGTTTTTGCCTGTGGCGATGTGATTGACCCAACCTACCGACAGGCGATTACGGCGGCTGGCTCTGGTTGTGTTGCGGCACTAGATGCCGAGCACTACCTCAGTTCGAAATAGGAGTAGATATGCCAATCGACACCACCACCGACAAGTTTGAGGCGGATGTCCTAAAGAGCACTAAGCCAGTGATAGTTGACTTCTGGGCTGAGTGGTGTGGGCCATGCCGCATGATCTCTCCAGTACTCGCGGAGATTGCTGAGGAGTACCGCGACAAGGTCACCGTGGCGAAGGTAAATGTTGATCACGAGCCTGAGCTTGCTATGAAATACAACGTCACTGGTATTCCACTCCTGGGTGTTTTTCAAAACGGCCAGATGGTGAAGCAGCTGGTTGGTGCCAGGCCCAAAGCTGCTCTGGTCAGCGAACTGGCTGAATTTCTCAGCTAAAGGAAAATAAAGCCCTAGACTTTGCGCTATCCCCTAAGGAGCGCATGCTGGTGCCTTCACGACTGGAGCAGGGCTTTGATTTATTCAAAGACTCCTATGCCAAACGAGCCGAGAACCTCTCGGTCAGTGAAGTTCGAGCGCTATTCGCAACCGTCTCAAGGCCTGAGGTAGTTTCCCTAGCTGGCGGTATGCCTGATGTTTCGGCTTTAGACAACGAGCTAATCAGGACTGCCTTTGATTCTCTGATGGCCAATCGATCACAGTTTGCTCTGCAGTATGGGCCAGGCCAGGGTGATGCCAAGCTTCGCGAGCAGATTCTAGAAATCATGGCACTAGAGGGAATTGCTGGTTCTGTCGAAAACCTAATGATTACCACAGGCAGTCAGCACGCCCTAGAGCTGTTAGCTGATTTGTTTTTGGATCAGGGCGATGTTGCTTTGGTGGAGTCTCCCAGCTATGTGGGGGCGGTAGGAATCTTCCGTCACAAAGAGGCTCACATCGAACACGTCTACACCGACAGCGACGGTATCTCGCCAGAGGCAGTGGCAGAGGCTGCTGATCGAATGGTTGCCGAGGGCAAGCAGGTGAAGCTCCTCTACCTGGTTACTAACTTTGCTAATCCTTCTGGAGTCACTCTCTCCGAGGAAAGAAGAGACAAGCTAATTTCAGTTTGTAAAGAGCGGGGAATTCTAATAATTGAAGACAACCCTTACGGTCTTCTCTATTTCGATGCTCCTCCCCCTAGAGCTCTTCGAGCAAGGGATGCCGACAGCGTTGTCTATCTCGGATCATTCTCAAAGATTCTTTCCCCCGGTCTAAGAGTCGGATATGTATTGGCCCCGCCAGCCATCAAAGACAAACTGATTCTTGCCAATGAGTCTGCGGTTTTATCTCCAGCTACTTTTGCCCAGATGTTAGTTTCTGAATACCTATCAATCTGTGATTGGCAAAAACAAATTTCTCAGTATCGAAGTCTTTACAAGACAAAGAAGGACGCGGCTATCTGGGCGCTCAATGAATATCTTCCAGAGCTAGAGACGACTAAACCCTCTGGGGGATTCTTTCTGTGGGTTTCACTTCCAGCAGGGTTAGATGGCAAGAAGATGTTGCCGATTGCGGTTGAAGAGTTAGTTGCCTACACACCTGGCACCGCTTTCTATGGCGATGGTAGAGGGAAGGAATTCATTCGAATCTGCTATTCACATCCGACTGCTGAGAATGTCAAAGTTGGAATTCAACGGCTAGCTAGAGCAATCGAAAGATCTAAAGAAAACTAAGACTTAATCTCGTCTGCGATTCTTCTCAGATCGGCAACTGAACCAAACTCAATAACAATCTGTCCTTTTTGGCGACCGAGCTTAATCTTTACAACCGTGTTTAGCTTGTCGCCCAATTCCTGTGCAAGCTCAGAGAGCATCTCAGTTTTGCCACCAGGCTTAATTGTTGGTTTCTTTGGCTTAGCGCCAGATGCAATCAGTTCCTCTAGTCCGCGAACCGAGATTCCCTCGCGCACAACCCGTGCTGCCAAATCTCTCATTTGGTCTTCGCTGGGAAGAGCAAGCAGTGCTCTGGCGTGACCTGCAGAAATTACTCCAGCTACTAATTTCTGTTGAACATCAATTGGTAATTTCAAAAGTCGCAAGGTGTTGGTGATTTGAGGGCGAGATCTGCCAAGACGATCTGCCAGCTCCTCCTGGGTAATTCCAAAATCCTCAAGCAACTGCTTATATGCGCTTGCCTCTTCCAAAGGGTTCAGATTTGCGCGATGAAGATTTTCCAGCAATGCATCACGCAGCATGTTCTCGTCAGTAGTTTCACGAATCACTGCTGGGATAGCGGTTAGTCCTGCTTCTTTGGCGGCGCGGAATCTGCGCTCACCCATGATGAGTTCAAAGTCATCTTGTCTTGGTCGAACCACAATTGGTTGCAGAACACCAAACTCCTTTATGGAGTGAACCAGTTCGGCTAGTGCTTCAGGCTCAAAAACTTTTCTTGGCTGTTGGGGATTAGGAATTATGCGACTAAGTTCCAAATATGCAAGCTTGGCACCTGGAACAGCAACGAGCCCCTGGCTGTCAGAGCTGAAGAAAACATCGACTGCATCTCGTTGACCCGCAGGGATCAGCGAACCAATTCCTCTTCCCAGGCCTCCGCGTCTTTTGTCTTCTGCCATGATTACACTCCTCGGTTTGCTAACTCGATTGCGGCCTCTTGGTAAGCAAGAGAGCCTGCATTCTTAGGGTCATACTTGATAGCCGTTTGGCCAAAGCTAGGTGCCTCTGAAATTCTCACTGATCTAGGGATTACTGCCTGAAGAGTCTGATTTGGGAAATAGTTTCTGACCTCAGCTGCCACATCGGAACTGAGTTTGGTTCGACTGTCATACATGGTTAAAAGAATCGAAGAGATAACCAGTGAAGGATTTAGAGCCTGCTTGATTCTCTCAATATTTGAAATCAGCTGAGTGACACCCTCCAATGCGTAGTACTCACATTGAATTGGAACCATGACTTCGGTTGCTGCCACAAGGGCATTCACTGTCAGCAGCCCAAGTGAGGGCGGAGAGTCTATAAATACGTAATCCTGCGGATGAGTGATCAAATACTTACCCAGCGCCTCGGCGAGAATTCGCTCACGGTTCGGCGTGTTGACTAAATCGATTTCAGCACCAGCTAGGTCAATAGTCGCCGGCAGGCATATGAGGTTTGGGTGCTCAGTGCTGGGCTGCGCGGCATCAGCAATGCTGGCCTGACCAACCATTACGTCATAGCTACTAATGGTGCCCTCGTGGTGAGGGGCTCCTAAAGCAGTGGATGCATTTCCTTGAGGATCTAGGTCAATTACAAGCACCCTCATTCCCTTGTGGGCAAGGGCAGCAGCCAAATTGACGGCTGTTGTGGTCTTTCCCACTCCCCCTTTTTGGTTAGAAATGGTGATTATTCGAGTTTTCCAGGGAGGGGTGAGGACTGCCTGGGCAACCCTTTTTGCGCGCTCATTGTTTAGGGTCATCTCATAGAGAATTGGGGTTGCTTCGCGCTCAGGCGTCATCTTGCATCCTCAATGTTTCACGTGAAACCTTGACCAAATCTTCATTGCTAAGGCCCTGCCAACCGATGGGCGTCGGACTGACTTCTTCTCTTTGATTCGGATATCCCATTCCCTTGACCACGGATGGTTTGGTAATGGCGCTCTCCTCGGAAGGTTGATTCATAGTGTCACCATCATTTCAGGGAAGTTCGCACAACCGTTGCAGTTTCGGGGGCTTTGTTCAAACCCAAAGTAAGAATTTCAGGCTGTGAATAACCTAGGGCACTAAGTTTCTTGGAGGCATCCACGATTTCCTCCTGGGCTTTAGAGCCCTTCATGGCAATTATCGTCTTGAGTTTGGAGTCCTTAATCAGCGGTGTAAGCAACTTTAGAAGCTTGTCTAGAGCCGCTACTGCTCGAGCCGTGGCCAGATCAAAGTCGGTTTCGGCTACATCTTCCGCCCTGGCCCTGAGGACCTCGACATTGTCTATGCCTAGATCCGTCACTACCTGCTTAAGCCAATTCGCCCTTCGCTCCATTGGTTCAACCAATGTGAACTTGGCCCTGGGTTGGGCGATGGCCATAGGAATGCCAGGCAAACCAGCGCCACTTCCGACATCAACAACCTTGGAACCATCGGGGATCAATTCGGCCAGGAGGCCACTATTTATTACATGTCGGGACCAGATTCGGGGCAGCTCTCTGGGGCCCAGCAGGCCGAATGTTTCTGAGTCGTTGGCTAGCCTTTTGGCATAGCCACGTGCTAGGTCGATTCTGTCGCCAAAGAGCTCTTGGGCAAAAGTGGGTTCGAGTTCCAGTTCGTCCATGCTAGCCCCCATGTTTCACGTGAAACATTAGGGCTTGCTGATGACAATATGGCGATCCCTGCCCTGGCCTTCAGATTCTGAGGATAGGCCTGCCTCGGCAACCATGTCGTGAACAAGCATTCTGTCGTAACTGCTCATGGGCTTCAGGTGCTCAGCATTGCCTGTTTCGTTAACCTTCTTAACGACTTTCTCAACCATTTTCTTTAGTTGATCAGTCTTGGTGGCTCTGGAGCCCCCGATGTCAAGAATTAGTCGGCTTGGCTCTCCCGTTTTCGCCTGGACTGCTAGGCGGGTAATCTCCTGAATTGCCTGGGCTGTATCGGGATCAGAAACCTTGCCTAGGTTGGATTCGCCCTCGCTCGCTACGGTCAAATAGACCCGCTCTTGGCGAAGCTCAATCTCTAGGTCGCCGTCCAGGTCTGCAAGATCTAGGAATTCTTCAATGAAGTCGGCTGCGATTTCACTCTCTTTTTCAAGCTGGTTTTCTTCGGTCATTTCTTTTTCTTCTTCTTAGCACGATTCTTGCTGACGGGCTGATTACGCTGGCCCGCCTCTGGGTTGGTCTCTTGGGGCTCAGTTTCGGCCTTGTTTTCGGGCTCAGACTCAGTGATTTTGCCCTTTTTCTTCAGTCTTTCCTGTCGGGCGTGGAACGCCGGGGATCCTGGCTGGGGCATGTTCCGAATCACAAAGAACTGCTGACCCATGGTCCAGAAGTTAGATACCAGCCAGTAGGTCATGACTCCTAGGGGGAAAGTCAGGCCAGAAACAAGGAAAACTAAGGGCAATACATAAAGCAAGATCTTCTGAGTCTGCATGAACTGGCTGTTCTGGATCTCAGGATTCTGGTTCTTGGTCATTATTTGCTTTTGGGTGATGAACTGGCTGGCAGACATCAGCACAATCATGACCCCGGCAATGATCTTGACGTTTAGTTCTGGGCTTCCAAAGAAAGTGTCAGAAAGCTTGGCCCCCCACATTTCAGCCTGGGAGAAGGACATGGCCAGCTCGGCATTTAGGGGTCCAACGCCCTTTTTCTGAGACTGGGCGTCATTTAGGACGAAGAAAAGTCCCATAAAAATAGGCATCTGAAGCAAAAGGGGGAGGCAGGAGCTGAAAGGGTTAGAGCCAGTCCTCTTATAGAGGTCCATCTGCTCCCGAGCCATCTTCTCTCTGGATTCCCGGTCTGTTTTGCCCCGGTATTTCTTCTGAAGTTTCAGAAGTTCTGGCTGGACCAGCATCATGTTTCGCTGGCTTCGAATCTGTTTGACAAATACCGGGATTAGGGCTGCTCGAACCACTAGAACTAGGCCAACAATGGCCAAAACCCAAGAGATGCCTGTGTCAAAACCCAGACCCAGAGCACTGAGACCAGAGTGGAATCCCACCAAAATCAGCTCAATAAGCCACTTGATTGGAAATAACAGATCCACTAGCTACCTCGCCTTGATACATCTGGACTTACAAATCCTAGTGTGCCGATGGCTATCCAATTGGGTCCTTTGGGAACATCGTCTATGCCGCCTTTGGACCAGGGATTGCATCTCATAATTCGCCAAATTGTCATGGGAACGCCCCTCAAAATCCCAAAGCTTTGTACCGCTACCAGCCCATATGTTGAGCAGCTTGGGTAATAGCGACAAACATTGCCATAGAGTGGCGAAATAAACTTCCGCCACAACAAAATTGGAGCAATCAGAATGTTTCGAGGCAACAACCAGATAATCATCAAAAATCTCACTGGGTTTTCCCCAGTAACTCCCTAATTTCTCCACTCAACTGCTCAAAAGTTGCTTGGTTTGAGCCAGGTCTCATACGAAAAACACCGGAAATTGCGGGGCTAAACGACATGTTGGAAGCCAGGACAGCCCTGACTCTCCGCTTCACTTGATTTCTAATGACTGCACCACCTACTGCCTTAGAAACAACAACGGCAAATCGATTGGAATCTGCTGGAAGATAGTGAAGTGTCGCCAATTTGCTGGAAAAACGCTTTCCTTTACTGACGACTTCGCGAATTTCATCGCTTGATCGCAAGCGACTAACGCGGGGGAGCAAGTTGCCCCTAGGCGCTGAGCTCGGCGCGGCCCTTGCGACGGCGGGCGGCCAGAATTGCTCGACCAGCACGGGTGCGCATGCGGGCTCGGAAGCCGTGGTTCTTAGCGCGACGGCGGTTGTTAGGCTGGAAAGTGCGCTTGGTCACTTCAAACTCCTGAAACTTATGGGCGATATGCCCTAGACAACCTCAACAATTTACGCTGATTAGCTGAGTTAGTCAAGATGAAATTGATTCCTTGAGAAAATGAAGAAATATTCCTGAATTTGAGCCAGACACGCCGACCCGATTTGATATCTAGGGGCTCGGGGGGGTTGAATGTTGCAGTCAAAAACAGTGGGGACCTTATCCACAAGTTTTCCACAGCGCTATAAACCTTCTCCACAGGTCGAGTGTTCTGTGTAAAACTCTGTGGATAACTTTGAAGGGAGATTAGATGGCAGATGCAGCTCTGGCCAGCTCCTGGAAGGATTTAGTGGCAAAGGTTGCGGCTGACCCCAATGTCACTCCCCACTTAAAAGGCCACTTAGATCTTGCTGTCCCCAAAGGGGTTCTTGACGACACCCTTTACATAGAGGTCCCTAACGACGTAACCCGGTCAATGTTGCAAGGCCGCCTCAGGGACCAAATTCTTGATGCCCTTTCAGAATTAGCCGAAATCGGTGGCCCCAAGAGCTTCGTCGCTATCACCAATGAGGATCTTCAATCTGCAATAAAGGTTGATCTGGTTCAAGAGCCTGAAGTCAGATGGGCAGAGCCTGAACCGATATCACAGTCAATCGCTGGCGGCATTTCTGGTCTAAACCCGAAATACAGCTTTGAAAGCTTTGTGACCGGGGGATCTAACAGATTCGCGCATGCTGCGGCCTTTGCTGTTGCCGAGGCTCCGGCCGAGGCCTATAACCCCCTATTCATCTATGGTTCCAGCGGGTTGGGTAAGACCCACCTCTTACATGCCATTGGCCACTACGCATTGACCCTGAAACCAAGACTAAAAGTCAGGTATGTCTCGTCCGAAGAATTCACCAATGACTTCATCAACGCTATTCAAAACAACAAAACAGCCGAATTTCAGGCGCAATACAGGGATGTGGACATCCTGCTTGTGGATGACATCCAGTTCCTGCAGGGCAAAGACCAGACCCAGGAAGCCTTTTTCCACACCTTTAACACTCTCCATGACCACAACAAACAGGTTGTAATCACCTCAGATCTCAGACCCAAGCAGCTTGCTGGCTTTGAGGAGCGCATGCTATCGAGGTTTGAATGGGGTCTGATTACTGACATTCAGGCCCCTGAGTTCGAGACCCGTGTAGCAATTCTTCGCAAAAAAGCTGCAATGGAGAGGATTCAGGTCCCGGACGAAGTTATTGAATATATGGCAGCTCGCATTTCATCCAATATTCGTGAGCTCGAGGGAACCCTCATTCGCGTCACTGCCTTCGCAAACCTAAATAGACAACCCATTGATATGGATCTAATTCAGGTTGTTTTGAAGGACACCCTGTCTTTTGCTGGGGACAGCAATGTTTCGCCTATGGCCATAATTTCAGCTACTGCTGAGTATTACAAACTCAGCCCTGACGACATCACTGGAAGCGGCCGTCAGCAGGCAGTTGCGCTTGCCAGGCAGATAGCTATGCATATTTGCCGGGAATTGACTGATCTTTCCCTTCCAAAAATTGGCCTACATTTCGGCAACCGTGATCACACCACGGTTATGTATGCAACAAAGAAGATAAGTGAACAAATGCGGGAACGGCGTTACATCTACAACCAGGTGTCTGAAATTATCCAGAAAATCAAGGACAGCAGTCGCTAAAGCTGTGGATAACTCGTTTGACTTCTGTGGATAACATTCCACTTTTTGTCCACAAACCACCCTTTTTGTCCATAGTCTTTATGTGTTTCAACAGGTGTAATAGTTATTCACAGGGTTATCCACAGCCCTATTTACAACTTACAACAATGTAGTTTTTAGGTTTTGTATAGGCCCTTTGGGGTTATTCAACTTATCCACCCTGCTTATTGTTGTTATTAAGGGGGAATTAAATAGCTGGGGGTTGTTGGCAAATCGGGCGCTTAGGAAGAAATCACCCTCTTATGCCAAGATAAAAGGCCCGATTGAGGATATTCATGAAATTTCAAGCTGATAGAGATGTTCTAACTGACGCTATTTCTTTTGTTGTGAGACTTGTTTCCCCAAGACCACAGCTACCACAACTTTCTGGAGTTGTTATTGAGGCGACTAACAACCAAGTAATTTTTTCTGTTTTTGATTATGAGGTTTCTGCCAAGGCAAGTATTTCTGCAAATGTCGATAAACCAGGAAAGGTTTTGGTACAAGCAAGACTCCTATCCGACATAATTTCAAAGCTTCCATCAGAAACTGTTTCTTTTGATCACTCTGAAGCAAGAGTGCAAATTAATTCTGGCTCAAGCAAGTTTTCATTGTCATCAATGAGCATGTCTGAGTACCCAACAACACCCGCCTCGCCTGCTGCTTCAGGAAAAGTCGCTGCCGATTTATTCTCCGAAGCCACATCACAAGTATCAGTTGCGGCATCACGCGAAGAAGTCACACCGGTTTTGACAGCTGTAATGATCTCCTCAACAAACAAAGAGCTATCTCTAATTGCCACAGACCGTTTCCGTGTCGCAACCAGATCAATTGCTTGGACAACATCCTCACCAGACAAAGAAGTTTTAGTGCCAGCAAGAGTGATAGGTGAAATTGCCAAAACCTTCGGACATGAAAAAGAAATAGAAATCGGATTCGCAGATGGCGATAAAGAGATGATCGGTTTCTCTGCAGGAAATAAATCAGTAACTACTTCAACAATCAAAGGGAAATACCCCGCCGTCTTAAGCCTGTTCCCAGCCGAAACGCCACATTTTGCTGTTGTAAATACTCAAGATCTCGCCAACGCAACAAAACGTGTAGCGCTAGTGGTGGACAGAGACAAACCGCTCAGATATAAGTTTTCTGCAAATGAAGTAATTCTGGAGTCAATTGGTTCCGATGTGGCTGATGCGACAGAACAGGTCAGCTGCTCATTGACGGGTGAAGAGAACACCGTTTCTCTAAAACCGCAATACCTAATTGATGCACTGGCCGGTGTTGAAACAGAAATGGTTTCTCTGGGCTTTACCTCAAACCCAAATAATCCAAACAAACCTGGTCCTGTTCTAGTTACACCGATCGGTTCAAATAATCAGTACAGATATTTGCTTCAGCCAAATCTCTTAGTTTCCTAGGCGGATAAGTTGTGGGTGAGCGAAATTCAGCTTGCTGGATTTAGAAACTATGCGGCACTCAACCTTTCACTAACACCCGGAACCACTCTTTTTCACGGGGAAAACGGCGAGGGCAAAACCAATCTTGTCGAAGCCCTCGTCTTCCTCAGCTATCTCTCTTCTCATAGACCAGGGGGCCAAAAAACCCTTGTGAAGACAGGAGAGGGCAAGGCTATAATCTCGGCCACAGCCAACCACTCATCACGAAAAGTTGTTGTTGCGGCTGAGATCAATCGCGATGAAACCAATCGCTACTTCTTGAATTCGAATCAACAAAAAAGAGCCAGTGATTTTCTTGGCAACCTACCTGTTGTTCTTTTTGCTCCAGAGGATTTAGACATTGTTCGAAGAGACCCAGAAGACCGAAGACACTTCCTCGACTCAACGATGGCCCTTCTGCGACCAAGGTTAGGTCAACTCAAGCTTGATTACGATCGAGCACTAAAACAAAGAAATGCTCTCCTAAAGAGTGCCAAGCAAGCTAAGAACCCAGACCTAACCACGCTAGATATCTGGGATGAGCAGATAGCCAACCTGGGAAGCAAAATAACTGTCGCGAGATTAGAACTAATCTCCCAGCTTTTGCCGCTGCTGCAAGATTTCTACAACAAGCTTTCTCCTGCCAAGGAAAAAATTTCCCTGCGGCTAGTTTCTCTTGACTCCTCAGAACAAATCGAGGAAATTACTCAATCCGATATCGAATCTCAACTTCGAGAGAAAATGCTAAATCTTCGGGGACAGGAGTTAGAACGCGGAGTGACTCTGGTTGGTCCACACAGAGACGAGCTTCTGATTGAAAAGAATTCAATGCCAGCCAGATCTCAGGCATCACAGGGAGAAGCTTGGTCCATTGCACTGGGTTTGAAACTTGCACTTGCCCAACTAACACGTGAAGGAAATCTTGGCGATCCAGTGGTTATCTTGGATGATGTCTTCTCAGTTCTAGATCCAGGTCGTCGAAACAGGATGCTTGAGTTTGTTCTTGGGTTCGAGCAGGTGCTCATAACGGCGGCTGATATGTCGCTTTCTCCCCAACTAGAGTGGGCAGCATCTTTTTCTGTCAAAGGAGGCGTTCTCAGTGGAGATTAATTTCGATATGGCGGATCGCTTCTTTAAGCAGACCCTGCAATCAATAGGGCGCAAAACCAGAGACCAAAAACGAAGAGAAGAAAAATCAGAACGCGGGTCTAAGCCTTTCGACAAAGGAAGAGAACCAGTCTCTGCAGGCGAAGGTGTCGAGCAATTACTGGGTGAATTTGACTGGCAGAAGCGAGTCGATAAGGAATCACTTTTCCTTGAGTGGGAGAGATTGGTCGGTCCAGAGAATGCTGCTGCCTCCACCCCCCAGGAAATCCGAAACGGCACCCTGAGCATCGGCTGCCGCTCAACCGCCTGGGCCACCCAGCTAAGGCTCCTCAAAGACCAGATTTTGGCTCGAATCCAGGAGCAATATCCCGAGCTTGGGGTCAAGGATCTTGTCTTTTTAGGCCCCGCAGCACCCAGCTGGAAAAAGGGTCCAAGGAGCGTTCCAGGCAGGGGTCCAAGAGACACATATGGGTAGTTTTGCCCTGTAAATTCGGGCTTTTGGGCTAGAATTTAGAGGTTAGCCAACCCGAATATTAGTCATCCCTAGGGCTGCTTTTCTGTGGTGCTAACCCAAGTGGGAAGCAACTGAATATGTCTGAAACAAAGAAAAAATATGACGCCGGGGCGATCCAGGTCCTGGAGGGGCTAGAAGCGGTTCGCAAGCGCCCTGGAATGTATATCGGCTCTACCGGCCCCAGGGGTCTGCACCACCTGGTCTATGAAATTGTTGATAACTCGGTCGATGAGGCATTAGCCGGCCACTGCGACAACATCGATGTCGTAATCACAAAGTCTGGCGATATCAGAGTCAGCGATAACGGTCGTGGTATTCCAGTAGATCTCCACCCAGTTGAGAAGAAGCCAGCGGTTGAAGTTGTTCTAACAGTTCTGCATGCTGGAGGAAAGTTTGGCGGCGGCGGATACGCCGTGTCCGGCGGTCTACACGGAGTTGGTGCCTCGGTAGTAAATGCACTGAGTAGCAAACTGAAGGTGGAAGTAAATCGTGATGGGTTTGTCTGGACTCAGAGCTACACCACCGGTGTTCCTGACGCGCCATTAAAAAAAGGTGCAAAGACCACCAAAACTGGAACCACAATCCAGTTCACCCCCAGCAAAGAAATTTTTGAAACAGTAATTTTTGATTACGAAACCCTTCGTCAGAGATTCCAACAGATGTGTTTCCTCAATAAGGGTTTAAAGATCACACTGACCGACGAGAGAACAGGCGCCAGTGATTCATATAAATATGAACGCGGCCTAATTGATTATGTCGAATATCTAAACTCGGCAAAAAAGATCGAGGTTGTTCACGACGAAGTAATTTCAATCGAATCTGAAACTAAAGACAAGAAAATGTCTCTAGAGGTCGCTATGCAGTGGACCACTGGTTATAACGAGGGCGTCCACACCTACGCCAACACCATCAACACCCACGAGGGTGGAACACACGAAGAGGGCTTCCGCTCAGCTATCACTTCACTGCTAAACAAATATGCGCGCGACAAGGGATTGCTCAAAGAAAAAGATGAAAACCTAACTGGTGACGATGTTCGTGAAGGCCTAACAGCAGTTGTATCCGTGAAACTTTCGGAGCCGCAGTTTGAGGGACAAACCAAGACCAAGCTTGGTAACACCGAAGCAAAGACCTATGTTCAAAAAGTAGTTAGCGATCAGCTAGGTGACTGGTTCGAGAGAAACCCTTCTCAGGCCAAAGAGGTTGTGAGAAAAGCAATCCAGGCTGCGGCAGCGAGACTCGCTGCTCGCAAAGCCAGAGAGGCAACCAGAAGAAAGAGCCTTCTCGAATCCGGCGGCATGCCAGGCAAGCTTCGCGATTGCTCCTCTCGTGACCCGAAAGTTTCTGAGATCTACATCGTTGAGGGTGACTCTGCAGGTGGCTCTGCTGTTCGTGGAAGAGACCCGGAGACGCAGGCAATCCTGCCACTCAGAGGAAAGATTTTAAATGTCGAGAAAGCCAGACTCGATAGAGCACTTGCTAACACTGAGGTGCAGTCACTAATTACAGCCTTTGGCACAGGTATCGGCGAAGAGTTCGATGTAGAGAAGATCAGATACCACAAGTGCATTCTGATGGCTGATGCTGATGTTGATGGTCAGCACATCAGAACCCTCCTTCTGACTCTTCTCTTCCGCTACATGCGACCCTTGATCGAGCGCGGCTATGTCTACATGGCCCAACCGCCGCTGTATCGAATCAAATGGTCTAATAGCGATCACGAGTATGCATTTTCTGATGCCGAGCGAGATGCCAAGATCGCCAAGGGCAACAAAGACGGAAAACGCCTGCCGAAAGAGAACTCCATCCAGCGCTACAAAGGCCTGGGGGAGATGGACTACGACGAGCTCTGGCAAACAACCATGAACCCCGCCAGCAGGACCCTGCTGCAGGTGACACTAGACGACGCCGCGCTAGCCGACGAGGTCTTTTCAACCCTGATGGGCGAAGACGTTGAAAGCCGCAGAACCTTTATTCAAAAGAACGCCAAAGACGTTCGGTTCTTGGATATCTAGGAGGACAAGATGGCTGATCAGATAGACAAGATCGAACAGGTAGATCTCCAGCTGGAGATGCAGCGTAGTTATCTCGACTACGCGATGAGCGTCATTGTTGGCCGTGCTCTGCCAGATGTCAGAGATGGACTAAAGCCAGTTCACCGCAGAGTCCTCTATGCGATGTATGACGGTGGTTATCGACCCGACAAGCAGTTCTCAAAGTGCTCCAGGGTGGTTGGCGATGTCATGGGTCAGTATCACCCTCACGGTGATGCTGCAATTTATGACACCCTCGTGCGACTTGTTCAAGACTGGAACATGCGCTACCCGCTGGTTTGGGGACAGGGTAACTTCGGATCTCCCGGCAATGATCCAGCAGCAGCACCGAGATACACCGAGTGCAAGATGGCTCCACTTGCCATGGAGATGGTCAGAGACATCGATGAGGAGACAGTCAACTTCCAGGACAACTACGACGGAAGAACACAAGAGCCGACCATTCTGCCATCGCGCTTTCCAAATCTTTTAGTCAATGGATCAATTGGTATTGCCGTTGGTATGGCAACCAACATCCCCCCGCACAACCTCAGAGAAATATCTGAAGCAGCAAAATACGCACTGCTTAATCCCGATAAGAAGGGCTCCAAGCTCTTAGCAGAGCTGATGAAGATTGTTAAGGGACCAGACTTCCCAACCGGAGCACAGATTCTTGGCAGAAGCGGAATCGAAGAGGCCTATCGAACAGGTCGCGGCTCAATCACCATGCGTGCGGTCGTTAATGTTGAAGAGATTCACGGCAGGGTATGCCTGGTTGTCACAGAGCTTCCCTATCAGGTAAATCCAGACAACCTAGCCCTTCGCATCGCGGAACTGGTAAAAGAGGGCAAGCTAACCGGCATCGCCGACATCAGGGATGAGACTTCAGGACGAACTGGACAGAGACTTGTAATTGTTCTGAAAAAGGACGCGGTTGCCAGAGTCGTACTCAACAACCTCTTCAAATACACACAGCTCCAAGAAAACTTTGGTGCCAACATGCTGGCCCTGGTTGATGGGGTTCCACGAACCCTTTCACTGGATGGCTTTATCACAGCCTGGATTGATCACCAGATTGAAATCATTCTTCGCCGAACTCAGTTCAGGCTCAAGAAGGCTGAAGAGCGAGCCCATATCCTTCGCGGATATCTAAAGGCGCTCGATGCACTAGATGCAGTTATCAAGCTGATTCGTAAAAGCCAGACGGCAGATGATGCCAAGGATGGCCTAATGAAGCTGCTGGCAATCGATGAGCTTCAGGCCAGAGCGATTCTTAACATGCAGCTCAGACAGCTCGCAGCACTTGAGAGACAAAAGATTATTGATGAGGCAGCCCAGCTGGAAGCCGAGATCAAGGGCTATAAGAAAATCATCAAGGATGAGAGCCTGCAGCGAAAGATTGTTATCGAAGAGCTGGATGAAATTACTCAGAAGTATGGCGATGACAGAAAGACCACTATCACCCTGGGAGCTGACGGGGATGTCTCTGTCGAGGACCTGATCAAAGAAGAAGAGATGGTGGTCACCCTCACCGCAGGTGGCTATATCAAGCGCACACCAAGCTCGAGCTATCGTGTTCAACACCGTGGTGGAAGGGGAGTAAAGGGTGCGAGCCTAAGGGCAGATGATGTTGTTCAAAACTTCATCGTCTCCACCACTCACCACTGGCTGATGTTCTTCACCAACAAGGGCAGGGTCTATAGGGCTAAGGTGCACGAAGTCCAGGAGGCCAGCCGCGAGGCAAAGGGCCAGCACGTCGCAAACCTATTGGCCCTGCAACCAGACGAACGAGTGGTCGAGGTATTGGATCTGAAGGACTATCAGCAAGCCCCATACCTGGTTATTGCTACTAGAAATGGACTCGTTAAGAAGACAGATCTTGAGCTCTATGACACAGCCCGCACCGGCGGCATCATTGCCATCAAGCTTCGCACCGATGACGAGGTAGTGAATGCGATGCTCGTCGATGACGATAATCACTTACTGCTTGTCAGCAAGAAGGGCATGTCGATTTGCTTCTCAGCGGATAACGAAAGTCTTCGACCAATGGGTCGTGACACATCAGGTGTCACAGGAATGAAATTCCGTAAGGGCGACTATCTGCTTTCTGCGAGTGTTATCGGAGATGCCGGCTACGTGTTCGTTGTCACCGAGGGCGGTTATGCCAAGCGAACCTCAGTCGACCAATACCGAGTGCAGAACCGCGGAGGCCTTGGAATCAAGGTTGCCAAGCTGGATGAGAAGCGTGGCGATTTGGTTGGCTCAGAAATTGTTGACGAAACCGATGAAGTCCTAGTTGTATTGGCTTCAGGAAAGGTGATGCGCACCCAGGCCAGCGAGGTCCCAGCTAAGGGCCGTGACACCATGGGTGTAGTGTTTGCTAGGTTCGAAGAGGGAGACGCAGTCTTGTCTCTAGCAAAGAACACCGAGCGAAACTTGGATAGCGAAGAGGGAGCTTAGATTGGCGAAACTTTTTGAGCGCAGCTCACAACCTAAAGAGCCGCGCAAGCAGATCAAGCTAAAACTAAGAGCTATCGACATCTGGTCAGCCACCAAAGTTGGATTCTTTGTCGCACTAGCAGCCGCCATCGGAATCATTGTCGGAGCACTGCTTCTCTGGTTTGTCCTGGCTAACTCCGGAGCACTTTCTTCACTGGGCGGTCTATTGAGCAGCGTGCTAGGTGATGGCAGTAACTTCAATGTTGAAAATGAATTTTCATTCGGCAACGTCATGGGAACAGCTCTCACCTTGGCCCTGTTGAACCTAGTTCTAACTACCTCCCTGGCTGCGGTCTATGCCGCAATCTTCAACCTAATTGCCAAGCTGGTGGGCGGTATTTCGCTTACCTTCACTAACAACTAGGCCCTGGGGGTTTGTTTGCAGGGGCAAACTCTAGTAAGGTTTTGTTTGCTCTACGGGCCTATAGCTCAGGTGGTTAGAGCGCTTCACTGATAATGAAGAGGTCGGAGGTTCAAGTCCTCCTAGGCCCACGGTGAGCTCTTCCACTAAACGGGAGCACACCTGCGGGGACTTAGCTCAGCTGGTAGAGCACCTGCTTTGCAAGCAGGGGGTCAGGGGTTCGATCCCCCTAGTCTCCACAAAAAATCTCCCTCCAGAAATGGGGGGAGATTTCTCTTTTCGGCCGAATAGCATTTTAGATGCTTCAAATTTTTCTGCATGATGACCAAGCACTGAGTTCAGATGCTAAGTCCCATATCAAGACTCTTTTGTTTGACTCATTTAATGGTGATTTCTCTGAAGCTGACTGGCAACACTCTTGCGGCGGCATAAGAGTTCTGGGTTACTTGGACGAGGAGCTCATCGCGCACGGCGCAATTGTTCCACGAAGATTCGTAGTTGATGGACAAAATGTGCTTGTCGGATATGTCGAGGGTGTTGCTGTTGCACCTTCTCACCGCCGCAAAGGTTACGGCTCTTTGGTTCTAGCCGAGGTAACTGCACTGACCAGGGCAAGTTACACACTTTCGATGCTCTCCGCAGGAGATAAGCACTTCTACAGGAAACAGGGTTGGCTTGATTTCTCCGGAGCGAGCTTCGTCCTCACTGGTGGAAAAAAGTTGCGATCGGAAGAAGAAGACAATGGCCTAATGTACGTGCTTGGGCTAGTCAGCCAGTTCACATCAGTCACAACTGTTGTCTGTGAGGCTCGCACTGGAGATTCTTGGTGAACAAACCCCATCTCCTAGCTTTCGTCAGAACGCTAGCTATCAGTAAGTAGAAATTTCCTTGGGATTCTATTGCCAAGCGGCTATACCCTGATCACACCTTCAGCCTTAATAACACTTCGACGACAAACAAAGAACTAAATGGGAAGGTATTCAACTCAGCCTAAGCAAGGAGCCTGGCTTCAAAGAAGAAAATAAATCTGTTTGGTTTTTACTTTTTTCGTGTCAAACTCGCTATTTTCAGGGCTTCCACATAGTCAACCAGTCCCCACAAAGGGAGAAAAACTAGTCAGAAATGATGGGTCTTTTTCTTCCCCCCTTCCTCTGAGGCGAGCATCGTCCACTGGCACAACTAAAGGCATCTTGAAACAAGTCCGTTTTGTACACTTTGTAGATGGAGATCCTGCTTCTTCTCACTGCATCAATAGTGGTGATTTTCGCTGCAAGCATCCCTGCAATGCGATACGAAAAAAAGACAGGAAAAAAACTCGGACGTGGTGCGGCCGCAGCAGGATTCCAAGTTATCAATGGGCTGTTTCAACCCTCCGCTGCTAATGCTGCCCAAATTATTGAAGAGCAGAGAGAAGCGGTAAAAGCTAAGCCCTCTCCCGAAGATAAAGGTCTTGATGAGATGATCTCTAACTACATATCAAGCAAGAAACAAGAATAATCTGCTTCAATTCTCTGGTTGAGAACCAAATTTGACGATACCTGCTACGCAGCCAAGACAGTCGATAAGTTTTCCATTCCCCACTAAACTCCCTTCGAAGGCAGATCCTCTCTAACTTTCTTGAACGTGACGTTTGAAGTTGTCCAGAATGGCTTGCCACCCCACCCTTTGATCTTCGACAGAATTTTCCTCTTCGGCGTCAAACTCCACAGTCACATTGATGCCATTGGGTTGTTGATCAAACTTCACGTGTGCGGTTCGGCCACCGAACTCATACTCGATTAGCTCATGCTCAATGATTTGGGTGTAGGTCCCCTCGAAGTCAAAGCCGAAACTACCGTCTTTAGCCTCCATCCTGGAGGAGAAGCTACCACCAGGACGCAGGTCAACTCTCGATGATGTTGTGTGCCAATCATCAGAGGCAGCGTTCCACTTAATAATGTCCTCGGGGGTTACATAACTAAGCCAAACTTTTTCTATTGCAGCTGGAACCAAAACAGAAACTGAAATTCTCATTGCTGAATAGTACTTGACACCTGCAACAGCACTAGCTGTTCGGCTCAGGAATTACAGGCAGTCCTTCAGTAATTGGATCTTCACCTGGATTCTTAACCAGCAGGTAGTAGATGATTGCTGATGCCGCTAGAACAATGACACCGCAGGCAAAGATTGCCCAGCGAATACCAACCGCTTCGGCAAACAAACCAATCAGTGGTGAACCAATTGGTGTCCCGCCCATAAAGATCAAAAGGTAAATCCCCATGACGCGACCACGCAGTTTTGGGTCTGAGTTGGTTTGAACATATGAGTTGGCAGATATCAAAGTAAGCAGAGCAACTCCTCCGACAATCGGAAGGATCGCAGCGAAAGAGCCGTAGTTCGGCATCCATGCGGTTATGGCAAGGAGTAGTCCAAACATCACACCCCCTGCCATTACAAACTTTGGAACACGAAGGTGTTCAAGCCTCGCTGAGACCAAGACACCAGTGAAGGAGCCAACTGCCAAAATACTCCCCAGTAAACCAAACTCTGCCGGACCTAAACCGAACTCCTTGGTCGCCATCACTGCCATGAAGATCTGAAAGTTCAAACCAAAGGTGGTGGCAAAGAAAACAGCAATCATTACCAGCTTGAGCTCACGCTTACGAAGAACATATTGCACAGCCTGCTTCAGCTTGGCCGAGCTATCGGGTTTCGCCTCAATGAACAGCTTGTCTTTCTGCATCAGCGAGAGAGCAATCACCACCGCGACATAAGTCAGCGAGTTGATGATGAAGGAAACTCCTGTTCCGAAAAGTACTATCAGCAAACCCGATGCAGCAGGACCAATCAGGCGTCCAGCGTTGAAGTTGGCGGAGTTCAAACTAATTGCACTCGGTATGTCACTCTTACCCACCAGCTCGGAATTGAAGCTGGTTCGAACCGGCGCATCGAGTGCACTAAAGACACCAACAATGAAGGCCAGTAGAGCAACGTGCCAAATCTCAACAACACCTGTGACAACCAAAATGCCCATAACCAAAGAGCCAACTCCGGCACCTATGTTGGTGAGCATTAAGAGTGTTCTCTTATCAAAGCGATCCGCCAACACTCCGCCATACAAGCTCAGGAGCAAAGAGGGAAGGAATTGGAGTGCTGTGACAAGGCCAAGCAGTTGTGCACTACCAGTGAGTTCAAGCACCAACCAGTCCTGAGCGATTCTTTGAGCCCAGGTACCAATATTTGATAGAACGCTGGCGGGAAAGAGGATTCGATAGTTGCGGTGATTGAAGGCTCTGAGTGCACCTTCTCTGTTCACTGGCACAGTTTACCCACTTAACGACCAGGTGAATTTCAGGCTTAGATTAGA
>VFQS010000600.1_pt1 | contig 38691 bp, 50 predicted proteins | sample 3512361 | NCBI WGS metagenome assembly VFQS01 (sample SAMN10412375, study PRJNA504923) | tailings metagenome | isolation source: Relicate 1 Philex TSF3 active mining | place: Philippines
TCTTTGATGGTCAGGTAGCTGGTGCTGACAGTGCCACTGGCTTGCGACAAAGTGGCTTGCGAACCTGCAAGCGACGATTCCAGATATTTTTGGTTGGTGCCAAACGTAGCGAATGTGCCGACAGTGCTTGTTGCACCGTTTTTAAGTTTAATCGTGCCTTCTGTCCAATTGAAAGCACGACCAGCTCCCTGCGTCAGCGCGTCAGTGAATGTCCAAGTACCACCGGCAGCAGCAGCACCAAAACTGATTGGTCTGTCGATCAACACGCCGTTTGTTGTCACCGTCTTGCTACCAGGTTGCAAGAACGATAGAGTGCTTGCGCTGGCAACAAACGTCATCGTCGGGCTGAAAATCAAATTGCCGTTGATGACAAGCGATGCGGCAGTCAGCGCACCGCTGTAACCGGTGCAGTTGAAGTTGTTGATGTAAGTTGTTCCGGACAACGTGAATGCGCCAGTTCCTGCGGTGATGTTGGCGTTCACAATACGATTACCTGATGCGTCACCACCTAAACCGACAGTGCGAGAATTTGCACCACCGTATGTAAAGTTGACGGTTGGTATTGTTGTGAATGTGGCAGTTGAGCCAGCAATCCACAAACTTGATGCGCCGTCTCCTACGCAGTTGATCTCAAACGTGAACGGATTAAATGAACCCGTGTAACCCGTCCAGATCACACGAAACACGCTCACAGTTGCGCCAAGCGTGATAGTTCCAGCGCCCGAGTTGGCGTCAAAAATCGCAACATCGGCTACACCGGGAGGAGTTGCTCCAGCAACACCGCCAGATGTAGTTGACCAATTCAAAACACTTAGAGTGTCCCAAGTGCCAGAGCCGCCAACCCAATATCGGTTCGCCATTATTTGTTCTCCTGCCGGCGCTTGTACGCCTCTTGAACTTCCTGCGGCAACTCATCCCAGTTGAAGTACATCATCATCCCCTTTGCATAACGATCCAATTGGTGCCGTTGGATTTAAGCAAAGCCCACGCACCATCGGTTGCTGACAAGATTGCAGTACCTGCTACTGAATCGCCAATTGGCGCAACATTGGCTGATGCGGAATCAACAGCCTGCGCTTGAATTGTTTTGATGTTCAGTTCTCGACCAGGCCATGTTGCGGCGTCGGGCAACGTCACCGTGATAGTACCTGCGCGATTGGCAATCAGATATTCGTCTTGATCGAGCACAACATAGGTACTGTTGGTCATTGTCACCACAGATGATGTGCGGCGGTCCATCCAAATGTTGCTTGACCCAGTATCTACAAACACTTTGCGAGTTGTTCCGGTGTTGTAGTTGCCGGTTTCAACCACGTTCTGCGTCTGGATCATGCGGATACCGTTGGTGGCACCCTTGAGCGTGTTCCCACTGATTGTGCCGTTAAGAATGTTCGGGGTCGTTGTACCTAATAGGTACAGGTTTTGCGTGCCGGAGCATTTAAGGATGTTGCCAGTGATGGCGAAATCTTCAATGGAGTAAGAAGCATTGGCTCTGAGCGAACATCCAAATACAGATGCGTCACTGGTCAAGACATTGCCCGTAATCGTGACATTTTTGACGTTTCCAGTGTTGGCGTAACAGTAAATCCCCTGTTCAATCGCCCCATCAATGCGGTTGTTGGAAATCACGACGCCTTGCATAGCAGCACCGCCACCGCTGGACTGCTCAACGTAGATCGCTGTGTCAGTGGATGCTGTCGCGCCAGTGTTCTCGATGCTATTGCCAGTGATGACACTTGATCCAGTGCCGATCTCCGGCAACAGTTGATGTCGAATGCCCGCGGTTACGTTACCCACGATAATGTTGTTGGAAATGACTGCATTAAGTCCTTGGCAAATAATGCCGTCGCTTTGCGCACCAATTAGCTCAATCGTATTTCCGTCAAACAAAATGAAATCACCAGCAGGGTGCGAATCAAGGCCAGCATCGCGTTGCGCGGCAGCATGACAGTTGGTGACGCTGACAAACAAATTGACACCATCGTTGCCGCCAACAGTCACCATGTGGCGCTGGTCTTCGCCATAACAGTTGGCAACTTTGACGTTGTAGCAGCCATTACCGACTGCGATGCCATACGACAAGCCAACAGATCGCGCATACCGCATCGAGGTGTTTGTTACCGTGGAATTGACACAGCGGTCGAACAGAATCGACACGTAGTCCACGTAATCAAATCTACAGTCGTCAACCAATACATCGACGCACTTTTCAAAATCTACCGCCGTCTGAATGCCTGTGTTTGCGCCAATGAAATTGACGTTCCGTAGGGTGATGTTCTGCTTGGGCGTCAGTTTGGCAATAGATGCGCTTGCTGCTGTGGTGAAGTCATACAACACATCGTCATACAGCGTCATTGCAGTGCCAGAATCCACTGATTTGATCTTGACGATCTGACCCAATACCACATTGGTGATAGCGTCAAAAATCGTAGTGCTTGTCAGCCACGCGTAATCGTCCGCCACAAAACCAGAGGTGCTGCCAACGGCAATGCTGTTGCTTCCCGTGAGCGTGTCTGACGTTAGCGTTACACCAGACACTTGCGCTCCCGTAAACGCAATGGCAGAGCCACCACCGGTGATGGACGAAATGTCAAAGGTGGCATTCTGAATGACGATATTTTCGCAAGATGGTGTGATATTGCTCGTCACGTAGTAGGTCAAACCTTGACCATCAACTACATGAGCGCCACTGTTCAAAGTCAAAAGTACAGCAGCTGTGTCGTCTGTCACACCGTCACCGACAGTTCCGAAATCTTGGAAGCTGACAGGCTCTCGCATCTTGCTCATAGCGGAACGATCAACCGCCCCGGTGCCAGACTGAGAAAAGACCAAGTCATCTAATGTAACGTTGACAACAATTGCGCTGTAGCGTTCTGTGGCAATCGGAGCGCTGTACACCACACTGCCGTTCTTGTTCATCACCCGGATGCTGTAGTCGCTATTGACATATAGGCGAGCAGGCGTGCCGTTGTTGACTGGATAGCCGCCTTCTGTGCGAATAGGCTGCGCGGCCAGTTGCGTCAGTGCAGCGTCCCAATAGACGTTGATCGGGTTGACCTGTGGGTCGAGGTTGGCCGTGCCGATCCAGATGTAGCCGTTCTCAAGCGGCTGGCCATCCGTCTCCGTGAAGATCGGATAGGTTGGCTGAATGCTGAGTGCGGACATTACTGGTTCTCCTGTTCTTCAGGTGTTGCGGGTGTTTCGACTTGCTGCTGTGCGGCAAGAGTGGACATAAGACGTTTGAGCAGTTCGGCTTCTTCAGCGCTACCGGGACGCAACTGTGGAAATTTGGTGAGCATAGCCCGAATCGCGCCCGATTCATAAAGCCTCGCAGCGCCTCCGACCGTACCCATGGCCGCAGCAGTAGCCATCGCGCCGGGGATACCACCACCGAGGCCCGCTCCACCTATTCCGAGCATGGCATAGAAGTTCTGCACACCACTCGGAGGGAGAGCTGCAGCTTCACCGGCACGTTTGGTCATGTTGATAACACGAGCCAGTCCCTGAACACGTTTCAAATCGTCACCGGTAAAGAAGATGTTGACCGATTTACCGAGGTCACGAACCTGATTGGCGAAACGATCTGGGCTAACGTTGTCAATACCGCCAGCTTTCTCGACTGCGCGAGCGATAATCGCGGAACGAGCATTCGCACGGCCAGCCGGGGACAGGTTTCGGTAGAGCTGCGCCACTTCGCTGGGCTTCTGGCTGAAGAGCATGTTGTAAACCACCTCGGGAGTGGCATCGCCCTTCTTGAGTACCGATTCGAGTGCGGTCTTGTTCGCATCACCCATCATATCGGCCAGACGAGCATTGGAGACTTTCCATTTCAGGAAATCTCGACGATCGCCATTGGCTTTGATGAAGTCACCCATGTCTTCCACGAGCGGACGGTAGATCGACGACACGGCTTTCTCGCCGATCGTGCGAACCGACCCCAGCTCCGGACTCTTGAATGCTTCGCCAAGCTGTTTACGCAGCGATTCGATACTCCGCAGATCCTGGTTTTGGACCGACGCTTTCCAGTCACGGAGCACTTGAATCGCGGGATCGAGTTGGCGGTTGTTTAGCTTCGAAAGCTCAGCGATCTGCTCGTCGATAGCTTTGATGGTACGAGGGAGGTCAACGACTTTACCCGACACATCGTCCATCATGACTTGAGCCAATTGACGTTTCTCGACCGCTGCCGTGTTCGTCTCTTCGATCGCGGACCGATATTCATCAATGCGCTTCTGCAGGCGATCAATGCGTTGTTGACCAGCCCACCCGAGGTCACGCTTTTGCAACTCATTAATACGATTCGTGAGCTTGGCCTGATCCGCATAGAGTTGCCCCGCCTTCTGGGTCAACTCGTCCGCTTCTTTCGCCATTCGCTCGCCGAGAACTCGGTTGGATTGTGCGGTAGCGATCTTGTCGATCACTTCATCCTTTGCGGTTTTATATTTGGTGAGTTCCGCTCCACGCTTCGCAGTAAGATCGTCCCAGATCTTCTTGGCGGTAATCTGGGTGTCCGTGATGCCGAAATCCTGCGCGATGTCCTTTACTGCCTGAACGCGCTGCGATTGTTGGGCCTGACGCACAGGACCAGTGCCAGCAACCGGGATCCGTTCACCAACAGTCTGCATCCACTTCTGCGCGAATGTCCGAGGAGGCACAACATCGCTGGTCAGGACTTGAATACCGGCACGCTGCGCTTCGTCAAGATCTGAGGGAAGTTGTGCAGGGGTCCGGGGGGCAACCATTCTGGCACCGGCCATGCCGCCAGCAAGACCACCGATAATCTGGCCGACAGGCCCGAAGCCCATCTCTTGTGCCGCTTGACTAGCCGCGCCAGCACCGGCACCGCCAACGATCTGGGCCAATGGCTGTGCCGCTACTTGACGAGCCACTTCACGAGTAACCGGAGCTGCGGCACCCGCCGCCTTCATAACTGCTTGGCCAGCGGACGCCATGCCGCCTGCGCCAGCAGCTCCGGCAACTGTCGATTGTACGATTCGCTCTGCCTCAGTCTTGGGTTGTGCCACGCCAAGACGAGTGAGCAAGTCTTCCATTGCCTGAGTCGGCATGGTGTACTTGGTACCGAGTAGACTATTCACAGTGCCGACAATCGGATCACCAAGCGTTGTGGCTAGTGCCGCAGCACCAGCACCCGCGATAGCACCGGGGACAGCACCGACACCAGCCAGCGGAGCACCCATAGCAGCCCCGAGAGCGGCTCCCGTGGCCACCGGAGCGAGTCCGCGAGCAGCTGCCCCCATGATACCAGCGGCAGTGGTCTCGGGAGTCTTCGTCGAAGTGGTCTGAGCAGCTAGCCACTGCTCCGGCGACATTGCAGTCACACCGGGAGTGGGTTGAGGTGGTTGTTGCGCCGGAGGAGCCGCTTCAGCAGTCGGGAAACGCACATCGACTTCGACGTTCTTGCCTTCTGCGGTCTGAACCCCGAACCGCTGTGGTTCTTGCTGCTTCAGCCATTCTTCAGGACTCATTTCTTGAATCCTTTCTGTGCTTCTTGGACGTATGCGTTCCACTGCTCGTCAGTGAAACCGGCTGGTCGAGTATAAGTCTGGTTGCCGACAGTCACCGAATTCGCTGCGGGGGTCGTGGCACGAGACTTGCCGAACCCGTATTTGTCGGCATTCGGATAAGCCTGAGCTTTCTTGAGAATACCGTTATAGATCTTATCTAGACGGGTCAATTGCGTCAGAATCGCTTCATCCTTTTGACCCAAGTCAATCGAGCCGAGAACACTCTGTAAAAACGCCAATTCCTGCTCAGTGATGTTACCAAGGGCACCGCCAGTCGGCGATTCTTGACGCATCTGATTGAGTCGATCAAAACCAATGTTCGCCTTGATGGTCTTGATTCTCTCTTCGGCAGTAGCACGAGCGGAGCCAGCTTTCAGAACACCACCTTTTTCGCCGACGATCGCGCCAAGCGTGCCAGTGACCGGATCCGCTGCCTTCTGTCCCTTGATCATGTTGCGAAGCGATTTCACTTCATCGAGCACGATCGTCGATGCGGTAACAGTGGATTCTGCCGCCGCAGCACCCTTCTGCTGTGCCTCTTGGATCTTGCGCTCCTCCGGCGAACCGGGGATTACTTCCATCGACATTGGCAGACGATTTGCATCGTACACGACGCGATAGCCCGGAGGAATCGAACCGATCTGCGGGGGCATGTTGACAGTCACGCCACCAGAACCGACAGCAGTGATTTTGCCCGAAGTCGCATCGCGCTGGTATGTAGCATTCTTCGGGAGACCAAGAGCCGCAGCTTGAGAGGGCTGCAGAATCTCGAAGCGTTCACCGTCACCACCCAATAATTCGACTTTCTTGGTAGCTACGTTGCGCTGATATGTGGCCCCAGCGGGAAGACCTGCTTCTTTGACCTGATCCGGGGTCAGGATTTCATAACCCTCAGCTATCATCCCTTTCGACGCAGCTTCGAACATATCTTTTGCGCCGGGAAGAGCCGCCACAACTTGAGTCAGCGCCTTAAACGCGGCTTGTGGCCCCTGTTTCTCAGCAGAGTCAGCAATGCGAGTATAAAAATCCGCCTCTTCTGGATCACTACCTCGTTCAGCTTCCGCACGTTCACGGAGCAATCGAATACCTTCTTGAGGATTGTTTTGAAGCGCGGACAGAGCTTTCGCATTGAACTTCAAAACGCCTTGCTGCGTCTCTTTGCTCATACCTTCTAGAAATGGTTTCACCGCCTCTGCTTGCTCTTTCGGAAGCATGCTGATGAAACGTGCGGCATCACGCATCGTGGGTTTGGGATTGGAGAAGAACTTTGCTTGCTCCTGTGCCTGCTGCTTGAGCTGCTGCTCCTGTGCCTGCTGCTTGAGCTGCTGCTCCTGAATAGCACCACCGAGTTTCAAGCCAGCAACAGCCGACTCAAGTGGATTGGCTACTTGTGCGAGATAGTTAATAGGTGCAACCATTATGGGAACATCCCTGCTTCTTGTGCAGCCAGCATCGATGTCTGTTGAGACCCGATATTAGTGCCATAGTTAAGGGCAGTGCCGATATTAAGCCCACCAGAACCGCCAAAGACTTTTCCGAACCCGCCAGCTCCTTGAATGGTGCCGAAGATACCGGGAATCGCACTGGACAATTGCGTGCCGCCAAGGACGCCTCCGGCTTGCGCTGCGCCACGCTGCTGCATCAGATTCGAAACATTAGCAGCAGTTTGAGCACCGGTCTCACCAACACCAACGGCAGAACGCTGACCAAGGCCGACCATCCCGCCAAGCCGCTCATACTGCTGGTTGATCAGTTCAGTGAGCATTTGAGGACGGAATTGAGCAAGAGCGGCTTGTACGTTACCACCACGAAGGCCACCAGTGGCAGAAGCCCGTTGAAGTAGCGCCTCCTCGCCCTGACGCACGAGACCCTGATAGAGTGGGGACGCTTCAAGTTGCCCGATGGCTGCTTGCTGCTCTTGTGCCCCCAAAGTACCTAGAAGCGCTTGCTGTGCTTTCAGTGCCGGGGTGCCAGCTTCTACATACGGCTGCAGGAGTTTGCGGATTTCATCAAATTGGCGACGCTGCTCAGCGATGCCAGCTTCGGCAGCACCGGCCTGAATACCAGCAGCTTCGCTGGTGGCTTCTTCACCTTCAATCGCACCACCGAGAGTGGAGCCGATCATACCGCCGACAGGACCGCCAAGGAAACTCCCCGCGATACCACCGATTGCAGATAAAAGACCCATGAGACACCTCAGCTTTTCGAATGAGCTGCTGGCTGCTCGATAGGCTCAGCAGACGAATTTTCGCACATCGAAGACATCCTGTCAATCCCCCTCAGAGCCGAATGGCTTCTCTTCCCAAACTTGGCAGCTGCGAAGATCGTGGCAGACGAATTTCAACTTATGGCAGAAACCACGGAAACCAGCGTTATCGTCCCACTCGTTACGTGGGATCCGATCCATCTTGGCTTGGGTCCAAGGAGTGTTGTCGTAATACTCGCAATTGGAGCAACGACGACGACGTGCCTCTTTCTCGTCAACCCGCATAGCTTTGCCGAGCTTGGCCCAGTACACACGATTTGCTCCCGGTTCGTTGGACGGCTCTTCAGGACCAAGCATCCAATTCTCGATCGCGTTTTGCGTGTTCTTGCGATTCTCAGCCGGAGTAATCAGCTGTGCCTCGACGACGATCATACCATAATCTTCCATGTTGCTCTCCTTACGTGATCTCGCGGCCAGATGCGCGAATAGTCAGCGATGCGGCTGTACTTGCGATGGTAGAGATGAAGCCAGCAGGCTCCAACACTTGGCCGACCAGTTCTGGAAATGTGTAGGTCTCATCTGGTGCGATGGCGCGAGAATCAACGATCAAATTACTGACCCCAGCAGAGCCACCACTGGTCACCAGATTGACGGACAGCGTGACGTTACTGGCGCTGGTGTTGGTGGCCGTAAACTTGTCGATGATGGTTTTGCAGTTCACTGCTGTGTACTGTGTTGTTTGTGATGCCTCAGCTTGCTTCGAGGGGATCAAAGTTTTTACTAGGACGCCCATGATTACTCCTTACTGTTGGACTTGTGTGACGGACAGAACGACAGCCGGTGCGCCTGGTGCAAACGCTGTGGCCGCCACGGTGTCGATTGTGACGTTGGTGCTATCTGCCGCAAATGCAATCTCGATGTAGTCATTGGCCGCGAGAGATACCGGCTCCATCAAGGCAATGGGGATGTATCCGTTGTTCAGATCGGATGTGACAAGTCGCGCACTGTTTGCGATGGCCGTGCCGTTCTTTTTGAACCAAACCCAGATGTTTTTGGCCGATGAACTTCCGCTGGTGATCTGGATGGTCGCATCAAGGCGATATAAGCCAGATTCAGGGACGACGATGCGCGATGTCGGTGTTCCGATGGTCACGCCATTGCTGATCTGCGTGTTGTCAAATGTCAGCAAGTATTCGGTGTTGATGACCGCAGGCGTCTGGTCGGTCGTCTTGGTGAAAACGCCGTAATACTGCATCTGCTGAATGGTCGGGCGCACAAAGATCACACCAGCCGTTGCGTCTGAAACGATGCAAGCCGCCACCGGAATCACGTTGTTTGGCGCTGTCGGCTTGACGTTTGTAAATGTACCTGCCACGGTTGGGCTTGCATAGAGGATGTCGCCAACACTGAAAGCGCTGGTGTCCAAGTCACGCACAAACCCCCAGGCGGTCGCGTAGCCTTTCTCGCCGCTGTCAGGTAGGTCGTGCGTCATCACGCCAAGGATGTAGAGCGATGGGCTGGAGCCGTCGGCAAGGTACGGAGCGACCAGTAGTGCATTTGAAGTCGCGCCAGCAAACCCGACCACAGTGCCGTTCGGAATGGTGACGCCTGTCGTGTTGCCGACACGCGCATACCACTCTAGGCCGATCTGCTGGATCACGTCGTAATCCATGCCGAGGTCTGCCGTTTGGTCTGTCTCGTTCCATGCCAGCCTGCGGATGCGATTGACGTGTGGAGCAGCGTTCAGGTCGATGTAATCCGTGACGACTGAATTGTTGTTTTGGATTGCAGGCTGAGACGCAAGGTCAATCGCAAGCTGGATGATCTGCGCCAGTGCGCTGTCTGCTGCGGCATGAGCGTTTCCTGCTTGGATGCTGATGCCTGTGGTGTCGCTGGAAGGCGCAACCTCGTCGGCAATTTGAAACAGGCGCTCGAATTGCTTGATCTGCTCGTGGTTCTTGAGGAACGTGGCGAGCTGATCGCGGGTGAGGTTGAGCTTATTCGTGGCCATTATTAAAACGCCAGAGGCTCAATTTGTGCTTCAAGACGTGCAAACGATAGGTGCGCCTGCGTATCACCACGGAATCTCTGGATGCGCCAGTTGCGCATGTGGCCCTGTTGGAACCAGCACAAGCGTTTCTTGGTATTTCCGGTCGTGCCAACTCGAATCGGACGATCTTGACTCCAAGACAAGCCATCAAGTGAATAGCTGGTCGTGATGGTCGGGTCTGTACCAAGGGCCACTCGACCGGTGAGCGATACCAATTCGAGCTGGGTAAACAATGCACCTTTACCTTCGTTGTAAGCAATGAGAGTGCCGAATTCCCAGCGGACGGTTTGGCCCCAATGACTACCGATGTCTTGAACCATGTAGCCGACGGTTGAAGATTGCGGATCGCCAACAAGCCATTTATCGTACGCCCACACAAGGTTTCGGGCGCGATACTGGCTGAAGCCTACGACACTCGTGGTAAGAGTGAACCAAATTTGTTGCTCAAGCGCTTGAGAAGCTGTCGCATCATATACGACAGTACGATCAGGAAGATGAACGTAAAGATGCTGATGCGCTTTATCATTACGAGCCTCCAGTTTAACTTGAGCCAGCTGAGCTTCGGTATACGTCAACAACAGCTCATCGATTTCCTGCGTGCTGATCTTCGTGGCCGTGGCATTCGCACCAAGATAAATGCTTGGGGATTCATTTCGACCAGAACCAAGAAACGCAACTGTCTCAATGAACACGCAGCAGCCAAAAGTGCCAATGACACCCTTTTGGATTTGTGCCCCGTCGATGCGTTGAAACGGGAAAAAATCGCCACCAACGTTATCGAACACTTCGATGGTATTACGGTTCAGTGCGTAGACCTCATTCCGAAGCTTGAGCAGCGCCACCACGGGATCTGGATCAACTTCGGAGCTTCCGTATTTCAGCGGATTAATCTGTGTGGGATCCGTCAAATCTGTCACGATCAGACTTGTGCCATCGGTGGTCATGAAGTAGCCGTCCACCCAGCAGAAGTCGAGTACAACACCAAGGTCAGGATCAGTCACTTGAGTGAGTGCCCCATTCCAGTAGTATAGCCGCCCACCGGACGCGATGGCCAGACGGTCAAAGCTGTAGTCCATCGTCACCGGTGTGTTGACGGGGCCGCCAACGTCACCGAGCACGGTCACAGCACCATTGCTGGCCACGGTCACGAGCTTCGTGCCCATGACCCGGTAACAGACGCCATTCCAGTTGATGCCACCACGATCGACACCAGGGCCAGTGCCATTGGACACCAGCCCATCAGCCGGACGCAGATAGCCATTGCTAATACCGCTCCCTACTGGAGTCGGAATCAGATTTACCGGATAAGCAGTTCGAATGTCTGGGCCGTTATCCGTGTAAATACCGTTGAAAATCGGGATCTGCATCTAGGTCACCACTTTACCTTGTCCGCCCAATACGCAGCACTCATCTTGCCCTTGGCGATATTCTTAGCATGGCGAGCCTTGAATGACTCACGACGAATTTTGTCGGCCTTCGATTCACCAACACGCTTGGGAGACCCAGAGACCCCCTGTTGTCCGAACCGAATGGTTTTGATCTTGTCACCCTCTTTGGCCACCACGACGTGTGATTTCGTGGGATGTGACGGAGTACGCTTGGGCTTATTAAAGCCAGCTACTCCGATCTTGGCCAATCGAGGGTCTTTTTTCATAATCAAGCAATCCGGTACCAGCTATTGGTGGATTGAACGAACCGCATACGGAAGAAATCTTCAGCGGCCAGAGTGCTGGGATCGCCATACAGGGCAGCAGCGCCGTTTGCGGCCAAAGTGAACGCAGTGATCTGCTGAGTGGTGGTGATCAACACCTCAGTGCCATCCGGAGTCTGTGTATTTAGGGGCAACGTCACAGTGCCAGCGGCCAGAGCACCCGCAGGTTGCAGAATCAGCCATTGTTGTTGACTCACGGGAGTCTGGATTGCGATATTGAAACCAGTGCCGGGGACCGCCAGTTGGGTCGAGAGAGTGGGTGCTGCGAACGACTGCTGGAAATACGCAAGCAGTTGGCTAACCGGCATGCGTCGGGCATCACCATTGTTCGGCGTATATACAGGGATTTGGTCCCCAGCAGAAACCTGAGTGAGCAGCGGAAGCTGATTGATATAAGGCATGGTGAATCCTCAGTTGAACTGAATCGGTCCATCTGGACCGGCATCGACCGGATCCACCTCTGGACCCAAAAATGGGTTGTCGTACATCCTCCAAGGCTTGTTACCAGCACCGGAGGGTAGAGTGTCGGGAAATTGCTGCTCCATCGGCATAGCTGCACGAGAAAGCAGAGTGTTATAAGCTGTCTTCGCCGTGATCTTTGTGTCGGCCATCGGGGTCCGACCATATCCGGGCGCGATCTTCAGTGCCAAATTAGTGATAATCGCTTCGTTGGCCGAATCCGGTACTTCGGAAGGCTCATCTAGATCACTGAACTGTGGACTGCCTGGGATCGGGTAGCCGAGGCGAATGCCCTTCGCGTTCCATTCAGCCATCATCGCATCGAGACGACGAAGTGCCGATTGAAGTTGATCCGGTTGCAGGTCGAAGACATAGGATGCAAGGCCGATTTCCTCGAACGCTGCCGCTACGAATTGGCGCTTGCTGTAGCCCATATTACTTCATCCCTCGACTTGCTTTATTCTTGGCCGTGCGAGCACCTCGGGCAGGCAGTGGTTTGCCAGCCTTCTTTGCCGCCGTGCGAGCAGTGTTCAAAGCAATAGCGATAGCCTGCTTTTGAGGCTTACCAGCCTTCATCTCTTTCGAGATGTTCTTGCTGATTGACTTTTTGGAATAACCTTTAACCAGTGGCATGTCAGTCTCCTAATAACGAAAGGGGGGCCGAAGCCCCCCTTACCGAAGCCTGATTAGGGCTGATTGAACAGCAGGATACCAGACATTTCGGGCTGCTTGTTCACAACGCCGAAGAGGGTGTCCAGACGATACTTGATCGTCATGCTGTCGATGTCATACCACTTCTGCATGACCAGCTCGATGCCTTGGTCGGTGCTGGCACGCATCACTGCGGTACCGGCATCGGAAGGCACTGCGTAACGACCGGGAAGGATTTCCAGGGCGTCTTTCTGCCAGAAGGGGTTGATGTTGCTAGCGCCAGTGTTCAGCCAAGTGATGGCAGCAGCGGCAGCAGGAGTCACATCGACGTTCTGGTACTGCAGTTCGGCATCGGAACCGCCTTGAGCGGAGATGATCGGAGGAGTGATCACCATGTCAGTACCGTTCACCACTTGGATCACGCGGAAGGTCTTGGCGAAGCCAGTGCCCTGCTTGGTGATATGGTGCACAGCTTCCACGCCGTCGATAGTGAACGCATCGCCAGCCGTGACACCGACCGTGTTGGACACGGTGATAGTCTGGAAGCGGTTGTCCACGTTCTGGGTTTCGCCAGTAATCGCGGTGGAAGTTGCCGAAGGCACGTAGTAGTTGTTGGCTGCGGCCTGAGTGTCGATGGTCGTCACACCGCCACCAGCAACGCCGATGCGGTTAGCGTAATCCATCTTGAAGGTCTCGAAGCCAGCCACCATACCAACGTACGAACGCTCGTATGCATTGGCAGACTTGTTGCCCTGCAGGAACGAACGGGTAGCAGCAGCCAGATTGCCAGCCAGACCGTTATAATCGCGGCTGGACAGAGCCAGATAACGATTTTCGGTGGCCACACCTTGCTCGTTCATGATGCTGTCGCACAGGGCCACATCGTCGTAATCGCCAGCAGCGCCGGAGACCGGAACAACCAGAGAACCTTGAGCAGCAGCCACGTTCATGATGGCGAGGTTGATATCGCTGGCCAGTTTCTGCTTGGCAGCATCACCCAGACGATTCTCTTGCAGAGCGTCGCGCAGATCCAGAGTGGTCATGGTCCACGGAACGGTACGGCTGAAGCCGAGCGTAGCGGGGACAGACAGCTGGGTCATGTCTTGGTACTGAGCAGCGATGCTCACACCGGGGGTGGACGAAATCGATTGAGCCACGTAGGGCTGCGGACGCCAAATGACGTTGTTGGTCCGCTCCATCATGGTCGAATCGGTGTTGTAGATGCTGACGTTGCGAGACAGCACTAGTGCGTCGTGGAAGCCTTCGAGCAGGTTCTCAAAGGCTACGCGCTCTTCTTTACTAAAGCTGTTGGACATTTCAATGACTCCAAAAAATGAAAATGAGGAATTGGTTTGGGGTTACCCCCGCCTTTTACTCACCCGATTGGAGCAGGGCGGTAGCTCTAGAATTTCGACTGCCGATCGTGGTTGGCGATACCATTCAGGCGAATTCTACACTACCGAAGACATTCTGTCAATCACCCTGCTTTTTTCTTCTGCTGCTTATATTTCAGAACCTTGGTGTAATCACCAGTTTTCTCAGCTTCAGCACGCAGCCGATCGAGTGTGGAATCGACCGCACCGGACACTCGGGCAGTGCCAGTCACAGTCTTCGCGGGAGGGGGAGGGGATTTACGGGTGGTAACTTTCAATTGAGTCTCCAATTTGCCTACGGCAACAGCAAAACGAACAGGATCAGTGATACTAGCCAGTTCAGCAGCTTTCTTGCGGTTTTTGCCAAGGGCATAAACAACCAAAGCCGGATTTTCGAGTCCTTGAAGCAGAATACCCTGCTGGGTAACGCTGAATTTGTCTTGTACGAATTCTTCTGCGTCTTCATAGTCTCTGACTTTCAGCTCAGTTTTGGCTTTATTGTAGCCAGCGAGCTTGTCTTGCCAAGCTTTTTCAGCTTCCTCTTGAGTCTTTTTCGCAGATTCTACTTGGGCATCATAACGGCGCTTTTCTTCGTACCATTCACCCAACTTCTCTTCATAAACATCGGGGTCGTAGTCGAAGTCCTCCAGCTTGGGCTTGGCTCGAAGCTTCACATCTTGTGTTGGCTTTGCAGCGGCACCAGTGTTCAATTTGGCTTCGAGTTCGCGGATTTTCTTGTCTTTCTCGCGGCTGGCTTTGCGAAGCTCTTTCACCCAGACTGGAGCGTGCTTCTGCTCTTCGTCCTCTTGGGTGATTTCTTCACCGTCCATCGAAATGACTAACTCCTCCTCGTCGGGTTTGTCTGCTGAATCATCGACATTCTCTTCCGTCGATTGGTCGTCATCTGTCGAATCCTCGACATTCAGTTCTTCTTCCAGATTTTCCTCGGTAGACGTATCCTCGATCTGGTCATCGATTACGATATCGTCCTCGGTTTGTGCTCCGGGCATTTACTTTCTCCTTCATCTCACCCGTAAAAGCGGACGGGTGGTAACCGCATATTAAACTCCGGGGGGCTGCTCTACGTTTTGGATCAGGCCACCCACTGCTCTCGCAGCTTCAATCGCTTGTTGACGTTCGTCGATATCGACCCCGGCCAACGTCTCGATCGTCTTGGCTTTTGTCAGCTCCGTGTCAGCAATGGTCTTCACGACGTCAGCCCGAGCACGAGTAGCTTTGGCCGTGGCTTCGTCAGCCGCTGCACGCAGGAACACTTCATTCGGATCCTCTTTTGCATTCGCAGCAGCTTCCATCATCTGTTGGGCTTCTTCAGGTGTCGGCTGTACCACACCCATCTCGACCAACTTCTTGCGGAAGAACTCGCGAGCATCACGGAGACCTTCGCCTTCCATGTTCATCAGCGCGATGGCCTGAAGTACCTGCTGGGTGGTCTGGTCGGTGGTGATAGCCATCATGCCCGTGACAGCCCTCACGATAGCCGCTCTCTGGCTCGAGAACGACGGCCCGACATCGACCGAGACATCCATATGGGCCTCACTCAGATCGTTCTCGAACGAAGTCTCTCCGGTCTCCTCGTCGATCGTGGGACGGAGCAATTCGATGCCGCGCAACTCACCCTGTGGATTGACCAGCTTCATCTTGCGTTTCGGCTCGACGTAGACCTCTTTCGCCATTTCGAGCCAAATTTCACCTGAACGGCGAATGGCTTTGGCCATGTTCGACATGTAAATGAAGGTCTGCATGTCCAGACGCTGCTGGACCATCTCAACGGCTTTGCCCGAGATATTGCTGACGATCTTATCGCCCTGCTCTTGATTGCCGAGCACGTCACGAATATCTTGCTCAGATAGCTGCAGGATCGCGGCCATGGCTGGGGGGATGCTCGACGACTTAGTGTATGCCACCGGACCCGAAATCTGGGTCGAACCATCCGGAGCCATCACGGGGTTGATCAGCAGGTATGGGTAGTTGCGAATGTTGTCTTCCGACCACATGTTCTGGTGACCGGCAATTTGCTCCGGGGTCAGAATTGGCTTCTCGACGCTCGAAAGCGCCGCGATTTCGCCGAGCTTCGACATCTGCATATTTTTGAGACGTTGAACATCTTTCGCCAGACGCACAGCGCCCATGCAGCGTTCCACGTTGTCGATGAACCAGCGCTTACCATAAACCGGGACGATGGGGATGCATTTACCAGCGATATATCCACAATCTTCGAGGATTCGGGATCCGCTCATGATATACATATGAACACGGCGACGTTTGACCCGCTTGACGCGAACCTCGATCATACCGGTAGCGTTCAGTTGTGCGTAGACCTCTTCGGTCAGCTCGTCTTTGCGGTATTTTTCCTCTGTGCCGTCGATACTAGATCGGAAAGTGTGGACCGAATCATTTACTTCTTCGACACGGTAGTATTCAGCGACGAATACGACATCGGGGGTCAGCCAGTCGAATTCGTACTGGTGCACTTCTTTCGGCCAAGTCGCCGGATCGTCACCCCAAGCCTCTTTGTACGCATCGTGCGTCATCGAATAGATCACGAAGCAGCGTTTTGCGTCGGATTTGTCTTGACGTTTGGCTTCCAGATCGAAGAACACCGAAGAGTCGGCGTCGAAGATCGGCTCGAAGCGAATACGTTGAAATTCGTCCTCATCGTCTTCCGGGTTTTCGTAGTCAGCACGCAAACGCCATGCGCCGAAGCCACCACCTACTGCCTCCTCGAAAGCGTTGTCGTACGCTTCTTCAGCCACGGAATCTTGCTCGTCCGAGCGGTACATTCCGGCACAGACGTCGGCCATCCGGTCGTTTTTCGAACCGAATTTGCTATTGAAGTGTACCGTGATGCGGTTGTTGCGATACTCGGTGAAGATCCGTTGAACGGCTAGCGCGATCTTGTTGACCTCGAATCGTGGTTTGTTCTCGAATTGCTGACCGAGTGGACCTTCCCATTGTGCGCCAGCGATCGAGTAGAATCGGCGGTCTTGGAGACATTGTAGTCGCTCGTCGCGGAGTGCGGACTGAATATTATCGAATTCACGCAATGCTTCTTGGTGAATATTTGCGTGCTGCTCTTCTTTGGTGAGTCGTGCCATGATTACCCTCTTGAATTCCAGAAATTAGCTGATGGAAGGATCAGCGATGAAGTGATGATTTGCGATTTTTGCGGTGCGACGATCGCGGGGAACAGTTCGGTGATCGCCCATACCAGAGCGTCAGCACGGTTCGGGGATCGATCGCCCACATACCCGTTTGTTGTGAAGCCGGATAGTTCGTCTTCCAGATCTCGCAAGTAGCCGACGTGACGGACTTTGCCGTCTTCATATAGCGCCGAGATGGGTTCTGCTCGGACCACTTTACCACGAGTAGCGGTCACTTTGCGGTAATTCACACGAGCGTTTCGTTGCGCGGCTGCGGTACGGATCACATGCTGGACCATCGCACCACCGTAGTTGGCTTCACCGACCACTGCGTCCGCTTCGTGCCGGATATATGCGTCGACTGCCACTTTACCCCAGACCGCAGGACCGGCTTTGACTGTCAGGTCTTCCAGTACGTACGCGATCCCGTCTGTACCGAGACCCGCGACAACGATACCAATAGCGTCGGCTTCCGTGCCGGAGTCATCCCCAGAGCCTGATGGGTCCACAGCTACGATAACGCGAACCAGATCCGGGATGTCGCCATCGATAACGCGCCACGTTTCGATTTTCTCGTCCGAGAACAGTGCATTCGGGGTACCATCACTGAATTCACCGCGCAGGAAACGCTTCTGAAGTCGGGGAGACAGCGATTGCAGGGTTTTGAGGTAGTTCGATGACAAGTTTTGAATGTTGTCTTCCGGGTTAATTCGGAACGACACGTAATTCTCGGGATCCGGCAGTGGCTTTTTCGTCTCGGGGTCAACCTTCTGGATGAACAGCTTGTATGCCCAGTGCACCTTGTCCGTGGGGTTCATGTCGTAGAACGCACGGGGGACGAGGTAGTTGCCGGGAGTGGTTTCGGCCAGCTGCGCCAAACGGGTGATGGCGATTGACTGCGAGCCGGACGGGATTTGTGAACACTCGTTGAAATAGATCGTCGCGTATTCTTGGCCCAGAATCTTTTCCGTCCGTTCTTTGTCGTCCAGACCGCCGAACCAGACTTCCGATTCATTCGGGAGCGACACGAACCAGTCGGTTTTCGACAGGGAGTAAATGACGCCCGGAAAGCACAGGTCCATCACCTTCGGGAACGTGTCCAAAATGATCGACGCTTTGATGTGGTTGAAGCGATAACGCAGAATCGCGTGACGGGATTTCCGTGCTTTCAATGCCCGGAGCACGATGTTACGCACGAGCAGGAATGTTTTGCCCGAACGCGAACCGCCGAACAGCATACCGTGAGTCGCCGGACCCGATAGCACCGACATCGCCTCTTCCTGACGATCTGTGAGTTTAAATTCACTCATATGTTAACGTCATACTTCGAGACGAGGTTAATCTGAATGTTCGTCGGACCTTTGTCTTTAGAACCGTGCTCAAATTTATCATACAGTCCCGTTACTTCGCCGCGAGTACGCTCCGCCTGCAACGCAATTTTGAGCTGACCCTGCATTTTCGCCATATCACGGATCGTCGCCAGCTCCTGCAAATGCATACCCATCGACACCATCGCCGACTCTTTGACAGTAGTAGTCAGCTCTTGGATCCGATACTGGATCTGGGGCAACGCCATTAACGCCTGACCACGAGCACCGGGAGAACGAACGTCCTCACCAAACACCGATTTGTAGGCAGCGGAGAGGTTACCACCATACTCGACCACGGCGAGAGCGAACGAATCCTCATCGACCGAGAGCGGAGGTAAGGCGGGTTCTTCGATAGTGTTTTTTTCCGGAGAAATATCTACTATTTCGGAAGACGTAGACCGAACAATAGGCTCCTCGACAACTATAGGTATATCCACGGGCGAAGGCTCGTAGGTGGCGGTCGGGAATACGTCGTGATCGTCCATTGCGGGAGTATACCACAGCGAAGACCTCGCGTCAAAGAGTGAGGAGCACGGATGCAGGTAAGTATATTCCTGAATATTTTTTAGTTCGGAAGAACCCCCCGGCTCAGTCTTTGGGTTGAGGGTCTTTCGAGGGGTGCCCCCGCCGTATACCTACCCGGCTAAGCATTCAAGCGCGCCGACCGCGAATCGCGAAGCGCGAATGAACGCGCCGAAGTGCGTGAATCATGAGTCGCGGACCGGGGTCGAAGTATCCAGCACAGGGGCTGGCCGATGGCTGTCGCGCCTGCGACACGGTGTGGCGTCCGTACCACACTGTATGCCCGTACACCCCACTCCACCCACACCATATCGACGAGCGCACTCTCTGACGCTCTCCGTGTCTCCGGGGGTCTCCGGCACTCCTCCCGACCGACCTCCACGACTCCAAAACCTCCAACTGGGGGGAGATATGGAGGGGGTGGAGTGGGGGTATGCCCCCGAGGGAGAGACACCCCTCCCCCCTGCTGGAGTGGGGATATGGAGCAGGTCTGGAGTGGTTGTTGTACGGACGCAACAGTAAGGGGACCATGAATTGGCACGCTCTTTGCTAGTACCATACCCCCTCCTGCTCGTATACCCCCCCACTCCAGCTCTCCGGGGGTCTCGGGTGGAGTGCCTAGGAGTGTATCACTGGATGCCCGTACAGTGCTCTGTCGTATTCGGTCCTCAGCTGGTCCCTTGTTTCACGTGAAGCACGCTGATCGCTCGCCCTCTGTTACACTTTCGGGCTTATTTCTCGGTCAATATTAAGATAGGTCCAGAGCGTGAAACGCAAGGAAAGTACCTCCCGTGGCCTCGGAGACGTATTTGTTTCACGGTCGTCGTTCCACGAGCTGGCATGCTCCTTGCTACGCGTGCGCGCTCAGGCGTGTTCCTAGTTAGATCGGCGTCTCCCTCCCCTGTCCTTCCGTTCTGTTACACCTTGTTACAATGGCTTACGTACAGCTTACACGAAAATATTGACGGATGGCTCTCTGTCCTGTATAATACAAAGTATGGAAGGACGCGGGGTCCGACCAGCGTGAAACACCGTGAAACATAGTCGATAGGAGCATGATATGATGATCAACCGAGCAGTCTACGAGCAGCTGGTAGCCAATCGCGAAGGATGCAAATCCACCCGTGAAGACGGATCGGTCTGGCAGATGGTCTACCTCCCGAATGTCAGCGTCAAGGGCGCGAGCCGTCACCAGATCGCTGGAGCACTCGCCCACTTGAAGGATATCGGGTACTACCTGCCCTGCGGATGGGACCAATATTTCGGCGAAGTCCGAGTCAAATAATCACCAGCCCCCTCGGGGGCATCACCCATAGACCAATAGGAGATCCGACATGAGCCAGACCAAAACCCAAGCAATCCAGACAGCCGCACGCCTCTGGACAGACCCCGAGACCCGCGACGTGGCCGAGATTGACCTCGACGCCCTCTTCGACGCTGACTGTGAAGACGCCATCGTCGATATTCACTACTTCACCGATCTTCGCGTCGTGACCGTCACGCAAGAATCCGGTATTCAGACCCGAATTCCCGTCTAACCCAGTGTCGCACGGGCGACAGCAGTCCCGCCAAGCCCGTGCTAAAATAGAATCTTCACCAATAGCCCATAGGAGTCCATCATGACCAAAGCAGCCAAACCCCTCGCCCAATCCATCGCTGAAACCACGGCACCCGCGAAGCGTGCTCGCAAGACCCGTCAGCCGATCAAGGCGCTGGCCCCTTCCCCCGAGACCGTGGCCAAGGCCGCGAAAGCCGACGCCGATCGCAAGAAGGCCAGCAAAAAAGCCCTGCGCGAATCGCTCAAGCCGACGAAGCCAGCTCCCGCACCCGCCCGTGTCAAATCCGAAGACGCGAAGAAGGCCGAGCACGAAGCATATATTGCTGCCCTTCGTATCGACGCCGAAGCCCTCGGAGTGGACCCCGATACCTACATCGCCGAGCAGCTAGCCGAGACCAAGACCGGCTACACCGGTCCGATGCTCGCCCTCCGTCGTGCGGTCGTGAACTACGTCAAAGCCGAGAACGGTCAGCCCTGCTGTGGCGACGACCTCGCCCAAGTCTGTGGCCGCTACGCCCGTGAACAGGTCGTCGCAGGTCTCATCGTGGCACTCCAGCTCCCCGGCAACCCGTACGCCCATCTCAACCCCGGTCAGCAGTCGATGAATCTTCGCAATAAGGCACGCACCGCCCTGAAAAACGGCACGCTGACGACCAGCCAGATCGCCCAAGCCCTGCAAGCCGCCTGACCATCCCGGCCCCCTTCGGGGGGTTCCACGTGAAACACAATACCTAGGAGCACCAAAATGACCAAAGCCCAATACCTCGATGAATGCGGATCCCGACTGATCGACCCATGGATCGCCCTTGACGATGACCGCGTACGCGACGCCCTCGAATCGGGCGATGATACCGAAGTAATCCGCCTGCTGGATGAGGAGTTCTGATCATGAAGCACGACATCTTCGAATTCCACGCCACCGGCATGACGTGGAGCCAGCGCCTCTGGCGTATCGCCTTCCTACTGGCCTGCATCGCCACCCTCATCCTCGACCTGCTTTTCTGGAGACCCTAAGCCATGACCCGCCGAACTACCTACGAAGATCTGACCGCACAGCTCGACCGCATCAACCGAGCCGCGAGCCTGTGCAACCTGAAGCCCTATTCACTCGACTCCGGTCCCGAAGGCCGATTCCGTCTGGTCGACTCGAAAGGTCGTGGAGTACTTGGAGCCTCGACCGGTCTCGGGACTGCCTCGATACCGAAGCGCGAATTACTTCAACGGATGGAAGATTTCCTGTTGGGTCTTGAGACCGCCTACCTCGCCACCCGGAGCTGACCCATGCGAATCCCGCCCGAAGCCCCCAATTACCTGCTCTGGTTCTACGCTGGCTGCTTAGTCGGCGCGATCGTCGAGCGCTATTTCATGTGAAACACCACCGGAGCTGACCATGCAAAGACCCGTAGCCATCTACAACATCGCCCGAATCATCTTCGAAGTCGCAGTCGAGGAGCGTGGTGACCCCTCGCAACTGATCGACTACATCACAGGCAAGACGCCACCCCTGAGCACGTGGAGCAATGCCGAACTCGCCGACCAGCTCGAATACCTGGTCGGAGACGAGCACGTCGAAGTAGTCGGAGGCAAGACACCTGATCCAAATCGCCCGATCGAGCTGCAGTTGTCGAGGCACGAAGCGATCCTGCTTTCAAGTCTCCTGCTTGCACGGTCCGAGCCGCTGGCCGCATCGATCACCAAAGCCGTCTACCCCGATACCGAAGCTGGTCACTTTGCGAAGTATTGCGATGCTCGTTACCTGACCGAACTGCGAGAAATGTCCGACCGAATAGACGAGCGGATCCGGGAACTGGATGTTGCAAAGAAACAACAGTACGTCGTCGATGACTTGACAGACCCCGAGACCTGAGTTATAATAGAGGTGTTGGCAATCCCGCCGACACCTGATAGATCGATAGGAGCACTGAAATGACCGCAATCACCCAATACTCGTTCGACCCGCTGACCCACTACGATGCCGGAGCCGATTTCCAAGCGTCCAAGGCGAAAGCCCGATCCGAACGCGACGCCCGTCTGCGCGAAATGCGTAAAGAAGGCGTGAACGCCAAAGGATGGACCCTGACCGGACAGCTCCGGAAATGGAAATCTTTCGGTAACGAGTGCGGCATGGTCCGACCCGTCTACTACATCACCGTCTACCCGACGCATTGAACACCAAGCACCGAGGGTCAGCGGAGTTACTCGCCTCCGCTACCCGAATCCTGAAGTCCCGCGAGAACACTTTCACCCTTGAACCTTGGAGAAACATCATGGCCCGTACACCCGTCTCGAACCTGTCCAACCCCTTCGCCTCCCGTCCGCCGAAGCATGCCCGACACGCCAAGCAGCAAGCCGAAGCTGCGAAGCCCGAAACACCAGTTGACTCGACCCCCGCACCTGCTGTACAATCGGGGTTCTCCGTTTTTAACCCCACCCCTGTAAAGGAAAGCATGATGAGCAAAGCTGACGCAGAAAAGACCACCAGCACCAAGCTGGACGCCGAAGCCCGAGCAGCCGCAAAAGCCGAACGCGAAGCCGCGAAAGCCGCAAAGCTGGCTGAAAAAGACGCAGCAAAAGCCGCGAAGATCGCCGAGCGCGAAGCCAAAGCCGCCGCGAAAGAAGCCGAAAAGATCGCCCGAGCCGAAGCGCGAGCTGCCGCAAAAGCCGAACGCGAAGCACGTATGGCCGAACTCGGTCCCCAGAGCAAAATGTCCGCCCTGCGCGATGCGAAGAAGAATTACGTCAAGTCCGCCACCGGTCAGCTGCGCACGAATGACGAACTGGCGCAAGCGCTGGACGCCGTGCCGCCCACTGGAGTGATTAACCTGTCGCTCGAAGTGTTGGGTCTGGAAGCGAACCCCTACAGCCGCCTGAATGTCGGCCAGCAATCGATGAACCTGCGCAATAAGCTGCGTGGAGCCATCAAGCGTGGCATCGTGACGATCGAACAGGTCGTGACCGCTCGCGACTCTGGTGGTTACGCACTCAGCGCCGAAGATCTGGCAAAACGCACCGTGCGCAAAGCCAAGGCGGAATCCGCCGAAGCCGCTACCGCCTGATGGCACATGGACTAGCCCCCCTAAGGGGCCACCCCCTCATAGCCCAATAGTTACATCTGGAGAATCGAAATGTTTGAATCGTTCTGGTCTTGGCTCAAGCAAATCTACGGCACCCCAAGCGCCGAAGCCATCGCCCTGCGCGAACTCGAAATGGCCAAGCGGAGCCTGCTCGAAGCCCAATCTGCCAAAGAATACGCCGAATCGATGGTCAAGTGCCACGATGCCCGAATCCGTCGTCTCACTACCTACCTGCGCGACGCACACCCCGACCGAAAGGAATCCGAAAATGTCTAAGTCTTCCCCCTCCTGCCCAATATCGACCTGCAACTATCCGGAAGGTGAATGCTCCGGAGCGTGCGATCGTAGCCACCTTATCATGAGCCAGTCTGGCCGATTCCACTTCAAAGAGCTGGAGATGCTAATCATCGACCACCTGCAGAAGACCGGCTACCTCAAGCCCGACCCCGCACTTGCGCAAGACCGCGACAAGGTGCATATCGGAAACATGATAATCGACTTGATTCTGCTGGCCGAGAACATGGGACTCGACTTTACCGATTGTCTGGCCGCAGCCTACACGACCCGAACAGGAGCGAAGAAATGAAACATCCTGAGGCCGAGTACATCAACCTTGGCTACCTACTTGAAAAATCGCCTAACGACTCCCGCTCTCGCGCCATTCTGGACCAGATTCGCCGAAAGATCGAGCAAGAAGCGATCGACGATCGAGCAGAAGCGCGACACCTGATCGAGCGTGGCCGACAGGAGGCACGAACATGACCAAAGACGAAGCCCTACACATGGCGCTGGAGGCGTTGGAAGATTACGAATACGGAAAAGAAACGACGGCTTATCTGGCAAAAGTTGAACGGGTTACCGCCGCCATCCGAGAGGTATTGGCACAGCCAGAGCAATGCCAATGTCCTGCCTGCAAAGTAACACCACACGCCAGCGATTGTTCTGTCCACAATGAACCTGCGTGGCCTAACGGCCCTTGCGATTGCGGGGCACAGTCAGAGCGCAAGCCGCTGACGGATGAGGAGATTGACGTTCTTGTGATGGACAGCGATGGCCTACCGAACAGCCATCTCGAATTTGCACGAGCCATTGAAGCCGCCCACGGCATCACAGGAGAAAGCAAATGAATTACGACCGAGACTTGGCCGAAGACGAGATGGCCGACCTTCGGGCTGAGGCCAGATGGGAGCGCCAGAGGCACGCTCGACTAATGAGAAATCCCGATTGTCGAGACCCCGATCATCCTGGTTGCGAATTGTGTGAAGAGGACGAGAGCGACGATGACTGAGACCGGATGGGGAGACATCCCCGCGAAGATCGAAAAGGTATTGCAGGAGTACGGATCGATGACCGGACATGAGATGGGTGAATTCCTAGACATTCCAGTGGCGATCATCAACAAGACGCTTCGTCGAATGCGCCAGCCGTCCCTGCGGAAGAAGCCACTTGGTGAGCGCCGAATCCATATCGTCGATTGGGCACCCGAGGCTGAAGGTCAACGACCCTACCCTCGACCGATCTACGCTCTGGGTCATGGCGAGAATAAGCGCCGACCACCGAAGAAGCATCGGAACGCAGTCGTCCGCGACTACTACTGGTCTAAGAAGGCCAAGACCCGCATGAATTTCGTGTTCAACCTTGGAGGAGCACCGCAATGAGCGAAATCCGCCCAACACTAGCCAAGCGCAGCCCGAGAGGGATGAGCACCGTGCGACTTGGGTCCCGTCAAGCCAGAGAATGGATTGAGTCTGAAGCCATCGACATCTTCACTACGATGACCAATGGCGGATGTACGTTCCAACAAGCACTGGCCGCTATCTTTATGAGCGGTATGAACCTCGCACACACAATCGGAAAACCAGAATGAGCAAATATACCAGAAAAATCAAAGGCATTGAGGTCGATGTCTACGACGTGCTGAAAGCATGGAACGTCACGAACCCGGCACTTCAACACCTGATCAAAAAGGCACTGCAACCCGGAGAACGTGGGCACAAAAATCGCGAAACGGATCTGACCGACATTCTGGCGTCCGCTCATCGAGCGATCGAGCTGGAAGAGTTCAAGTCACGGAACATCCAGAAGCCGTACGATTGGAAGCAACACGAAGTCGGCTGTGGGCCGGAGACGAAATGAACATACTTATCTACACCAAAGCACAATGCCCGAACTGCGTTACCGCCAAGCAGCTGCTCAAGTCGAAAGGCATATCATTCGAGGAGCGCAACATGGACGACCCCGGAGAAAGTATGGCCTTCTCGATGGTTTACCCCGATATTCGGCAGATGCCGCAAATCTTCATCAATGGCCAGCGTGTCGGTGGACTCGCAGGTCTCCAAGCCGCACTCAAGCAGATCGGACTATGAACAAAATCATATTGAAGTTCGACCCGAAAACGCGACGACTTGTAATGACCGTTCCGTTCTATCTGGCCGATGTCGCACGCGAATTCCCATCACGAAGGTTCGAGCCGAAAACCAAGACGTGGCGACTCCCACTCGTGAAAAGCAATGTTCAACATCTGGCCGAAGCTCGCCGGAAATATGACTTCGATATTGCCCCGGACGCTCTCGCCGCAATAGCGGATTACGAGAAGCTGACAGCCGCACCGAAGAAAGTGCCGTTCCCGCAGCACGTCTACGACTTCACCAAATCCCAGACCGGATTTAAGCCGATGGGCCACCAAGTCAACATGCTCGACACCTCATGGGGTCTCAAGGCATCTGCGTGGTTCGCTAAGATGGGCACGGGCAAGACGTTCGCCACCATTCACCTCGCCTTCGCCCGATGGATAGCCGGAGAGATTGACGCTGTTGTCATCATCTGCCCCTCCACCCTCCGTTCTGTCTGGCGCAAAGAATTCGCGAAGTTCGCCACCGGACCCTACGAGTTCCGATCCCACGAGCAGCGATCCACGTGGTACGACGAGTACTGCCGAGATACTCCCCGTGACCGCCTGCAGGTTCTGGCCGTGTCGGTCGAGGGTCTGGGCATATCCACCGGTCTCTACGATTCAGTCTGTCAGTTCTACGCCAACGGGAAACGCATCTTCACCGTCTGCGATGAGTCCAGTCGGATCAAGAACCCAGATGCTAAGCGCACGGAGCGCACGATTGAGCTTGGTCGAGTGTCGGATTATAAGCTAATCCTCAACGGTACGCCGATCGCACTCGGTATTCAAGACCTCTGGAGCCAATATGAATTTCTCGACCCGAACATCATCGGGATGGGCGACTATTGGGCGTTCAAGACTCGTTACATCGTCAAAGGCGGTTACGAGAACAAGCAGATCGTCGGATTCCAGAACGTGGACGAGCTGATGAGCATGATCGCGCCTTACACGGCAGTCGTCGGGAAAGAGGTACTGGATTTGCCACCAAAGGTGATGACCGAGCGATTCATCGAAATCACACCCGAGCAAAAGAAGCTATTGAAACTCGTGGCCAAAGGCACAAGCCCCGACCCGAATGCGCCTTATATTAAGGCGGAGAACGTGCTCGAAAAGGTGCTACGGGCGAGACAGATCGTCGGTGGATGGTTACCGAAAGGCAAAATCACGATGTCCGAGGTCGATGGCGAGATGTTCGAGACAGTAACGACCGAGCTGATCCCACTCGAAAAGAACCCGAAACTCGACGGGTTGATGGAATTGATTGATGACAATTACGACGGCTCGAAATTCATCATCTGGAGTACATTCGTTCACGAAATCGAAGCGATCCGCGACGCGCTAGGCAAAAAGTACGAAGAGAGCCAAGTCGAGTGCTACTACGGTGGTACCGTGATGGAAGATCGCTCCCGTATTGAAGATCGGTACTGCAAAGATCCGAAGATGCGATTCTTCATCGGCCACCCAACAGCTGCGGGTCTGGGTCTCACGCTGATTTCGGGCGAGAACGACGTGATGGTTTATTATTCCGGTACGAACGCCTACATCGACCGAGCACAATCGGAAGATCGGGCGCACCGAATTGGCCAGAAGAACACCGTAACGATCGTGGACATGATTGCCGAAAAGACCATCGACGAAGTTATCGTGGCGTCAATTCATTCCAAGATGGATATCGAGACATTCGTAACGACGAAGATCCGGGATGGTGGTAACATCACGGACATGCTGGTCAGGGACTAGTAGACAGGGTACCCGAGGTGTGGTATACTAGAGGCACTCGATAGGACATAGGATCTTGCAATGAGCAAAGTTTGGATCATCAAAGAACAGGTCATTCGTGGCGACACGGGGCCGATCGTGATGGATTATTCCGCAGCCATGGAGTTTGGTGAGCTGGAGTTTATCACGACCCACGACATGCCGCTGTACGGCAAGTCGAGTGTGCAAGAGATGTGGAACGAAGATGTCAAGCGGTTTATCGATCAATACGATGAATTCGCAGACTTTGTAGTGACCACTGGCCAGCCCATCGCCATTTTCACAATTGGCTGGGCGCTTGGCACTGTTGAAAAAAGCCCCCGCTTCCTTGTCTGGCGTCGGGAAGAGGGCCGGTATCGTGTCGTCAATTTTGACGCCGCTCCGTTTGTTGACGCCTGATAGGAGATAGTAACATGAGCATGGACGAATTGCGCGGATTCTGCGCACGAATGAAAGAGCTGCAAGCCAAGAAAGACGACTTGGAGACTCAATTATCGGACGTCAACAAAGAGCTGGACGTTATCCGCACGAAAAAGATCCCCGAACTGATGGAGTCGATGGAGCTGCGCAACGTCACGATCGAAGGTCTCGGGCGAGTACAATTGGCAGCTGACATTTACGCCTCGACGCGTGAGGGTCAGAAAGACGCTGCGATGACGTGGCTCCGCGATTGTGGCTATGAAGGCATGATCACCGAGACTTACAACGCCAGCTCCCTGAAAGCCCTGTTCCGTCGCCTGATGGCCGATGGAGCGGACATCCCCGAAGACATCTTCAACGTCACGCCGTTCTTGCGTGCATCTATTGTGAAAGCTTAATATCATGGTCCCGCTGACAATCGCCCAAATGATGTACCTACACCTGTTCAAAGCGCCTGAGACTAACGTGCTTTTTGGGCACAAACTTGGCAAGTCTGAGTCGAATACAAAGCGCGGCCCTGGCCGTAAGCACAAACAAGGTCGGAAGACCAGTAACCAACGTTAACAAGATTCTGTCCACGTGGATTGGGGCACACCGGACAGATTTTCAACTCGCCCCCGAAGGAAATCAAAATGGCTAGCAAAAAGACTGAAGTCGCAGTGAAAGAAGAAGGCGCATTGGCATTCGCACAAGAATTGCCGTCTTACATGAGTCAAGGCACCGCCCGTGGCTCCGAGGAGGTCAAAGCCTCCGACATCGTTCTGCCCCGATTGGAGATTGTGCAAGCACTGTCCCCCATCAAGGAAACGAACGAAGATGCCCGTGAGGGTCACCTGTTCAACTCCGTCACCCAAGAGGTGCTGGGCGAGCTGATCTATTTCGTGCCGGTCTACTACCGCATGGAGTATCTGGTCTGGAAAGATCAGGACCAAGGTGGTGGCTTCTTCGGCTCGTTTAACAGCCAGAAGGACGCAGAAGACCGCAAAGCTCAAGCTGTCTCCGAAGGTGAGAACCCTGACTACATCGAAATCGTTGACACCCCGGTCCAGTACGGTCTCCGTATCACCGAAGATGGCGATATCGAGCAGATCGTCATTTCCATGGCCAAGACCAAATCCAAGGTCTCGCGCAAATGGAACGCCATGATCCAGATCGCTGGCGGTGACCGATTCAGCCGTGTCTACAAAATCTCCACGTTCCGCGACGAGAACAAGAAGGGCCAGAAGTTCTTCAATTACGTCGTGCAACCCGCTGGTTACGCTCCCGAGCGTGTTTATCGCGAAGCCGAGAAGATGTATGACATCCTCAAGACTCAGGACTTCCGTGTCGCGCACGAGACAGTCTTCGAAGCTGATGGATCCGACCACCCCGCTGCTCGTGGCGACATCTAAACCCTTTCCCTCCCCCCTCGCAGTTGCCACTTAGAGGGTTTTTCCCCCTCGCCTTCGGGTGAGGGGGCTTTTAATAGACAAATAGCATGTTTCCACGCATCACCCCCAATCAGCCAATCGGTTTCGACTACGAGACCAGCGGACTGCAGTATTGGCAACCCGATTTCCGAGTCGTTGGTGTGTCAGTCGCCACGATGGATGGCCAAGGATGGTATTGGGATCTTCGCGAGACCCCCCGAGTCGTTGACTGGCTTCGTGACCTCCTGATCGGACGGACTGTAGTCGCGCACAACGCCCAATTCGAAGTTCAGTGTACCCGAGTCCTCGGTATCGATCCCCGAGCTGTTGATTGGTATTGTACGATGGTCGGCCAGTGCCTAATCAATGAACATCTCCAATCTTATTCGCTCGCCAGCGTAGCCCGATTCAATAACATCGAGACCCGCAAAGACGAGCACCTCGAAAACATCCGAGCCGCAATGAGCTGGAAGAACGCAGCTGAGGTCATGCAGCGATTCTCCGAAGTACCGGTCGATGTCGCTGCGCCTTATGGTATCTCCGACGCTCTCGACGCGATAGCGATCTACAAGAACCACCTCCGAGAAATCGAACGCCAAGACCTACATCAGGTCGTGAAGCTCGAAATGGATCTGCTCCCCGTATTGGCCGACATGTCGTGGGGTGGAGTCCGAGTTGACCTTGAAGCTGCCCATGCCGCCATTCCAAAACTGGATGAGAAAGAGCAACAGCTCCAGAAAGAAGTGGACGAGATCGTTGGAGCGCCGTTCAATGTGAATTCAAGCCCCCAGATTCGCGACTTCTTCAAACCCGAGCAGGTCAATCGGTTTCAATGGAAATTGATCGACGGCACGCTCGTGGGACCGACCAAAGGTGGTAAAGGCCCATCACTCGACCAGAACGCCATGCGGGAAATCAAGCACCCGCTGGCCAAAAAAATTCTAGACCTGCGCAAAACGATTAAGTTGCGTGACACCTTTATTCGGGGTCACGTGATCGGCAGCGCCGACCAAGACGGATATGTTCACACAAGTTTCAACCAGACCCGAAACGACGCAGACGCAGGAACCGTTACAGGACGGCTATCCTCCACTGATCCCGCACTTCAGCAGATCACCAAGCGCGACAAGGACAACGCCGCTATTCTCCGTGCCATGTTCCTCCCCGACGCTGGTGAGCAGTGGCTCTGTGCCGACTATTCCCAAGTCGATTTCCGTTGCGGAGCGCATCTTCAGAACGACCCGAATGTATTGGCAGCTTACCGAGAAAACCCCCAGCTCGACTACCACCAAGTCGTATCGGACATGACCGGGATCCCCCGCAATCCCCCGTACGCTGGTGCACCGAACACGAAGCAGGTGAATCTCGGGCTGTCATTCGGTGCTGGCCAAGGGAAACTCGCCTTCATGATGGGCATGCCATACCAAGTGCGTGAGTACAAGGGCAAGATGCAGTATCTCCCCGGACCCGAAGCGACAGCGATTTTCGAGTTATACCACAAGAAGCTGCCTGCGGTCAAGGAGTTCATGAAGCGTGCCGAGAATGTCGCCAAGGAGACAGGGTACGTAAAGACCCAGATCGGGCGACGCCTCCGATTTCCACACGGGCAAGGATCTCATAAAGCAGCTGGGCTACTCTACCAAGCTTATGCCGCAGACCTCCATAAGGCCGGATTGGTGCTCACTGACCGAGCGATCCGAGAAGGAAAGTTACCGGCGCGATTGATGCTGTCGGTACATGACGAGATTGGCGTGTCGATGCCGCAAGATGACTCTGTGCGGGACGAAATCGTCAAATGGTACACCTACTTCAACGCTGACGACTCTCCGATTCAAATGCGGGTCCCGATCGCCGCCAGCGCCGACTATGGTGTCAACTGGTACGAAGCAAGCAAGAACTGAAAGGAAATTATCATGAAACAGTATATTGGAACCAAACTGATCAATGCCAAACCCATGACTCGGGCCGAATACAACGATTTTCGCGGCTGGCCACTACCTGACGACGAAAACGGCCAAGACGAGGGATTTTTGGTCGAGTACTTGGATGGTGGAAAAGGAAACACTGACGCATACAACGGATACGTATCTTGGAGTCCCAAAGAAGTGTTCGGGCGTGCTTACCGAGAAATTGACGGATTGTCTTTTGGGCTAGCCATTGAAGCTTTGAAAATGGGTAAAAAGGTAGCTCGTAAAGGATGGAATGGTAAAGGGATGTGGTTGGTCCTTGTGTCCGGTCGATCGAACGTCAAAGTACAGGAAGGTACTCCATACGCGAAGGTACTGAACCCATCGACGAACATTGAAATACTACCGCACATTGATATGTGGACGACTAATTCAGGGGGACGCCGCGCCATGCTTCCCGGCTGGCTTGCGTCGCAAACTGACATGCTGTCTGATGATTGGGTTATCGTAGAGTAAAACTGAAAGGAAGATAAAAATGCCCCACAAAATCGACATGGTACTGGATTTTCAGTACGGATCCACTGGTAAAGGTCTAATCGCTGGTTATATGGCTAAGCGTGAGAGCTACGACACCGCGATTTGTGCATTCGCCACAAACGCTGGCCACACTTATATCGATGAATCTCGTGGGATCCACGTGATGACTCAGCAGTTGCCGACAGCGATCACAAGCCCGACAGTGAAGAACATCCTGATTGGTCCTGGCTCTGCTATTCACCTCGGGACGTTGCAAGAAGAAATCGCGAGATATGCGACCTACCTTGAAGGTAAAAAGGTATTGATCCATCCGCACGCTGCCGTCGTGGAAGATTATCACGCTGAATTCGAGCTGAAGGATGGTCGCACAAAGATGGGTTCGACTGCTAAAGGCGTGGGCGAAGCCTACATTGAGCGAATCCGTCGCGACGTACAAAATCCGAACATCATCTCACGAAGGGTCTCGACACGCGATCCGCTGTATGGTATGATCGCCACTCTGGATGAGTACCGCGATGCCCTCCTCGCCGCCGAGTCGGTGATCGTCGAGGGCGCACAGGGATTCTCGCTCTCGATGTACCACGGGCAGTACCCCTATACCACGTCTCGGGATGTAACTCCATGGCAAGTCGCTGCGGATTGCGGACTGCCCTATCGTTGGGCGTCCTATATTCGAGTCATCGGCACGCTGCGGACATTCCCAATCCGTGTGAATAACCGTGATGGCTCATCTGGTCCACATTACGCCGACCAACTTGAACTGAAATGGGAAGACATTGGACTCGCTCCTGAACTCACCACCGTCACCAAGCTCCCGCGACGGATCTTCTCATTCAGCCAACAGCAACTTCAAGAAGCACTGCTCCACTGTGGCGGGTATTGGGACACTCGACTGTTCCTCAATTTCGCCAATTACGTCAAAGACGAAACGGAGCTGCAACGTATGGTCGAAATGATCCAGACACCGACCACCATGAACGCGAACAATGCCCGTGTCGTGTGGCTGGGCTTTGGTCCCGATGACAAAGATGTGAGGACTATCTAAGATGAAGCAGGATGAAGACAAGATGACCATCGATATGTTCGACACTCCAACAGTCGACGACACGGATCGTCTGGCGTTCGAGGTATTCCATTGGGCAGAAGCGACATTCCCGAATCGCACTGACTCTTCGATGTTCTTGAAGATGTATAGCGAGGTTGCGGAGCTAATCCGGTCCGATGGCGAACCGCTGGAGTTGGCCGACCTCTTCATCCTGCTGATGGACTACGCCGTGCGGAAAGACATCGTGATTTCAGCCGCCGTGCGACAGAAGCTTGAAATTAACCGCCAACGCACTTGGAAGATCAATGCGGACGGCACAATGAGTCATGAGGGATAAAATGGACGATTTTCGTGTAGATACAGATATCGAGCCGGGACTGGAAGCAGTAACCCGTTTTCAATCAATCCGTCGTTGGCATATGGTCGATACCACCCGATCGCAGTCGATCGCGGAGCATTCAGCGAATGTGGCGCTGCTGGCGTACCATATCGCCATATATGCTCCGGAGGGATACTTCGGTTCTGCAGCTGGTGTGCTGGCCCCAGCGATGTTCCACGACTTGCCCGAAGTATTCATGGGCGACATTCCGACACATACGAAGAAATATCTGACTGGTGTTGCGGAGCTGGAAGAGCGACTGACACCGCCCGAATTCAAGTACGAAGCCGACGACAACGTACACCTCTTGATCAAGCTCTGTGATCTGGCTGACGGTATTCGATTCATCGAGAAATACGGTGTTGATCGAGTGGCTATCTTCGCCATGGACGGGTTGCGTGCTCAGCTGGACAACAAACTGCTCCACGCTCGCGCCGTCTGGCCGGAACACGTGTATCAGCTGGTCAACGACAAAATCCAAACGTACCTATTTCAATGAACAAGCGGGAACTAGACTTTCGAAAAGACCTGATCGCCCGAATGGGTGGTCGATGGGCTGTCGCGATTCACGTGGAAAACCACCTCAATCCCGGAGTTCCCGATCTTTCGTACGTCATGGTGGCTCCCGGTCACGAAACTGGATGGCTTGAACTCAAGGCGACATACCGGCCAGTCAAGACCAAGACGGTAGCCTTCAAAGTCGAACCGTCTCAGCATCAATGGATGATTAAATATGCGCATCGCGTACCGACATACATCCTAGCGAAGGTAGGCGATTCGTATTACCTGATCGATGGTCGGTCACACGCTCAGTTGGTGGAGCAGGTAACCGAAGACGACCTGAAACGAGTGTCAGTGGCAATCTTCGATGAAGACACACTCGTCAAAGGATTAACAACAACACTATCGGGATTGACCCGGAGGGATAGAAATGGATCTTAAGCAGTTGTACGGAGACATAAAACCAGCGATAATGATCAAGAATGCACTTGATCTGATTCACGAGCCGGGAGAAGTCTTCGAAATCAGGATTCCTAAGACAAAAGCTGGTACGCTGAGCGGCTACTTCAATGACACGGGTAAAGCCGCCCTGATGATCGCACGGGAGAATGGTAAGCACCAAGGCATCTATGCCACTGTCAACCCCGTCAAACCGTCACTGCTGGCCCGGATGGAAAACACCATCGCGGTGAGCCAGACGACCACAACGGACGCTGAAATCGAGCGCCGCCGTTGGTTCCTGCTGGACTTCGACCCCGTTCGCCCGACTGGTATTTCGTCAACCGATGGTGAAGTGGCGATGGCGCACGACGCCGCGATCCGTACTGCTGAATGGTTGACCAGTATCGGGTGGCCGGAGCCGATTCACGCGAGCAGCGGTAATGGCTGGCATTTGATGTACCGCATCGACGAGCCGAACGATGACGCTACCAAGATCGATATCGAATTCGCTACCAAGATGTTGTCATCCATTTTCACGGACGACAAAGTACACGTGGACTCGGTGGTCCATAATGCTTCCCGCATCTGGAAGATCTACGGTACCGTAAGCGCGAAGGGTTCCAGCACCACCGAGCGACCACACCGGATCGCCCGACTGGAAAAAGTTCCGGAGACAATGGAGCTGGTCTCCCGAGCACAAATCGAAAACGTGGCTCGTGCTCTTCGAGACGCCAAGACCGACGAATACAAGGACATGACCGGTGAGTACATCACCGACATGGTGAAGTGGCTGACGGAACGTGGCCAGACAGTCACGAGTGGTCCCCGCCCGATGTTCGGTAATGAGGGCCAGAAATGGATCCTCTCCAAATGCCCATTCGACCACAACCACAACGGTCCGATGGTCGGCTTGGTCAGCAATCGACCAGTGTTCCGATGCCTTCACAACTCCTGCTCATCCTACCGTTGGAAAGAGTTCCGCGAGAAGATCGACCCGAATTTCAAAGATCCCGAGACTATCTTCGCTCGCCTACAGGAATGGTGCGATGGCGACAGCGAGAAGCCAGATGCTGAACTGCTCCAATCGGCCAGCGCCACTGGTAAGCAGCTCCAAAATATCATTAAGAAGCTGCAGAAAGTCAGCTCCCGAGCGCGGGTCTTGGCGCTTGAAGGATTCTTGAAGGAAGAGCGCCGCCGATTTCTAAAAGAGACGATCGGCGAGAACAACGAGAAGGGCAACCTCGTCGGTCTGATTAACCGCACCCGAGCGATGCAAGAAGCTGGCGACGTGCCGATGTACTGGATCGCCGATTACGACCACCGAATCCGTGTTGGAGCAGTTGGAGACGTAACAGCCGCGAAGCACTCGGAAGCCGACGAAATCGCGCTGGTAGTCAAGTATCACTCACTCGGTGACTCTTGGGTCAAGCAAGCGCATGCCACACAGGTGATCCGATACCTCGCTGAATCTTATCGTGTTAATCCACTGAAAGCATTCTTGAAGGCTAAGCGTTGGGACGGTATTAAGCGGCTTAGTGACTGGCTCCCGCACTACATGGGTACCAAGGACGATGACTACACGCGAGCGATCAGTCGCAAATGGTTGATATCTGCCGTTGCCCGTGCCATGGATCCGGGGTGTCAGGCCGACCACATGCTGATTCTTGAAGGTCGTCAGGGTGTTGGTAAATCGCGAGCCGCCCGAGCTATTGGCGGAGCATTTTACACTGAATTCTCGGGCACAGTACATGGCCACACCGCCATTAAGGATTTGGTCGCCACCATTTCCGGCAAGATTATCGTCGAAATGTCGGAGCTGGCCACGATGCGACGTGCTGAAATCGAATCGCTGAAAGCTATTCTGACCACTACCGTTGACGACGTGCGATTGAGCTACGAACGCGACGTAAAATCGTATCCGCGCACCTGCGTGTTCATCGGCACGACAAACGAACTTGGTGGTAGTTACATCGCCGACGCCACTGGAGCACGCCGATTCTGGCCGGTAGCAGTCGGGATGACAGGCCCGATCAAAATCCGGGAGCTGGAGCAGGATGTTGACCAACTCTGGGCTGAAGCGGTCGAAGCCTACGAGGATGGCGAAGATTGGTATTCAGTTCCAGCGGACTTAGCCGCGCAAGAACAATATGATCGTCAAGTCACGATCGAGGACGCTGAACCTTGGTATCCTCGGATCCGTCACGCCCTGACAGATCCGGACAGTTTTGCCGAAGTGTTTACTGCCGTCGATGAATACAAGAGTGGAGAAAAGACTGGTGCTTTCGTCGTGCGTGCCGCCCCATTCAGCACGATTCTCAGCGTCATTATCGGCCTAGACCCAGCCCGTCAAGCCGGTGGTGACGTGATCCGGGTGCGGAGAGTGTTGGAGACGATCGGATTCAAGAAGACCCGACCATCTAAGGGCTGGCACGGGTCCGCCTACGCCTACGATCTGCGTCGGGAATCGGTGGATCACCTTTGGCCAGCCATCACAGCCGCCAAGAACGCCATCAAATTCCCGAAACACGCAAAGGCTGAAGAAGATTGATTATTTCGCTGCGCCGCGCACTTTTTCCCAGCTGCGGCCAGCGACGTAACCTGTCATCACCACTCCGAACAGGGTTAGTACCTCTTCAGGAATGGCGGACAACCACATCTTGAATCCGCTGGTAAACGCTGCAGCCGCCTCGGGTTTGAAAATAGTCAACAGTCCCATCGGAATCGACCAGAGCAGCAAAATATATACAACGTACAGGAATGACGGTCTCGCACGACTGGTCCATGGATCCGCTGATTGTGCTTCCGCGATGATCGCCGACAGCGACGCTTTCATCTCTTCCAGCTCACCCATCTGCTGTATCCGAAGTAGTTCCATCTGAGCTTTCGCCTTTTCAGCTGGATCTGGGATCAGCTTGTCGATGAGTTTGCCGCCAATCGAGAAAAGTCCACCAATTATCGGGTCCATGCTGGATATGCCTTTCTATCGAGTTCGAAGTGCGGTCCGTCTTTGAAGTTGCGCCAATCGCCGCCCCAAACGATCGGGACATTAAGCTCTTTAGCTGCAGTTTTCATGGCCGCTGCAATCTTATGGTAAAGCGGCCAACTCCAATCGATCTGATCATCGACCCAAGCCCCAAGATCGACTGCATGGCCGGTGATATGGCGTGAATTCAACGTCTGGCTAGCTCCGGAATCACGGAGTGTTCGTTGGCGCTCCGGCGTCCGAAGCCCCTCCAGTACCGTAAAGTCCACAGTTGAAATCTCGATCGCTCGCTCGACAACCCGGACCAGATCCGGATGCACGCCTTCGAGCCGCATTTTAGATCTAGGTCCGAGCTTGAACATCAGATGATTCCTTTAGACTTCAACCAGAGGTACAAGCCGATGGCGCACGCACCGACTAGGTAAAAGAATTTCGAAACCACACTCTTGCCCACCTCTTTATAGACGTGGCTTGTGAGTTTCTCAATCGCCTTTTCAGCCGCTTTCTCAGCTATTTGTTCGATTTGCTCTTCTGTCAAATTCGGTGGTGCCATCACGTACTACTCCTTCAGGTCACAAACCTTCGCCGGGGGTCAGGTACACAGTGGTGGCAGCAGAAGCCACGCCAGAGAAGTAGGAGCCAAGCGGGAAGCGCAAAATCTCCACGGCACCAGCCAACAGAGGGATGCCAGCAGCAGGAGACCCTGCAGCAGCCGCAACAGCGTTTGCAGTGGCTTCAGAAGCCGATGGGCCGACGCCAAGGTGCACGGTGTTTGTGCCAGCATTGACGATGCGAACTTGGCCGGTAGCCTGGGCGTCGAACTTGCCGTTCACTGGTGCCTGCACGCCAGCAGGCGCTACGGCAGCAGCAGCCACGACGACGGTGTTGCCTTGCGGGTTGAATGCGATTTGCGAGTTGGTGGCCATGGTGAAAACTCCTTAAGGAAGAATGCGTTTGTTTTTGCGCCGGATGTAAATGTATCGTCCGAGCTGCGTTGAGAAATCCCAACCCAGATTATTACCTGCGTCCACGTTGTTGTTCGTTGTGAACGCGTTCCACGTTGCGCCGCCTGTGGCGTTGATGTCTTTGATGGTCAGGTAGCTGGCGCTGACGGTGCCGCTGGATTGCGACAACGTGGCCTGCGAACCAGCGAGCGAAGACTCTAAAAACTTTTGGTTGGTGCCAAACGTAGCGAATGTACTGACAGTGCTGGTCACACCGTTTTTAAGTTTAATCGTGCCTTCTGTCCAATTGAAAGC